>Ga0302326_10005343_pt1 | contig 29325 bp, 23 predicted proteins | sample Palsa_T0_3_FD_202264 | JGI IMG/M metagenome (GOLD analysis project Ga0302326, IMG submission 202264) | Peat permafrost microbial communities from Stordalen Mire near Abisko, Sweden - Palsa_T0_3 | ecosystem: Environmental > Terrestrial > Soil > Palsa > Peat permafrost | place: Sweden: Abisko... | reverse complement strand
GCTGAGACGCAGGACCTGGGCTTCGGCGCGACTGGTGGCGGCGCCGCGTAGGCCGGGCCGAAGCTGGCTCAGGCTGGGATAGCAGTCCCGCCAAAGGTCGCCGGCCGCAGCGTTGCGGCGAAAGACGATTTCAGGAGTGGTGGTAGCCCAATCAAGGGCGCGGCGGAGCTCGCGAGCGACCGGTGATAGATCATTGGTGGTGAGGCTTCCGCCGTCGGGAAGGCAGTTGCTGCGCTCGACCCAGGCCCAGAGGCAGCGGTTGGCAAAGCCGTTATGGGCTTCGGTGGAGTGGAGATTCGGGGTAAGCTCCCGCTGGGTAATGTGAGCAATGAGACTGATATGGGTTCCGGTGGCCTGCAGGTTCTGGTGCATATCGAGAGTCGGGAGATGGCCACTATCCCAGGCGCAGCGAAGCAGGGGGGATAAGTGCCCGTTGCCGGACTTGAGCGTACGGAGGACGGAGGCGAACTCTTCAGAGAGCGCGAGGAGCCGGCGGTCGGTAGACGGCTGCTGATCGCGAAGGGTGTGGACAAGACCGCTGGCTGTAAGACGGGCGCCGGTGACGCGGGTGGCGAGCCAAGGCTGGTCGACCTCGGCAAAGAGGCGGGCGATCTGCAGTGCATATTTCCGAACGGAGCGTGGCGCAGCAATTACTGAAGAACGGAGTCAAGTTCAGCTTGATCTCTGTTCAGTGTCGAGGCGAGCTCCCGCAGAATATTTGGGCCGTTGCGCCTGGAGACATTGCGCTCGAGGCCCAACTCGATAATGTGGAGCGCGCCACTTACCATGGCTATCCTATGCTCGGCGGAGATCCCCTGGCGCAAGAGGTTTTGAGACGGTGGAAGGAACAACTAAGCCATGAGTGAGAGCTTCTCGATCTCAATCCACGAGTGGTTGGGTTTAAGCTCTGGAGATCCCGCAGAGAGTGCGACGAATTCGGAACTTGCTATCAACATCGGAGAGAATTGCGTCACTCAGGTTGAGGACCTGGAATCTCGAACAGTACGATCCACCATAAGGGTCTCCGCGGAGCCGATAGCCAAGTGGCTTGTGGCCAATTGGTGGCGATTGAGATGGGAACCGGAGCTGGCGACCGAGAACCTTGATTGGTTAATGGCTCACTCCACAGCAGCTATTGGCGGCGGATACGTATGGCCGGATCTCGTTTTCAGGGGATCGGACGGGGTCAAGATTTCCGTCGTTTGTAAACGACATGCCTCCGGTTCAAATGAGAGCATCGTCCCAGTCCGATTTTTAAACAGTTTTGGTGCGACAGTCTCAGCCATCGATTTCGAAAGCAGCGTTAAGAGCTTTGTTGAGACAGTGCTCGTCAGACTGAGCGATATGGGTGTAAAAAAGAGCGAACTGCAGGAACTCTGGCACGATCTGACGAATGAATTGAGTAACACAAAGCTTTCGTCTTATAGGAAGTTGGAAGCGTATCCTGGCATCGATCCCGATAGCAATGATTCACTCATCTCTTCCTTACTAAAATGGAGTAAACAGCTTGGGCAGCTTGCGATTGAAGAGATAGCCGCAGCTTCAAGCAGTACTGAAATACAGGCGATCCTTTCACAAGTCAAAGGAATAGCGCAGAGAATAAAAACATTTGCGGATGTGCCCCGCTTGGATGAATTAGCGCCTCATGTTGGCGACAGTTTGAACCAAACCTCCGGACCTGCTCCTTGGCAACACGGACAGTACCTGGCATACGCTCTGCGACAAAAGTGGGAGTTGAGCTCCGCCCCTGTTGCGGATCTCGCTTTGGCAGAGCGCCTGAGCCTGCCCATCGCGAAGCTACAAGAAACGAAGCCGGAAGCGCCTTTCTCATTCGGCTATAGGGGGCCGAGTGACGGCAAACTCGGTTTCGCAGTGAACCGCGTGCACGATCATGGGCGGCGCTTTGATATAGCACGCGTGCTGGGGGATTATCTCGCGCCCGACTTCAATGACCGTATGATGCCCGTCACCAACACGATGACCGCACGACAAAAATTCCAGCGTGCTTTCGCTGCGGAGTTTCTCTGTCCATCTGTGATGATCGAGGAGCGCTATCCTAACGGGATCGATCAACGTTCTATTGGCAAAGTGGTCGAGCAAATTTCAGATGAGTATAACGTGTCTGAACAAGTCGTGCTTCACCACATGGAGAATAGGCACCTGGTTTCTCGAGGTTTGATTGATTCCCCTCTTTTGCTAGCGTAAGCGGATTTAATCGTCAGGAATTTCGTGGTCGAATTTCGTGGTCAGACGGGTCACTTAGGGAAAAGATGGGGCCAGTGTACTACTCTTAGCAAAGTTCCAGTCCCGTCTGACCACAAATCGTCTGACCACAAATCGTCGTATATGGCAACAATCGAGCCTTAGCTTGCCAAGAGTGCGTTGACCCTTTGGCAATAGTTGGAAGTAACGGAGATCTTCACCCATATGTTCCCGCGTTTTGCTCCGATGGCACGGATCGGCCTCGCGTTGCTGTCTTTCGCACTTTCAACTGAATTAGGACACACGTCCGCACATGCCCCGGTTTCGTCTTTGGCCAAAAGTCTGGTGGGTGACTATGCCGGCGAAATTGGAGGTAAGTCCGCGAATTTGCGGTTCAAGACTAATTTGGACGGGACGCTCCGAGGGACGCTCGACCATCTGGACCCCTCTGATCCGTGGATGTTCACCCTTTCAAATATTCAGTTTGATGGGCGAGCTGTGAAATTTGTAGTGCCGTATATAGATGCGACATTCACCGGAGCCATCGCAGCAGATGACAAGAAGATCTCCGGTACCTGGACCCAGAAGAACGCATCCCTGCTGGTCGACTTCACCTTGCAGGAGTTTATCGCTGCGACCCATCCGTCGCCGTTAGATGGGATCTGGCTCGAATTGCAAAAGAGCTCAGAGACCGAATCCGGACGGAACCAGCTGGTGTTCCGAAGTGACGTAACCGGCCACGAATACTGCACCCTCGACCAGCTGGACGCCTATACGATGGCGGAGGAGTGCGCCAATGTGATCTTGAATGGAAGTGAAGTTTCATTCGCTGTGCCCGTGGCCGGTTTGCACTGGAAGGGTAGTTTGGCAGCAGATGGCAACCGGTTGGTTGGGAATTGGTCGCAATCGATTCTCCAGGGCCAGACCACCAAGGCGGTATTGACTGCTTCGGACTTTCATCGGCAAGAGGCCCTCTCCGCAGAGAAGCAGCGGCCGGGCGCAGTTTACGACGCCGCGCTGCCGCCGGTCGATGTCGCTGAGCTCGAGACCATTCTCGACAAAGACATCTCCGGAGCACTGACGGGCAATGATCTGGGTCCACGAACAGGCGGAGGCGTAACGATCGCCGTCTACCAGCACGGGGTTCGACGCATCTTCAGCTACGGACAGGCAAAGCCGGATTCGATATTCGAGATTGGCTCAATGACCAAGACTTTCACAGGGCTGATGCTGGCTCAAATGGTCATGCAGGGCACGGTGAAACTGGATGAACCCGTGCGGGAGTTGCTGCCGGCGGGTACGGTGGCCAAACCCGATGGACCGGAGATCACGCTGTTGAGCCTAGCCACGCAACGATCAGGCCTGCCGCCAATGCCCGACAACATAAGCGTAGCGAAGCTGGACCAACCGTATGCGGACTATCATGCCTCCGATCTGGTGGCCTATGTGGGCAAGCACGGCGTCGCGAACTCGAGTCAAAACGCGTCACCCTTTGGGAGCTTGGGTTTCGGATTGCTCGGTGTCGCGCTTGCGGACCGGGCGGGCAAATCGTATGGCGAATTGGTGCAGGAGGAGATCGCCGGGCCGCTCGGGCTCAAGGATACCTCCGTCTCGCTCACCGCCGAGCAGCAGATGCGCCTCGTCGCGGGGCACGATGAGTACCACAAACCGGCGAACATATGGGAGTCGGATGCGCTTGCGGGAGCGATCGGGCTTCGCTCGACCGCCGGGGATTTGATGAGCTATCTCGAGGCGTATCTGCATCCCGAGCGAATGAAGATGATGCCGGGCTTTGCGACCGGAGCGACACTACCTGGAGCGCTGCGGCAGTCTCTTAAGCTCCAAGGCGAGGTAACGGGAAGAATGCAAATTGGGTTGGGGTGGCTTTACCAACAGGAAACAGGCAACTACTGGCATAACGGCGCGACTGCTGCGCACAGCATGTATGCATTCTTCAATCCAAAAGGCGACTACGCAGTAGTCGTTCTGTACAACACCTCTCCCGGCGGCCACGGTTCATTTGCGGAAGTGTTGGGTCGACACATTAGCCAGAGACTCGCCGGCAAACCGGCCATTTCGCTTACACAATTTTGAGCCGTTGTAAGTTTGAGTAGCCCCAGGACTTGCGTCCTGGGCTACTCTCGGTCGTCCCTGCGGGACTTGGCTTGGCTTGTTTTAGCGTCCCAGGACTCGCGTCCTGAATGGAACCTGGGAACCTGGGGACGTTCACAACACCGGAGGAGTTTCGAGGAGTTTCGGGACCCTGACGAATAAATTCAACATGGAATACAATTTAAGCCTTCATGCCATCAGCGCCCATGTGCCGCGTACGCACAAGCGGGCCTTGGGAGGGTATTCGCTTTATGCTGCTGATCCGAAAGGAACAGATGGCGATTCTGGCGGAGGATCTCGAACGGCGAGCGGTGGCCGCCATGCTGCGTCATGCAGCGCAGTTCTTCCCCGTCGAGAGCGCCTCCTTAGGCCACGAAATGGTTGAGGATCTGGCCGGGCGCAGCCGGCGCCGCGGCCGGCTGATGAAGTGGAGCGAGCCATCGGTATATAAGTATTTCAATCTGTGCGTGCTGCGCGGCCGCGACGTGGGTGGGGAAGACTGGATAGCGCAGACTCTCAGCGATCCAAACATCAGCGATCCGGACGAATGCGCGCGGTTGGTATATCAGGAAGCGATCGCCAGGCTGCGGCGCAATCGACTCAATCACCTGGCACGGCAGAGATTCTTCCATGGAGAGTAGCGGCGCGGACAAACTGGAGAAAGCCGGCGCGGCCAGCGAAAGCTATGCCGGGGGCAGCACGCCGGTGCAGCCCTGTCCTCTGACCAGGCTGCACTGGGTGGAGGTGCAACTGGTGGATGAGGAAGGCGTGGGCATCGCGGGGCAGCGCTATGAGCTGAAACTGCCCGACGGCGCTCGGCGCTGGGGAAAAACCGATGCCGACGGTGTGCTGTCGGCCCGCGATTTCGAATTCGGCAGTGGCCGTTGCATGGTCAACTTCCCCGATCTCGATGGGCACGCCTGGGAGTTGGTTTCCTAATGGCCGGGAAACGCACCTTGCAGGACGGAGAATGCGTGGCGGGCATCGCGGCGGAAGCCGGGCTGCTGCCGGAAACCATCTGGAATCATCCCCAGAACACACACCTGCGCTCCCGCCGCAGCTCGATGTACGCATTACTGGATGACTCAGATGAGATTTACGTCCCCGATCCCGTTCCCCGCCAGGAAAGCGTTCCGGTCGACCGGCGCACCGTGTTCCGGCGCAAAGGAATCCCCGATATCCTGCGACTGCGCATGTCAGATTGGCAAGGAAAGCCGCGCCAAGGCCTGAAGTATCTACTCGAGGCCGGCAGCACGGTCCGTAACGGCAAAACCAACGAACAAGGCCTCATCGAGCTCTCCGTTCCGCCCGGAGTGCGGAAGGGCAAGCTGACCCTGCGCAACGAGTGGGGCGAAAGCGAAGAGTATGAGCTGCGTCTTTCCCATCTCGATCCGGGCAATGTAGCGGACGGGGCCCAGCAGCGACTGTTGAATCTCGGTTTTGATTGTGGAGATGAATACGGCTTTGTGGGAGCCAAGACCCATGCAGCGCTATTAAAATTCCAGCAAGCCAATGGGCTGGCGCAGACCGGGGAACCGGATTCGGCGACGCTGGAAGCGCTGGAGAGTCTTCACCATGCCTGAGAGAGCTTGAGCCGTGCTCTATTGCGAGTTCTGCGATAGATATTTCGGGGACGAAGCCATGTTGGAGGCCGGCTCGCCGTGCCCCTTATGCGGCACTCTGCTTATCGGGGCGTCTCCGCCGCCATCCCCCCTTCGCCGGCAAAGCGAGGATTTCGACGAGGATTTACCGGCCCTGGAAGATCCTGCTCCGCAAGAGGACGCTTCGCGGAAGCGGCGCGATCGGCCGGCGGCCGCCGAGGATCCAGCACCTGCCGAGGAGGCGCCTTCGCAGGAGGCGCCGGACTCCGGGGCTCCTGCTGCGGAAGAAGATCAATCCCGGAAGCGCCCGACGATGCAAGTGGCTGGGCAACTTGGGCAGGAGGGAAATCACCTCCGCCTTAAGGAGGGCAACTTTCGCTTTGCTTTCTGGAATTACGAGAACCTTTCTGGGGTACTGGCTCCGGGCAGATCGGGGCGGCCGGAGAGCCTCGATTCCGCACGCAATCAGGTCCGTCTTGCGGTGCTGACCCAGACGGTGGCGGTTCTTGACCTGGATGCCATCGCGCTGATGGAGTTGGGGTCGGACGGCGAGCAGGTATTGGGAATGCTCGCAGGACTGTTGGGCCAAGCCACGCGTGACACCTGGGATGCCACGATGAGCGAGCTCACCGGCCGCGTCATCACCCCGCAGGCGGAATTGCAGACCACCTTCAACGCGTTCGCCAACTGGGGGGCGGCGGTATACCACCTGGAAGCGGTCCTGCCGTATTACACGCTCGCAGCCATAGATATCGGTCGGCGCTATGCGAGCCGGCACCTGGAGGCACAGTTGAGCATCGCCCGGCGAAGCGATCGCCCGGGGCCGCCTGCGGTTCTTGCGAGCCTGGAAGCGCTGCGCGGCAACGAACCCTCTCACGAAGACATCGAGGGCGCATTGCAGCCCTTTTTGCTGGCACACGACATGGAGGAAGTCGGAGACCACCGCCAGGTCGCGGATCTGTTCCACGGCACAGGCGAAACATGGCAGAGAACCTTGGACCAGCTGATTGCCAACGAGCGATGGCCGATGGTGGCTTTGTTTCTGGTGCTGAGTGGATCCACGGTGAGGCTGCGCTGGAATGGAAGGCCTATGACGACCGATGGTCCACGGTTAGGCCTGCGCTGCCTGGGCGGCGACCCGGGCCGCTACGAGCGCTACGGAATCCTGTTTCGGACCGGACTCCGTGAATCGTATATCTTGAACGAGCTGGTGATGACGGAACTCATGCGAGAGGGAGCGCCCACCAACAGCCGCGCGGCCATGTCCTTCCAGATGCCGTTAGGAAACGACCACTTTCTCCCGGCCTACTTAATCCACTCGATGTATACGCCGGCGCCCACAGACACGCATCTGAATGCGGCGCAAGTCCGCGCTTTGCGGGTAGCCACCCTGGTAGCCCAGGCCAGACATGGGGCAAGGCGGCCCAACCCGCCGATGTTCATCCTGGGCGACACCAATATTCATGTGAATGACTTTCCCGCGGCGGATGGGCAGATGCGGGAGCTTGGTTATGAACGCCTGGGAGCAGGCCTCCGCACCACGCTTCGCCAGGAAGGCACGCTGCGCAGCGCCTTTACTCGCACCGGAGATTACTATTGCCAGCCCTATGATGCGGTCTACCAGCATACGATGGGGCGTGGGCGATTCCCTACCGAGGTGCTCTATCCGGGGCACGAAAACCCCATGCTGCAAGAGATTTTTCTGCGCCTGTTGAGCCGGAACCAGGCCGTGCGCGCATGGTATTTCGGCATGCTGCGGAACAGGTACACCGCGATCTACCGGCTCTCTCAGGGCCGCCGCCACGAGGATCTGTACAGTAACGTGGTACAAGGGGCGATCGAGGGAGCAGGCACAGCGCGCCCATCGGCCTCCCTGCTGCCGGCGCGCCTCTCGCCCGCGACTGCCGAGGGTCAGAACTTTTTCATCCGCCTCTTTGCTTCTCTGGGAGGAGTATCGGAAGCCCTCGGAATCGATGAATCCGCGGTGCGCGCCCGCAGCCAGGAGGACGACGACGAGGATGAGGTGGAAGACGCCCAGGATCGGGATGACCCTCGGGAACAGAACGCCCAATTGAGCGACCATGTTCGCGCCTACCTTGCGCTCCGTCCCGGGCTGGAACGAGCGTACGCACTGTTTCACCGGCATTTTGCCAGCGATCACCGCATGGTCATGCTGGTGATCCGGTACGATTCCTGGCTGCCGTATCAACGAACCCGCAGGAGCACGGGTGCGGATTCCTTTGCAGCGACCTCTGCGCGGAGTGAGGGATACCGGGTGGGAGCCGCCAGCGGAGCGGGATCCAGTTGTTTTCTTTCCACCCTGCTGCAGCTGGCCAACGGCAACGAAGCCGAGGATGAGCAGGCGATTGCGGCTCTCCGGTTATCCATGGCGATGGACGGCGTCATTCCTCTAGGCGGTTTCCTGGACGCCAACGATCCGCAGTTGCAAGCCTGGGTGGCGGCAAACTATCCAGCTCTCACGGTTCACGTCTGGAGTCTTAACACCGTCACCGGGGCTTTGGCGGAGCGGACCAGCATGGGCGCGGGCCCAACCCAGGTGCACATGCTATTGGACGGAGGGCACTTCGTCCCGCTGCGAAGGTGAACCGAGGAGCGGAAAAACGCAGGGAAAGCATGGGTCAACTCCGCAGGCACAGGAGAACCTGGGGTGAACCTTTAGGCGCGAGAGCCGCGCTCGGCTCTATGGGAAACGGCCAAGCCGAGAAAACGATAATAGCTCGATTGAGACGCAGGATGTCCTCATCATCTAATCGTCCTAGGTGCACGCCTACCTTCGATCTCGCCACGGTTGTGATTTTATCCACCATCAACCGGCAGGTCATCCGCAATCCGTTAAGTTCGGACGGCTCGGAAGGCCTTTGATCTTACATCCGGCACCCAAATTTGGATGGGCCGCAGGCCCAGCTTACGCAAACGCTTGCGATGTTCCTGCACCTTACTGGGGAGGATTCCGATTTTGATTTTGAGCCGATGGGCACCTCCACTGGTTACATGTAACCTGACACAAGACACCCAGCGGTGTCCATGAATTACTCCCCCAAGCATGCTTGAGAACCCTTTGTTCTGAGGCTTGAGGGAGACTAAACGTAACCCGTCCATCAGAGCCGTGCTGGAGCCACTCCACTACGCTGCTAATGAACAAACAGTCCGGCCGGAACGAAAGTCTGTGGTTGGGCTTCGCCCATCGTTTTCGGCCCACGTACGCTGGTGCGAACATGGGGCACCCTACGGAGTTGCGGAGACCGAGGCCGCTTGAGGGGAAGGCCTGCGGTATCCCACATCTCGCGAAAAACGAGCGAGATGTGGGGCACCCGGCTACAGTGGCGGGGATAGAGCCCAAAAGCGCGTTCATCCCTCCCTTTGAACCCTCTCCGAAATGAAGAAACTCTGGCGCCTAGCTAAGCTAACTTAGTTAGTCAGACTTCAAGCCCGATGGAACGCATCAGAGCCAGCGCGTTGCTGGTTTGGACGATGCCGGGATATAGCCTGTAATCAAAACGCAGTTGCCCTTCTTCAAGGTGATCCTTGAAGTGAAAATTGCCAGCCCGCGATCCGATCTCCTGCGGAATGGCCGTCAGTGCCAGGTCGTGCGTGCTCACCAGGCCGACCGCGCCTCGTTCCACTAATTTGGTGACGAATGATCGGGTTCCGATCAAGCGATCATGCGAGTTGGTTCCCGAGAGCAACTCGTCCAGTAGAAAAAGAACCGGAACCGAGCCGTTGGTAAGATCCATGATCTGCTTTAATCGACGGATCTCGGCATAGAAGCGGGAGATGCCGCCTTCGAGCGAATCGAGAACGCAGATAGAGGCAGTGACCTGCAAAGGCGAAAGCTTCAGAGAGGCAGCACGCACGGGTGCACCGCACTGGGCCAGGACTGTGTTCACGCCGAGACCGCGCAGAAAGGTACTCTTCCCTGCCATGTTCGGACCACTTACCATGATCAGCTGAAGATCGCGATCCAGCCTCAGGTCGTTCCGCACCGCGCGGTTCAGTGGGAGCAGGGGATGAGCCAGATCCCGGGCTTCGAAGCAGGGCATGATTTCTACAAATTCAGGAAACACATCCGCAGGACGCTCGTAGGTGTATCCTCCCAGCGCCGCCAAGGCTTCCAGTTCGCCCACTGTTTCCAGCCAGACGCGAAGCGATGGTCCGAAGCGTCGACGCCAGCTCTCTGCTGCAAGAACAAATTGCAGTCGATAAAAGATCACAGGATCCAAAATGCGAACGAATAGGTTGTGCGCTGATTCCAGAAACTCCACCCAGCGATTCAACCTGGCGATCGCCTGCGAAGGCAGAGTGCTTCCGTGCTTGAGCCGAGCTTGCAGCTGCAGCAGCCTGGGGCTGGTGAAGGGTTCGCGCTCAAAGGCTGCCAATACCTGGGATAGGAGGTTCAGGTCACGGCCGGCCTCCTCGGCCGCATGCGCCGCTTCATCAAGCCGGGTTCGAAAACGATAGGAAAGCCCCAGGTTGCAGCCAGCTCAAGGACTTTTCCAAACATGGGCCGCCGCCGCTGACGCATAAAGTTACAGTGGCGCTCATCTTCTCTTCTTTTTCAACAATTGGCTCAAGTCGTCAAGCCCTTCGCGTTCGAGGACCGTGCCAAGCTTGGCATCGCTACGATAACCCTTGGCAAAATCGTCGCCGTATTTATCACGGAGTGTCCCAACTAAAGTGTCACTACGTTTCTTGCGAATCTCGCCGTCTTCATTGCGAGAACGGTGATCGAGACCGGGATGCTTCGGTGCTTTTGGCATCTTTTTGCCTTCATGCTGAATGCTCGGACCGCCTTGAAATTCTTCCTGGCGAAGCGCCTGACGAATCAGCATTTTCAGATAGGTTTGATATTTGAGACCTTTTCGTTCTGCATGAAAGCGGGCTTTTGCTATATCTTCCGGATCGAGTCGGATTGTGGTCGTGGGAGTAGTTCCCCGCCGTGCAACGGTTCCGCGTCCGAGTTTCCCCTCGGCTGCGGCCCGCTCAAACTGCTGCGCGAGCTGATCCTGATTTTCAACCCACCACTGGGCTTCGTCGCGTTCGGTCTTGAACTCAGGGACCTTGAGGGTCTGTTCCATACAAATTTCCCTTCTGGGCGAGGTAAACACGTTTCATCGCCTTAGGTGCATCAAACGCTGTAATCACGCGGATCAAGGTCTTGCGCCATGTAGATACCACCACCAAAATACGGCCGGCATTCGTTTCCCCTAGTTGCACAAACCGTTCTTCGCCATTCACTGGCTGGAATTCAAGATCGAACGGTTCGTTGTCAATTACCTGCTCTGCTTCCGCGCAGGAAACACTGTGGGCCGCGATGTGAACGCGGTTCTCATCGTCCCAATCGAATGGCACCATCTACTGCCCTCCAAAAGGCCAGGATCGCTAGCGCGAAGTGGCAAATATGTCTTGATCTGCATCTGTTTTCTCCTTTTGTCTCTTTCGCTTGATTTGAGTTTTCGCTGTGTATTTAAGTGGATTGTGTGTTTTGACAGTGGTCGCGTGCGTTGAATGGTCGTCGATTCACATTGTCAGCAATGAGCGCATTGGTCCTACCGTCACGCTCCATGTCTAGTGTAAGTACAGTGTAGCTACATGTAAAGAGGTATTCCCGGGGGCTAATACCGCGACACGATTCGTATTCACCCAAGTTCCTCGGCGGGGGCGAAGCAGATCGGTCTAATTTGCTGCAATAGGTATGATGTCACCGGATTAGCGGACTGATACCGACGGCCTCCCCAGCCTCGATTCGCTCAACTTGCCAGCGAGGACAAGGAGGGCAAATGCTATCTTCTTGTCGGTGACGGTGTTTCAACTGGTCCCTTTGGCATAGGTGCTATTGAATCCCTTGAGTTTTATCCACTTTTATCGAGCAAAGGAGGCGTTTCAGCAACTTTTCCGCCGATTCCTGACCCCGTCGATGGAAGGCCGCGCACCTGAACCGCCGCGCAGTTAACAGCTTGGGCCTTAGTGCGAACTGGATAACGCGACACAGAGCTGAAATCGAGGAGCTTGTCCAAAGGGGTGAACAGACCAGCAAAACCCCACCAGAAAGGGCAGTCCCTGGCCCTCGATAAGCGGGATGAAATTTGGTGGTACAAGGTACAAGTTCAAGCACGAAGGGTTGATCATTCGTGAATCCGCCGAGACTAGTGACAAAGCGACAAAGCGCTAGCAGCAAAGGCTGAGCGCAAGCGACATAACGTGGATCTCTACAGGGACCAGACGGGTCCCCCCGTCTGTCCCGGATCCTCTTGTCCCGGATCCTCCCGTCAAGGTGGAGCGCCGAACAGTGCTCGTGCTTTGTGCCGTCCCTTCGGGACTCGCCTTAAACCTTAGCCTACCCGGCACTCACGTGCCGGGCTACAGGTTGTTCCGTCCCTTCGGGACTGTTTCGTTGCTGCCGTCGCAATCCCTTCAACCTTCAACGTGGTGAACGTCCCCAGGTTCCCCCCGGAGGGTCCCCTTACAGGGCCCAAGCGCTACTGTTGCGGTGGAGGTTCGCCACCACCGGGACCGCCGCCTTGACCCCGCTGCTGCATACGTTCCTGCATGCTCTGGTGATCTTGTTCAAACTGCTTTTTCTGATCATCGTTCAAAATGGCTTCGATCTTTGAATTGAAGTCGCTGAGAATGCTCTGCAGCTTTGTTTTCTTCTCGTCGGGGGAGAGGAAGGAGTCTCGACGCAGCAACTGCATCCGTCGCTGTTGATCCATCAAAATGGGCTTGGCTTGGTTCTGCTGATCGATGGATAGGTTGTAGCGCGTGGTCATTCCAGCCAATTGCTGAGCCGGATCCATCATGCCGCGATGGTTCCAGGCCGGCCCTTGCTGCGGGGGTGGCGCCGAGGTTTCCGGAGGGAAACCGGGTTCCTGAGCGAGCACAGGAGTACCACAACACACCAGGCCTGTGGCCAAGGCACCACTCTGTATAAGAGAACTTAAGAGCTTCTTCATCGGAGAATTTCCTCCATCGCTTGCGGTGACGAACACTGGCGTCTGTGTAGTCGCAACGGGTATTCGACGACAGTCTACGCCTCTTGGCTATCGAGCGTCGCTGATTGGCATGGCTAAGACGGGGATTTCGCCCAGTTTGTTCAGTCGTCGAGACCACGAGGAGATGCGGGGAGATGGGGGACGGAGATGTGAGCAACGCTTCCAGGGCACGCCGGCAGGCAAAGTACGGCTCGACCCCGATTTCCTGCCACGCTGTGCTAGAGAGGTCCGCGTGTACGCCTTTCATTTTAGGAAAGGCGCATGGAGCGCATCAACGCCACAAGCCTGGGCAGGAAATCAAGGCAAATGGGGCACCCAGCATTTGTTGCCGGTGGGGCAAAAACCACCCATTGGACTCGATTCTGTTCCTTAGGGTTTCGCGCATTGGCTGTCGGCAGTTCCTTCCTCGCTTTAAGGTTAATGTCCTTGCTACCATCGGCAGAGAATCTTCGAGAAGAACTCCGCAACCTCAGCCAGGATGCGTTGCCGGGGAGCCCCATGGCGAAGAAAATGATCGGGAGGCGTATGAGCATGGGGAAACAGGAACTACCGGAGCGCGTGAATCGGTTTTGGCTGCGCGTCACCGAGGGCATGCAACTTAACCAGCTATGGTCGCAGTTTCGGACAGATGCTCATTCCAGCTACCGCCTATATTCGCTCGAGGTCGATTCCACGCGAGTGGAAGGCGTGGACCACGCCCGGCACTTTTTGAGCGTGGGCAGCCAATTCTTTTGGGCGATCGTGGAGAAGCTCACGCCGGCCCGCCGCGTGTTATTACTGGTCGCGTTAGTGCTGGTCTTTGTTCCGGGCGGCGAATGGACGTGGCGTACAAGGTCGGGAACAGTGGAAGTATTGGGTCTCGATTTTCACTTCTACGGTGGTCTTCTGATGTTCGTGCTTTTAGTTCTGGAAGTTGCAGATCGCGTGGTGATGAAGCGCGATCTGCAGATTGCGAAGGAGATTCAAACATGGTTACTTCCGGAGAGCCCGCCCCACGTGCCGGGCCTCGAAATCGCATTCACCACCCGTGCGGCCAATACCGTTGCGGGAGATTACTATGACGTGTTTGCCCGTCCCAGCGAAGGTTCAGGAAGCAGCACTTTTCTGATGGCGATTGCAGACGTGGCGGGTAAAAGCATTCCCGCTGCGATGCTGATGGCAACGTTTCAGGCAAGCTTTAAAACTCTCAGTGGTACACAAGGCTCGCTCCCGGAATTGGTTGGCCGGATGAATGGTTATGCCTGCAGCAATAGCCAGAATGGCCGTCGCTTTACCACCGCTTTCATTGCCGAATTCGACCCTGCATCGCGTCGATTGACCTATGTCAATGCAGGACACAACGATCCCATACTGCGTCGTCGATCGGGCGTCATCGAGCGTCTCGGGATGGGTGGGTTGCCGCTGGGGATCATGAAAGATGCCTGCTACCTGTCAGGGGAAGTAGTGATGCAACCCGGTGATTGGCTCGCGGCTTTCACCGACGGCGTTATCGAGGCCGAGAACAACGCTCAGCAGGAGTACGGCGAATACCAATTGATTAGCATGCTGAACTCCGGCGTGATGCTGACTCCGGCTATGCTACTGAGTCGCATCATGGTCGATCTCGACCGCTTCGTGGGGAATGCACCACAACACGATGACATTACCTGCATACTCTTGCGTGCGAGTGAGTGAACTGTCCCGGAAGTTCATGGAATGAATGTTGTCGGTTCTTGTATCAGGACTCGCCTTCAGCCGTGGTGTAAAAGAGGCTTTAGAGCCTAGGTGAGAACTGCTGTTCGGAGCGGCGCGGCCGAGTCTGCGCTCCAGTTCCTATTGGGTTCTGTCGGCCAAAGGGAATCCACGGCTCTCGACGTTGGTTGCTGTAACCAAGGCGGTGGGGCTGAGGCTTACCGTAGAAGCGGCTCGCTGGAATTCTTCCTCGACCTCCAGGCGAAATCCAATCATATCGGCCTTCGCACCCTGATGCTATTGCTTGGCCACCGGCGCCTAGCCGTTATACAAGCCACCCAATTCAGATTAGGTATTTTCCGTCCGTCCCGAGCGTGAAAAAGCGTGACAGAAAAAGCGTGACAGACGGGACGTTTGCCCAATCATCACCCGTGAGCATGTGTGGTCGCGCAAACTCCCATACCGGTTGAGTCAACGTCCCGTCTGTCACGCCTTTCTCGTCACGCCTTTCTGAAGCCCGGGTATCGAGAGCCCCGCAAGAACTGCGGCTCTTCACGGAGAAAATGCTCCAGACCATCCACGCCGACGGGGTTATGCGTACTTGCGGTCAAGCTTACGAAGCAGTTACAGTTTCAATTTGGTGCGCAGGCGTCCAATGCGCTCAATCCTCGCAACTATGACGTGCCAAATCAGTTGGTGGATGCTTCCGGGTTTGGAACGATTTCCGGTTTGCAAAGTGCGGAAGGTGCGGGTCCCCGGAATGTGGAGATTACAGGGCGGATCAGCTTTTAATCGCAGGGTTCAGCGGAGAAAGGGAGGGGCTGTCCCTCCACTCCGGTCGGGATGACAATCTTCCTTTGCTGTTTTGGGGGGGTGGGTTCTTGGGGTAGGTCCGCTCCGCCCGCGGCTACTGATAAAAAACTCAGGGGCTAAAGCCCAAATCATTGTTAACAGGTTGCGGCACGACGAAAGTCGTGCCCTGATACAAAGCCCAGTTCTCGCCCGGACTCTTGCAGTCCATCTTGTTTTCCTGTTCTATGTACGGGCAAAACGGTAAGTCTGTTTTGTATCAGAGCACGACTTTAGTCGGGCCGTAAATCACTGAGAATACGTCGGGCTTTAGAGCCTGCGTGAGAACTCCACTTCCCTCAGGGGACAACTTTACGGGCTGCGCGAAAGCTCTGTTTTGTATCAGGGCACGACTTTAGTCGGGCCGAAAACGATTGAGAATACGTCGGGCTTTAGCCCCTGAGGTACGTCTTTCCTGCCCGGTTCCGACTTTTTCCGCAGCCTCTTTAGCCTTGCCCTGATACAAAACCAACTTCTTCGATTGCTTTCTGCCGGTACAACTCCGGGAGAGACTTTCCCGCAGTTCCCCGACTCTATCCACCAGGGCGGTGGGAATTCATCTGCTTCATATATGGCTGGTGTAGCTTGGAAGGTGGCAGGTCAGGGTGCACATACTCGTCGTCAATAGCGGTTCTTCGTCCATCAAGTTTTCCATCTTCGAGGCCGCCCAGGACCCAGCTAGCTGGCCCCGCGCAATGTTTACCGGCGAGATCACCGGCATGGGCGGAGCCCACCTTGGCTATACCTTGCGCGATGCCGGGAATCGGGAGCTAGCCAGCGGAGACCCACAAAAAGCCGATCCCATGAAGCTTTTGCAGGATGCCATCTGCCGACCGGGAATGCCGCCAATCGATGCGGTCGGCTACCGCGTGGTGCACCCCGGGCCGCTCCTGGACCGGCACCAGAGAATCACCGACCAGGTGCTCACAGATTTGGAACAGGCCGTGGTGTTTGCCCCGCTGCACGATCCCCAGGCGATCACCCTCATCCGCGACATGATGCGCAGATTTCCCCACGCCCGCCACTATGCCTGTTTCGACACCATCTTCCACCAGACCATGCCGGCGGAGGCTTCCACCTACGCCATACCCGTCGCCTATCGCCGCCAGGGTGTACGCCGATACGGCTTCCATGGACTTTCCTGTGAGTCCGTGGTCGACGATATCCGAGCCGCCGCGGAGGGGCCATTTCCGCATCATCTGGTCATTGCCCATCTGGGCAGCGGCTGCAGCGTCACCGCCCTGGTGGATGGCCTCTCGGTGGAAAACACCATGGGTCTGACGCCAACCGGCGGGGTGGTGATGGGCACCCGGCCCGGAGATCTCGACCCTGGGCTGGTCCTTTATTTGCTGCGGCAAGCCGGCGGGGACCGGGAAGCCGCCATGAACTCGGTCGAAACCCTGCTCAATCACCAGGCTGGGATGGTCGCCCTCTCCGGCCTACCCAACGACATGCGCGGCGTGCGGAAAGCAGCCCAGGAAGGAAACGCCGACGCCCGGCTAGCCCTCGACATCTTCACCCGCGCAGTGCGCAAGGCCATCGGAGCCTTTGCGTGGTTGATGAGCGGCCTGGATGCTGTGGTCTTCACTGGTGGGATTGGGGAGCACGATGTGCAATCCCGGGCAGAGATTTTACGCGGCCTGGAAGACCTCGGTGTGATCCTCGATACAGAAGCGAATGCAGCCAGCGGCGATCATCTCCGTCGTGTGAGCAGCCCGGATTCCAGGGTGGCCGTTTGGGTGGTTACCGCGCAGGAAGACCGAATGATCGCCGTGCACGTGGGCCAGATGGAAGCAGCACAACAGTAAAAGGAGCAATTATGAGCAACGTCGAGACCCTTCCCCTGGCGGCTTCTGGCTTTGAGCCTCTCACCGCCGATGAAATCAGAAAGATGAATGCCTACTGGCGTGCCTGCAACTATCTATCCGCGGGTATGTTGTATCTCTGCCACAACCCTTTGTTGCGCGAACCGCTGAAGCCGGAGCACATCAAGAATCGCCTCCTGGGCCACTGGGGCTCCGACCCGGGGCAGAGCTTTATCTGGGTACATATGAACCGGCTGATCAAGAAGTACGACTTGAACACCATCTATCTTTCCGGCCCCGGCCATGGAGCACCCGCCACCCTCTCCAACTGCTATCTCGAAGGGGTGTACTCGGAGGTTTATCCGGACAAAAGTGAGGATGTGGCCGGGCTGCAGAAATTCCTCAAGCAGTTTTCCTTCCCCGGAGGCATTGGCAGCCATTGCACGCCGGAGACTCCGGGCTCCATTCACGAGGGTGGTGAACTCGGCTACAGCCTCTCCCATGGCTTTGGGGCGGCCTTCGACAATCCCGACCTGATCGTGACCGTCGCCGTGGGCGATGGAGAATCGGAGACCGGTCCGCTGGCCACCAGCTGGCACTCCAACAAATTCCTCAACCCGGTGTGCGATGGCGCCGTGCTTCCCGTCCTGCATTTGAACGGCTACAAGATTGCCAACCCCACTATTCTGGCCCGCATCCCGGCGGACGAGTTGGACATGCTCTTCAAGGGCCTGGGATGGACACCGCATGTGGTGGAAGGCGACGACCCGGACAAGATGCACGCCAAAATGGCCGAGGTGCTGGAAGGGTGTGTGCTCGAGATCCGTGCTATTCAGGAAAGAGCCCGGAGTGGGTCCTCCAGCGAGACGGTCGAACGCCCGAAATGGCCCATGATCATTCTGCGCACCCCGAAAGGCTGGACCGGCCCCAAAGAGGTGGATGGTCACAAGGTCGAAGGATTCTGGCGCGCCCACCAGATTCCCATCCTTGATCCGCAGACCAATCCCAAAAATCTGGCGCTGCTGGAATCCTGGCTACGCAGCTATAAGCCGGAGGAATTGTTTGACGAATCCGGACGGTTGATTGAGGAACTGCGTGAAATGGCGCCCAAGGGAACGCGGCGGATCACAGCCAACCCGCATGCCAACGGCGGTCTGTTGCGAAAGCCGCTGCAAATGCCCGACTTCCGCGATTACGCAGTCAAGGTGACCGAGCCGGGGCAGCTGGAAGTCTCCTCAACTGACGTGATGGCCCATTTCCTGCGCGACGTCATGCGCCGTAACATGACCAGCTTCCGCGTCTTTGGGCCGGACGAAACCGCCTCCAACAAACTACAGGCGATCTACGAAGCCAGCGGCAAGACGTGGATGGAAGAGCTGCTGCCTGAAGACCAGGACGGCGGGTTTTTGGCCAGGAACGGGCGGGTGATGGAGATGCTCAGCGAGCATACCCTTGAAGGTTGGTTAGAGGGCTATGTACTGACGGGCAGGCACGGGTTTATCTCCTCTTATGAGGCGTTTGTGCATGTCATCGACTCGATGTTTAACCAGCATGCCAAGTGGCTGGAAAAGAGCAAGCTGGAGATTCGGTGGAGGGCGCCGATCTCTTCGCTGAACCTGCTGATCACCTCGCTGGTATGGCGCCAGGACCACAACGGCTTCACCCATCAGGATCCCGGATTTCTCGATCTGGTGACCAACAAGAGTCCGGAAGTTACGCGCATCTATCTTCCGCCCGATGCCAATTGCCTGCTCAGCGTGGCCGACCATTGTCTGCGCAGCGTCAACTACGTCAACGTGATTGTTGCGGACAAGGCGACGCATCTGCAGTATCTCGACATGGAGGCTGCGGTTCAGCACTGCACCAAGGGGATCGGCATCTGGGACTGGGCCAGTACCGACGCCGGCGAAGAACCGGATGCGGTCATTGCCTGTGCCGGGGATATTCCCACCGCAGAAGGGCTGGCGGCGGTAGCGATCCTACGCGAGCATTGCCCGCATCTGAAAATACGCTTCATCAACGTGGTCGACCTGTTCCGCCTGATGCCCGAGAGTGAGCACCCGCACGGCATGTCCGATCGTGAGTTCGACGGCCTCTTTACCAGGAGCAAGCCGGTCATTTTCAACTTCCACGCGTACGCCTCGTTGATCCATAAGCTCACCTATCGGCGCACCAACCACGCGAATTTCCACGTTCGTGGGTATAAGGAGAAGGGCAACATTAACACCCCGCTGGAGCTGGCTATTCTGAACCAGGTAGATCGCTTCAATATCGCCATCGATGTCATTGAGCGCGTGCCGCAACTCGAGGAGCGCGGAGCTCATACCGTGGAATGGCTCAAGGGGGAGATCATCACCGCGGTCAATTATGCCCACGAGAACGGGATCGATCAAAAAGAGTTCCGGGAATGGAAGTGGCCGCTGAAGTAGAGTCTTTGTGAGTTGCGGCAGACAAAGCCCTCAGTAAACGCCACAACGAACCAGTCCGAAGGGACGGAACAACCTGTAGCCCGGCACGTCCGTGCCGGGTAGGTGGGTGGCCCAGGTCTCGATTTTGAGACCTGGGTTTCTCCCCGGAAATCGGTCCTACCGAAACACCCAGGTCTCAAAATCGAGACCTGGGCCACCCACTCAACATTCGTCCGCGTAGCATTTCGTTGACTTGCTTTTCTCTCTCCCCTACGCTAACGCGTGAGCATGCTAGGCGAAACCGTTTCCCACTATCGAGTTGTCGAAAAGATCGGCGGCGGGGGAATGGGCGTCGTGTACAAGGCCGAAGACACTCGGCTTGGCCGCTTCGTCGCGCTCAAGTTTTTGCCCGACGAGATAAGCTTTCAGCTCCCCGTGCTGGACCGCTTCCGGCGTGAGGCCCGTGCCGCCTCCGCCCTCAATCACCCCAACATCTGCACCGTCTACGATGTCGGCGAAGAGGAAGGCCGCGCCTTTCTGGCCATGGAATTCCTCGAAGGGCAAACCCTCAAGCACCGCATCGACGGACGGCCGCTGCCCATCGACTTCGTGCTCGAACTCGGGATCCAAATCGCCGACGCGCTCGATGCCGCTCATGCCAAAGGGATCGTGCACCGCGATATCAAGCCGGCCAACATCTTCGTCACCAAAAACCGTCAGGCCAAGCTGCTCGACTTCGGGCTGGCGAAAATGGACTCCCGCCGTGACCTGAACACAGGCCCCGACGGCGAAACACTCAAAGACCTGACCAGCCCGGGAAGCGCCCTCGGAACGGTCGCCTACATGTCCCCCGAACAAGCCAAGGGAGAAGAACTGGACCCCCGTACCGATCTATTTTCGTTGGGTGCGACTCTCTACGAAATGACCACCGGCAAACCGGCGTTCGACGGCAATACCTCGGCCGTTATTTTTGAAGGCATTCTGAATCGGAACCCCATTCCACCAGGCCAACTCAATCCTGACCTGCCACCACAATTCGAACGAATTCTCGATCGGGCACTGGAGAAAGACCGCGACCTGCGCTATCAGTCTGCCGCCGAGATGCGGGCCGAGATGAAGATCCTCAAGCGCACGCTGGATTCCCAGCGCACCGTGGCCGCGCAGGGTCCGCCTCTTTTTGTCAGTGGCTCCGCGGCCGCTGTTGCTCCCGCCCTCCCGCCGCCCGGAACCAGGGGATTCGGGGTGTCGCCCTACGCGATAGCAGCGGCTGGTACGGCCCTCCTGGCTGGATTAGCCCTGGGCTGGTTTCTGCACGCCGCGCACAGCCGGACGGAACCAGCGATCTTTCACCAATTGACCTTCCGTCGCGGCACAGTTCGTTCCGCGCGCTTCGCACCCAACGGACAATCTGTGGTGTATGGCGCGTCCTGGGAAGGCAAGCCTACGGAGTTGTTTATCACCAGTCCCGAAAGCCCCCAATCGCGCTCTCTGGAACGCCACGGCGATGAGTTGATGGGCATTTCTTCCACCGGGGATATCGCTTTGCTGACCAACGTGACGGTCACCGGCACCTACACCCAGACGGGTACGCTGGCTCGCATGCCCATCAACGGAGGTAGTCCGCGCGACATTCTCGACGGCGTACAGTGGGCGGACTGGTCCCCAGATGGTAAGCAACTGGCCATCGTACGCGACGTGGGCGGCAAGAACCGCCTGGAATTCCCTATCGGCAAGGTCATCCACGAAACCCCGGGCTGGATCAGTCATCCACGTGTTTCCCCTGACGGCGAGCGCGTTGCCTTCCTCGAGCATCCCCAGGTAGGCGACGACGCCGGCTCCGTCAACGTGATCGACCTTCAAGGCAAGCATAAAGTTCTCGCCGATAACTTCCTGACTGTGGAAGGATTGGCCTGGGCGCAGGACGGAAAGCAGATCTGGTTCACCGGGGCTGAAAGTGAGGGCAACGGCCGCGCGCTTGACGCCGTAACGTTGGCCGGAAGCATGCGAATTCTCACTCGAGTGCCGGCCGCGCTGCAACTGGAGGATATCGGCCGCGACGGCAAGGTCCTTCTTATCCGGCAAAATTGGCGGCGTGAGTTGAGCGGGCTGATCGCCGGCGCCGCAAAAGAGGAGGATTTTTCCTGGCTCGACTATTCGTTTCCGGCGGAGCTGTCCGCCGATGGCAAGCGCCTGCTCTTTGACGAAGAAGGAGTGGGTGGCGGCGGAAATTACTCTGTCTACCTGCGTAAGATCGCCGAAGATTCTGCTGTTCGTCTGGGCGATGGCGAATCGGTTGCCTTATCACCCGATGGCAAATGGGTTTTGGCTCTCACCATGTCGTCGCCGGCACAGTTTATTCTGCTCCCGAGCGGCGCCGGCGACGCGCAGCAAATTACCCACGACGGTCTCTACCATAGCTGGGCTCGCTGGCTGCCCGATAGCCAGGGCATCGTTTTCACTGCTAAGCAGGAAGGTCACGGCGCGCGCATTTACGTGCAAAAGTCGATCACGGCGAAGGCAACGCCGGTATCTCCAGAAGGGATAGATCCTTTGGTGCTCGCCCTTTCCCCTGACGGAAGCCAGGTAGCCGGCGTGGGACCAGATGGACTAGCCTATCTCTACTCACTTACCGATGGGCCGGCAAAGAGTGTTCCAGGTTTTCAGACTGGTGAGCAGCCGATCGAATGGTCGGCCGATGGCAAGTCCCTTTACGTGTACCGCACCGGTGAGCTTCCGGCGAAGGTCTATCAGCTCGACCTGGCCACGGGCAAGCGCACTCTCTGGCGGAGCCTTTCGCCTGCCGACCCGGCGGGAGTAAGCCAGATCGGGCCTATTGTGATGGCTCCCGATGGTTCCTCCTATATCTACGGTTATCACCGCACCCTTTCTGATCTCTACCTGGTGGAAGGGTTGAAGTAGAAGTCCCACATGGCGGAGATAACCAGGCTGTCGTTAAACCAAATCACCGTCTCCACCTGGAGTGTCAGCCAGGCGGTCGAGGGCTGCGTGCGGCACGGCATCCCTGCCATCGCGCTCTGGCGGCACAAGATTGAAGAGGCGGGTCTGGCCGCCTGCGTTCGCAATGTAAAGGACGCAGGTTTGCATGTTTCGAGCGTTTGCCGCGGAGGCATGTTCCCTGGCCCGACCGCTGCCGGGCGGCAAAAGATCCTCGAGGATAACTACCGCGCCGTCGATGAGGCCGCCGCCCTGGGGGCCGATTCGCTGGTGCTGGTGGTGGGCGGCGGCGCGGAAGTTGGCCTGGCTGAGGCGAGAAAAATGGTCGCGGACGGTGTCGCCGCACTGGTTCCCTATGCTCGCGAGCGCAGCGTCAAGCTCGGCCTCGAACCACTCCATCCCATGTACGCGGCCGAGCGCTCGGTGCTGGTGACCATCAGCCAGGCGCTCGAACTCGCATCCGCCTTTGCTGCTCACGAAGTGGGCTTGGTTCTCGATGTCTTTCACATCTGGTGGGACCCGCAGGTGTTGCCCTCGATCGCGCAATCCCGGGGCAGAATCTATGGCTTCCACGTCAATGACTGGCTCGTTCCGCTACCCGACCTGCTGCTCGGCCGGGGGATGATGGGCGACGGAGTCATTGACAACCGCATGCTGCGCCACGCGGCGGATGAGGCTGGCTATCACGGACCCATCGAAGTAGAAATCTTTAACCGCGCCATCTGGGACAGCGATCCCGACCAGGTTCTCGAGCAGATGGTCGAGCGCTTTTTGGGATTTGTTTAAAAAGGGAGACGAGAACGTTTGCAACCTGATTACACACTGAAGGCGAAGGATTTATTGCCCGCTATCCAGCGCGCCCTGGAGCTGGCCGCCGAGAAAACGCTGCGTCTGGACCGGCGATGGAAGGTCTCGGATGGAGCGCCCGTCATCACCGTTGCCGGCCGCTATACCGCACGCAGTTGGACCCAATGGACCCAAGGGTTCCAATACGGCAATGCCCTGCTCTGCTTTGAACTCACCAATGACCGCGATCTGCTGAACCTGGCCAGGCAGCACGTGGTTCAGGACATGGCAGAACATCTCACCCACAGCGGGGTGCACGATCACGGCTTCAACAACATCTCCACCTACGGCAACCTGCGGCGGCTGATGCTCGAAGGGCGCATACCAGCCAACGAGTGGGAGCTGCACTTCTACGAACTCGCTCTGAAGGTAAGCGGCGCAGTGCAGGCCGCGCGTTGGACCCCGCTCAACGATGGTCTTGGCTACATCTACTCCTTCCATGGTAGCCACTCCCTGTTCATCGATACCATGCGCACGTTGCGTATCTGCTGTCTTGCGCACATGCTGGGGCACAGCTTGCAAGGCGAACAGGATCAGCGCATCAGCTTGCTGGACTGCGCGCTGGCCCACGCGGAAACTTCCGCCCGTTACAACATCTATTACGGCGAGGGACGCGATGCCTACGACGTACTCGAGCTACGCGGTCGAACCGTGCATGAAGCTCTGTTCAATCCCGCCAGCGGCGTGTTTCGCGCTCCTTCTTCGCAACAGGGTTATTCGCCCTTCACTACCTGGACCAGAGGGCTGGCTTGGGGAACGCTTGGGTTTTCCGAGCTGATGGAGTTCTTGCCGGAACCACCAGAGTTCCTGAACCGGGCAGCTCGCGCCTGTTGTGACTTTTATCTGCAGCAGGGATCTACGCTCGATGGCATCTGCTATTGGGATACGGGGGCGCCGCAATTACATCGCCTGGGCGATTGGCGGCAAAAACCAGCCGATCCCTACAATGACTACGAGCCGGTCGACGCGTCCGCCAGCGCCATCGCCGCCCAGGGACTGCTTCGCCTTGGACATATACTCGGCTCAGAACTCTACACCTGCGCTGGGCTGACCATCGCCGCGCGGCTGCTCCAGGAACCCTATCTCTCCTCGCAACCCGATCACGAAGGTCTGCTGTTGCACAGCATCTATCACCGGCCTAACGGGTGGGACTACATTCCGCCCGGCGCGAAGGTTCCCTGCGGCGAGTCCAGCATGTGGGGAGACTACCATCTGCTGGAGCTTTGCCTGCTGATCAGCAGGATGGCGAACTCCAGCTATTACACTTTCTTCGGAGGTGCCTGACGATGGCGAGACTATAGATGAAATGGATGAAGCAGACCCGGCCCGGGTCAAATGCAACCGCCACCAGCACAGAACCTGTTTCCCCACGCTGGGGTTTCGCCGTCTCCTCCGGAATTCTCGGTTGGATCCTGGACGCGTTCGACTTTTTCGTGCTCGTATTCCTGGTCGATGTTCTGGCCAACCACTTCCATGTACGGAAGGTCGACATCGTTTGGACCATCACCATCACTCTGGCCATGAGGCCGGTGGGTGCAGTCGTCCTTGGTTCGTTGGCCGATCGCTACGGCCGCCGCCGCCCGTTGATCGCCTGCGTCCTATACTTCTCCCTCATTACTGCGCTCACGCCTTTCGCGCCCAGCTACCTGGTGTTTGTGGTCCTGCGAGGTCTTTATGGTATTGGCATGGGCGGATATTGGGGTATCGGCGCTTCCATGGTGATGGAGAGTTCTCCCAAACGGTGGCGTGGACTGTTCTCCGGAATCATGCAGGCAGGCTACTCGGTTGGTTATCTGCTGGCCGCGGTCGCCCTGCGCACCATCGAGCCCCGTTTCGGCTGGCGTTGGATGTTTCTTTGTGGCCTGGTGCTGGCTGCCTTGATCGCTGTTCTTACCTGGCTCGCCCCTGAGTCCTCGTCCTGGCATAAGCATCGCCTGGGCAGCTTTGCGGAAGTGGCTCGGGTGCTGTGGGAACACAAAGCGGATTTCGTCTACCTGGTGCTGATGATGACCGCCATCACCTGCCTCTCGCACGGTACCCAGGATCTGTATCCGGACTTCCTCAAGACCGTGCATGGCTTCTCCAATGCTGTGGTTTCGAACCTGGCCATCCTGTACAACTTGGGCGCAATCGCGGGTGCGCTGGTGATCGGCCATTACTCTGACCGCCTGGGCCGGCGCTACGCGATCCTCCTGGCCCTGGTTATCTGTGCCCTCTCTATTCCGCTTTGGGCCTTCGGATCGACCATCGCTATGCTCGCCCTGGGGTCGTTCGCCATGCAATTCGGGGTACAGGGAGCCTTCGGCGTGATTCCTGCGCATTTGAATGAGCTGTCGCCCAGCAGTGTCCGCAGCTCATTTCCCGGCGTCGTCTATCAGCTGGGCGTATTGATTGCAGCGCCGTCGGTGGTGGTGGAGTTTACCCTGCGCCGCCATTTCGGCTATCAATGGGCACTGACGATCTTCGAGATGTGCGTGATTTTCTCCCTGTTCCTCATATTCGGGTTTGGACCGGAACGGAAGGGTCGTGACTTCCACGCTTAGCGGGGGTGGGGGGAAGGACCGCCAGGTCCCTCCACAGCGGGAGGAGTTGGAACGAAAGGCTATGGTTGGGCTTCGCCCATCGTTTTCGGCCCACGTACGCTTGGGCGAACGTGGGGCACCCGTGTGGATTTGTGGGACCCGCCACAGGCTTAAGGGGAGGCCCGCGGCATCCCGGGGATTGGTGGCGGGGATAGAGCTTAACAGCAGCCTAAGATAGACCGATGCTCACCGACGAACAATGCGCACGCGTTTCCGTGGTGCTGGTGCGAGCGCGCAACCCAAACAACATCGGCGCCGTGGCCCGGGCCATGCACGGTTTCGGCTTTACCGATTTGCGGCTGGTGAACGACTACTCCGTCGGTCTGGAGAGAGCTCGCTCCGCGGTGGACGCGTCTTCCATCCTCGCCACCGCGAAAGAATTCTCAACCGTTGCCGACGCGATCGCGGACTGCCACCTGGTGGTGGGCACAACCGCAGTGGGGGAACGAAAACAGGCCCACCCCTTGCACACCCTCGCGGAAGGCGGCTCATTGGTGCGCTCCAGGTTGGAGACGGAGCGCGTCGCCCTGCTCTTTGGGTCAGAAAAGACCGGTCTCAGCAACGATGCCATGAGTCACTGCAACTGGCTGATGACCATCCCCATGCACCCCACTCCAGGTCTGCGACACGCGTCGATGAATCTGGGACAGGCCGCAGCCGTATGCCTCTACGAACTGGTCCGGCAAGGGGACACCACCCCGCCCGAGGTCAAAGAAAAGCCCCTGGCAGATGCGGAGGATCTGGAGCGGGTGACCAGCTTGCTGGAGCAGATGATGACTGAGATTGGATATGACCGGCACCGCCCGGCCACGGCAGATCCGGCCGAAGTGCGGCGTATGGTGCGGCGCTTGCATCTGAACCAGTCCGACGCACGGCGATGGATCGGCATCCTCCGCCGGCTGTTGTGGAAGCTTAGCGAGTGATGATTACTTCGTACAGATTGTCCTTGGCCAGATAGAACTTGGTATTGGCGTAGGTTTCAAAGAGCTTCTCGATGGTGCGATTGGTGTATACGCGTTGCACCGCGTACCCGGTGGTCTCCTGGGTTTCGATGCTGTCGCCGTCGGTCACATGGTAGCGGCAGAAACCGGTATCGGGTCCGGTGTTCCGGGTATGAAAAAAAGTGAGTACCTTGCCGCCCGGCCGCATGGAGGAGCGCAACCGCTTGATCAGCGGCCCCACCAACTCCTGGGGCACATAATCAAGCGTTGTCCAAAGCAGGATGACGTCAAATTCCCGGCCCGCAAAGTCCAGGTTGTTATCGAGAAAGCCTTCCACATCGAAGTGGGCCACGCCGTTCTCGTCGGGTACGCCCATCCAATTGCCCCGCAGGGCCTCGTTCACCACATCTGCCATGTAGACCCCATGACCCAGCGTGGTGAGAAAGTTAATGTTGGTCGGAGACGTGGGACCAATGTCCAGAATGCGCAAGCCCGGCTCTGCCTTGAGAAACTTGAGCAGGTCCTTCCACGCGCTGGAGTGCCGTGGAATCCGCGGACCGGTCAGGACCGTCGGGCTTCCCGGAGTCTGAGTGCCGGGTTGTGTCCTGCCAAAGAGATTGCGCATCACGTCATCAGTTTTTGACCGTAGGCCAGCGCTGCCTGCGGGAAATATGCTCATCATATTCGGGCCCTCCAGCGTTTCGTTAGTAGTTGGCTGGAGAGGTTGCGACCGGAACCTCGGCGCCCTTCGCCGGTGCAACACCACCTGCCTTTTCGCCCAGCGGTTCAACCTTGCCGCGAAAGACAGCCTTCTCCTCAATCGACAGGCGTGCGGCGGAGATGTCTCCGACCAAATCACACCCATCCCGTAATTCTACTCGTCCGGTGGCCGATACGTTACCAATCAGCTGGCCCAGCAGGATTACGTCTTTTGCCGATATGTTCGCGGCCACATGGGCATTCGGGCCGATGGTAAGCCGACTTTCGAGCAGGGTGATTGTTCCCTCGACATGGCCATCCACCATCAGGTCTTCGCTGCCCCTCACTTCGCCGCGGATCTGCACCGATTTGCCTATGACCGCAACGGTGCTATCTCCTGCATTCATTGGGTGCCTCCCTGCATTCGCAGGCTCTCTGCCCGAACTATACGCAAGGATCGAAGGCAACCGCAACCGGCAAAGCGGCTTAGGCCGTACCCGGGCTCACAGATGTAAACTGGTAGCTATTGGCTGGTTTCTCAACAGGTAACATTATGGGATTTCTGCTTCACACTGGGTCGTTTTCGGCCCCAATACTGACTGCGGCCCTGCTGCTGGGCACTGCGATGGACCGGGCCGCGGCCCAGATCGGGAACCCAGCGGTCGACCCGCAAAAGATCGTGCGCGACGCCAGCTGGAACGAGCTCCATTCCAAGGCTCCCGGGCGTTCCTTTAGCTACCGGCAACACAAAGTGGACCCCAAAGGCAGCGTCGTCAAAGAAATCGTCGAAACCAAGGATGGAGACGTCGCCCGCCTCCTGGAGAAGGACGGCAGGCCTCTGGCGGCGGAAGAGGAGCAGGCGGAGATCAATCGTCTCAACAACCTGCTGGCCCATCCCGAGATCCAGGAACATCGCCACAAGAAGGAGCAGGAAGACGGCGCCCGGGGCGACGAAATGGTCAGGATGCTGCCGGACGCTTTTCTATTCACTTTGGACGGCAATGTGGCAGGGCCCAACGGGCCATGTTACCGCTTGAAATTCCGCCCCAACCCGGCCTTTACGCCTCCCGACCGGGAAGGTGAGGTGTACCACGGCATGGTCGGAGAATTATGGGTGGATGAGGCCCAGCTGCGGCTGGTCAAAATCGATGCTCACTTGATCTCGGACGTGAACTTCGGCTGGGGCGTGCTGGGTAGACTTTACAAGGGCGGCAGTATTCTGGTCGAAAACGCCGATGTTGGCCTGCACCACTGGGAGACCGTCCACATGAAGCTGCAGTTGCAAGGCAAGCTGCTGATGATGAAGAGCGTGGATTATTCCACTACCGAAGATTTCAGCGACTTTCACGTACAGCCGCAAGAACTGAGCTACCAGGAAGCCATCCATCTGCTGCAGAAGGGTGCGGCGGAGACAGGACAAGTCGCGTCGAAGTAGTTGCGGGGAGAGAACCGCACGTCCCTCCACTACGCTCCCCCAGATTTCCTGTTGAGAACACTCCCCCATTCCACACAACTCTGTACTTTACACAACACTGTACGGGTGCCCCACGTTCGCACCAGCGTACGTGGGCCGAGATCGATGGGGCGAAGCCCCAACCATTGCGGTTGAGCCGGCGGAAAGCAATCGAAGAAATTCGTTTTCGT
>Ga0302326_10005341_pt1 | contig 29329 bp, 20 predicted proteins | sample Palsa_T0_3_FD_202264 | JGI IMG/M metagenome (GOLD analysis project Ga0302326, IMG submission 202264) | Peat permafrost microbial communities from Stordalen Mire near Abisko, Sweden - Palsa_T0_3 | ecosystem: Environmental > Terrestrial > Soil > Palsa > Peat permafrost | place: Sweden: Abisko... | reverse complement strand
TCGCCGCAGTGGTGACTTTGTTCTCGACCGTGCGTCCGCTTTTCGTGACGCTGGCGGCTTCGAGCGCGTTCCTGATCGTGCTTTGGGTGTTCCTCCTGCCGACCATCGCTGCCTCGTGAAGCAGATGTCCTGAAGGAATTACCCAGGGTGAAGCCCCACTCCTCGCCCGAATCTGTGATCTGGCCAGCTGTGGATAGCGCGAGTGAGACACCAGGCCGGCGCCGAGGCTCATGATCTCGGCGAAGCGCTATCGCCACCGCAACGATCTCCATCTGGGCTTTGGCCGTTCGAGCGTTGGACCATGCGACGAGTGAGGCGTTCGAACATGGCATACCGGCAAGAGTGCCCGCCCGGTGGGAGCTAACCCGATTGAGGCACCTCGAGGGGCATGGCGGTAACCGGAAGCGGCAAGACCTGCCGGCGAGCTCGTTCCATGAAGCCGTCTTTGACAACGAGGACCGCCAGGAGAATCAGAAGGGGAGCCGTCAGGAGCGTGTCGGTCCCCACGAAGTAGTCGCCCACGAAGAAGTAGACGCGCGGAGCGAGCAGCAGCCCGAAAATAACGGCGACGAACAGATGCCGCTGGGTCGGCCCTGCGTATCGAAGGAAGACGGCGATCGGAGCGAACAGGTAGAGAAGTTCATAGTCGCCGCTAGGAGTTGGCAGCAAAAGAATCGCCGTGACGATCAGTGTCACGACTCTCCAAAGTTCCTGATCAATGAATCTCACGTACAGAGCGAGCAAGAGTGCCCCAAGCACTTCAACGGGAATCTCGAGATGTTGCATGACTTGAGCAACGTCGCCTCCCCCCTGGACCCCGTAGACGGCATAGCCAATGGACTGAGCCCAAACAGAGAGATTTGTACCGAATGAAATCTGGATGGGGCTCCACGCCTTGGCGTTCTGGGTGGACGTGAACCCACTCGCGAAACCGTGAATGTTTGAACTCAGTCCTCCGCTGAACCAGAGAAACCCGAGAAGCGTCGCGCCCGCGGCTACGGCAAGCGCCAACCAGATAAATCTCCAGCGACCACGACGCAAGAAGACTACGAGAAAGAGTGCTGGGACGATCTTTGCGGCGATCGCCACCCCGATAAGTGAAGCGGCGGGCCGAAGACGCTCCCGCTCCAAGCAGGCGACAAGGATCGTCAGAAGCACGAACACCGAAATGTCGATATTTGCTCGGCTGAGAGAATAGGTCACCGGGAACGAAGTCAGCGCGACCAGCGCGACCAGAGCAGCCTCTATGGCCGGCAGGGTGGTAAGAATCGAACGCCAGATCCACCAGAGAAAATATCCAATGAAAGCTGCAAGATAGATGAACAAAGCTCCGAAGGGTTGCGCCCAGTAGAACGGAGCGACCAACCAGTATGCGATAGGCGGATAGGAAGCACCGAGAACGGTGTAGGCGTCGCGAGCCCTAAAGACTTCCAGGGGGTTCAAAAAGTCGGTGAACGAATCGTTCAGAGAGAAGATCCAGGTGTTCCTTGTGACGTACGGAACGCTGCCGACCTGTAAATGAAGCAGATCAATGAGCAGATTGATGAGGATGCCCAGCCCAGCCACTCCGAAGACGACGAGAACCAGAGGCCTGTTCGAAGGTCTTCTTGAGACAAGCCTCGTGAAGAAGCGGCCGGCGAGCAGAATTATGCCGGCTACAACGAGGAGAAACCCAACTACCTGAAGGCTCCTGGAAAAGAAGATCCGTGTTCGAGGAACCGGTGCTGCGTACAGCTTCTCAGTGAGAGACAGATCTCTGACGAAAACGTCGCTGCGTCTCGAAGTGCTTCCAGCCGAAAGCAGCTGTGCCGCGCCTTGCCAACCGGGTGAACTGAACTCCTGATAGCCGACCACGGCGCCGTTGAGAATGAAGACAACCTTTTGACCGCGGGTCAGTTGAAATTGGACGTTCGTCCACTGACCGACCGGAAGCGGTTTCGATATCTGGTAGCCCGATGGATTATCGAACGCTGCGTAGGTCAACGTCGCCCAGAGTCGCCTTTTCGCATCCAAATAGAACTGAATACCGTTTTCGTGTTTCAGGGTGGTGACGACGATTGTCTGCTTGGAACGCTGCTCGCTTCCGACGCGCATCTCGAAAGACAATGCGACATCCATGGTTGGCGTGGATCGGCCGATGGAGGCTGCGGATCCGAAGCTGAGCCGATTTTGCGTCCTTGGCGGAGTGTGGGGGATAGCGGCGTGAAAATTGCCGTCCTGGTCCACGACGTTGTTCTCCGGCGGCGTTGCGACGATGAGAAGTGTGACGCCTATCGCCAAGACTGCGAGCCCCAAGGGCAGCGCCGGCAAAGCGCGGACCCTCGCATGCCGTGGTTGAGTCCGTCGCCCATCGTCGCTGGATGCAGGAGCCCCGATGAGCCGGCGACTTCGGTCGCTTGTGATGAGAGCTAGGAGGAACTGGACAACAGTCGCAGCCAGAAGGAGTGCAGCAATGAGGCGCAGGACGATTTGAGCGGTCGAACTGCTGACGGTATAGGTCTGTTGAGCGATCCTGAAGTTCTGCACCGCGACAGCAGCGCCCGTGGGGCTTCGAGGCGAGCCGAGAAGGCCGGGAGCGAACGAGACATTCAATCCGGAGTTCGGAACGGTGAGCGCAAACTGTTGACGGCCGTTGACAATGGCACTGATTTGGTTCTGATTCGAGACCTGTAACTCCACTTCGTACCATCGGCCGACGGTGACTCGAGGAACGACCGTGAAGGTGTAACCCGTCACGAAGTCGAGGTTCATATGCCAGGTGCGGTTTTGGCCTTCTCGGATGATTGCGGCCACCCAAGGGGTCCGAAAGAGAATGCTTTCTCCAGCTGGCGCTTGCATCTGGAAGCGAAAGGAGAGCCTCAATTCCCCTTGGTCGGGTACATGTCCGAACGGGCGCCCCGGCTCAGGGAGAGTCTCGATCGTTCCAGGAGAGACGCTTCGTGTTGCGCTGGTCCGAATGTTGCTGGTGTGAGTCGTCGGCCCGACGACAAAAGAGAGCCCGAAGAGGATCGCGGCGAGTACCAGCGTGGTAACGGCGCTAATGATGAGGCGACGACGAACGGCGCTCTCCTTTGCGCGCGGTGATCCCGTTCGCATCAAGCTCTAACGGTGCGGCCTGGGCCGGGACGTGAGTTTCGTCTCCAGGATGTCACGACTTGATCGGCGACCAGGGACCGACGTGTAGCTGGACGCGGAGGGCGTCATCCATCGCGGCGGCGGTAAAGTTCATTGGCAGGACGGTAGTGAACTGATGCCAGCCGGGAGGTGGTCCCCAGGGAGGCGTACGGCGACAGGTGAACCAGGCAAAAGCGAACCTGAATCGTCTGGTTCCATTAGAGATCCTCCCCTTGAATCGCGGTGCGCGGAACGCCGGTAAACAAAGGATCAGGGGGTAGATCTCCGCGGAGGCCAAGCCAAAGGAAACGACTCGTGGGCCAACGAGAGATTCGGGTTGTAGCTCGGATCGTGTTCGACCCACTCATCCCAGGTCGAGTGCAACATGCGGATGTCTCGGTCGAATCGAACAGCATTTTCGCCATCGGTTCCACGCGAATCCTCTGGATTTTCAAAGTGGATCAACTCTGCGTGGGGGGTCCATCCGGTGCGCCATCCCGCCTGGTTGAGTCGCAGACAGAAATCGATGTCACCGAACATTCCTGAGAAGTGGTCCTCGTTAAAGCCACCGATCGCATCGAAGGCCGTGCGCCGAACCGCCATGCAGGCCCACGTCACCGCCGAGGGACATTGAGCCAGCATGAGCCGGCCGAAATAGCCGGGCGAAAGGCTGTCAAAGTGCATTCGGTGTGGATTCCCAATGGTTCCGCCGATACCGACGACGACGCCCGCGTGTTGGATGGTCAGATCCGGGTACAGGAGCTTGGCCCCCACGGCACCGATATCGGGGAACGAGAGCGTACCCACCAATTCCTCCAGCCAGGAGTCCGTCAGCACCTCGACATCATCGTGGATGAAACACAGGATCTCCCCGCGGGCACCGGCGGCAGCAAGGTTCCTCTCTACGGAGTCGCTGACATCACCTCTGTGTTCAATGACAGTCAGCCACTCGCTGCCGTCGCGCAGGTACTGCTGCAGGGGAGGCCGGAACGCACCGTCGTCGAGCACCACGATCTCGAAATCGACATAGCTCGTGCGTGTCCGGATGCTGTCGATGGCACGACAGAAACGTAGGCCCGAACGAGGCAGCACGATGATGCTCACGGAGGGCGGCCTCGGAGGTGGGGTCCATTTGATCCGGTTGAAGCTGCTGCCGCGAATGTTGGTCGCTGTTGCCTGAACGCCGATGCGATCGAGATGCTCCTGTACAACGAGGCGTGATGCCTCGATGACGTACGGCTTCGCAGTGATAGAAGACGCCGTCGACGCGGGATGCGAGCGCCAATGGTAGAGGACATGGGGAACATGAACGACCTGCGAGGCGCTTATCTCTTCTAGAATGCGAAGAACGAGATCCCAGTCCTGACTGCCCTCGACCCCAACTCTGAATCCGCCAACCCTGCCCACCAAATCCTTACGCATCATGCAGAGATGAGAGAAGTAGTTTTGTCCCAGAATAAGCAAGGGATCGAAATCAGGTTTGAAGTAGGGGATTGACCTCTTTCCATCATCCGAGATGTGGTCTTCGTCGCTATAGAGCAGCCCCGCATCGGGCACCTCGGCTAACGCGATCACAGCGACTGCCAGGGCGTGTTCCGCGAGAACATCGTCGTGGTCCATCAGGCAGATCCACTCTCCGCGCGCAAGCTCAATCGCCGAATTGGATGAGGCCGAGATGTGCCCGTTCTCGGTTCGGAGAACAAGGCGGATCCGATCATCCAGAGTGACGTATTCGTCAAGGACCTTCGCGACATGCGGTTCCGTAGAGCGATCGTCCGAGATGCAGAGCTCCCAATTCGTGTACATCTGTTCTCGAACCGACTCGATTGCCTGGCGCAGGTATTCTTCTGGGGCGTTGTACACCGGGAACACGATTGAGACGAGCGGCCGACTCGGGAGCGCTTCGACTTCGGCGAGGATTCGGGTCCGGGCAGAAGAATCCAACGTGTCGTACAGATCGATCCATTCCTGGTAGCGGTTATCGGTCATGACACGCTCGGTGCCTGACCATCGGCTCATGGGCTCGACAAGGGGAGGCGGGACCGTGCCTACCTTGTCTCGCAATATTCGCCGTCTCGCGCGGCGGACTGCCGAACGGAGGGTGCGGTGAGAGGACTCAGCGGCCTGCAATTGCGCCAGCTGACCTCGGGCCTGGTCGGCCGCTTCCATGGCTAGGGCCAGCCGGTTGGCGAGGCTCTCTTGACTCTTGACTGCGCTCTCGAGGTGCTCGACCTGGGCTTCGGCGACACGGAGGCGCGCGAGGAGTTCTGGCTCCACGTCGAGCATGCGGCGCTGCTTGTAGTCGGGCGCGGGATCGCTCACGTCGCTACGTTCATGCAGGCGCTGAACAGGGGGAACACGTGTAGCACGATATCCGACCGGTCCGGTGACCCCATTGCATTCCTGGCTAGTTTGCGGTTCCCTCGTACGCAGCGATGTCGTCCAACGACCGTGTCCGCATCGAGCCGGACGGGCTCTGGTAGTAGGAGCGATACCACTCGATGGTCCTGGTCACGGTCTCATGAAACTCCCAACGGGGTACCCAGCCCAAACGAGAGACCGCTTTGTTGATGTCGAGGCGCAGCGTCTTCGCCTCGACATCCAGGCCGCTCGCCGGTCCTGCCGGCAGCCAGCGCCCGGAACCCCATGCTGAGACCAATCCGGTAGCCAATTCGGCCACGGTGGCCTCCCCGCTCATGAGGGGGCCGAAGTTCCAGGCTCCTGACCACTCCGAGGCGTTTGTGTCGCCGAGTAGGCGCACAGCCAGGGTCAGATAGCCCGACAGGGGTTCGAGCACGTGCTGCCAGGGTCTGGTCGAGGGGGGATTTCTGACCAAGAGATCTTTGCCGGCGGACAGCGCCCGCACGGCGTCAGGGACGATGCGGTCGGCAGCCCAATCGCCACCGCCGACGACGTTGCCCGCCCGAACAGTCACCACGCTGACCCCATGATCAGCGATTTGGCCCTCCGGAAAAAATGATGATCGATAGGAGTCGACCACCAATTCGGCTCCCGCCTTGCTGGCGCTATAGGGATCGTGGCCACCGAGAGGATCGAGCTCGCGGAAGGCCGAAACCTGGCCGTCATTGCGGTAACACTTGTCGCTCGTCACGACCACAACGACGCAGGGCTTCGCGTTCGCGACGACGGCGTCGAGCAGGCCGGCCGTTCCCATCACGTTGACGTCGAACGTTTCGCGTGCCGCACGCAAGCTCTGCCGGACAATCGGTTGCGCCGCAAGGTGGAAGATGACATCGGGCGCGGCTTCCTCAATGGCCTTCCCCATCAATTCAGCGTCGCGGATGTCGCCGCGCAAGTCGGCAGCCAGGACTTCGGCAACCCGCGCCGCTTCGAAGTGGTTGGGAGTGGTCGGCGGATCGAGCGCGTAGCCGGTGACGCGGGATCCGAGCCGGTCAAGCCACAGTGTCAACCAAGAGCCCTTGAATCCTGTGTGGCCGGTCACGAGAACCGAGCGGCCATCGAGGGATTGCCAATCGTCTAACGAAATGTCGGTCATGGCACCGTTCACCGTCGCGGCGTTGATCGACGATTGGATTCGCAAGTGTGAGTGTCGCTCACTTTGGGTTGGTTCCAGCGCGTCCGGGTCAGACGACGCCGTGCTCGGCCAGATGTTGTTCGATCGTGTTGCAAATGTGATCGACGTGGGCTTCCGTCATCCCGGGATAGACGCCAAACCACAACCCGTCGCTCATCAGCCGGTCGGTATTGCTCAAATCGCCTGCAACCCGAAATCCACTGCCGGATTCGCGCATCTCGTCGAAGCAAGGCTGTCGGACCAGGTTGCCTGCAAAGAGCATCCTCGTCTGCACCCTGGCCTTCTCCAGGGCCTCGACGAGACTGTCCCTCGTTACTCCCGAACCCGGTTGGACAACGATCAGGAACCCGAACCAACTAGGTGTCGACCGGGGTGTCGCCTCTGGTAGACGGAGGACTTCCTTGAAGCGGGAGAGCCGCCGGTAGAACGCGTCGAAATTTTCGCGACGAGCAGCGACGAAGCTGGGCAACTTTTTCAACTGGCTGACACCCACAGCTGCTTGCATATCTGTCATCTTCAGGTTGAAGCCGAAGTGCGAATACGTATATTTGTGGTCGTAACCTTCCGGAAGCGTTCCAAGGCACCAACCGAAGCGTTTCCCGCATGTATTCGACCGGCCTGGCTGGCAATAGCAATCTCGTCCCCAGTCGCGGAAGGATTCAGCGATCGTCGCCAGCTCTTCATCGCTGGTATAGACCGCTCCACCCTCGCCCGTCGTCATCTGATGGGCCGGATAGAAGCTGCTCGTGGCCAGATGCCCAAAGCTGCCAGTGCGTCGCGTTTCTGCGTGATCGCCGCGGAGGCTCGTATATTCCGATCCCATCCCGTCGCAGTTGTCTTCGATGAGCCAAAGGTCATTGGCGTCGCAGAAGTTCAGTACCGCATCGATGTCGAAGGGGTTCCCGAGAGTGTGTGCCACCATCACGGCCCGCGTGCGCGAGCTCAGAGCGGCTTCGAGCATCGAAGTGTCGATGTTGTCCGTCGACTCGTCTACGTCGACAAAGACTGGAATCACCCCACGTTGAACAACGGGCGCAACGGTGGTTGGAAATCCTGCCGCGACTGTGATGACCTCATCTCCGGGGCGAATTCGGCGATCCCCCAGGCGTGGGGAGGTCAGAGTGGAGAAGGCAATGAGATTGGCGGACGACCCTGAGTTGACGAGACGGCATTCCCTTACCCCGACGAACTCCGCCAACTCCCCTTCGAGCTGCCGGCAGAAGCGCCCGCTGGTAAGCCAGAAATCGAGACTGGCGTCGACGAGGCTGACAACCTCTTCTTCGTCGAAGACGCGTCCAGCATAAGGAGTCGGCGTTTTTCCCGGCACGTACTGTTGAGGAACCCATCGAAGCCGGGCATAGGTTGCAACCTTGTCGAGGATTTCGGCCCTGAGGGAAGCGATCGACGGCTCTATGTGGCCAGGCGGGCCGGCACCCTCATCGAGGTCGGACTCGCCGCCGACGTCGTCTTCTGGATCACCTGTGACTCCAGGACCGACTGTCTCTCGTACGGTGGAGCCGAGAGGCTCGGACGGATCGTGCACTGACATTCCGAGGGGCTCGGACGTGGGATCGGAAGTAGGAAGAGCCACAATCAGATCATCTTAATGAGGTCACGGGAGACGCATCGTGCAGGTCTATATGGAGAAAAACCCGGAGCTGGTCCGAGCGGGTGTCGGAGTCCCAGGTCAATTTGTCGGAGCATCGCGTTGGAGAATGCAAACTCCTCAGTCCGTATGCTGTCCTCATGCGGAAGGAAGTGCAGTGGCGGTTTACGGGCGCGTTTCCTGAGCTCGTCGTCCTCGATTTCGACGGAGTCCTCACCGACAACGGTGTCTGGGTCAACGAAGACGGGACAGAGTCAGTCCGCTGTGATCGTTCTGATGGCCTGGGCTTGGCCATGCTGAGAGAAGCCGGCGTGGACGTACTCGTACTCTCAACCGAGCAAAATAGCGTGGTTGCGGCGAGATGTAAGAAGCTGGAGCTGGCCGTTGAATATGGCATTCGCGATAAAGGCTCGCGTCTCTCGGTGATCTTACGCGAGCGTGGCACGGACCCCAGCGAAGTGATTTACGTGGGCAATGATGTCAACGATATCGGCTGCCTGCAGCTCGTTGGAACGGCCGTTGTCGTCGCCGATGCCCATCCAAAGGTCACCACTCTTGCCGACGTCGTCCTGAGTCGTGCCGGTGGGCATGGAGCGGTGAGAGACCTCTGCGATCGCTTACTCGAGCACGCTGAAGCGCAGGACGGGAACGAGGATCCTGAGGTTGCGGGGTGAGTCCGAATGGCTCTGCGTCAGAAGAACGAGTCCTCGACCGCCCGGCACAGAGCGTGATAGAGGACGACGTGCTGGCTCTGAACCTCGGCAGTTGCACGAGCAGTCGTTCGAACGACGACATTGCCGAGTCGCGTGAGATCCGTCATCTCACCTCCGCCAGTCAGTACCACGATCGACATGTCGAGCGCTCGAGCTACCAAGGCTGCATTCGTCACGTTCCTTGATCGACCGCTTGTACTGATCGTCAGCAACACATCCCCGGGCCGACCCATTGCCACAAGATGCTGGGCGAATCCCAAATGCCGCTCTTGGATGTCGTTATCGACCGCGGTGGCCAGCACGGGATCTGCTCCAACCACCTGGACGCGAAGGCCCGCCTGGAGGTTCTCCGCCAGCACGTGGCCACCGTCGAGCTCGGTGAGCCGATCCTTGAGTGAGATCGGCAAGGGCCGTGTCTTTTCGAACGACTTCGTGAGCTCGCCGGCGATATGAAGGGCATCTGCCATGCTTCCGCCGTTTCCGGTGACGTACAGGGTGCCGCCCGATGCGAGAGAGGCCACTATGACCCTCACGGCGCTCGAGAGGGAATCGATACAGTCGGCGGGGAAATCGGGTCGCCCTCGAAGGGCCTCCACGGCGGGGAGATTCGCCTCGATCTGATCGGTGTCCATCCTGGCTGCCCCTCTGCCGATGTAAGTGTGATCGAGTGCCGTCACGGAGCCCTCCGGCCCTGTAGGTGGGCCATATCCTAGACCTACGATGGTCCATTACTAAGCTGTAAACAAGGTGTAACGTCCTGCCCTTGCCTGACGTACAGATCAGCCGGTCCCGCGTAGCGGAAAGGTGCCAAAAATGATGGTGGTTCGTCTGGGAGATCGAGTCGTTGGTGATGGCGCTCCCGCTCTCGTCGTTGCCGAAATCGGGATCAATCACAACGGTGACCTGCAGGTTTGCAAGGATCTCATCGAGTTGTCCGCAAAGGCCGGTTGCGAGGTGGTCAAGTTCCAGAAGAGGACCATCGAAACCGTATTCTCAGCAGAAGACCTGGCCCGCCCTCGTGAAAGCCCCTTCGGAAGCTCCAATGGAGACTTGAAGCGCGGTCTCGAATTCGGCGCCGACGAGTATGCAGCCATCGACGAGTTCTGCGACACCCTTGGGGTGAAGTGGACTGCATCCTGTTGGGATGAAGCATCCGTCGACTTCCTCGAGTCCTTCGATCCACCTTTCTACAAGATCGCGTCAGCATCTCTGACGGATGACTCGCTCCTTCGGCATCACCGGTCGACCGGTCGACCGGTCGTGTTGTCGACTGGGATGAGCACCTTGGAGGAGATCGATCACGCCGTTGAGATCCTCGGGACCGAGGACTTGGTGTTGCTGCACTGCACGAGCACCTACCCCGCATCGGCGGACGAGCTGAATCTCCGAGCGATCCAGTCGATGCATTTGCGTTACGGCGTCCCGGTTGGGTACAGCGGACATGAGGAGGAGTTGTCCACCACGGTTGCCGCTGTTGCTCTCGGGGCATGTGTGATTGAGCGTCACGTCACCCTCGATAGAACTCTGTGGGGTAGTGATCAGCCGGCTTCACTCGAGCCCGAGGAACTGGCTCGGCTTGTCACGGATATTCGTGGAGTCGAGCGAGCTGTCGGCGATGGTCTAAAGCGCGTCTATGACTCAGAACTTCCGATTAAGGCAAAGCTGCGCCGAATTGGGTGACCCGCGAGGGCTCGCCCGCGAGCCTTCCGTATTATCCGGGAACCGGCGCCGACCAGGCGGGGCCCGATGATGGCCAGCGTTCGACCGAGATTGCGTGCGTATCCAGAGTGATAGACGACCGCAAGAAAATCACGGTGGTGACATGCGCCTACAACGAGGAGGGCTGCATCGATGAGCTTGCGCATCGTCTCGCGGCTACTTTTGATGCGCTTCCTCAGTACGATTTCGAGGTGTTGGCCATCGATAATGGGTGCACCGATGACACTCCGAGTCGATTGCGCGCAATCAGTAATGCCGACCCTCGGTTTCGGATTGTCGAACTGTCTCGAAACTTCGGCCTCGAGGGCGGTCTCTCAGCGGGCATAGCAGTCGCTGATGGCGATGCCGTCGTCATCATGGCGGCCGACCTTGAGGATCCTCCAGAAGTCATCGCGCAATTCATTGAAAAGTGGGAGGAGGGATACGAAAACGTTTACGGGCTCGTGCGCTCGCGCGGGAGCACTGACTGGAGACGACGGCTAAACGGTCGCATCTTCTATCGCTTGATAAGTCGTCTTTCGGAACATCCCATTCCTCAGAAGGCCCGGGACTTCCGGCTGATGGATCGAGCCGTCTATGAACGAGTTCGTGATGCCACGGAACAGCGGTGGTTCCTGAGAGGACTCGTCGCCTGGACTGGGTTTCGGTCCATTGGCGTGGAGTTCGATCAGCCGCCTCGCTTTGCCGGTCGTTCGAAAGCAGCCTCTTTGCAAACCATTGAGTTTGCGGTCAAGGCCATATTCGTTCATTCGATGGCGCCGCTTCGCATCATGACCCTCATCGGCGGCCTCCTGACCGGAGTTTCGTTCTGCGCTCTCATCGCCATCGTCGTGAATTCACTTGTAAATGGTGTTCCTTTTCCGGGATTTGGCACCATTATCGCCCTCATGTCCCTCTTCTTCGGCCTGCTGTTTCTACTTCTCAGCGTGATCGGCATTTACATTGGTTTGATCTTCGAGCAAGTGAGAGGACGGCCGAGTTTCGTCATTCGGAAGGTGTCGCCGATGGCTTCACAAACGAGGCGAATCGACACCCCCTCAGAAGAAGCGATTCCCTCAAGCTCAAGCGTGTTAGCGGTCGATCACGCTAAGCGGCTTGGAGATGAGGTGACGATCGTGGATCAGTCGTTGGCATCTGAGTGATTTAGCTCGTTGCTGTGTTGCTCGGGACCCTCTTGGCTCTGCTCGCCGCTTGCCTTTATGCCGGCGGCAATATCCTTCAGAAGCGGGCTGTCGACAGGCTGGGTGCTCTCTCCCTCCGAGACCTGATCCATACAGTTTCCGAGCTTGGATCCTCATTTCCCTGGCTGGCGGGTGCCGGAGTCTCGGTGTTTGGGATACTCATTCAGATTCTCGCGTTTCAACGAGTTCCGATCTCGGTTGTTCAGTCGGTGGGCGTCGTCGGAACAATGCTGCTCATCGTGGCAAGCAGGATGCATTTTCACGAATCCTTCAGCAAACGAGAGACACTCGGTCTGATCATTTCGATAGCCGCACTTCTCATGACCTCCCTCTCTCTCATCGGTGGAGAATCTTCGGCCGGCCAACAGGCTGAATACGCCACGTTTATCGTTGCGACGGCAGCAACAGCCACATTGGCGTGTGCAATCCTGGTGTTTGCGAGCCGTATCTCGATGAGTGCGGATTCGATGTATGCGATTTCTTCTGGGTTGTTCTACGGACTGGTTGGCCTATCTGCCAAGGGACTCTCGACGTTGGTTGCCCACGGATCGTTGAGCACCGATGTCGGGAACGTCTTTCGCTCCCCGTATCCGTACACATTCGTGGGGGCCTGGGTCCTTGCCATCGCAACGTTTCAATTGGGGATTCAGCGCGGCCGCGTCGGTGCCATCGGGCCGCTGTCCGGGGCGACGTCAGCCGTTTACGTCGTTGCAGTCGGCACGCCGGTTTTTGGAGAGAGTCTTCCGCACACTGTCGGGACCGCTGTGCTCCGAATAGCCGGGTTCGTTTCAGTGGTTATCGGATCTCTGCTCTTCGCGTGGAGCGACAAGACCGGGGTGGATATTGAGCCAGTCAATGATGTTCGTACACTTCCGAAGGATTCCGCTGCAACGACGGAGTGAGATTTCGAGCAGCTATCGCTGAGGCACTGCGTAGATGCAACGCTCCCAGCAATCCTCGGCGTAACGGCGAATATGGAGATCGCGACCGCCGAACTGCGCCAATTCAAGGGGGATTTCCCAGAGGTGATCTGGGCGGTGATACGCCATAACCGTCCACGTCGATCGCTTCTCGGCAAGAATCTCAGATGCGCCGCCGATGAGGTCAATCTCCCCTCCCTCGACGTCAACCTTGACAAAGGAAGCGTCGGACGCGGGCACCAGGCTGTCGAGCGAGCAAACGGTCACCTCGAGCTCTCCAGCTTCGTCCAACGAGGAATCGACTTCTCCCTTGGCAGCAAAGCGCGCGACGCCTGCCTGCCGACCTAGCGCACAATTGCTCAGCATGATTCGGGACTGGTCCTCCTTGGACAGGGTCCCATGCCAACGATTCAGTTCCTCATAGTTTTCCGGGTCGGGTTCGATCAGGTAGGCCGCTTCGAATTGTCCCGATGTGCGTTGCCGAAACAGCGAGAAGCTGTCTCCGTCAAATGCGCCACAGTCGACAAATGTCTCCCGACCGGAGAGCTCGATCAATTCCGGATCGAAGTAGGCATCTTCCAGTGGGAGTCGTTTCGAGAGCGCATCGCTGTCCAATGTCATCAGCCACCGCAACTGTTCCAAGTAAATTTGTTGTGATCGATCATCAGCCCAAACCTCGGCTGCTGCCAGAACTCGGTCTGGTTTGGCGAAGACGCGCTCAGGAATATCAAGCCCCCAGTAGGGCAAGAAGTGTTCCTCATCGGCGGCGAACATCCAATGCCATGGAACGACGACGGACGCGCCCGCGTCCCGGAGCTGACTCATGACGGCCGCGGGATTGTAGAGGGTCGCGACGAAGACCCCGGTCTCTCCCCATCGGTCGATTGCTGCGGCCGGGCCCATAATCTCCACCCCATTCACCTGCGATCCCCAGCGCGTGGAATCGTTGTCAGTGAATGCGACAGGCGTATGGCCGGTTGCGTTGCGAAACATCCGGAGGCTCTCTTGCCCTAGTTGCCCCGTACCGTGAAATACCACAGATCGTTCGAAGGATGCACCGGCGCTGCCCCATCGGTCCCGGAAATCGACAGCCACCTGATCCAGGCCGTTCTCAAGAACGCTGCGTAATTGCGCAATCCCGAACGAGCCATCTGATGACAACGACATTCTTCATCCTTCCTTTAGCGCCTCAATGTGAGGTTGAGCCGTGGTGGTCGCATAGAGGATGTACGGGGCGGCCACCCCATTCAAACTCCGCCTATATGTGCCACATATGGATCGGCCATACAATTTTGCCGTCCCCGCGTCCACCACGAGGAGCGACGATGGGTGCCCAGCAAGATAGTCGCAGTCGGTACTGTTTCGCTTGTGGTCATTGGGATCTGCTGGAGGCACATTGACGAGTGCCACGGATTTCACTCCGGTAGCAAGCTCCATGTAATTTCCGAATCCCCCGAAATACTGGAGTGACAGGCCAGTCTTCCCGGCCAGTTGCTTGGCTCGAGCCACCCCTTCAGTCGACGGCCATTCGATCGCCGAGTGCGGCGGAGGCTCGATCAGATCGGTCACTGCCTGAACTGGATTCGGGGTTTGGACGACCGCCGCGATCGGGAGCGAGATGGCGATAGTGATCGGCAACACCGATAGCCAAGTAATCCAGGGGCGCTGCCCGCCCGCATTAATGATCAATCTATGGTGTGAACCAGCCCCAGAAAGGCGAATGAACCCGGCCGACAGCGTCCCCACGAGCAAACCGGTGATCGCGCCCAGAACGGAGCCCGACAACAGATAGATGATTGCGGCTACGGCACAGGCTGGAACGAGGGGCGCGATGACGCCATTCGCTCGTACTGCCTCTAGGACTTGCCGTCCGCCTGCGTCGTACTCTTCGCCCCGGGACGACACCAACACAGCTAGAGCTGCGAGAGCAATCCCTACCGGGGTAAGGAGAGCCTCGAGTGGACCGGTCGCGATCGATTGAGCGACGTAGTACGAGAGGGCAATTGTTGAGAAAATGCCAAAAAATGCTGCAGTAAGTGCGGCCCGATCGGTTCGCACGTTGTCACTGCTTGGGGCGGTGGGGTTCCTGTCCTTTCTCATCCGGAAGAGTCCGGCGATCCCCGTCGCGACACATATGGGCAGGACAAAAAGAATCGGGCCTGGTAGTTGGATTGGGTAGTTGAGATAACCCTGCTTCCCAAAGAGCGTCTGAAAGAAAAACAACTCGTGAATCGAGACTGGTGTCCCGATGAGCCAGAGAATCGTTGGGTACGCGACCAATCCGGCGAGAAGTCCGAGAAGCCACGGAGCAGTGGCGCGAAGCCCCCCAAATCTCCTTGCCGATGACAAGAGAAAAAGTAGGCCCATCGTGAGAACGGCCACCAAACAAAAATCCTGATTCGACCAGGCCACGATGGCCGCTGCGCCGCCCTCCAGGGCGAGGTACCACGGCCGGGAATTGCCCACTCGAAGCCGTAAGAGATCTTCGAGCGTGATCGCCGCCAAGATAAGCGTAGGAGCAATTCTTATGGGGAGCTCTTGGTATCCGCCGAGCGTGTTGTGAAGAGAATTATTGGCCACCGAGACGCAGGTCAGTGGGATCACAAACAGCAACGCGAGAGCGATCGATCTCCGCTCAAAGAGGCGGTAAACAAGGAGGATGCCGCAAAATAATCCCGTTAAAGAGACGAGCGCCAAGAGTTGCGTGGCCAGCGCGCTCAGTGAACCGACCGAAAGGAAGGATGAAAACGGCTTAAGGATCCAGCCAAGTATTGACTCGTACTGCGGAATGTACGTGTTGTCCGGTACCTTGCCTGCGGCCTGAGCCAGGATGTCGTTAACGATGTAGGCATCGTTGAAGCCCCACGTCCCCACCATGAATGACGGTTGATAGGTAGACACCACATCGCCCAGCGAGATGGCAATAATCACAACAGTTATTGGTCGTCGTACCCAGCGAGGCATAGAGGTCCACTGCAGAATCTTCCAGATGAAGGGAAGGAGAACGACAACTGCGAGGAATTCGCCGGGACCGAATCCACCCCATCGTCCTAGCGATACGGCTAAGTTCGGCTCCTCGACGGCGAAAATGCCAACGGACAGACCGATCGCTGCCACTACGACTCCGGCCCACTCTACCCAGGGCTTGTTCAGGTGCTTCTCTCGCGGTAGGGCCAACGCCAGAAGTCCGATAAGAATCGACAGGGCGTAGAGCACGTGGTCGTAGAACTTTGCGCGGTGGTAGCGAGCCTCCGAAACGATCGGTTTGAAGATCCCGTGGACGCCGGTATTCCCCCGGATGAGCCCCACGAGGAGCGTTGCGATGACGATAAAGGCAACGATTCGGACGACCAACGAAACGAGCGTCGCGTTGTCCTGTTCCGATGCCGACGTCAGGTCGTCGCCAGGATCTGGCCGCTCCGTCATTTTGTTGAAGGTTCTCATGCTCCCATGGGGCCTTCTGTTATGAAGCTCGATATACGGCCGCGGAGGTGCGGCCGAAGAGAGCAAATGGTGTACGTTCCCGGGGCATGATCGAGACTTCAGGCACTCCTGGAAAAGTGCAACCAGTCAGCGGACGTCCCCAAGGCGGGGGAGCCCTCAATGCTCTTCGCGAGGAATTTTGGCTCTGGGCAAAGAGTGGTACTCGCCAATGGCAACTCACCAAGTGGGTGGAACGGCTCGGGATAATTCCAGAAGCTGGAAGATACCGATACTGGCTGGTCGATCGGCCGAACTACGCCTACGGCGTGCACAGGGCCGCCCAGAGCGCCCGTCGTCTCGGTTTCCAGCGGGTCACCGTGGTCGAGTTCGGTGTCGCTGGTGGGAACGGCCTTCTGGCCCTTGAACGGCATGCCAGATACCTGGGAGATCATTACGGGGTCCAAGTGGATGTGGTGGGATTCGACAGCGGCGAGGGTATGGCGCAGGCGCATGACTACCGTGATCAGCCGTTTCGATGGGGGGCCGGTTTCTATCGCATGGACGAGGCTGCGCTCAGGGCACGTATTACGAATGCGGAACTTGTCATGGGAGACGTCAAGACGTCGGCAGGAGCGTGGGTCGCCGCAAACAGGGATCGCCTTCAAGAGTCCCCAATCGGGTTCATCTCGTTCGACCTGGATTACTGGTCATCGACAATGTCAGCCTTCGAACTCTTCAGGTACGAAGACGTCTCGCACTTGCTGCCACGAATTGTGTGCTGGATGGACGACATCATCTACAGCATCGAATCGATAGGAGAATTGCAGGCAATAAGCGAGTTCAACGCTGAAGAACCTGGCGCACGAGCCATTGGTCAAGTCGTTGGCCTAAGGGCGGGATTGCCGTTCGACCCACCGTGGGCTGAGCAGATCTTCGAGACACATCTGTTCAACCACCCTCGGTACAATGATCTGATCGAAGACGCACCGGAGCAGCTTCCACTCGAATCTAGCGAATGAGGGTCGATCGGATCGGTCTCAACGGTGCTCAGGTTCCGGAAGGACCAAAATGACCTTCGGAATCCAGCACGTTCTGCAAGTACTCCTCGCGGTCGAGGCGAGGCGCGAGATCCTCAATAGGTAGAGATCTGATGCCGCCGTCAGCCTGCATCTCATTCGTTTGGAGTGGTTGTCTCGCCTCGTTGGGTGGCGTGGGGACTTCGCAGAGAACTGGGCCATCCAATGCGAGAACCTGACGGACTTGGTTGGTCAGAGAAGTCTCCCCGCGGAGACGCTGAAATGCCCAGCCATACGCTTCGGCGATCCGGTCAAGTGGCGGCAAGGTGACGCCGCTCGTTGGATCGGCCCCGATGAGATGGCCAAACCAGCGTTGCTGAGATGCGCGGATAGAAGCGTATCCATCGTTTGAAAGAACGAAGAGCTTCACGGGGAGGTTCAAGCGGCGGATGGTCTCCAATTCTTGAATGTTGAGCTGCAGCCCTCCGTCGCCGTCAACGCAAATAGTGCGCCGTCCACCCGAAGCGACGCACGCGCCGAGAGCCGTAGGCGGGCCGGCACCCATCTGTCCGAAAGCGTTTCCGAAAATGGCGCGTTGACCGGTGTGAAGGCGAAGGCTCAATATGAAGATCTCGATACCCAATCCAGAGCAGCCGAACGCGAGGACGTCATCCTCGGTCACGACGTCGGAGATTATCTCAGCAAAGTGGTAGGTCGAGATCAGTTCGCTGGGTTGGCGGTGATCGTCGGTGACGACAGGGTAGCGCTCACGCCATTGATTACATCGTGTTCCCCATTCCTCCTCGTCCGACCAGGGCGGCTTGTCCGATTCAGCGAACGCAGCACGTAGCGAACGAACGAAGGTCGAGACGTTCGTTCGAATGCCGAGATCGATTGCGCCTTCCAGTTTTTGCAACTCGAAGGGATCGATTTCAACGACGACCTTTCGGGCATTTCGGCCGAAATCCTTCGGGTCGTAACCGGTAGTCGCAAGGTCGAGTCGCGCCCCAAGGCACACAATCAAATCAGCGGCTTGTAGCGCAAAGTTCGGGCCGCGTGCAGCGAGTGCTCCCGGGCGCCCGACAAACAAGCGATGATCGTCGCCTACGACTCCCTGCGCGGGCCAGGTGGAGAGGACTGGGACGTTCATCTCCTCGACCAGGTTGAGGACGTCGGTCTCGCAGCGAGCGAGGCGTACTCCGGCCCCGAGCAGGAACAGCGGCCTTCGGGCTGTTCGAAACATGCCGAGAACAGTCTCAGCCATGCGATCGGCATCTTCCGGTTCCGAGCCGACCGCTTCGTTCGGCGGGATGTACGACGACAGAAGTTCTAGATCGACAGGCGCCCCCTGAACGTCGAGGGGAAGGTCCAGCCACACTGGACCAGGACGCCCTGTGGTCGCCAGATGAAATGCCCGTTCGACTTCAAAGCGAATCATTGCGGGGTCCATGACGGTGACAGCGGACTTCGTGATGCCCTTCACCATCGAGACGATGTCGACTTCTTGCACTCCCCTCTGGCGGAGCCCTGAGGTCCCGACGAGGTCCGCTCGCTGAGCCTGCCCCGAGATCACGACCATCGGGACAGAATCGACCCATGCTGCAGCGACGCCAGTGATCGCATTTGTGCCCCCCGGTCCGGAGGTGACGAGGCAGAGCGCTGGGTGGCCCGACTGCCGCGCGTAGGCATCAGCAGCCGTGGCAGCCGCCTGCTCGTGCAGGGTGCACACCACCTTCATGTGCCCGTGGATCCCCAGAGCGTCGTTGAGATGCATGGCCCCGCCGCCCGTGACCATAAATGCCTGCTCAACCCCCAAATTGTGGAGCACTTGAATGGCGGCGTCCGCAGCCCTCGTCTGGGAGGATCCGCCCACTTTCCCAACCACCGGCTATCGCGTCGGACGCGCCTGAACGCGTCGATGGCCGGCAATCGAGGTCCCTGTGGGGAGGTTAAATAGGTCCACTTCTGCCGTGGATTGCAAGCGAGGAACTCTGGTCAACATCGAAGTAGCGTAGTTCGCCCACGAGGAACCGATGGGGGACCAAGTTCGGTGCATTTTTCCATTATTTCATGGGCTTTCGTCCTGAGGTCCGCATGAACGACACGCCATGGGGACTTCCGCGATCAGACCTGGAAGAGATCGTAGAACGGTTGTCCTCCGACCTGGATCGGTGGAGTGGGACGAGCATTCTGATCACAGGAGGATCGGGTTTCATTGGAAGTTGGTTGGTTGCGTCCCTCATTTGGGCGAACCGCCGGATGAAGCTCGGATTCAGGCTCCAAATTCTGAGCCGGCGCCCATCTCTCATCCCACTAGAGGAATCGTCCACCCTGCGCCTTGTGCAAGGAGATGTCCTCGACCTGCCACCACTGGTTGCACCCGATGTCATCGTGCACGGCGCTGCGGTCTCAAGCGCTCCCCTGGGCGATGGCAGTAACCGACCCTTGACGATGGCGGCAACCATCATCGACGGTACGCGAGGCCTGCTCGAGTTGGCCGCCGTCTCGAAGGCGCGGTTCCTCTATGTCAGTTCGGGGGCGATCTACGGTCGCCAAAGCGTTCCCGCTGTGGGCGAGAGCGACACAGCCGGGCCAGATCCGCTTGATCCCGATTCTGCCTACGGAGGGGCCAAGCGCCTGGCCGAAACGTGGTGTGCCTCCACCACGAAGGACGGTCAGGTGGAAGCTGTCATTGCCCGACCCTTTTCCTTTGTCGGTCCTCGGCTTCCCCTCGACCAGCACTTTGCCGCTGGAAATTTTCTGGCCGATCTTCTGGCGGGCCGCTCAATTCGAGTCATGGGTGATGGCCGAGCGATTCGTTCATATCTCTACGCCGGTGAACTCGCCGAGTGGTTGCTGACAATCCTCTCGAGAGGGATTGCAGGTCGCGCCTACAACGTGGGATCTTCCGATGCCGTGACGATCGCTGATGTCGCTCATCGAATCTCTCGACTGTCAGATCCTGCTCTTCAAGTCGAGGTCAATGGCTCGGCCACCGCCGGCGCGCCACATCGCTACGTTCCCGATGTGACATTGGCGGCAAAGGAGCTGGGGCTGCAACAGAGGATTCCTTTGGACGAAGCACTCGTCCGGTGGCGGGATTGGCTCGCATTAGGTGGCGCAAGCGTTTGATCCGATCCGTGTCGGTTTACTCCCAGGTCTTCCAGGGCGGCGAGCCACTGGCCCACAATTCCTCTAGGTGGTGGAGCTCTCTGATCGTATCGACGGGCTGAAAGAAGCCAGGATGGCGGTACGCGGAGAGCTGTCCAGCCTTTGCAAGATTCCCTAATGGGCCCTGTTCAAGGAGTGTCTCGTCGCCCTCGATTTCGTCCAGTACCTTCGGCGAAAAGACGAAGAATCCGCCATTGATCCAGCCTCCGTCGCCTCGTGGCTTCTCCAAGAATCCCGTGACCTGATCGCCGTCTATGTCCAAGGAGCCGAACCGCCCCGGGGGCTGAACTGCGGTAACTGTTGCCATGCGGTTGGCGTGGCGATGGAACGCAATCAATTCGGCGACGTTTACATCTGCGAGTCCGTCTCCGTAGGTGCAGCAGAAGGCCTCATCGTCATCCAGGTATTCGCCAACGCGCTTGAGTCGACCACCGGTCTGAGTCTCTAGTCCAGTGTCGACGAGAGTAATCCTCCAGGGTTCCGCGGTCGTCTGATGAACGTCCAAGCTGTTGTTGCGCAGGTCGAACGTGATGTCCGACGTGTGGAGAAAGTAATTGGCGAAATACTCCTTGATGACATAGCCCTTATATCCACAGCAAATGACGAAATCAGTAACTCCGAAGGAGGCGTAGATTTTGCAGATGTGCCAGAGCAGGGGGCGTCCGCCCACTTCGACCATTGGCTTCGGCCGAAGCGTCGTCTCCTCTGACAGGCGAGTACCCCGTCCCCCCGCCAATATCACTGCCTTCACTCCACACCTCCTCGTGCCAGCGTGGGACGCGTACGAACCAGGGCGACTTTAGTGGGGCAATGCTGCGCCAGGTATTTCAGCGCCATTTGTTCCTGCGGCTCACGTCGCCGGTCGATCCGAACGGGCTAGGATCCGACCCAGAGAAGACGTCAGCTGACGAGTTCTTCTAGCAGGGAGCGGAGAAAGGCACAGCAGGCGTGATCGCTTACACGATCGATTCGCGGGCGCACGTGGCGCAGGCCCGCGTGTCCGGCCGAAGGCTCCCCGGCTGCCCCAGAGACATCAAGCATCCGTCACCGCCTGGCCAAGTCAGGGAGCCATTCGAGGTCGCTCGATGCAGATGATTGCCTACACCATCACCTCACTGACCTACCTACCGAACGCGCGCGTTCTCGCACGCACTTACTCTCACCACCACCATGGGGAGCGCCTGTGGGTTCTCCTAATCGACGACGTTGAGCACAAAGTCCTCGATGAGGGGGAGCCCTTCAATGCGCTCCGCCTAAGCGATCTCGATCTGGATGAGGCCGAGATTCATCGAATGGCGATGCTCTTCGGGGGAAGCATTATCGCGACAATCAAACCCTGGGTGTTCCAGCATTTTCTGTCCAGGGGAGCCGAGATGGTGCTCTACGTCGATGGCGACTTCATGATCTTCGACAATCTAGAGAATCTCGCGGGTAACGGAGATGACGGCGTCGTCCTGGTACCACATGTGCTTACGCCTGTACCGCGAGACGGAATGCAGCCTGATGAGACCTCGTTGCTCGGATCCGGAATGTTCAATGCAGGAATGTTCGGCGTAGGGGCCAAGCACGGCGGTTTCTTGGAGTTCCTCATGGAACGTCTAAAGAGGGAATGCATATTCGACGCGAAGAGGATGCGCTTCAACGAGCAACGATGGCTGGATTTTGTACCTTCTCTGTTCCCTCATCGGGTCGTAAAGGATCCAGGTGTTGACGTCGCGTACTGGAATCTCCATGAGCGTCCCCTCGAGAAACAGGGTGACCGCTGGATCGCTGGTGGGGTTCCCCTGCGAGCCTTTCACTTTTCGAGTTTCGAGCCGCGCGTCGTAGGTATGGCGGGTCGCTATGAGTTGGCCAATGCTGCTCCTCGGGTACGGCTAGGGGGGGATCCCCTCTTCGCAGAGCTGTGCGCGCTGTACCGACGAATGCTCTATGCGGACGGCTTGACAGATTCGCAGGATTCGCCCTTCGCCTTTGACATGCTTCCAGACGGTGCTCCCGTCTACAGCACGCTAAGGGAGCTCTTTCGGGAGCGCGTCCTGGCGGCAGATGCCGGAGACGGCCCCTATCCGCCTGACCCCTTCAACCCCTTGGAGATTGAAGCGTTCCGGGCCTGGGGCGCCGAGCTGTACGCAGCGGCGGGGCTTTCCGCTCCTCGGAGAATGTCTGAGTCGACGTCCAGACGGCGCGCGGGAACGAGAACGGGTCGGTTGCGGACCTGGCGTCGCAATGCTCGGAGCACGGGACACGCAGAGGATGTTGCGCCAGAACCTACGCCGAGTTGGGCGGTCGATCTATTGGGTCGGATGGTTGTCGACGACGCCGGCGAGCAGCGACCCGCTGGCGTACAGATACTGCCTGAGCGAGGCGGATTCGTCTGCCACGGACCACGCGCGCCACTTGTCCCGGGCTCTTACAGGGTCACGCTTGAACTTGACGCCGCGGTACCCACGGAGGAGGTCTCACAACTCGATCAGGTTCTCGTCGTCGAAGCATTCGTCCAGGGCTATGTCGTGGGATCCAGGACCGCCAGCTTCTCTGACGTCGCTGCGGGGATGATCGAGCTCGATGTCGCCATTCCAACCCACCTTTGGGACGCTTCGCTGCTCCTCGGATTGGAATTACGTGTTCTTACTCGCGGACGACTCCAGGCGATCCTGGGCGCGGTTGTCCTCGAACCAAGTGATGGCAGCGCGAAGGTTGTCAGTAGCGAGTCAATGCACAACGACTGGCTGCCGGTCATGGCCGGCGGCAATGCGGGACTGCGGGTTGGCCGTGAGATCGTCACGATTCCAGGCACAACGGGCGTTGTCGTAGCTGGACCGAATTGGCGGATGCCGCGTGGTCGCTACCTCGCCACCATCCGAACCCGCGTGGGGCAATGCGCGGATCCTGATGACTCGGTCGTCGTTTTGATCGAGGTGGCTGTGGGAGACAAGGTGCTGGCCGAGACTGCGCTCACGTGCGCCGATATGACTCAGGGACAGGCGGAGCTCCATTTTTCAATTGAACTGGAGGACGCGCACCCCGAGGCACAGGTTGGTTTACGCGTCAGCACGCTGAAAGCAATTGACGCTGCTGTCACGTCCGTAGAGGTGGCTCGATTCAGCGAGCCGTCACCAGTGAGCGAGTCGGTTGCCTGATCTCCCCGACAGAAGATTCCAGATCTTCGACGCAGAGCTTCATTCGGCGAGTGCGCGAATCATCTCCTTCGATTGCTTTGACACGGTGCTATGGCGCCGCGTTCCAAAGCCGACCGACCTGCATCTGCTCGTCGGTGGAAAGCTACACGTGGCTGGCGTCTTTGCGTCCCACATCACTCCTTCTGGCTATGCGCACCTACGTGTCCTCGCCGAGCAAGAGGCTCGCCACCGCCAGTTTGCAGCGACTGGATCGAACGAGGTCACTCTCGAGGAGATCCACGAGGTGCTGGAGCCCGCCGTAGCCGCCAAGGCCCTACGCGGGCTCGGCGCTGCCACAGAGTTGCAGATCGAGGCCGAGCAGGTGTTTGTCGACGCCCGGCTTGTCAGGTACATAAGAGAGATCCTGAACGAGGTGTCAGTTCCGCTGATCATCGTCTCGGACACCTACTTCAGCGGCGACCAACTTCGTTCCTTGCTCGCTCGGCCCCCGCAACTCCGAGGAATCGAGTTCGACTCGATCTACACGTCGAGTGACGCGGGAACCGGCAAAGGCGAGGGACTGTGGAAAAGAGTGCTCCAGGATCTAGACATCGAGCCCGATCAGCTCGTGCACATCGGGGACAATAAAGAGGCAGATGTCGCTTGTGCGCGCCGGGTAGGCATTCGTGCCTTCCACTATCCGACGAACACCGACCGGTTCGCTCCAGTCGAAATTCGGGAACGTATCGTCGGCGATTCTACGTACCCGACCCGGTACTGCGACCCCGTTCGCGGTGATGCGGGCATCACCGCGATCCGGAGGAGAGCGACCTGGACGTCAACCAGTCGGGAGCTCCAGTTGGAGGAACGGATCGCTTGGGAGACAGGACTGTCTGTTTTCGGTCCGGTCTTCACCGGGTTCTCCCAATGGGTCCACGAGCAAGCCAGGGCCGAAGGGGTCCGGCGTCTTTTGTTTCTGATGAGGGAGGGGAAGTTCCTCAAGGAAATGGCCGATGACGCGTTGGTCTCCGGGAGCTGGAGACCGGCCACGCACGCCGCCTGGGTGTCTCGCGAGGCATGTGCGAGAGCTTCCATCTACGAGGGAACGGCGGCCGAGCTGCAGGGCTTCCTGGCGCGTCTCAGCCCCCCATCTCCGCCGGATCTGGCGGAATCACTTGGTCTGGAGCCGTCCGACATACCGGGCTTCGAGTCTCTCTGTGACGCGTTCGGTCTCGGGCGGGATCAGGATGGGGTGTTGCGGTCCATGCTCGACGTGGTGCTCGGTCATCCAGAGCTCATCGAGAGGGTCGTCGCACGATCCGCCGTTCGTCGGGCCCGTTTGAAGGACTACCTGCGTCGGCTGGCGGGTCCCGGCGAAGGACCGATCGGCCTGGTCGACGTCGGCTGGTCCGGCAGGATCCAAGAGAGCCTCGAAACTATGTTCGATCGAGACGACGAGCCGCTCGTGTTTCGGGGTTTCTACCTGTTGGCCAATGTCGGAGCGTCGGAGCGAGTTCTCCGCGGGACGCATCTCCAGGGATTTCTGGGCACTGTCGGCACGAACCCATTCGATATCGCCGGCATCACAGGTGGGGCTGAGATCGTCGAGCTGGTGAGCACCAGTGAAGAAGGCACGCTCCTCGAGATGGGCGAGGACGATCGACCGATCCTGGCCTCGCCGGTAGGGGATGCACGGGAACGCGCCTGCCGTGAGTTGGTACAGCAGGGAGCGCTCGCCTATCAGCGCGAATGGCAGGACTATCAGCAGCCGGATCTTCCAGTGTTTGAGACGACCACAACCGGGATCGACACCCTCACCCGGATCTTGAAGCGCTTCATATCACTTCCCAATGAGGACGAGGCTGCCGCCTTCAGTTGGTGGCTCCACGAAGAGAACTATGGAAGCGACGATGCCGAACCGCTGGTGCCGCCGCGCTATCTGTCGACCCTCCGGTACCGGTCAGCCGAGGACCTTCATTCGGCCTCTGCGAGTGACATGCACTGGACCGGTGGAGCTGCTGCGTTGGTCGACAAAGAGATGTCGGATGCGATCTTCGCCATGCTGGAGGCAACGATCGATCCTGGGCGGTTCAGCTCTCCTCCGGAGGGCACGTTTCGGGTGAACATGGCGGCGTCCAGTGGTGAGGTGGAGACGATCTCCGTTCCCCTGGTGCGGAATCGGCACGGGCTCAGCCTCGTGGAATGGCGCGGCGACGTCCAAGGACTGACGAGGCTCGTTCTTCAACCGGCCGAGGTGTTCACTCTCGTGCGGCTCGATCTCGTCGAGATCATGGATGAGCCCGCGGGGTCTGACCCGGTCACTCTCTTTCAGTGGTCGAAAGGGAGTGGGCGCCAGGCGCTCCGGACGAACGGCCTCCGGTGGGTTGCGTCACAGGTGATGGCGGTCGATGGCACCTCGACGATCACGATCGACTTTCCAATCCCCGTGTTCTCGCAAGCGCTCCGGGTGAGCGTGGCCGGGGCCTTCCTCCAGGTTTCCGCAGACCCGGCGGAGATCCCGGAGACCAATGACCTAGAGAAGGAAAACGCTGATCTGCGACGGGAGATCGAAAATCTCTACGGCACCAAGCTCTTCAGGTTCGCGGCACTTCCCCGCCGGGTCTACCGAGCGTTCAGGCGATAAGCAGTCGAGACCGATCTGGAGGCTGGCGATTTTTCGTGAGCAGGTCTCGATTCGCTAGGTGAGCCCCGGGCCTAGCGCCCGCCGGATGCGGTCGACGAATCGCCCCGCATTCCCGTAGTACTCCTCGGCGTAGGCACGACCTCGGTCCGCTACGGACGAACGGGCCTTTTCGTCACTGAGGAGTTCGACAGCATCGAGCAGGTCGGCCACGGCCGAGTACGTCATGCCGCCGCCACTGCGCGCATGGGCAGCTGCGGTGCTCTCCTCGGGGACGACGATGGGCGTCCCGAGAAGGAGTGATTCGATGCATTCCCGCCCGATGATGCTCCCGGGCGCGACATCGACGACCACGCTGGCATGGGCGAGCAGTCGCCACAGATCGGTCCGGGTCTCGACCCCGACCACGCCTCGGAGCGCCCGTCCCTTCCATGCGGCGGCGGTCCCGCCCTCGACCACGACGATGTACCTGTCGTGGAAACGCGCCGTCAGCCAGGCCACGGCGGGGGTCGGAGGCTGCACAGGGGGAGTGTTCGACCTGTCGCTGAGGACGAGCACGTAGCCGGTGAAGCCCAGGCCAGCATGCCGGTGCGCGGCGGCAAGCGGATTGACGGGCACGTGCATGCCCACCATGCCCGACGCTTCCCGGTCACTGGGTGTCAGGGACAAGTGACGCAAGCCCGTTCCCTCCGCCGCGGGGGCGGGGGCAATGGTGAAGGCCTCACCCATGGTGCCGAAGGCGCCGAGGATGGCCACGGCATCGTCGCTGGCCTCGTCCAATATCCATATGGTTCCCGGGCCCGGGGGAGTCGGCCATCGAGCGGCGCCAGGTTCCGGCCACCGGTCGCCCGGTCGAACACCGATGCCGGCGAGGTCGAAAGCCCCGTCCGGTTCGCTCGTCTCGGCCTCCTGCAGCGCCACGACCGTGACGTCCGCACTGCGGGACACAGCGCCCGCGACGGCACGCGTGACGAAGGAGAGCTCGGTGTTGTCGGCGCGCCAGGACGAGCTCAGGACGAGGGCTGCCGGGCGGCTGGTCACCGAGTCTGAGGCGTGGACGTCCCGGACTCCGTCCCTCTGGAACGCTCGACGGACGCGCGCAGCCGGGCGATCTCCTCGCCCAACGAGCGCGCCAGATCATCCGACGTGAGCTCCAGATTCCCGACCCGTTCGGACAGTTCGTCGCAGCGAACGGCGACGGCATCGACCGCCCGCACCACATCGCCGAGAAGTTGGTGATCCGCCGTTCCGAGCAGTCGCGAGACGGCCGAACGTGTTTTGGCGCGGAGTCGCGCCCCGGGAGCCTGGGACGCCGCAGACATGGCGTGCAGGCGCGCCCATTCCGTGTGCAACTTCACGATGTGCTCGTTGGAGCGGAGCGAGGGGAGAGGCGCGGGAGGGTCCGACGGCCGGCGGAACATCACCGGAGGCTCCTCGGTCATGCCGGGGTCTCCACGCGTTGGAGGCCGGCATACCAATTCCGCCACCACTCCTCTTCGTTCGGCCCGCGCAGTGCGCAGGACGAGTCCATTCGCGTGAGGTGAGGGTTCAGATACGGATCACCAGCCAAGATGCTCGCCTTCCAGCGGTCGATGAAGTGCACGATATCCCGAACATCGCCTGCAGTGCCCCGGCTCGGCGACTCATGGTGGATGAGCTCGGCCGCTGACTCGTAGAGGACCCGCAGGCCGGATTCCTGGAGTCGCAAGCAGTAGTCGATGTCGTTGAGGTCGATCCCGAGGGCCTCGTCGAAGCCACCGTGGCTCTCGAAGATGGTTCGCCGCGTGGCGAGGCAGGCTCCGGTGACTCCGGAGCATTCCCGGGTCGTCACCGCCATCGAAAGGTAACCCGGCTCGTTCTCCGCCAGCCCGACGAGGGGGTGGCCGGCGGCACCACCCAGACCGAGCACCACGCCGCAGTGCTGCAGTCGACGGTCGGGATAGAGGAGACGAGCACCGACGGCGCCGACGTCAGGCCGTTCCACCTGGCCACAGAGCGTGTCGAGCCACCCGACGGACAGAGCCTCGATGTCGTTGTTCAAGAAGACGAGCACATCGGCGGTGGCCAACGCAGCGGCGGCATTGTTCAGTCCCGCCCAATTGAACGGGCGATCGTCGCGGAGAATGCGCACGTCTGACCTGACCTTGAGTCGTTCGAGGAGTGTCGCGGTCTCGGGCTGCTTTGAGCCGTTGTCCACCAGGATGTAGTGGGGGGCGATCAGGGCCCTCGTCCGGTCGATGGAGTCGATGCAGGCTCGCAGAAAGCGCGGCTCGTCTCGGAACGGGATGATGATGCTCGCACTGGCCACCGTGCCGGGGGTGCGCGCGATACGCACCGTCCCGGCGGACCGCCCGGGCAGAACTGAGGCTTCTTCTCCCCGGCGGCGCAGCGCGGCCATGACATGGTTCGTGCCGTTGGGCGCGTCCGTCGGCACCGGGCGGGGAGGGATGAGTCGATGGCACAGCACTTCGGGGATGTGTTGGACGGAGTCGGCCACCTCGCACGCCCGCAGAGCGATGTCGTGATCCCAGGCCTCCGGCACGCCGGTCGAAGCCGGCGGCAGCCGCTTCACGACTCCGGCAGAGAGGGCGAGTGGGCGGCCGACGCAATCCGCATGGAGAAGAAACTCAGGAGAGAAGGCCGGCTTGAGCCGGGGCGAGACATGCCTTCCGTCCGCCCCGACGCAGTCTTCGTCGCCGTACGCCACGCCGTTCTCGTCCAGCGCGGCCGACAGGAGGTTCACCGTGTCGCGAGCCCAGATGTCTCCGGGGTAGATCAGTCCGATGTCGTCCTCTGCGGTTGCTGCCAGCGCGGTGTCGAGCATCTCCGGAGTGGTGCAGGTCGACTCCGCCTCCTCGACGGTGAAGCGCTGGCGGATGCCCGAGACCGCCAGGAGGGCGGTTACCTTCATCTGCCACGGCCGCTGCAGCACCACCGTGAGTCTCCAGTGGTGGCTCTCCTGCGCGGCCAGCGACTGGAGGGAGTCGACGGTCTGGGCCGGGGGTCGCCCTTCGATCAGCATCACCACGTGGAGCATGCGCTGGTCGGGAACCGAGATCGTGGGTCGCGCCGCCTCCCTCGCCGACACCCAGCCGCTGTAGGCAGCCGGGTCCTCCGCCACATCGGGACGCAGTGGCGGGAGCGTCCTCG
>Ga0302326_10005340_pt1 | contig 29338 bp, 30 predicted proteins | sample Palsa_T0_3_FD_202264 | JGI IMG/M metagenome (GOLD analysis project Ga0302326, IMG submission 202264) | Peat permafrost microbial communities from Stordalen Mire near Abisko, Sweden - Palsa_T0_3 | ecosystem: Environmental > Terrestrial > Soil > Palsa > Peat permafrost | place: Sweden: Abisko... | reverse complement strand
GTCAACGCGACTTCTCGCGGCGAGCGCGCCGGCGAGCCGCTCGAGCTCAATGATTCGTCAGCACGTCTTCCGGACGAATACCGACCGACGGCGCCACGGCCCGCAAGGAGTCGACCATGGCGGGCGTGCCGACAGAGAAGACCATGGCCGACGCCACGGCTCGTGGGTGCGACGCTGCGAAGGCCTGGAGAACGTCGGGGATACGCCCGTGGACGAAGCGTCCGCGCTCTTCGACCAGGCTCTCCTGCGAAAGGCACACGATGACGGCCACGCCGGCGGACGCCCACGCGTCGAGGTCGTCCTCGAGGGCGCTCTCTTCGCGTTTGCGCAGGGCAACGAAGACGCTCGTGCGCGCGGCGTCCCCTTCGCGAATTCGGTGGCGCAAGAGCGGCCGACCGGCGGCAAGGCCCGATCCGCCGAGGGCGACCACGAGCGCGCGACCGCGCACACCGTCCATCGGGAAGCCCTCGCCGATCGCCTGAGTCACCTCCAGCGCGTCGCCCGGGCTCATTCGAAGAAGGACGTCGGACGCCCCGCCGCCGGACTTCATCACGAGGTGCCACATCGGCTCGCCCGGCTCGTTGGCCAGAACGAAGTAGCCCGTCTGTCCGTCCGCCCGCACTTCGACGTATTGCCCCGGCGAGTCGTAGGTCCGCACGACCGCGCGGCCCGGGTCGATGGCGAGGAGAGACAACCCGCCCCCGACGCTCTCCGAAGACACCAGGCGCGCCGGGGCGAATCGGGGTTCCGCGAGCGTCGACATCGAGAGGGTCGATAGCAACTCCGGGGGGCAGCGGCCTCCCCCGCCCTCGATCGATCCCTAGAGGGTCCCGCCCATTCCGAGCCCGACGTAGCCTGGCGCGATGACAGGAGCGATGGCCGTGCCGCCCGAGGTGGGAGAGCTGGAACCGACGAAGTGCCAGATGAGGCCTGCAGCTGCGGCCGCGAGGCCGATGCCGCCCACTACGCCGCCGACCGTCTCGGTGCTGCGGCCGCCGTTGCCCTTGTTCGCGACGTCGGTCGGGCAGTTGGACCGCTGCCCGCCACACTCGGACTGCGCGCTCGAGATGGCGCCAGCGCCCACCGCGTAGACGACGATCCCCGTCACGAGGGCGGCGCCTCCGACACCGACGAGAATCCACGGAGCGACGCCCGCGCCGTGTGGGTGCTCGGCGGACGCCGGGGCCTCCGGCGCAACGGTGATGGGCGGGGGCTCGGGAGCCGCGCTCGCGCTCGGCGGCGGCGGTGGTGGCGGCGGAGGGGCGCTGCTGACGGCGGGCGGCGGCGGGGGCGTCTCGCGCGCGATCTGATCCTTCAGATTCCGGATGCGCCGCTCGATGACCTCGCGGTCGGGCGCGTTCGGAGCGCGCCGCGTGTACTCCTCGAGCGCGCGCACCGCCTCGGCCCGGTCCCCGCGGCGCTCGTAAGCCGTCGCGATGATGGGCAGGATCCCGTGTACGCTGCAATCAATGGAGTAGGCGTCATTGAAGTAGCTGATCGCCTTGTCGTAGTTCGATTCGTCGAGATACTGCCGTCCGCTCAGAAACACGGTGTGCGCTCGATCGCTGTCGCTCTTGCTCACCTTCGACGCGTCGCAGGGGGGCGGATACGTCGTCGTCGACGCCGATTGCGCGAGGGTGGGAATTGCGATGACTACGGCGACCAATACGACGCTGGCGAACGGGTGGCGGATGGATCGCATCGGGTTTCCCGAGTGTCCGACCGTAGCATAAGGCCCCGCGGCGGTTGACTAAAGTGGCAGGTCGCGGTCGGGTCGTGGTCGAGAGGAGCGACCTCCGCTCCCCATCCGCTCCCCTCGAGCTCCCCACCGGATTGGGGCTGTGAACTCCGTTTGCGCTCTAGAGGGCAGCGAGGGGACCGTGGGGCATTCGCTCGCCCTGGTTTTTTCGCTGCTGCATCTCGTACTTGCTCGGACACTTGGCGAGGACGTTCGTCGCCTCGAAGGAGTCGTCCGTCTGCAGCTCGCCCTCCACCGTCACGCCGACGTCGGTGTCGGGTACATCGCGGAACGTATCGGGGACGACGCACTGGGGAAAACGAACCGGGAGCTCGACCCCGTTCTTCTCGATCAGAAAGCGGTATTCGCAGGGTAGGTCGCGCTTCACGAGCGACCCGTGGACGAGCAGGCCTTCGGCGCGGACCGGGCGATGCAGGAACTTCGCCTTCTCGGCGAGGAGCTGGTCGACGGGGCGCGAATAGATGGCATTGTCCTGCATGCCCGTCAGGACGAGGGTTGCGGCGGCGGCGGCGATCATCGTGAGCCCGACGGCCATCGCGGGGCCGGCCCATCGCCGGGGTTGCCGCGGAGCGCGCTCTGGCGCGTCGCGCGCGAGCGAAGGCAACTCGTCGGGCATGGCACTCGAGATCGTAGCGTCCTGCCCCGGCACGTCAAACGGCGTCCGCCGGAGGTACCGTCCAGGCTCGGGTCGGGTGTACACTGCCTCCCATCACAGAACCCAAGATATCGGTGCGCCCGCCCGATGACCGACGTACTGTCCCTTCCAGTCCTCGTTCTCAACCGGTATCTCGTCCCCGTCCAGGTGACGACGGTCAAGCGTGCGATCGTCCTTCTCTACGGCGGCGTGGCGCTCGCCCTCGACGAGGGCGGTGATTCGCACGACTTCGACCTCTGGCGCGAGCTCCCGCTGCGCGAACACGATGACGCGATCCCGGTCGTCGGAGGCAAGCTGCGCGTGCCCCGCGTGGTGCACCTCTTGCGGTACGACCGGACGCCGCGCGTGACGGTGCGTCTGACGCGCCGCAACCTCATGTTCCGCGACGCCCACCAGTGTCAGTACTGCGGCAAGCGTCCCCCCCTACGCGAGCTCAACATCGATCATGTCCTGCCGAGGTCGCGGGGCGGCGACGATTCGTGGGAAAACCTGGTGACGGCGTGCCGCGTCTGCAACCTGCGCAAAGGGTGGCGGACGCCGGACGAGGCCAACATGCGGCTCGCGCGGCGGCCATTCCGGCCGAAGTGGACGATGACGGCGCAGATCCTCCTCGGCAGCGGCTGGACGTTCAAGGAGTGGGAGCCCTTCTTGCGCGCCGCGAGCTGACCTGCCCCGCCAAGCCCCCGCGAATCAGCGAAGCTTGGTGAAACCGTTGCGCACGGTGCCCAGCGGGCGCGGGGCCGGCGGCGTGACCGATCGCACGTCGTCGTGCGCTCCGGGCGGAGGCGTGAACGAGTACCCTTCGCCGGTCGGTCGGGCGATCCCCTCTTGCTCGAGCACGTCTCCGTCCGCGCGAGTGCCGTCGGGCGCGGTCGCCGTCACTCGGTGACGTCGGCCCGCGCTGACGGGGAGCTCCAGCGCGACGACGTCTGTGGGCGGGTCGACCGCGCGCACCGGACCGTCGTCGATGACGATGCGCGCACACGCGAACGGGAGGGCGAAGACGACCTTTCGCGTCGCGGGCCCCGGCGCCTCCGGGACCGCGCGTGCTCCCTCCGGTGCCGCCGTCGCGGTCTCGGCGAGCCCAGAGGGCCGCCCGTCGGCCTTTGCACGTGTCGCCAGGAGCCAGAGCGTCGCGGCGGCACCGAGGACGACGCCGGCACTGGCGACCGCGATCGATCGCCAGGGCATGCGCCTCGGGCGAAACTTCGCCAGGACCGCGCGAAGCTCGGTTCCCCGGACGTAGCGTTCGGCGGGCGCGGGGGGCGCAAGCTCGGACGGGAAGTGGGGCGACGCGGACGGCAAAGCTCGCTCGCGCGCCGGGAGGCCCGACTCGCGAAGCAGATCGGCGAGGTCGCTACGGCCGATCGTCGCACGGACTTGCTCTTGCCGGGCCGCCATGCGGTCGCCGAAGACGGCCTCCATGAGGCGGGCGACATCGGCGTGCGTGCCGATCTGCGCAGGGCCAGCGGCCCGCGCGACGGCCTGAGAGAAGAGCAGCGCCGACGCATAGCGGGTGTCGAGGTCGCGCGAGAGGGCGCGCGCGATGACGTCATCGAGCGCCCGGGGGATCTGGGCTCCGATTTCGTGCAGCGTCGGGATGTTGGCGCCGATCACTTCCTGGAGGATGTCGACGGCCTCCTCGCCCCGAAAAAGCCTGCGACCCGCGAAGCACTCCCACAGGACGACGGCCATCGAAAAGACATCGCTCTGGACCGTGCAGATTCGTCGCTTGTCGACGCGCTCGGGCGCGAGGTAGGCGAGCTTGCCTTTGACCTCGTGCGTGCGCGTCGTCTGCACGCGATCCTCGGCCTTGGCGATTCCGAAGTCGGTGATGTACGAGCGGCCGTCGCACCCGAGGAGGATGTTGTGGGGCGACACGTCGCGGTGGATGATCTGCAGAGCCTTGCCCTTGTCGTCACGGAGTTCGTGCGCGGCGTGGAGCCCCGCGAGAGCGTCGAGGGCGATCCGGACGCCGACCCGCACGTCGAGGGCTCGCGACTGCAACGCGAGCTCTCGACGCAGCTCGGCCAGGGACGTCCCCTCGACGTAGTCCATCACGATGAAGGGCAGGCCGCCGTCGAACCCGAGCTCGCGCACCTTGACGACGTGCGGGTCGTCGATCGCGGACGCGAGCCGCGCCTCGTCGACGAGCATCGTGACGAATGTACGGTCCGATGCCAGGTGGCGGTGGGGCCGCTTGATCGCGACGAGGGGCGGACCCTGGCGCTTGTCGGTGGCCCGCGCGAGGTGCACGGTCGCCATTCCGCCCGCCGCGAGCTCCGCGAGGATCTCGTAAGCCCCGAGGCGCTCGGGGCGCGGAGGCTCGACCGGCGGCTGCTGGCCGGCAACGGGAGGCGTCGTCGTGGTGGACACGATTCACCAGTAAGCGAAGCACGCTGGGGGGGCTGCGTCGAGAACGGCCCCGAGCGGATGGACGCGCCCGCGAGCCGTCGATTTGAGAGTACCCTCGAAGGCCATGCAAAACCTGGCTCGCAGCTGCTTGGTCGTCTTTATCGGCGTCGCAGTTCTCGGTTGCGGCGGGGGGGCGCCGCCGGCCGGCGCGGCTTCGGCTGGCTCAGCGCCGCCCGCCGACGGTGGCGTCGGCAAGCCGGACGACTCGACCGCACCGACCACGACCTTGGCCCTCGCTGACGGGGGCGATCTCCAAGGCGCGAAGCTCGTCGAGACGCACACGACCACCCCACCACCGGCCACGCCGCCAGCGGCCGGACCCACGAAGCCGGCCCACGGGCACGACATGGGGAGGACGCCGACGGACATCCGCGTGATCATCCAGGCGCACCGGGACGACGCGCGCGCCTGCTACGACGCTGGCCTCAAGGACCATCCCGGCGTTGAAGGGGACCTCGTCATCACGTGGACGATCGACCCGAAGGGCAACGTCACGCAGGTCTCGCTCGACTCGACCAAGAGCCAGATCGTCGAGCCGGGGATCGTCGCGTGCGTGTCGAACGTCATCCGGAACATTCAGTTCGCGGAGAGTCCGGGAGGCTTCGAGACGCGAGCGTTTTATCCCTTCAACTTTCACCCGCACCACGGGCAGCATCCGGCGCCCTAGTTAACGGGATACCCCCCAAGCGGGAGCGAGAAGAACGCTCCTCTAAAGCGGAAGAACGCTGCTCCAAAGCGTCAGATGTCGACGGCGCAGACCCACCCGTTGGCCGTCCACTGCTGAAACCACTGGCCGACGTTCGCGTCGAAGGTCTCCGCGTCGACCGCGGGGTGGGCCGCCGCTACCGACGCGCATGCCTCGCCGAGACGTGTTCCGTCGAGCAGTGCGCGCATCAATTCTCCCGCGACCGGATCCACCGCCACCGCGTGAAGAAAGCACGCGGCATCACGCCATACGACGGCGTGGGTGGGAGCAGCGAGCGGCCGCTGGCACTTCTCTCCCTTCTTCACGGCCGCGCGAAGCTCGTGCACGGCGTGCCCCGTCACCACTCGGCGCAGCGCGGGCAGAAAGGCGATTCGCGCCTGAGGCCACGCATCGGGCGGAGCCGCGGCGACGACTCGCAGGTCGAGGGGAGGCGCGTCGGGCGCGTCGAAGACTTCCATGAATGCCCAGTCGAGCAGCGCCGCGTCGCCCGCCAGCGGGTCAGCGCTCCAAGGCGCGGACGAAGCGACGAACTCGGGAACGTCGGCCCCCAACCGCTGGAGATTCCAGCCACGGGGCGGGTAGGCCTGGAGGTAGCCGCGGAGAAGCTCGTCGAAAGCACGCTCGCCGACGACCCACCGCAGCGTCGAAAAGTCCTCCGTCAGACTGGCGAGGTGTCGAATCCAGAACTGTTCACGATAGACCTCGAGTCGGCTGGCGCGCGTCATCCCCCGAGCGCTCGGGCGCAGGAGCGCTGACGCGGGTGGCGCAGCGTCGGCATCCAACTGCGCGGGATGCATGACGGCGCCGACGAGGAGCGCCTGTACCTCGTCTAGGCGGAGGCTCCCCACGCCGCCTCCTTCGAAGTCGCGCCGAGCACTTCGTCGCGCACGGACCGCGCGACGGCCGCCTCTCCGGACAACACGTCCCAGCTTGGGATGCTCTCGTCCCACTCGACCAACGTCGACACCGATCCGCAGCGCCGAAGGGCGCGCCGATAGAGGTCCAGCACCTCCGGACGCACGTGGTCCGAGTGCGTGTCGAGCAAGTACAGGCCTTTGTGCGTGTGCCCTGCGAGATGGATCTGCAACACGCGATCGGCCGGGATGGCGTCGACGTACGCCTCGGCGTCGAACCCGTGATTGTACGCGCTGACGAACACGTTGTTGACGTCGAGGAGGATGCCGCAGTCGGCGCGCTCGGAGAGCTCTGCGAGAAACTCGTGCTCGGGCATCGTGCTCGCCTCGAACTCCATGTAAGACGAAGCGTTTTCGAGCGCGAAGGGGACCTGCAACTCGTCTTGAACGCGGCGCACGCGATCGATCACGTGCGACAGCGTCTCCGGGTTGTACGGAAGCGGGAGCAGGTCGTGGACGTCGACCTTGCCCGAGCCCGTCCAGCAAAGGTGATCGCTGCACCACGGCGCGCGAACCCGTGAGACGAGGGCGCGGAGGCGCGCGAGGTAGCCCGGGTCGATCGGATCCGTGCCCCCGATGGAGAGCGACACGCCATGGGGAATCAGGCGGTAGGCGGCCGCCGCGCGCTCCAGGTTGGCGCGCTGGATCCCACCGTCGGCGAAATAGTTCTCGCTGATGATCTCGAACCAATCCATGGGCGGCCCGTCGCGGAGAACGTGGGCCACGTGGGGCGTCCGCAACCCGACGCCGACGCCGAGGTCCGGAATCGCATGCCGTTGGCGGTATCCCATGAGCGATGAAGGCAGCTTAAATGAAAGCGCCAGGCTACCCGCGAGGGGCAGCCTGGCGCCGGGTACACGGCTCAGTACTTCGGAGCCGCGCCGCCCGCTGCGCTACAGGACGACTTCCCGCTGCCCGCGGGGGCGGCGGCGCCGCTGGCGCTGCAAGACGCCTTCCCGCCGGAGGCAGAGGGATCCGAGGGGGGAGGGGTGCTGCCACCGCCACAAGCCACGGTGGAGCCCATGAGCATTCCCGCAACGGCCGACACTGCCAGGGTCTTCGCAAAGTTCATTTCCGGTCTCCTCGCTCCTCCTCGAGGAGCGTCTTGGTTATTCCCAGCGATTCCCCGCCGGGATTCGGTAAAACGTACGCGCGAACGGTATCCCGGTATCGTACGGAGGAGGCACTATTTTGCGTGGCCGCCTCCCCCTCCCGCTGCACGCGGCGGGCACCCTACCACCGGTCGCGGTTCAATGGGCGCACAAAGCGGATCGTGAACGGACGAACGGCGAATGGGCACCCCCCTAACATGGGGAGCGCCCATTCGCCGTCCCTTGGAGCCCGTTCAGCGGGCTAGGTATGGACCCGTCTGGGCCCAAACAACTGCAAGAAAGAACTATTCTTCTCCATCGTCGAGACCATGGCTCGACGTTGGAGCACCGCCAAGCATTGACGGTACCCCTGCCGGTGGAGCGGCCTTCGGGGCACCCTTTGGCGACGCCGTGGGGGTCCTCGCTGCAGACCGAGGCGCCGCCTTTTTCACGGGCTTCTTGGCGGCTGCCCGCTTGGCTGGCTTTTTGGCAGCCTTCCGCTTTGCAGGCTTCTTTGCCGTCTTGGCAGCCTTCTTGGTGGTCTTGGTCTTCTTTCCGCCCTTTTTGGCCTTCTTCGCCTTCTTCGCAGCCATATCCATCCCTCCTTTAGTGGGGTGATACTGATATGACGTATATGGTCACGTACGTTACGTGTCAACGAGAAAGTTGACGTGGGGGCCGTGGTGAGGACGGCCCTAGGCACCCTCGATGACGTGCAGCTCGCTTGACCCTGACGGGACCGCTCGATACTTTCGCCGCGCCTTAAGGGAACCCCAAACGAGGTCACCGATGCAGACTCTGAGACTATCCGTGGGCATGCTGATGGTGGCGTGTCTTGCAGCGTTCGCGGTCGCGGGCTGCGGCCACAGCGAGGACGAATGGCAACAGGCGCAGCGCGAGATCGCGCAGCTCAAAGCGGACCTCGATGCGGCCAACAAGCGCCACGCGGACGATGACAAGAAGTTCGCGGACGCTCAGCAGCAGATCGATGACCTCAAGGCCAAGCTGAAGGGGCTCGGGGTCGATCTCAGCAAGTCCGAGGAAGAGAAGTCGAAGCTCAAGCAGGCCATGTCCGAGTACGAGGCTCGCCTGAAGCAGCTCGACGACATGAAGGCGCGCTTTCGCGACCTCAAGTCCCGCCTCGACAAGCTCACGAGCGTGGGGTTGAAGGTCGTGGTCCGCAACAACCGGATGGTGATTCAGCTCCCGGGCGACGTTCTCTTCGACTCCGGGAAGGACTCGCTGAAACCGGAAGGCAAGAAGGTCATCATGCAGGTGGCCGAGGTCATCAAGGGCGACTCGACGCTGAGCACGCGCTCTTTCCAGATCGCCGGGCACACCGACAAGGAGCCTTACGGCGGCGTCTACTACGACAACTGGGGTCTCAGCGCGATGCGCGCCCGTCAGGTCGTCACGTTCTTGGTCGCCCCGGACAAGGGCCCCGATGCCAAGGGCATCCCGACGGGCGGGGGTCTCGACCCGTCGCACGTCGCGGCGGTCGGCTACGCCCAGTTCGACCCCATCGCGGGCACGATCGAGCAGCAGACGCGCGAGGAAGAGGGCAAAAACCGCCGGGTTGAACTCGTGCTCCAGCCCAACGTCGAAGAGATGCTCAACCTCAAGGACATGGCGAACTAGCCCGCGATCGAGGAGGGGCGACGTTCACCTCTCCTCGAAGTCCCCGTCGAACTGGGGATGCCCTTCTTTCGGGGTTCGTGATGGCACGCGTCGCGGCGATCGACATCGGGACGAATACCGTCCTCCTGCTGGTCGCCGAGCGCGGCGCGAGCGGGCTGCTCGTTCCGCTCGTCGAGCGCGCGACGGTCACGCGCCTGGGTGAAAACGTCGATAAAACGCGGCGGCTTTCCCCCGAAGCCATCACCCGCACCGTCGCGTGTCTCGAGGACTACGCGCGAGAGGTGGCTCGGCTGGGAGGCGTGGATCGCGTCGGCGTCGTCGGCACGAGTGCCATGCGCGACGCGAGCGGCGGAGAGGAGCTACGCGCCCGTGTGCGGACGCTCTTCGCGGTCGAGCCCGAGGTCCTCTCGGGCGAGCGGGAAGCGCGGATGGCGTTTCGTGGATCGATCGCTGGCCTGGAGAGCCTCGAAGGGGCGGACCTTGCCGTATTCGACATCGGCGGTGGCAGCACGGAAGTGGTCCTCGGGCGCACCCACCGCGAAGGTGCCGAGATCGCCTTCGCGTCGAGCTTCGATCTGGGGAGCGTCCGGCTGACCGAGCGCCTCGTCTCGCACGATCCGGTAACCCAGGCCGAGATGGACGCCCTCCTCGGCGCCGCGAGAAGCACCTTCGCCTCGGTGCCGCCGCTCGGGCCCGTGGTGACGCCCATCGGGACGGCAGGCACAATGACGACCCTCGCCGCGGTGGCGCTGCGACTGACCCCGTACGACGGGGCCCGCGTCCACGGTCACGTGCTCCGCATGGAAGACGTGCGGACGGTCGTCACGGAGCTCGCCGCGATGCCGGCGGAAGTGCGCCGCAGCGTCGCGGGGATGGAGCCGAAACGCGCAGACGTGATCGTCGCCGGCGGGTGCATCGCGCTCGCGCTCCTCGAACATTGGGGCGCGGCAAGCGTCCGCGTGTCGGATCGCGGCGTCAGATGGGGTCTCGCCGAGGAATTGGCGCAAAACGCGTGAGCGCCGGTTAGACCACATTGCCAGCTGTGTAGGTGGCGTGCGGCGTTTGACAATGGAGCATGTCACCGCTACAGTGCGCGTGCCTGTCTGCATGACTTCGGGCCGGGATTCTGTAGCCGGTCTGGAATGAATCCCGAAGCTACCTAGTTCCCGCTCAGGCCGCGTGCGTTGACGTCGGACCCTTTGAGAGCCGCCACGCCGTACGGCAGGACACTGTCCCACGTTCCCGCATACGAAGGAGACCCTATGCAAGCTGCTACCGACGTCAAGTTCAAGGTGGGCGACAAGGCGGTCTACCCGGCGCAGGGGGTCGCAGAGGTCATCCGCATCGAGGAAAAAGACATCGCGGGCAGCCGGCAAAAGTTTTACGTCCTGCGGATTCTCGACACCGACCGCAAGATCATGGTCCCCGTCGCAAATGCGGGCGCTGTGGGTCTGCGCGAGGTCATCAGCGAGCAGGAGATCCGTGAGATCTTCGACATCCTCAAAGAGCGGACGATCGCGTTCGACAACCAGACGTGGAACCGCCGTTATCGCGGCTTCATGGACAAGATCAAGACGGGCTCGATCTACGACGTCGCCGAGGTGCTCCGCGATCTGTACCGGCTAAAGACCGACAAGCAGCTCAGCTTCGGCGAGCGCCGGATGCTCGATACTGCGCGGACGCTCATCGTCAAAGAGATCGCCATCGCGCGCAAGCAGACCGAAGATCAGGTCAAAACGGAGATCGAAGCGATCTTCGTCGCAAACTGAGCGACGCCGTCTCTCCGAACGCTACTCTTTGCCTGGCGTCTTCTGGCGTCCTGGCGGTTTCACATCTTCTCGCGCCCGAGCAGCCCTTAGTGGCCGCGGGCGTCGCCTAGGATCCCGAAGTCCCAGCTCTCTTCGGGGTCACGCAAGCCGGCGACGGCCACCTCGACTCGGCGGACCAAGTCGGTGGGCGAAGTGCTGCTGCCACCCCGAACACCGACGGCCACCCGCCCGGGCCATTGCCAGATCCGCGCTTCGAGCACCCCCTCGACGCCGTAGACGAGCTCCAGGGTCCGCCGGAGGCGGGGCGGAAGGTCGGCGCTCGCGGGGTCGTCGGCCATATCGAGGGCGGTACCACGGCGCCGGTCTTCGCTCAAGGCGGCTCCCTGCCGCCTCGCACTGTGCCAGATTGAGCCGAACACGATCGGCGGGTCGCGGTCTGGCCGTCACCATGCGGTGAAAATCTCGGCTTTCCTGTCGCTCCGTGATGGCACACTCAGTGCTGGGCTTGAGCCGTATGGGCCAACGGTGGAAAAGCCGGCGCTGGACCCTCCTCGCCTGCACAGCCCTCGTGGCCGCCGCGACGGGGTGGGTCGGGTGCGATCTCGTGCCGCAGCCCATGCCCCCGCAACAGCTGGGCGGCGGTAGCGTGGCAAGCGGGGGCGACGCCGAGGCGCCGGGCACTACGCAGAACGGCGGAGGCGCTAGCTCGGGAGGCGACGACAGTTTCACCGTCGGCGGCGATGGCGGCCAGGGGGCGCTGGAGGCACGCGACGCTACCTCGACGAGCAGCCCGGCCGGCGATGCCAGCCTGTCGGCCGAAGGCGGGACGGGTGACTCCGCATCCGCAAACGGCACCGACGGAGGCGACGACGCCGGCGTCGGCCGCAACGCAGAGAGCGACGGCGGGGACGCTGCCGTGCAGGACGGCGACGCAAGCGAAGCGGACGCCGACGTCCCGGATTGATCGAGGCCGGCGGCGAGCGCAGCTTATGGCCGCTTCGCGGCGACGTACTCGTCGAGCACGTTGGCCGTGAACTCGGCGAGGATGCCGTCGGTGACGCGGAGCCGGCGCGACAGATCCCGCGCGATGTTCAGGATGAGGAGCGAGTAGGCCTTCAAGTCTGCGCGGTACAGCGCGTCCATGTCCTCGCTCGTCACCTTCAACAGGCGCGACGGAGCGAGCGCGCGCACCGTCGCCGACCGCGTCTGCATGTCGATCATCGACATCTCGCCGAAGAAGTCGTGAGGGCCCAGGATCGCGACGCGGGTATCCCTGCCCCGTCGGCTGCTCTTCGTCACTTCCATCTCGCCGTCGATCACGACGAACATCTCGCGCCCCGCGCCGTCTCCCTCGCGGAATACCGTCTCGCCCGGGGCGACGCGCGTCGTCTTGAGCATCTGCGCGAGCCGATCGAGCACCTCGTCGTTCAGGGCCCCGAAGAGGCCGATCTCACGCAGCGTCGCCGCCGTAATCGGCGCCTCGGCGGCTTCGCGAGCGGACGCGTGTGAAGGGGACGGGCTCATGATCCTCCGAGTATACGCTCCGCCATCCGAACGCGAAGGCCGTCAGGCAAGCCGCTTGTTGAAGACGACGCGGCGCCGGCCCGGACCCGCGTAATCGTCGACTTCGGTCGCCTCCCACCCGAGGGCCACGTGAAAGCGGATGGATCCCTCGTTGCCCGGCGCCGTGATGGCCTTCATCCGGCTGCACCGGGCCTCGCGGCAGTCCTCGGTGAAGCGGTCGTAGAGCAGGCGCCCGACGCCCCGACGCCGGTGGTCCGGATGGATGCCGACGAGGTGCACGTACCCGATCCGCCCGTCGTCGCTCGACCCGGGCCGCTCGCCGGGCGCCAGAAAGCCGAGCAAGAACCCGATCATCTCCGGACCGTTCTCGACGACGAGCGCGTGATCGCCCAGCTCGTAGAAGAAGATCGGATGCGCGAAGGTGCTGATCGGCCCGCCCCACCAGTGATCGATGACCTCGACGATACGGTCGAAGTCGCCCTTCTCGATGCGTCGCACGTTCATGGCTCGTCACGACAAGAGTCGTCCCTTTCGGCACCCCCTGCAACTGATGGAACGGGCCGCTTCGCCGCGCGAAATCTTGACGCGCGCCCGCGGTTCCGTCACGAGTCTCGACGGTGACCGCCTCCTCCCACACCGTTCGCGTCGCGCCCTCGATCCTCGCCGCCGATTTCGGCCGCCTCGCGCTTGAGGTCGAGGCGGCCGACAAGGCCGGTGCAGACTGGATCCACGTCGACGTGATGGACGGGCGCTTCGTCCCGAACATCACGCTTGGCCCGCCCATCGTGAAGGCCATCCGCGCCGCGACGAAGCTGCCGGTCGACGTCCATTTGATGATCGTGCAGCCCGAGAGGTACCTCGACGACTTCGCGCGTGCCGGGGCCGACGGCCTCAGCGTCCACGTGGAGACGAGCCCGCACTTGCATCGGACGCTGCAGCACATCCGGGGCCTCGGCAAGCGCGCCGGCGTCGTCCTCAATCCGTCTACCGGCGAAGAGACGATCCGTTACGTTCTGGACTTGGCCGACGTAATCCTCGTGATGAGCGTCAATCCAGGGTTCGGCGGTCAGGCGTTCATCCCGGAGACACTGGCCAAGGTTCGCGCGATCCGCAAGATGGTCGACGACGCCAAGCTCGATGTGGACATCGAGATCGACGGGGGCATCGGGCCGGCCACCGCCGCGCAGGCGACCGAAGCCGGCGCACGCGTGCTGGTCGCGGGCAGCGCCGTCTTCGGGAGCCCGAACTACGCCGAGGCGATCGCAGCGATCCGGCGCGAGGGCATGCGCGGAATCGCGCAAGCACGATGAGGGCGCGCGCGGGGGGTAGGGCGGGATTCGTCGTGCTCGTGTGCAGCGCGTGCGGGTCGAGCGGCGCACCGGTGCGGACGGCGCCGCCCCCGGCCGCAACCGCGGATCCCCCCGTCATGGTGACGGAGGCCGCCGCGTCTTCGACCCCGGCGCCCGCTGCCCCTTCGTCCGCCCAGCAGACCGCAGAGACGGCGGCCATCGCGACGATGCTCCGCCACGTCCAGCAGGTCCGCCAGCTCGACGCGACCAGGCCCGTGCCCGGCGTACGGCTCGGCCGCGGCGCGCTCATCGAGCGGGTCAAAGAGCACGTGGCCCGCGAGCTGCCCCCCAAGGCCATTCGCAACGAGGGCCTCGAGCTGCAGCTCTTTGGCTTCCTGCCCACGGGGTTCGACTACGAGGCGGCCGAGTACCAGCTCTTGCAAGAGCAGCTCGCCGGCTACTACGAGCCCGCCGACCGCACTATGTACCTCGCCAGCGACCTGCACGACGACGAGGCCGACGCCACGCTCGCACACGAGCTCGTTCACGCCCTGCAGGATCAGCACTGGGACCTCGAGAGCCGGTCGCGCTATCGGCCCGGCGAGGGCGATCGGTCGGAGGCGGTCAGCGCCCTGGCCGAAGGGGACGCGACGAGCGCGATGTACGACATGATCGTGCCGCGGGTCCTCGGCGCGGGAGCGACCGCGCTCGACGTGCCCGACATCGCCGCGCAGATTCGCGAAGGCGTCAGCCAAGGGCCCGGCGCGAAGGCGCCGAGCGTGATGCGATCGTCGCTCGCGGCGCCATACATCTACGGGACCCTCTTCGTGAACGCCCTTCGCCGCAAGGGCGGCTGGGCGGCCGTCGATCGCGCCTGGGAAGATCCGCCGACGACCAGCGAACAGATCCTCCACGTCGACAAGTGGCTCGCGCACGAACCCGCGAAGGCGGTGTCCGCGCCAACGATCGCCGCGCTTGGGCCCGGGTGGGAAATCATCGACGAGGACTCGGAAGGAGAGCTCGGCGCGCGGACTGCGTTCGAAGAGTGGGTCCCGCTCGCCGAGGCGGCCGAGGTCAGCGCCGGGTGGGGCGGCGACCGCGGCGTGCTCGTGGCGAACGGCGACCGGGCGGCTTTCGGCTGGCGAATGCGGTACGACGACGGGGCCCGCGCCGGCGGCGGCCCCGCGGCCCACGCATACGCCGTCCTCGCCCACGCGCTCGATCGCGTCCTCGGACCGGCGACCGCCAAGGGCCCGGATGCCGTATGCCGCGAGCGCGCCGACCGCGGGCCCATCGCGATCGCGCACAAGGGCCTCGATCTCGTCGTGACGCTCGGACCCGCGCGCGTCACCCCGAGCGCATGGTCCACCGCCGCCGACTGCGCCGCCGCCTTGAAGTGGATCCGAGAGATCGCCGCCGCGCCCTAGCCGAAGCCTACAGCGCGATCTTTTGCGTGCGGCGGACCAGGATCGATTCGCGCGCGAGCTCGTCGGCGCGCTCGTTCATGGGGACGCCGCTGTGGCCGGGCACGTAGACGAGGCGCACGTCGCGCCCCGAGAGGGTCGCGCGCAGCGTCGCGACGAGCTCCTGGTTGGCCTTGGCCTTCCAACCCTTCTGCACGACGCCAATCGCGTACTGGCTGTCCGTGTGAACGAGCATCGCCAGCGGCGCCGGCGGCACCCACTCGACGGCACGGAGAATCGCCGTCAGCTCGGCCACGTTGTTGGTCGCCTCACCGATGTACTCGAACCCCTCGTGCACCTTGCCGTCGGGCGACACGATCACGACGCCGCAGCCCGCCGGCCCCGGATTGCCGGAGCATGCGCCGTCGGTGTACGCGATCCACGCCCGAGCGGGCCGGGGCTCGACGCTCGACGGATCGCCTTTGCGGCTCGCGGGCTTGGCGCCGGCGGTGCGGGTGCGCGCCGGCGCATCCCCGGAGGTCCGGGGCGGACCGGCTTCGTCGGAGACAATCTTGGCGCCCTCGGCCACTTCGAGGTTCTTGGCCGCCGCGTGGTACGCGCGATCGGAGGTCGCGCCGTATCGAATCTCGACGCGGCCTCCCTCGACCGCGAGAGCGCCGTCGGGCTTGGTGCGGGCGAGCACGCGCTGGCCCCGCAGGGTGGCCTCGATCCAGGGCATTCGCTGGGCGTCGTTCTTACCATGGCCGCCGCGGCCGGCGGCGGGCGATCGGGTGCCAAGCGCGCGCGCCCGATGCTATGGTCGCCCGCGGATGTCGTCGAAGGCTCGACCGCGACCGTTCGTCCTCATCGTGCTCGACGGCTACGGTGAGCGCGCCGAGCGCGCCGACAACGCCGTTCGCCTGGCGAAGACGCCGACGTTGACGGCCCTGCTCGAGGGGTATCCCCACGGCCTGATCGGGACGAGCGGCCCGGACGTCGGTCTCCCGCCCGGGCAGATGGGCAACAGCGAGGTCGGCCACCTCAACCTCGGCGCCGGCCGTATCGCCATGATGGACATCACGCGCATCGACGCCGCGGCCGCCGACGGATCCCTCGCGGCCAACCCCGTCCTCGAGCGCGCGATGGAAATCGCCAAGCCCGGCGAACGGCTCCATCTCTTCGGCCTCGTCAGCGACGGCGGCGTCCACTCGTCGCTCGAGCACCTGTTCGCGCTCATCGACCTCGCGCGCAAAAAGGGTACGCCGGTCGTGGTTCACGCGTTCCTCGACGGGCGGGACGTCCAGCCGGGGACGGCGACGCGTTACGTCGCACAGCTCGAGGAGAAGCTCGCCGGGGCCGGACGCATCGGCACTGTGTCGGGCCGCTACTGGGCCATGGACCGCGACAACCGCTGGGACCGCGTCGCGCGCGCGTACGCGGCGATCGTCGACGGCGACGGCCCTCGGTTCCCATCCGCGCGCGCCGGCATCGAGGCGAGCTACGCCGCCCGCAAGACCGACGAATTCGTCGAGCCGTTCGTCGTCGGCGACTACGCGGGCATCGGCGCGGGCGACCGCGCCCTCCACTTCAACTTCCGCCCGGACCGGGCGCGCGAGCTCACCCAGGCGCTCGCCGTCTCCGCCTTCGACGGGTTCGAGCGCAAGGGTGGCAAGGCGCCGCTCGAGGGGCGCTACGCGTGCATGACGACGTACGACGCGAGGTTCGGCCTGCCCGTCGCGTTCCCCAAGGAGGCGTTCGGCGGCATCTTCCCCGAGATCATCGCGGCCGCCGGCATGAAGCAGTTTCGCTGCGCCGAGACCGAGAAGTACGCGCACGTCACGTATTTCTTCAACGGCGGGCGCGAAGAGCCGTTCGAGGGCGAGGATCGCAAGATGCTGCCGTCGCCCAAAGACGTCGCGACGTACGACCACAAGCCCGAGATGAGCGCCGCCGGGGTCGCCGAGGCCGTGCGCGCCGCGGTGGCGAGCGAGAAATACGACTTCGTCCTCGTCAACTTCGCGAACCCGGACATGGTCGGCCACACGGGGGTGCTCGACGCCGCCATCCAGGCCGTCGAGGCCGTGGACGCGGGCGTCGGCAAGATCGTCGACGCGACGCTCGCGCTCGGCGGCGCCGTCGCCATCACCGCGGACCACGGCAACTGCGAGCTGATGAAGGACCCCGCCTCGGGCCAGCCTCACACGGCGCACACGCTCAACCCCGTGCCCTTCATCTACGTCGACGGCAACGACCGCGGCGTCCGGATCCGGCCCGGCGGTCGCCTCTGCGACGTCGCGCCGACGATGCTCGACGCCCTGGGCCTGCCGCAACCCGCGGAGATGACGGGGCGGTCGCTCCTCGTGCACGGCTAAGGCGCGGCAGGGGGGATCGTGGCGGGGCTGCCGACCATCGAGGGGTTCCGCATGCTCGACGAGCTCGGCTCGGGATCGCTCTCGACCGTGTACCGCGCCATCGAGGAGCCCCTCGGCCGCACCGTCGCGCTCAAGGTCCTGAAGAACACCATCGCCCCCGACTCGCCCTTCGCCTCCCAGCTCGAACGCGAGGCGCGCCTGCTCGGCACCCTGTCTCACCCGAACATCGGGCTCCTGTACTCGTTCTCGAAGACGCCGGCCGGGATGCACCTCGTGCTCGAGTACGTCGACGGCTTCAGCCTGGCCACCGTCCTGAAGAAGCGGCCTACGCTGGCGCCCGACGTCGTCGCCGCGATCGGCGCGGCCGTGGCGCGGGGACTGGCGCACGCGCACCTGCGCGGGGTCGTGCACCGCGACGTCAAGCCCGCCAACATCCTGGTCGGCAGGCGCGGCGAGGTGAAAGTCTTCGACTTCGGCATCGCGCAGCGGTCGCGGGCCCCGGATGACGCGCTCTCGCTCGCGCCCGCGCGAGTCGAGGACGTCGCCGCGTTCGGAACCCCGGCCTACATGGCGCCCGAGCAGATCCTCGGAGAGAACGTCGACGCGCGCAGCGACCTGTTCTCTCTGGGCGTCGTCCTCTACCAGCTCCTCTGCGGGGCTCGCCCCTTCGAGCGCGGCGACGAGGGCGACCAGCGGCCCGCGGCGCACCGCATCCGTCGGGATCCACCCATCCCGTTGCACCGGCGCGCCCCGGACGTGCCGGCGGCGCTCGAGCGGATCGTCATGCGGGCCATCCAGAAGCTTCCGCCCGATCGCTTCCAGACGGCCGACGCCATGGCAGAGGCGCTCGAGGAGCTGGTCCGTTCCCGGTCGGGCCTGCGCGGCGACGTGCTCTTGGTGCAGGCGCTAGAGGCGGCCGGCCTCGTCACGCCGACCGAAGGGCGCGACATGGCGCCGGCGGGGCGCGCGCGCGAGTCGGTGCGCAGCGCGATCGTGGGGCTCGCCGTCCTCGGCGCCATCGGGGTCGGCACGGGCGCGATCCTCCAGACCTCGTCGCAACACGGGGGCGACACGGCGGGCACCAAGCCGCTCGATCTGGTCCCCGCCTCGGCGGGCTACCTGCGCGTGCTCGCGACGCCGTGGGCCGAGGTGTGGGTCGACGGCCAGCGCGTCGACGTCACGCCCTTCGCGCGGCCGATCCCGCTTCCCGAGGGGACGCACTTCGTGACGCTCGTGCACCCGAACGCGCCGTCGCAGAAGCACACGGTCTCTTTGGCGGCGGGCGAGGTGCGGACCCTCGACGTCGTGATGGCCGTCCCGCAGGGCATGCCGGACGACGCGGCGCCGATCGCTCCAGTATCCGAGAAGGAGAAGTCCCGTTGAGCCGAAGACCCACGGTCGCCTGGGCCGCGGCCGCCGCGCTCGCCGCCGTCGCCCGTGATGCCTCCGCCTTCACGCACATCGTGAAGCCCGGCGAGACGCTCGCGCAGATCGCGGAGCGGATCTACGGCGACGCCAAGCTCGAGACGGTGCTCGTCGGCGCCAACGCGCTCGACGTGCAGGGCGGCACGGTCATCGTGTCGGGCATGCGCCTCGAGGTGCCCGCGCCGGGCCACCACACCGTGCTGCAAGGCGAGTCGTGGGCCGACCTCGCGCTGACGTGGCTCGGCGCTGGCGATCCGCCCCGCACGGAGCTGCTCGCCGTCTCGAACAAGGGAGTCCCCTGGATCCCTCCCGTCGAGGGCCAGGAGATCGAGGCGCCGGCCGTCGTAACGTACATCGCGGGCGACGGCGAGACGATCAACTCGATCACGCAGAAGTTCTGGGGCGACCCGAACCGGGGCTGGGAGCTCAATCGGTACAACCAGCGCGAGGCGATCACGGTGCACCGCGGCGAGGTCGTGCTCGTGCCCGTACCCGGATTGAAGCTGACCGAGGCGGGCCGAAACGAGGCGCGGGCCGCGGCCGAGCGCGACGGCGCGAGCGGGGGGATGGTGCACGAGCAGCAGCGCAAGGCCGACGGCGAGCTCCCGCAGCTCCTGGCCGATGTCCGCTACGGGCGGTACGCCGAGGCAATCGGGCGCGGGAACCGGCTGCTCGGCGCCGGGGGGCTCACGCACCCACAGCTCGCGATCGTGCAGCGATCGCTGCTCGAGGCCTACGTGGCCATCGACGCGCGCGCCGCAGCGGCGACGGCGTGCTCGGCGTGGAGGTCCAACGAGCCGAATCCGGTGCTCGATCCGATGAGGGTGTCGCCGAAGATTCGTGCGGCGTGCGTCGTCAAGTGAGGAGAGCGAGGGGCCAGGGGGCGCGCCGCCAAGGGATCGCGTCGAAGCGCCGGGCCGCGCGCGCAACGTCGGCCGCCGGCGCGGGGCCGTCCGTCGGCGCGAGGCCCAGGCCATGCGCGAGCGCCCCGAGGATGCGAGGGGCCGGCACGCCTTGCTCGCGCAGAGCGCGGATCGTCATGCCCGGCGTCCGCTTTTCGAGCCGCGCGCCCTCGGGCGTCACGACCATCGGGACGTGGGCAAAGCGCGGGGGCTCTTGGCCCAGCGCGCGTGCGAGGGCGATCTGGCGGGGGGTCGACGACAGGAGATCGGCGCCGCGCACGACGTCGGTCACGCCCATCGCGAGATCGTCCGCGACGACGGCGAGCTGGTAGGCGAAGACGCCGTCGCCGCGCCGCAGGACGAAGTCGCCGACATCGCGCGCGAGGTTCTGCTCGACCCGTCCGGCGACCCCGTCGTCGAAGGCTACGGCGGCGTCGGCGACGCGAAGACGGATGGCGGGCGGCCGCTTCATCGGGCGGTCCGGATCGCGATCGCGGCAGAGGCCGGGGTACACCGTCTCTTCGCCGGGGTGAGGCGCGCTTGCCACGCGCGCGATCTCGGCGCGCGAGCAATCGCACGGATAGACGAGGCCCCGGGCCGCGAGCGCCGCGACGGACCGCTCGTAGATCGCCGAGCGTCCGCTCTGCAAGATGGGCCCCTCGTCCCAGTCGAGGCCGAGCCACAGCAGGTCCTGCTCGATGCGCTCCTGGGACCCGGGCACCGCGCGCGCCCGATCGATGTCCTCGATGCGCAGCACGACGCGCCCTCCCGCCCGGCGCGCGACCACCCACGACGCGAGCGCCGTCCACGCCCCGCCGACGTGCAGGTCACCCGTGGGCGAGGGCGCAAACCGCGTGCACGAGCGCTCGCTCAAGGCCCCGCCCTGCCTTCATCGCACGTCGCCGGCCTTGCCGAGCAACCAGACGAGGAGCCCCTTTTGCACGTGCAGGCGGTTCTCCGCTTGATCCCACACGCGAGACCGGGGCCCTTCGAGCGTCGCCTCGTCGATCTCCTCGCCGCGATGCGCCGGCAGGCAGTGCAGCACGATGGCGTGCGGGTCGGCGACGCGGAGCATCTCCTCGTCCACCGTCCAGCCGGCGAACGCGCGCGCGCGCGTGGCCGCCTCGGCCTCCTGGCCCATGCTGGCCCACACGTCCGTGTTGACGACGTCGCACCCGACCGCGGCGCCCTCTGGGTCGAAGACCTGGCTGACGTGCGTGCCAGCCGCCGCGATCTCGTGCGCCGGAGGAGCGTGCGACGCTGGGCCGGCGAGCACGAGGTGAAAGCCGAAGATCGGCGCCGCCTCGAGCCACGAGCGCGCCATGTTGCACCCGCAATCCCCGACGAACGCGACGCGCTTGCCGGCGATGCTCGTGGTGAGCTGCTCTTCGATCGTGAAGATGTCGCAGAGGACCTGGATCGGGTGCCCGTCGTCGGTGAGGGCGTTGACGACGGGCACGGGCGCCTCCGCCATCTCGAGCAGGCGAGACGTCGCCGACGTCCGGAACACGATCGCGTCGCAGTAGCGCGCCAGGACACGAGCCGTGTCGCGGATCGGCTCGCCCCGCCCGAGCTGGCTGCCCTGCACGCCGAGCACCACGGGGTGGGCGCCGAGCTGCGCGCAGCCCACCTCGAACGAGACGCGCGTGCGGGTGCTGGCCTTCTCGAGGACGACGGCGATCGCGCGCCCGGCGAGCAGCTGCGTGCGGCGTCCCTTGGGCTCGCGCTTCAAGCACTCGGACAGGGACAGCACCTGGCGCGCCTCCGCGAGGGATAGGTCGCCGAGCCGGAGAAAGTCGCGCTTGGTCGTCACGGGCGCTCCAGCGGCTCGGCGAAGACGCGGCGCGCGACCGTCTCGAGCGAACCTTGGGCCGATGCGCGCCGCGACAGCTCCGACGCCTGCTCGCGCAGCCACGTGATCTGCGCGCCGACCGAGCGCGGACCCGTCCCACCCGCGCTCTCCTTCGCGGCGACGGCCGCCGCCGGGTCCAGCGCGAGCAGCGCCTGCGCGTCGAGGTCAGGGTGGATCGCCTGGGCGCGCGCCTCCGCGATGGCCCGCAGTCCGACCCCTTCGCGGACGGCCTCCGCCACGAGCGCCCCCACCGCCTTGTACGCCTCGCGGAACGGCACGCCCTTGCGCACGAGCGCCTCGGCGAGGTCGGTCGCCTGGGTGAACCCTTCGTCGAGCGCGCGCCGCCCGCGCTCGCCGTCGAACTCCACGTGCGGCAGCGCCAGCGACACGACCTCCGTGCAGCCGCGCGCGAGCCGCCCCGCCTCGAGCAGCGGTCCGCGGTCTTCCTGCTGGTCGCGGTTGTAGCCGCTCGCGAGGCCCTTCATGAGCGTGAGCAGCGCGATCACGTTGCCGGTGGCTCGCGCGCTCTTGCCGCGCACGAGCTCGAAGACATCGGGGTTCTTTTTCTGCGGCATCATGCTGGAGCCCGCGGCGATGGCGCCGTCGAGCCGCACCAGGCCGAACTCGCTCGTCGAGAAGTCGACGACGTCGCTCGCGATCCGGCCGAGGGCGAGCACGACGCGCGCCGCGCCCCACGTCCAGTCGAGGGCGAAGTCACGGTCGCCGACGGTGTGAAGCGCGTTCTGCGTGGGCACCCAAGGCGCGAAGAGACGTGCGACGAGCGCGCGGTCGATGGGCAGCGACGTGCCCGAGCAAGCGCCGCTGCCGAGCGGCATCTCGAGGCGCTCGACAGCGAACGCGACCACCTCGGCCGCGCGCGCGAGCCCGACCCCCCACGCCGCCACGAGGAACGCCGCGCTCACCGGCTGCGCGCGCTGCCGGTGGGTATACGCGGGCAGGAGCACGTCCTTTTCTTCCGCCGCCCGATCGGCCAGGGTCGCGATGAGCGCGGCGGCTTCGCCGAGGAGCGCGACGCCCTGGTCGCGCACATGAAGCCGCAGGTCGAGGGCGACCTGGTCGTTGCGGGAGCGGGCCGTGTGAAGGCGCCCCGCCACGGCGCCGACGCGCTTGCCGAGCTCGGCCTCGACGGCCATGTGCACGTCTTCCTCGTTGCTCGGCAGCACCAGGGCGCCGGCGCGGGCCTCGTCGAACAGCACGCGGAGGGCGTCGCGCAAGACGCGCGCGTCGTCGCGCGAGACAATGCCCGTCCGCGCCAGCATCGTGACGTGCGCCGCGCTGCCGACGAGGTCTTCCTGGACGAACGCCAGATCGTCGGCGAACGACGAGGACCAGGCGAGGAGCTCCGGCAGCATCCCGCCGGACCCGGTCGCGCTCGTGCGGGCGATGCCGCTCATGACGGGGATGCTTTCATCCGTTGGGGCAAAGCCCTCGTCAACGCGTGTAGTGTGTCCTCGGCGCGAGCGCTAGTGTATCGGTGCGCCATGAGCCGCATCCATCGCAAGCTGCCCCCGAAGGGGACCCGCATCGGCATCGCCTTCTCCGGCGGCCTCGACACGCGCTGCGCCGTCGCGTGGATGTCGCGGCAGGGGCTCGACGTCTTCGCGTACACCGCCGACCTCGCGCAGCCCGACGAGACCAACGTCGCCGACATCCCCCCGGTGGCCACCTCGCACGGCGCCAAGAGCGCCCGGCTCGTCGACTGCCGCGACGCGCTCGTGCGCGAAGGGTGCATCGCCGTGCAGTGCGGCGCGTTCCACCTCTCGACCGGCGGCAAGAAGTACTTCAACACGACGCCCCTCGGCCGCGCCGTGACGACGACCGCCATCATCCGCGCCATGCGCGAGGACGGCGTCGGCATCTTCTCCGATGGCAGCACCCACAAGGGCAACGACATCCAGCGCTTCTTCCGGTACGGCGTCCTCGTCAATCCGTCGCTCGAGATCTACAAGCCCTGGCTCGACCGCGCGTTCGTCGAAGCGTTCGGCGGGCGCAAGGAGATGAGCGAGTACCTTCGCTCGGTGGGCCTCCCGTACACGATGGCCGCCGAGAAGGCGTACTCCACCGACGCGAACGTCCTCGGCGCCACGCACGAGGCCAAAGACCTCGAGCGCCTCGATCGCGGCATCCGCCTCGTCGACCCGATCATGGGCGTCGCCCACTGGCGACCCGAGGTGCACGTTGCGCCCGAAGAGATCACCGTGGAGCTCTCGCGGGGGCTCCCCGTGTCGCTCAACGGCGAGCGCTTCGCTTCGACGTTCGACATCTTCCGCGCGATGAACGCGGCGGGCGGGCGCCACGGCCTGGGCATGAGCGACCAGATCGAGAACCGCGTCATCGACGCGAAGAGCCGCGGCGTCTACGAGGCGCCCGGCATGGCGCTCTTGCACATCGCGTACGAGAGGATCTTGAGCGCCGTGCACAACGAAAACACGACCGACCTCTACTTCAGCCTGGGCCGGCGCCTCGGGAGGCTGCTCTACGAGGGGCGCTGGTTCGATCCGGAGGCCTTGATGCTCAAGGAGGCTCTCACGCGGTGGGTCGCCCCGGCGATCACCGGCAAGGTGACGCTCGAGCTGCGCCGCGGCGACGATTACACGCTGCTCGACACCTCGGCGGCCCGCAGCGCCTACGAGCCGGACAAGCTCTCGATGGAGCGCACCAACAGCAGCGCGTTCTCGCCCGAGGATCGCATCGGGGCGCTCGAGATGCAGTCGCTCGGCGTGCTCGACAACCGCGAGCTGCTCCTTCACTTTGCCAAGGCGCTCGGCGAGGGCGAGGGCGGCGCGATCGGCGGCTTGCTGCGCGGCTCGGACGACGACGGCGAGGGCTGAGGCGATCCGCCGTGGCCGAGGAGGCCGCGAGGTCCATAGTCACCGGTAGTGCACAACCTTTGCTGTCATCCCGAGCGGAGCGAGGGACCCGATGGACGCCGCCCTTCCACGTTCTCCGTGGGGTCCTTCGCTTCGCTCAGGATGACAGCAAAACTTTGAGTGACAGCAAACCTCGAGCTCACGCCACCTGGCCGACGACGCCGTTCGTTCCTGCGGCGGGGAGCTCGGGGTAGGCGACGCCCGTCAGGCGCGCCGACTCGTCCCAGAGGCGCAGGGCGGCGTCGCGGTCGTACGAGCGGCGATGCGAGGCGTGCTTGATCGGGGACCCGAGCATGTGCATGGGGCCGTCGGGCCCATAGTAGTCACCGCCGTGGACGTCCGGCGCCGTGGCCGCGCGCAGCGTGGGCCAGGCGCCGGCGGCCGCGCTTTGCGCGAAGACGGCGTTGCTGAAGGCCATGAACGCCTTGGCGACCGGCGACCCGGAGAGCTGGGGCCCGACGGACTGCAGGTTGGTGGCGGCGTAGCCGGGGTGGCACGCGACGGCGATGACGTGGGCGCCGCGGGCCTCGAGCCGCCGGGAGAGCTCGTAGGTGAAGAACAGGTTGGCGAGCTTGCTGCGCGCGTAGGCGCCCCACTTCGAGTAGCGGCGCTCGAGCTGCATGTCCCTCCAGTCGAACTTGCCGATCGTGTGGACCATGCTGCTGACGTTGACGACGCGCGACGGCGCGGACGCGAGCAGGCGCCCGAGCAGCAGGCCGGTGAGGGCGAAGTGGCCGAGGTGGTTGGTCGCGAGCTGCATCTCGAAGCCGTCTTCCGTCACCTGCCGCGGGATGGCCATGACGCCGGCGTTGTTGACCAGCACGTCGAGGCGGTCGTGCGTGCGCAAGAACCAATCGGCGAAGGCCCGCACCGAGCGCAGGCTCGCGAGGTCGAGCGGCGCGAGCTCGAGACGGGCCTCCGGCGCGGCCGCGCGGATCCGGTCGGCGGCCGCCTGGCTGCGCTCGGGGCTGCGGCACGCGAGGACGACGTTCGCGCGCTTCTTGGCGAGCGCCAGCGCGGCTTCGTAGCCGATACCGCTGTTGGCGCCGGTGACGATGTACGCCTTGCCCGACTGGTCGGGGATCGAGGCGACGGTCCAGGTGTCGGTCATGCGTTTTGCCTAGCCCAAGTTTCGATGGGCGGCTTGCAGAGCTGGTTCCGGTCCCTCGGCTCAATCCTTCCGCACGAGGGTGCCGACGCCTCGGTCGGTGAAGAGCTCGGCGATGACCGAATGCGGCGTTCTCCCGTCGAGGATGTGAACGCTCGTGACCCCGCCCTCGATGGCGCGAAGGACGCAGCGGGCCTTCGTCATCATCCCGTCACGCAGCGCCCCCGACGCGATCTTCTGCTCGAGCTGCGACGACGAGATCTCGCTCACGAGCTCCCCGTTCTCGAGGATGCCCGCGACGTCCGTCAGGTAGATGAGCTTCTCGGCCTTCACCGCGATCGCGATCTCGGCGGCCGCCGAGTCGGCGTCGATGTTGTAGCCCTCGCCGTCCTCGCCCAGGCCCACCGGCGAGACGACCGGGACGTACTTCTTGTCGAGGAGCATCTCGAGGAGCTCTTGGTTCACGTTCGTCACCTCGCCCACCATGCCGAGGTCGCGCCCCCCTTCGCCGATCAGCTTGCGGGCGCGGAGCAAGCCCGCGTCCTTGCCGGAGAGCCCCACCGCGCGCGCGCTCGACTGGTTGAGCAGCGACACGAGCTCCGTGTTGATGCGCCCCGTCAGCACCATCTCGACGAGCTTGACGTCCTCGCGGCCCGTCACGCGCACGCCGTCGACATACTCGCTCTTGCCCCGGCCGAGCGTCTCCATCGTGCTCGTGATCTCCGGGCCGCCCCCGTGCACCACGATGGGCAGCAGTCCCGCGCTGCGGAGCAAGTTGATGTCGTTGGCGAAGCTCGCCTTGAGCGAGTCGCGCACCATCGCCGCGCCGCCGTACTTGACGACGGCGCGCGTGTTGGTGAACCGCGAAATGTAGCTAAGCGCCTCGACGAGGAGCGCGTGCTTGAAGCCAGGGCTGTAGTTCGTCAGCCGGTCGTCGCGCGCCACGGTGCCGTCGGCTGCGGCGTGGGTGAGGCTCGTGTAGTCCGCGTTGATCTTGACGAAGTCGTAGCTGAGGTCACAGCCCCAGGCCGTCGCGCGCGCGTCGCCTTCGGCGAGCTTTACCTCGATGAGGATCTGCGGGTCGCGCATCTTGGCGCGCAAGGCCGGGGCGTCGGCGCCCGTGGGCGCGTCGGCGTAGACGCACGTGCCCTGCACGTGGACCGTGGCGCGCGTCGGGTCGATGGGCCACCGGCGCGAGCCGACGCGGGCGCCGATCGCCGCCAGGACGCGCCCCCAGTTCGGGTCCGCGCCGAAGATCGACGCCTTGACGAGGCTCGACCCCACGACGGTGCGCGCGAGCTCGCGGGCGATGAGCACGTCGGGCGCCCCGGAGACGCGCACCTCGACGACCTTGGTCGCGCCGTCGCTGTCCTCGGCGACCTGGCGCGTGAGATCGATGCACACCGCCTCGAGCGCCTCGGCGAGCTGCGTGTGCTCGGCCGTCCCCTCCACGATGGGGGTGTTGCCCGCCAGGCCGTTGGCGAGCGCGAAGACGGCGTCGTTCGTGCTCATGTCGCCGTCGGCCGAGAGCATCTCGAAGCTCGTCTTCACGGCGCGCCCGAGGGCCGTCTGCAGGGCGCCCGGCGCCACGGCGACGTCCGTGGTGATGAACGCGAGCACCGTGGCGAGCTCCGGCGCGACCATGCCGCTGCCCTTCGCGAACGCCGCGATCGTCGCCTCGACGCCGCCGATGGTGAACGTGCGGCCCGCGAGCTTGATCCGCTTGTCCGTCGTCCACACGGCCTCGGCGGCCACTTCGATCGCCCCGCCCAGGCCGGCCACGAGGCGCGGCGCGGCGTCGGCGATCTTGGAGAGGGGCAGCGGGACGCCGATGATGCCCGTCGACGCGCTGAGTACGGCCCCCGGCTCGACGTACAGCGCGCCCGCGACGGCCGCGCAGATGGCCTGCACGTCGAGCAAACCGCGAGGGCCGACGAGGGCGTTGGCGTTGCCGCTGTTGGCCACGATCGCGCGCACCCCGCCCGTCGGAAGGCGCGCCGCGGCGTCGCACACCGGCGCCGCCCGCGAGGCGTTGACGGTGAAGAAGCCGGCGGCCGCGCAGGGGGCCTCGCTGTAGACGAGCGCGAGATCCTTGCGGGCGGCCTTGATGCCGCAGTTGACCCCTGCGTACGTGAAGCCTCGGGGGATTTGCACGCCCGGCCTCCGTCAAGCCGAGAGCGGCTGAAGCGCGTCGAGTCCCAGGGCTTCGTCCCAACCGTTCATCGCGTTGAGGTTCTGCACGGCCTGGCCGGCGGCGCCCTTGATCAGGTTGTCGATGGCGCCGAAGGCCACGACGACGTCGGCGTCGGCGGTGGCGCCGACGTAGCAGGCGTTGGTGCCGACGACGCGCTTGAGCGTGACCTCGTTGGGCGCGACCGCCCGCACGAACGGCGAGCGGCCATACGTGTCCGCGAGGCACTGCGCGACCCGCTCGGCCGTCGCCCCCGCGCGCGGCCGGGCGTAGCAGGTGGCGAAGAGGCCGCGGCTCACGGGGAGCAGGTGCGCTGTGAACGTGAGCTTGACCCCGGGCGCCACGCGGTCGAGCGCCCGCGTGATTTCCGGCGTGTGCTGGTGCGCGAGGATCTTGTACGCGCGAAAGTCGTGATCGACCTCGCTGAACGAGTACGCCTCGCTCGCCTGCTTGCCGGCGCCGGTGACCCCGCTCTTGGCGTCGATGACGAGGCCGGCCGGTTCGACGAGGCCTTCGCGGAGCAGGGGCGCGAGGGGGAGGATCGACGCCGTCGGATAGCAGCCCGGGTTGGCGACCACGCCTGCCCCGCGCGGCGGCGCGCCAAAGACCTCGGGAAGGCCGTAGTGAGCCCGGGCGAGCCAGGCCGGCGCCGTGTGCTCGAACCCGTACCAGCGCGGGTACTGGGAGGCCTCGAGCCGGAAGGCCCCCGAGATGTCGATCACTTGCTTTCCGAGCTCTGCGAAGGCCGGCAAGAGCCCGAGCGACACCTGCGCCGACGTGGCCAGCAGCACGGCATCGCAGTCCTTCGCGTGCTCGAGCGCCGAGGCGTTGGGCACGAACCGGCTATTGTCGGACCCGGCCTTTTCGATGCGTACGCCAAGGTGCGCGTCGAAGGCGTCGCCGGCCCACTTGTCGCTGGTGGCGAAGGCGAGAGTCAGGCGCGGGTGTGTGGCGACGAGCCGAGCGGCGACGCTCCCCGAGTAGCCGGACGCGCCGACGACACCAACTCGCAACTTGTCCATGCCTTCCGCGAAGCGGTCTAGCGCATTTGCGTGGGGGACGCAGCGGGCAACCGATCACGCCTCTCACGCGCTGGCGTTTCGGGAGCGGCGCTTGCAAGGAATCTAGGTCATGCTCAACGCCGTGAAACGCTCAGCGATGCCATGGGGGATGGGAGCGGCACTCGTCGTCTCGGTCGTCGCCGCTGCGCGCCCTGCCGCCGCGCAGGGTCCGTCGGCCTGGCCTTCGCTCCCCGAATTGCCATCCGCGGCCGATGACGGGGCGCCGCCTTCAGAGCCCGCGCCCGGCCCAAACCCAGGGGGCGCGCAGGTCCAGGCCCCCGCCGGCCTCACCCCCCAGCAACTCTACGAACGCGTCCGCCGCGGGGTCGTGGCGCTCGAACGCAACGGGGTCCCGCTTGCCATCGGCACGGTG
>Ga0302326_10005339_pt1 | contig 29345 bp, 23 predicted proteins | sample Palsa_T0_3_FD_202264 | JGI IMG/M metagenome (GOLD analysis project Ga0302326, IMG submission 202264) | Peat permafrost microbial communities from Stordalen Mire near Abisko, Sweden - Palsa_T0_3 | ecosystem: Environmental > Terrestrial > Soil > Palsa > Peat permafrost | place: Sweden: Abisko... | reverse complement strand
GAGAAAGGCCGACTGCTCCTCGTTCAGCGACGTCTGCCCAAGCAAGTACGATAGGCCGATCACTGCGTTCATCGGCGTGCGAATCTCGTGGCTCATGTTCGCCAGGAACAGGCTCTTGGCGCCGCTCGCCTGCTCGGCCTTGCCCATCGCCCTGCGCAACGATGCTTCGTAGTGTTTTTGGCGTGTCACATCATGCGCCACCCCTACGTAGCCGAGCAGCTCACCGGCAGCGGTCCGCATGGCGGTCACTACCAGCGAGACGGTCACGCGCCCACCGTCCTTGCGTACATGCGTCCACTCACGCGGCCGCTGCAGCATCGAGGGCTCGACCAGCACGGCCAGACCTTCGACCACATGGCCGAGCTGCGCGCTCAATTCCTCGCCGGACACACGCAATTCGTCGGGATCATGAATGAGGGAAAGCGTCGCATGGTCGATCATCTCTTCGGCGGCGTACCCCAACTGCCGTTCGGCGCCTGCATTGAATACCTTGATGGTCAAGCTCGGATCGACCGCAATGATCGAGACTTCCGATGCAGAGTCGAGCACCGTGCGTAGGAGCGAGGAGGTCCGGAGTAGTTCCAGCTCGGCGCGTCTGCGTTCGGTCACATCGAAGTTGGCCCCCGTTATCGTGAGGGCGCTGCCATCCAAGGCGCGCAGCGTGCGCGAGGCGGCCTTCAGGTAGCGAGTCTCGCCGTCCGGTCGAATGATGCGGAACTCGCTATTGAACTCGTTCGCGCCTCGCAGCGCCGCGGCGAACTCCGCTTCGCAGCGCTCTCGATCTTGCGGGTGTAGACCACCGGCCCACAGCGCGTGGGCCTCAGTACCGCCCCCGCGCAGGACACCGTAGAGCCGGTACATCCCATCGTCCCAGGTGAGACTATTGCCGACCACGTCGTGTTCCCAAACACCGATACCGGCAGATTCCGCGGCGATCGCGAAGCGTTCGCTGATCTCATGCAACTGCGACTCGATCTGCTTGCGCTGGGTGATGTCGCGGGAGACGCCGAAGGTGCCGATGATGTTGCCCTCCGGATCGCGCAGCGGCATCTTTGTGGTCAGATGCCAGGTCGGCGGGCCATCGGGCCGCTGCTCGAGTTCCTCCAAATCGATCACCGGCTCGCCGCTGTCCATGATTTGCCGCTCGATTGCAGCCGTGCGGCCGGAACGCGCCGCGGTGAAATAGTCCGCATCCGACTTGCCAAATAACTCTGCCGGATCCTTGAGCCCGCGCATGCGTGCCACACTTGGGTTCGCGCGCAGGAATCGATGGTGAATGTCCTTGAAGTAGATCTGGTCCGGCAGCGTATCGAGCAACGATGCCATCAGATGGCGTTCTTGCTCGAGCGAAGTCTCGGTTTCTTTGCGGGCGGCGAAGATGCGATCCAGCAAAGTTGCACTGTCGCGCAGTCTGCTCTCGGCCACATCGATGGCGCGCTGCAGGGCTTCGTTCTCCCGCAGCGCTGCGGCGAGCATCAGGCGACCTTGGTTGAGCTCGCCGTCCGTGGAGCCTTCCGTAGTGACCGCAGCGCCGGCGCCGAGGCGCGTGCTCGGGCTCACGCCGCTCGGAGCGGCCGGTTGGAAGGCCGACCAATATCCCGGGCGAGGTGTGCTGCGTCAATATCGGCCATGTCCAGTAGCCTCGCCCGAGCTCGACCGGCGTGCTTGGCGGAATACAACGCTTTGTCAGCAGCCAAAACAAGATCGCTGGCGGCGCCGCGTGCGTTCCGGTCGCTTGCGTACCGGTGTTCGGCAGACGGAATCGACCAGCACGCGCTGACTTCGTCGTAACAGCCGATGCCGATACTTACCGTGACATTCTCTGCCGTCAGGGAAGCGCCGTGACGGATACCGAGCGCAGCGACTTTGTCCAGGATCCGATGGGCAGCGTGCTCAGCGCCACCGCGCGGGGTCTGCGGCAGCAATATCGCGAACTCCTCACCGCCGCAGCGGGCTACGAGGTCGACCGGGCGCAAGCAGGCGGCCGCCAAGGCCTCAGCGACTTGTCGCAGGCACGCGTCGCCCTTCGGGTGCCCGTAGCGATCGTTGTACAGCTTGAAGTGGTCTATGTCGATCAGCAACAGCGATAGCGGGTCGCCCTCGCGCAGGGCGCGCAGCCATTCGCGCTGAAGCGAATCGTCGAAGTGACGCCTGCTGGCGAGGCCGGTCAGGCTGTCGGTTAAGGCGATGCGGCGCAGCTCGTCAGTCATGCGCTTCAGGCGCAGATGCGTGTTGACGCGGGCCAGCACGAGAGAGGATTTGAAGGGCTTGGAGATGAAGTCGGCGGCGCCCATCTCCAGGGCAGAAACCTCGAATCCGGCTTCGCCATGGCTGGTGACGAAGATCACCGGCACGTCAACCAGCGGCGGTTCAGCCTTCAGCGAGTCCAAGACTTGAAAGCCGCTCATGCCGGGCATTTCAGCATCGAGCAGAATGAGATCGGGCGCGGCCTTGTGCACCATGCGTAACGCATCCTCGCCGTTGCAGGCGAACTGCAAGTTGCCTACCCCGGAGAGTATCCGACCCAAAAGCTGAATCGTGCCTGGATCGTCGTCGACCAGTAAGATGGTGTCATTCATGATTGTTGATGCCTGGCATGCTGCAAGTAGCCACTCAATATCAGATCTTATCTCGCATAACGCTGTGTCGCACCTCTCGGTATCAACCATTATCGGTTCGCTAGTTGCCCCTTCAGCGTTTCCCAACCGCTTACCCGGCGCCGAGCGCAAGACTCACCAGCTATTGGCACGCTGATGACCTCGCCTTCGGTCACTTCCAGGATGATTCGCCCAGACCCTTGTGCCATCGGCCTTCGCGAAAAGCGGAGAGCAATTTCTTGGCCCGGCCGGAATCCAGGCCGAGGAAACAGCTAGAGCCACTAAAAAAATCGTTGGTACCGGAGATCAGTGCGAGTTCCTTGCGGGAGACCTGTGAGAATCCCATAGTCCAGTGTGCAAAGGATCTACTCGGAATCGCTTCGGCTACGATCTTGGTCACTTGCTTGTGGCGCTTGTCCAGTTCGATCCTGGCGTAGAGCGCCTCCACGGCGTCGGGAACTCCTTCCAGCACCTGAAAAAAGGTGCCCTCAGTGTAAAGCAGCATTCCGGTGAGAGCGGCCCCGTCATTGTGCTTGCGCGCCAGCTGCAGCAATGCCGTCAGCTCAGCCGTTTCGAAATGACGCGTTGCCGCGCTGGCGTAGATACAATGCATTAATTCAGGCATGTGGGCTCTGCGTCGTTGCGGCGCCGATATCCAGTGCGAGCCGCTGACCCCATTCCACCAAGCAACGCAGATGGTGCGGCTCGACGGCCCCAGCCTCGGGCGTACCGATGAGTGCCTCGAGCAAATTCTCGAGGCTTCCGGCGCTCCGGCTGATCGCGGCGAAAGCCAGGGTAGCTCCGCTGCCGTTAATTCTGTGGGCATAAGTCTTCAGTGGCACGAGCCCCGTTGAATCGCCCGCCTGTATGCGCGCCAGCAGCTCCAAAAGGACAGGTAGTTCGCCTCGCGTGCGCCGTAAGAAGGTCTCGCGAATCGCCGCCAATCTTCCCGCTAATGCTGCTTGCTCGCCGAAATCATGCATGCATGAGACCCCTAAAGCCTTGCGAATGACTGCCAGGAGCTCGGCATTGTCCACGGGCTTTTGCAGATAAGCCTCCGCTCCGCCCTTGATGGCGCGTTCCCGATTTGCGCGCGCATCGCGAGCGGAGACCACGATGATTGGGATCGCGGCCAGAGCCGGGTGCGCCTTGAGCCGCTCGATGAGAAGAAACCCATCGTCCGTAGGTAGACCCAGGTCGAGGATGATCAAATCCGGTTGCTCCGTGCTTGCCACGGCCACCGCGGAGGCTGCATCTGCCGCGAAACACGTATCGTAACCGTTGTATTCGAGGCGCAATTGCATTCCCCGATGTATGTCCGGATCGTCATCCACGATAAGGATTTCCTTCATCTAACCTCCCCATGGAACGGGCAGAAAGGATCCTTCGCCGCAGGCGCACGCTCGCGTTGACGATTTTGTCAACATGCCCACCCCACCTGGCGCAGCCTCGCTTGCGTTCACCTGCCGCGCCAGCTGATCTGCAGAATCCGCAAGTTGTTTCAGCAAAGAAGATTCGAATACCGAACCACGGCCCTCCGTCCCGGCCATCACACGCGCTATTAGGCTCTCGATCCCACCGGCTGCCGCACTGACTTCGGCAAACCCGAACATCGCTCCTGCGCCGTAGATCGAGTGAGCTATGTGGCTGGCTTCTTCGAGCACCGATTGGTCTTCATGATGTGCACGTTCAATGATAGCCCGCAGGCGAATCACGTCGAGCTTCGTGCGTTCGAGAAAACCGCCCGTAAGCGAACCGACTACAGCCCGCACTTTGCACTGTGCGGCGTGGATCACTCTGGTTTCTTCATCGATACCCGACTGGTTCCATAGCGCGAACAAGTCATCGCACAGCTTCAGCGGATCGAAGGGCTTACTGATGACGCCCAACGCGCCCAACTGAAGGAAATGAAAGATTTCTGCAGGAAGGACTTTCGCTGTCAGGAAGATCACGGGAATATTCGCCAGCAGCGCGTGACCACGCATGCGTTTGAGTGTGGACGGTCCGTCGAGGCCGGGCATGATCACATCCATAAGGACGAGATCGGGCCGCAACTCGTACGCAAGATCGATCGCCTGTTCGCCGGAACCCGCGGTATGCACCTCGAGACCTGCGATCAAGCATAGTGCGGTTCTTACGACCTCGCAAATATCGGGGTCGTCATCGACGTACAGAATTGACTCAGTGTTTCGCGTTGGCATGGCGTCAGTACCGAGTCGCCGGTCTGTGTGACGCCGCCAGCCCGCTGATGCCGTGGAGTACGTCACGCTGCCGGCAATTCGTATGCTAGAGCGCAACGAATCAGCTCAGACCGATTGGCGACACCCAGCTTCAGCATCATTCGGCTGCGGTATGTGTCAACGGTTTTACGGGACAATGAAAGGTGCAGCGCAATGGCGGAGCTCGTCGCTCCGGTAACGATGTGCCGCAATATATCGCGCTCACGCGAGCTGAGTCGTTCAAATGGACTCTTGGAGATCGAGGTGTCGAGTACTCCGTCAACGAACAACGCAGCAATGGGGGGGCTGACAAATTGCTCGCCGGCGATCACCGCCTTGATCGCGCTAAGCAGTTCGGCCGCCGCCGATGTCTTCATCACATATCCGTGCGCGCCGGCGCGCAGCACTCGAAAGACCTGCTCTGAGGTGTGACAGGCAGACAGCGCAATGATCCGGGTCTGCGGAAGCTCGCTGATTATGCGGCGTGTGGCATCGATGCCGCTGAGCACCGGCAGTACCAAATCCATAATGACCATATCCGGCCGCAGTCGATGAGCGGCGCGAACCGCTTCCTCGCCGCTCGCGGCGGATCCGACGACCTGCAGGCCGTCGTTGCGATCGAGAAGCACAGTCAAGCCCTCCCGCACGACGCAGTGATCATCTACCACCAGAATTCGGACAGGGGACGCTGTCAAAGCACCAATCATGGAAGTATCCTTTTCCACGCTCACATTGACAGCAGTATGCGCGCCCGCGGTGGCAAATGGGGCGATGGGAGCGGGCTTACTGAGCGTAATGCATGGTGCGTCGCATTTGGTCAGCAAATGCGTTGCGCGAACAGTGCCTTTAACTCAGCATATTGACAAATTGGCCGCCCGCGCTCGCAAGGAGTTATTCTAGAAACGGGACATATTGACAGAAGCATCGATCCACGGCCGGTTGGTGTCGACATATTAAAACACCTCTAGAATGCGGTATTGATTCACGTTTCAACGGGAAATTCGGATATATTTGTTCCCCATGAAGTACAAAGGCCTCGAAGTTCTCGGTGAAGTCAGCAAACGCCGCGGTATCGCCTACTACCATCAGGTCTACACGCTGCTGGCAATGGCCTTGGCGGACGGCTCCATCGCCGCCGGGAGCGCGCTGCCCAGCGAGACGGAACTCATGGAGCACTTTCGCGTATCGCGCAACACTGTGCGGCGTGCCCTGGGACAACTGGAAACCGAGAAGCGCATCGTCAGGCGCCGCGGCAGCGGAAGTTACGCTCGCTCGGGTCCGGCGCCCACCGTGACTCGGGAGGCGATCGCGGAAATCGTGCATGACATCGACTCCGCGAAGTCGCTCACTTCGAGTCGTCTGCTTCGCGTGCAGAGCGGGCCTACACCGGAGTTCATCCGGCGCCGTGACCCCCAGTTCGGCGACGTCAGCATGATGGTTCAGCGGTGCCGGAGCTATAAAGAGATCCCGTTTCTTCTGACGACGAGTTTTGTTCCTGATGCGCTGGCACGCCGGCTGACGCGACGTCACTTGTCCCAGCATACGGTGTTGATGGCCTTGAACGTCATTGGCGTCGTTCCCGCCACTGTGGAACAGACGACTACGGCGGTTACGGCCGACTCGGTCGCAGCGCGTCACCTAGGAGTCGAGACTGCCTCGCCGTTGTTGTGCGTTCACCGCTTGGTTCGGGACGGCAACGGGCGTTCAGTGGAACACCAGAGCCAGTTTTATCGACCCGACAGATGTCACCTGCAAGCCCGCTTGTCGATCGACCGCTCTGGCAGCGACTTGCGGTTGCAATATGCGAAGGCGCCGCCGATTCCGGCGTGGCTTTAGGCACATCAGCTGGCGACTCGCCGAAGATATTTCTTCTGGAAGGCCGTCGCCGGCAGCGGTTTGCTGTATAGATAGCCCTGTGCCTCGTCGCAGGTCAGCTTATGCAGCATGCCTGCTTGTTCCACTGTTTCCACACCCTCTGCCACCGCCTTAAGGTTGAAGGAATGGGCCAGATTAATGATGGTGGAAACCAGTGACCTTCCCGACGGTCCGGCGGTCATGTCGTAGATGAAGGATCGATCGATCTTAAGAGTATCGACGGGCAGCTTCGCCAATTGGCTGAGAGATGAATATCCCGTGCCGAAGTCGTCGATTGCGATCGTAATGCCGAGTTCTCGAATCACCTTCAATGCAGCGATGCTGCGTTTGACATCCTCCATGATCAAGGTTTCTGTAACTTCCAGTTCCAGACCGGCCGATACACAGTCTTCCGTGCGCGCATATCGTTGTATGTCATCCACAAAGCTACTATGCCTTAGTTGTAGCGGCGACACATTGACGGCAATTCGAACCCCAGGGTACCCTGCCCGCCGCCACTGTACGTGATCCTCGATCGCCTTACGCAGCACCCACCGTCCTACCTCAAAGATCAGACCAGTCTCTTCAAGAAGCGGAATGAACCGCGCCGGTAGGACGAGGCCGGTTGACCCATCGTTCCACCTCAACAGTGCCTCAGCACCGGCCATTTTACCGGTAGCAAGGTTGATCTTTGGCTGGTAGTGGAGCACAAACTCCTCTCGATCCAGGGCCTGACGCAGTCGGTTTTCCATCCCTAGGCGGCCTGCCACGGTGTCCGCCATTCGTAGCGCGTAGAACAAATATGGATCGCGACTTGCCTTCGCTTTGGTCAGGGCGGCGTTCGCATTCTTGAACAGGAGACCCGACTCGGTGCCGTCGTCGGGGAAGATGGCCACACCGACTTTGAGCGCCATCCTATACTCCATGGCGTCCAAGCAAAATGTGTGTGCGGCGAAGGAATTAATGAGAGTCTCGACAATCCGGACTGCTTCAGCCTCATTTTCTACTTCAGAGAGCACCACAGCAAAATGGTCCGAATCCAGTCGACTGACCAGCATCGCGTCGCCCACGTGACCAACCAACCAGTCCGCAACCTGCTTTAGCAAAGCGTCGCCCGCGGCCGTACCCAGGCTGTCGTTGAAGTTCCGAAAGCGCTCGAGATCAGTGACGCAAACGGCAATCCTTTGGCCTGTGGCTTCGGCACTGCGGATGAACTGAGTCAAACGGTCGAGAAACAAGTGTCGATTCGCGAGACCGGTAAGTGAATCAAAAAAGGCGAGGTAATCCAGTCTCTCCTGCTTTTCGATGTGATCGACGGCAAAGGACACATCACTGGCAAGCTCGGCCAACAATCGCAGTTCTTCATCGTGGAAGAAATCCGTCTCCCCGGCACACAATGCCAACACGCCTACCGCTTCATCAGCGACCATCAAAGGCAGCACCGCAAAGGAGCGGATTCCGTGTGCTTCGTGCTGGTCAGCGGACAACATCACATATTGATCGTTGCGCAAGTCGTTGCAGACCCGAGTCTGCTTATGGCGAAGGGCACTGATTATGTAGGTGGGTTCAAGTGTCTCGGCAGAGCTGTTCATCAGCCGCTCTGTGAGGACGTCTAGATACTCGGGGCTCATGCCGGCCGAAGCCACAGGGACCAATTTCTCGATTCGTCGATCGACAATGCCTATCCAGCACACGGGAAAGCCGCCCTTTTCGACTGCTATCCGACACGCCTCGAGAAACAACTCTTCCCGGTTGTTGACCCTCACAATCAATGTATTTATGCCGCTCGAGACGGCGTGGACGCGGTTTAAGTAATGAATTCGGGCTTCTGCCGTCTTACGGGTGGTAATGTCACGAACCAGGACCACGACGTTCACGGCGCCGTCCAGGCAGTGCACGTGACGGCGAATCTCGGCCCAGAATTGAGTGCCATCGGCACGGCGCCACAGGATCTCCTCGGCCTCCGCGGTCCCGCCGGCGTCGAGGATGCGATCGTACTTTGATTCCATTTCCGCCCGGCCAATAGACAGAAATTCCCAGAGTTTCGCTGCCAACAGTTGTTCGCGAGACCAGCCATGCAGACGGCAAGCGGCATCGTTGACATAGATCAACGCCATTCTCGCGCGATCGATCAAGAATACGCCGTCCACCAACGAATCCATCGCGGCCGCGAAGCGCCATAGGTTCGCCTCGTCATGCTTTCTCGCCGTAATGTCGAGATGCATGACCGCCGCGCCGGTGGGACGCGTCCCCCCCACAGGGGCCACCATCATCAAGAACCAAGCATCCCCCGGCGCCAGCTCCAGGACGTATTCCATGGAGAATTCCAAGTTCGCTCCCTGCAGAACCGAGCGGATGCCCGCGGCTGCCCGCGATGCCGACAGCGACTCTTCACCCTGCACGCCATCACACGCCGTAAGATAGTTGGCGCCAATGCCGGTGGCGGAAGCGTGAAATCCGTGGGTCGACGCGAATTGATTCCATGACTCGTTGACCATCAAGATGGTTCCCGCGGCATCCAGCAATACTACGTGGGCCGGCAAGGAGTCGAGAATCTCCCTTTGGAGGTGCGCTTGAGCGTGATTCTTTGCGATTGCAGCCGAGCACTGCAACAGCGTATTGCCCTCCAGGATCTGCACGAGTAACGGCAATTCCTCGTCCACGGTCTCCGGCTTCGAGGATGGGGCACTCAGCGCCATGGCGACATCGTCAAGATCGATCCTAATATGGGCATTGGCCGGCAAACATTCAAACACGGCCTCAAAGCGTCATCTGCGATCCACGTCACAGATGTTCTAGAGTAGGAATAACTATAAAAACCCTTGGCAGCAGATTGTCCGCCGAGCGTGCCTACTTCGGCAACACGATACTCAGCGACTCCGCGCCAGGGCGAGCGATCACGTGGCCGCCCGCCAGATGTCCGCAGTGAGAGAACGCAGCAATCGCGAGGCGCTGCATCGCGCGAAGCTTGTGCGCAGCTGCGAAAGGCGCGCGAATTGCCGAGAAAATAGCCGGACGCAGACCACGCGCCTGGATTTCCACGAAAAGCTTGCCACGCGCAAATGGTTTCCCACACACCGCGCAGGCCAGGCCGTCCATCGCAGACTCCCCAATCAACAGTGGCCCTGGACCGCCCAAATGCCTAAGCGAGTTGATTGCCCGCTGGAGGTGATCCAAGTCTACCTTGACCTGTGTCAGCTGACTGCACGACCAAACCAACCGCTTCGGATCTTCCGGATCTCCTTGCATTATCGAGGCGAGAGACGCGCCGATGGTCGTGGGCGAGAGCGTAAAGCTTTGCTGCGCAATACTTTCCAGTTGGTAGGCCAGCGTGCCGATACGGTCCAAGCCGACCTGGAGTTCATCGAGGGCCTGGCGTACTGGTTCGTCCGCTGCCGTTGTTTGCAGGGCCAGATCGATAAAGCCGCGCAGCGGCACGGCGATGTTGTTGAGTTCGTGCGCGATGACAGCCGACAGAGCTTCAGCCGGCCAGGGGCGCGCAGACGGGCGACGAGAGACGGCCTTGGATTTCAAAGCCTGGCGACTTTGGCGTTGTTTCCATGGGCGACTCCCAGTTCTCGCAGCAGTGCCTCAATGGGAGCAGTCTTCTCCAGGCAGCAGTCGGCCCCTGCTTCGATGATTCGCAGTCTATTTTCTTCGCTGGGAAACCCGGTCAACGCCACTATGCGTGGTCTGCTTTTGCCAAATTGAGCACGGATCATCTGGCATACCTCGAAGCCGTCCATGTCCGGCATATGCAGATCCAAGGTGAGCGCATCGGGACGGAGGGCTTCGCACTTGATCCCCGCCGAGAATCCGTCGGCAGCGATGTCGACGAAGATCGCGGGCGCCTTTTTGGCCAATAACCTGGACAGGTAACGCGCAAATTGAGGATCGTCATCTATGATCAGGATGCGCGAGGGCCGAGCGTGTTCGGCATGGTCGAGGTCTCGGCGCTTGGCGATGAAGGCCTCAACATCTTCGGTTCTGAAGCGCCGATGGCCGCCGGGAGTCGTCACCGACGGCAACAATCCCTTGCTCGCCCACAAGCGAACCGTCACGGGCGCGATCAAGAGCCGATCCGCGACTTCGGTGGGCGTGAGAAATCCGCTTCGCAGAGTGCGGGGCTCCGGCCGCGGCACTTTCGGCGCGCCTCTCGCTACTTTGGGTTGAGTACTGATCAAACGGCGTTGGCGTTGCATTTTCTGCGGCGATTATAGCCCGCGGAGTCGCCGTTTATCGACGAAAAGTCGCCTTTCAGGCGATCAAGTGGCACCACAACCTAGAAGTTTTGTTCCGCCGGCTTCGGTCGGCCAGCAATCCAGCCCGCGACCGCATCGCGATCCATCGGACGCCCGATGAAAAAGCCCTGCGCAAAATCGCAACCTAGGTCCCGCAGCAGCGTCAGCGTGGACGCATCCTCTACCCCTTCAGCGGCCGATTTGAGACCCAGACTTCGTCCCAGATCCACGATCGACTTGACGACTGTGCGAGACTCGAGCGAACTCATCGCAGACATCGTGAATGATTTATCCACTTTGATCTCCGAAAAGGGCATTCTTACGAGTTGCAGCATGGAAGAATATCCCGTGCCGAAGTCGTCGATGGACAGCTCGAATCCCTGCACCCGCATTCGCGTCAGCATATCGAGGGCGGCGATGGGATTCCGCATCGCGCTAGTCTCGGTCACCTCGAAGACCAATCGCTCCGGCGGCACTAGGCTTCGGCGGCAACAGCCAATGATGCGATCCAAAAAGTCACGATCTTGCAGCGAAGCCGCGGATAGATTGATCGATAACGAGACCTCAGGTCCCAGCGGACCATCGAACAGTTGAGCCCCGAACCAGGTGAGCGACTGCTCGAGCACTTCGTCTGTAAGCGCATCAATCAGTCCGTGGACCTCGGCGAATGGCACGAATTGGTCCGGCATGACCAGCCCGTGCTCCGGGTGCTCCCAACGCGCCAGCGCCTCGAAACCCGCCAGGCGACCATGGATGCACGAAATCTTGGGCTGGTAGTGAACACAAATGTGTCCGCTTTCAATGGCTAAGCGCAATTCCGCTTCCGTGGCGGTGAAAGCGCCCATCGAGACAATCTCTGTTCCAAAATGGTGTGGGGCGAACGTCTCGGCAGAGGACGTCGGCCAGAGCAGCGCGCGCAAAGCGACAGCGGCAAAAGGCTTTGCCAGCACCCCGATGACGCGGAGCCCGTGTTCGCTCGCCGAGCGCTTGGCGGCGTCCAAGACCCGGTTGCCCATTCCGCTGGTAATGATGATATCAGCGGAACATTTACGTCTACCGAGCGCCTCCAAGACTTGGACTCCATCCATGTCTGGCATCACGAGGTCGAGGGCAATATGGGTCGGCTGCCACGAGTCGAGTTCGGCGAAGAACCGCTCGGAGTGCCCGACGACACGAGCGTCAAACCCGTTGGCCACAGCGATCATTCGGATCATGCTGCCCACGCTCGGATCATCTTCAAAAATCAACAGACGTCCGCCGACCAGCGAAGCCACGTTACGTCCCTATTGTGTCAAGAGTCGGTGCCCAGCCAAAGTACCGGCTCAAAAGTAGTGGTTTGTACATTCCGTCGATGTACAGAAGTGTCCTACAAACGCTTCGCTCGAGCAAGATAGGAGCAACCCCTAACGACCAATTGACAAAAGCTGGACGCAGCGCTATTCGCGGCGGATGATGGATTGGCGAAGCGGTCCCCGGTATTCGCGCGGAGCGATGCACTTGAGCCTCATGGACAGCGATCTCGTGGTGCCTGCGGCGTCGATAGCCCAAGAGCACCTCAATTTGTACAAGGCGCTGCTTCGTATCAGCCGTGCGAATCTACGTGAATCGACCCATGGAACTTTGTGCCTGGAAGTTTGCCGCGCGGCCGTGGAATCGGGCAGCTTTCTCTTGGCCTGGATCGGCTGGCACGACCGAGACAGGCAAACGATCGTGCCGGCCGTACAGTGGGGGAGCGATGTTCATCAAAACATCCCAAGCTTGAAAATCTATCCTGATGAACGTCCGGAGGCTTACGGCCCTGCGGCACTTTTCTTCCGCACGGGTAAGCCATACGTCTGCAACGAATTCCTGGGCGATCCCAGCGACGGCGCATGGCGCGCCGAATGCAAGCGCATGGGAATTCGCGCCGCCGCCGCTTTTCGTATCTGTCCGCGTAATGGGCCGCGCGGTGCGTTCATGCTGTATGCCCGTGAAGCGGATTTCTTTCAAGCCGCTGAGATCGCGCTGCTCCGCGAGGCAGCGGCGGACATCTCGTATTCCTTAGAATGGCAAATCTCCGAAGATGAACATGGACGCGAGACGCAGAACAACCCGACGGCCGGCGCGGATGAGACGGCCGGCACGGATGAATTGTCGAATGATGCCATCCTCAGTAAGTCGAATCTCGAACGTCGCGTCAGCGAACGAACTCAGGCGCTAGCTATTGCACGGGACCGCGCGGAATCGGCCGACCGGCGCAAATCTAGCTTCCTTACAACCATGTCCCACGAATTGCGCACGCCGCTCAACACCATTCTCGGCTTTACCGGGATCCTTCTAAAGGGCATGGCGGGACCCGTAAACGTCGAGCAATCAAAGCAACTGGGGATGGTGCAAAGCAGCGCGCGACATCTTCTGTTGCTGATCAATGATGTTCTCGATATTTCGAAAATCGAGGCGGGGCAGCTCGAAATCCACCGGGCACCGTTTGACGTCCGTGCCTCGGTCGAGAAGATCTTGGCAGCGGTAACACCTGCTGCTGAGAAGAAGGCGCTGCATATCAGCCTCGTGCCACCACTGCGATGGGAAATTCTGCAGAGCGATCAGCGGCGCGTCGAACAAGTGCTTCTCAATCTGCTCAACAACGCTGTCAAGTTCACCGAACACGGCGAGATCGAAGTGAGGGTGGAATTCCCGGATGACATGCCAACGAGCACAAAGGCGCCACAGTCTTGCGTGCGTTTTCGCATACGCGACACCGGCATCGGTATCGAAGAATCTGAGATTGGGACGTTGTTCAAGCCGTTCCGGCAGATCGATTCAGGCACGACGCGGCAACTCGAAGGTACCGGACTCGGCTTGGCTATCTCCCGCCGGCTGGCCGAGATGTTGGGCGGCGAAATTAACGTTAGGAGTCAGCTCGGCTCCGGCAGCGAATTCATCTTTACCGTTCCGCATGCCTCAACCTGAGGACTAATCCCCATCACACAAACCATTATCTTGGTGGAGGACAACGCCCAAAATCGCTATTTGGCGACCTTCCTTCTGGAACGCAGTGGTTATCGCGTGACTTTCATGACAGATGGAAGGGATGTCGTGGCAATCGCCAAGAGCTCGTGCCCGATAGCGATATTGATGGACATTCGGTTGCCAGGACTAGATGGTTACGCAGTGGCGCGCTTGCTGCGCAATGAGCCGGAGTTGAGTACGGTACCCATCATCGCGGTGACGTCTTACGCAATGGCGGGCGACCGCGAAAAGGCCCTCGCCGCGGGGTGCAACTCTTACATTGCGAAGCCCATCGATCCGGACACTTTCGTGGCGGACATCGAGGCAGTTTTAGTGGGGCGACCCGCGGCACAGCCATGAAACGTGTGTTGCTGGTCGATGATCGACAGGAAAATCTCGAGTATCTGAGTGCCTTGTTGCGAGGCGCCGGTTTTGAAGTGGAGATGACGAATCAGGGCGAGGAAGCGCTGCGCCAGGCGCGGATGCGCCCGCCCGACGCCGTCATTTCAGATCTTTTGATGCCGATAATGGATGGTTACTCGCTGCTGCGCCGTTGGCGGGCTGACGAGGTACTAAAGAAGATTCCCTTTCTCGTGTTCACAGCGACTTATTCCGAGCCCCAAGACCAGCAACTTGCTTTCGACTTGGGTGCCGATGCGATCTTGATCAAACCTCAGGAGCCGGAGGCGATACTGCGACAACTAGGGGAAATTCTTGATCGTGCCGATCCGGCCGTGGATCGAGTTCGCGCGCAACGCGGCAATGAGACCGCCATACTCAGACGCTACAACGATACGCTGTTCCGCAAGCTGCAAAACAAGACCCGGCGGCTCGAGGAATCCAACCGCGAATTGCTGGCCGAAATCTTCGAGCGCGGCAAGATCGCGCAGACCCAGATTGCCATTCTGAATGCTCTGCCCGCTCACATTGCGCTCATCGACAGCACGGGCATGATCGTAGCCGTAAACGAGGCGTGGCGACGATTCGCGGCCGCCAATGTGCTCGCCGCGCCCGACTTCGGCGTCGGACAAAGCTATCTTTCAGTTTGCGAAAGTGAGATCGCCTCAAGTGCCGAGGGTGCGTCGGGCGTCTCGGAAGGGCTGCGCGCAGTGCTGGAAGGAAATGCACCGGCGTTCGACTACGAATATACCTGCGATTCACCGAGCGAGAGACGGTGGTTTCACATGATGGCGACGCCACTGCACAGCGGCCGCTCGAGTGGAGCGGTGGTGATGCATATCGATGTGAGTGATCGGAAGGGAGTTGAGCAGATGCTGCGGGAAAGCCAGGAGCAGTACCTACTCCTGTTGAACTCGACGGCAGAAGGCATCTACGGCTTGGATCTCGAGGGAGTGTGCACCTTCTGCAACCCAGCGGCGGCGCGCTTGCTCGGTTTTCAGGATCCAGTGGAGCTATTGGGTCAGCGAGTCCATAAACATCACAGCCATGCAGAGGGCAGATCCGTTGCAATTGGCGACTGTCGAGTGCACGCGCCGTTTCGGTACGGCGAAGACATGCACGGTGACCAAGAAGTTTTTTTTCGCAAAGACGGGAGCCAATTTCCTGTCGAATTCTGGTCCCACCCGATCCGTAAGGAAGCGAGGGTGATCGGCGCAGTTGTCACGTTTCTTGATATCTCAGAGAGGAGAAATCTGGAAGCGCAGTTCCTGCAATCCCAGAAAATGGAGGCGATCGGCCGTCTCGCCGGCGGAGTGGCGCACGACTTCAACAACGCGCTGCAAGTCGTGATGACGTGCAGCGAAATGTTGGACGACCTCCTGCTGGGCCGCCCGCTGGAAAGCGGATACGTCAAGGAAATTCAGGCCGCCAGCCAACAGGGAGCGTGGCTGACGCGTCATTTGCTCGCATTCAGCCGTAATCAACTTGTGCGGCCGGTGCTGCTCGATCTCAACGTCGTGGTCGCCGGCATCGAAGCGATGCTGCGGCGAATCATCGGTGCTGATATCACGCTGACGACCAACTTTCACCCGGACGTCTGCGGCTTTGAGGCGGATGCCGGGCAAGTGGAGCAAATACTCATGAATCTCGTGGTCAATGCGCGGGACGCGATGCCGCATGGCGGCGAGTTGTGCATTACCACGTCGATCATCGACTCGGCCGGAGAGATGCGCGATCTGAGCCCGATGGCTGCACCGCGCCCTCACGTGCTGCTGAGCGTGCGCGACTCGGGGTGCGGCATGAACCCTTACTCCTTGTCAAAATTGTTCGAACCGTTCTTTACCACCAAGGAGGCAGGCAAGGGCACAGGTCTAGGGCTGTCCACCGTGTACGGCATAGTCAAACAGCATGGCGGATACATCGAAGTTGACAGCAAGCCGGAGCAAGGTACGACGTTCCTAGTTTACTTTCCGGCCACGGCTGCCCTGCTCACCAAGATGGCCCAAGCACCGCCGTCAGAGCGGCAGCGCGGCGGCGGCGAATCGATTCTGCTCGTGGAAGACGAGAAATCGTTGCTGTCCATGGTCGGCACGACCCTACGCGCCCACGGCTATAAGGTGCGGGAGGCCAATACTGGAGTGGCCGGTATTTCTCTTGGCGACAGTCAAGGCGTCCAGATCGACTTGCTGGTAACCGATGTGATCCTGCCTGATCTCAGCGGTCCGCAGGTTGCTGAGCGGCTGCTTCAAGTTCATCCCGCCATGAAGGTGCTTTTCATTTCAGGATATACGGACGATTACATCTCCTATCCTGCGGTCGTCGACGGCGAGACTCTTCTGCTGGAGAAGCCGTTCAGCATCGGCGCGTTGTTGACGAGGATACGCGAGGCGCTGGACCGTAGCCTAAAATGACTGCGCTGCAATATCCGTACATTCCGTACGTTACCGCACTGACACAATCATTGGCCGGATCTATGCTGCTGCGCAGGTTACGGAGGTAGTGCGCCGGCGCTTTCATTAGCCTGTCGACTCTTCTATGAACCGGGACTTGCTTCGAGATGCCGTCCGAAGTGCGCTGCTGCAGCGCGCGGGGCTGCGAGCTAGTTCCCAGACAATGGCGAGCGCCACGGCTGCGTTCTGCCGCGTCTTGGTGGTGCAGTTGGCACCCGTGATTGGTGCGAGTGGACTGGAGGTCCTTTTCAAGCGTGTGCTACACAACTCGAGTGCCGCCTTTCCGTTCTTGGTGATGGTCGCCACGGATAGCCCCGACGAGAACTCAAGCACGGTCGCCCGGTTGTCCGCCTGTCTTGCCGCGCAACCGGTGGCTACGGCGACTGAAGCTAGTACAGAGTTCTTCGCGGGATTTGCGGAACTACTGACCATATTCATTGGCGCACCATTAACCGAGCGGTTGCTGGCCCCTTTGTGGGGACTTCCCCCGCCGGCGTCCAACGGGAGATTGCTCGATGATCGATAAAGTGACCATACACCGGCTCGCCACGGGCGTGCCGGGGCTCGATGCCATCCTTGGCGGCGGGTTGCCGGAATATTCCTTCAACCTGATCGCCGGACCTCCAGGATCTGGGAAGACGACGCTGGCACACCAGATCATGTTCTCCCTTGCTACAGAGGCGCGGCCTGCTTTGTTCTTTACGGTGTTGGGCGAGACACCGTTGAAAATGATGCGCTACCAACAACAATTCATGTTTTTCGATCCAGACAAGGTCGCCGCAGCGATCCGCTTCGTCGATTTGAGCGACGATGTTTCAACGGGCCAATTCAGCAAGGTGATGGATCGCATTACTAGAGAAGTCGAGATTTCATCGCCTGGGTTCGTGGTCATCGATTCGTTCCGATCCGCGCTCTTGGAAGCAAGCCGGAAGCCGTCAGAGGAACCGAGCCTGCAGCGGTTCATTCAGCGTCTGGGTATACACCTAAGTGCATGGCAGACGACCAGCGTCATGGTAAGCGAAAGTATATCGGGGCAAGATCCGCATCCGATATTCACCGTCGCCGACGGTCTGTTGCTGCTGGACCAGCACATCTACCGAAACTGCATGGTTCGGCAGATTCAGGTCTTAAAAATGCGCGGGCAAGAGAGCCGACCGGGGATACAAACCTTTCGAATATCGAATTGCGGGATAGAAATATTCCCGAGCGCGTTAGTGCGCGACGATGAGGCGGCGGCGCCAGGACACACTCGATCGAGGTTCGCGCAATCGCGCGTTGCGATGGGCGTCCCGTTGCTGGACGAGATGATGGGCGGCGGATTGCCGTGCGGATATTCATTATTGGTCGCGGGCCCCTCCGGATCGGGGAAAACCGTACTTGCCACCGCCTTCTTGGCGGAGGGAGCGCGCCTCGCAGAGGCAGGCGTCATCGTCACATTCGAACAGACGCCGAGCCAGTCTCGAATCCGGACGATCGACGATTTGGTGCGGTCCGGTAAGGTCGGCTTGATCAACACCCGCTCTCTGGATCTTTCGATTGATGAAATCACGCAGCGGCTCGTCGACCTCATTCAGCGAATGAAGGCCAAGCGGGTCGTGATCGACTCTTTGTCGAGGTTCGAACTGGCGGTGGCGCCCTGCTTCCGAGAGGATTTTCGCGAGTCACTGTTCCGCTTGGTTGCCGTTCTCGCCTCCCTAGGGGTAACAGTGCTGATGACATCGGAATTAGAGCACCCCTATGGTGATTTACGAATCAGTCCATATGGCTCGGCGTTCCTTACGGACGCGATCATCGTACAGCGCTATATCGAAATCGAGAGCCGCCTAAAACGGGTTCTGGCCATCGTCAAGGTGCGTGGAAGCGCGCATAGCAACGAGTTGCGCGAGTTCGAGATCACCGATGCTGGCATAGTCATTCACCAACCCCTGGGCCAATATGAGGGAATCTTAAGCGGCCGACCGAGGCGTATCACCGAGTCGGCGGTTGCCTGCCGGGCGTGAGTGTAGGTCCGCGCAGAGGATGAGGCTAGGCTGCTGCCTGACCGCTTGACGATGCGAGACGGATGTCCGGCAGCGTTCGGTCAGTAAGGGACTGTAGTTCGTCCAATGCATGAGCGAGCAGTGCGCCGGTTGCTCCGCCTATTCCGATATTGCCGGTCTTGATTGCAGCCAGTGACTGGATGGCGATCTCGATTAGCCGTCGGTGTTCGGCGGCAAAAGTGACTAGACGCTGTTGTAAAGTTTCCGCCTGGCGGTCAATGGATATCTGGCGGGCAGACCCAAAGGACGCGACGGCGTCCGCTATTGCGTTGTCTAGGCAACGGTTTAGCGTGCGAAACTCGTCTGTGGAGATGGACACGGACTGTTCGACCGCCAGCGCCGTAACGGTTTGGCATACATCCCCATAGTCGTGCACAACTTGGTCGATGCTGAAACCTTGACGCAGCAAGTCCGCGCCGTGTAACGCCGCCGCACGACCGATTTCCGTAGGCGCTGGCGTCGGCTCATCGTCGACATTCCGAATGTCCGTGTTTTGCTCGTTTCGCAGGGTTTGGACAAGCTGCTGCAGGAACAGTGGTACGCCGTGATCTATCGCTGCCGGGCTCTCAGTGGCCTGGAACCTTTTGGCGACCTTTTCCCGACACCGACTGATTAATAGCTGTCGATTCGACGTTACGAACTCGTGAAGCATCCCTCCACCCTACGCCGCCCCGGTCCGGCCGTCTGTACGGAAGCGCACACGAACAGTACAGCCTTCTATTGTGCAAATGCAAACCCGGATCTGTTCTGTTTGGCCCCGTACATGGCATCATCGGCTCGACCTATCAACGCAGCCGCGCTGGCGCCATCTTTCGGGAACACCGAGATTCCTATACTGGCCCCAAGAACCAGGTTGACGATGGCATCACCTACACGCACGTCGCATGGCGCTTGAATTGCCTTGACGATCTTTGCCGCAATCATCGCAATGTCCCTTTGCTCTTGGAGCGCCGTCAGCAAGCATAAAAACTCGTCACCGCCATGGCGGCTGACTGTGTCCTCGGTCCGCCCAATGTGCGCGAGCCGTGTTGCAACAATGTGCAAAACCGCGTCACCTACCTGATGTCCGTACGTATCATTGATGCTCTTGAAATTGTCCAGATCGACGAACATCACGGCAAGAATCCACCGATGACGTTTCGCCTGCGCAATTCCGTGTTCCAGCCGATCCTTGAATAGCGCGCGGTTTGGCAGACCGGTCAAATGGTCATGCATTGAGGCATTGAGAGCACCCTGCTGCTGTTCCACCGCCGCGGCTAATTGATTATCGAGCATGGTCCGATCTCTGATTTCAATCTGCAGCGCCTGATTCATCGCCGTAAGGCTGCTGGACGCTTCTTGCAACAGCTTGCTAATAGCCTCATTTTGGTCGAGAAAACCATTCACTCCCGGCAACGGGTCGCTGTTTTCAAGTTCGAGCTTGATGCCCGTATTGATCGAGGATAGATTTTCGGCCGATTGCCTTACGAGATCATGTATGTGCTCGCTCTGCGCAAGCGCTTGGGTGAGGAGTTTACCCGGCACGATTTAGAATCCCGCATTGACGAACGTATGTTGCGAATTCCGCCGATGGCACTTGATCAGTCGTATCCACTTATAGGTCAGGATTAGCCTTTTTCAGATTGTTTGGACCGACGTACCACACAGTTTCGAACGTCCGATGGCGAAACATCATTGGCCCGAAGGATTATCCTTATCACCCGCATGGTCTCCCCTGGAGGCGAGAAAGTCCGTCGGACGTTGATGCTCATCGCGCGGGACCCGCCGCAATTCGAGCGGACGGTCGTAACACCGCTGGTAGGCTTGCGCAAAGGTTAATTGGTCGCTATATCTCTCGACCGCAAGTCTTTGCTGATAAATTGCGACCCGAATGCGCTCGCGGCGCTCCTCATCCGAAAATGCCCCGCTCAATATCACCCCATTCACTGAAAGTGTCCGAATGAACGACATCTCCATGTCGCTGGGCGTACTCATTCGGCACCTATCGAATGTTGGGAGAGCATATCCGGTCCCGCGGGCTCTACTGCGGGGCCGTGAGCCGCAAGTAACCGGGCCAGCGCCTCGTAATCTTGCAGCAGCACTACCCGCAGCGGACGCTCTCCTTCAAGTACCTCGACACGCGGTTGATACAACGCCCTAGCCTGCCAGATGTCTACGCCATCAGGCGTATGCCAATCCTTGCTGGCCCTGGCGTCGGCGGTCGGTTGCGCGGGCGCGCGAAATCGACGGCTGGAAAACGGTAAAGTCAGGTAGAGATTATCCATAAGGATATTCCTTCTTCGGAACAACTCTCTCAAACCTACCCGAATTCATCACTTGCAACGTGATGCGAGTCACGAACCGAACATATGACGTCGAATATCCAAACGCTGAAGCGCGCGATAAGGGGGCCGGAGCATTTTGTTAAATCACAATCGAATTGCAAAAGACGCTAGGATTTTTGCGTCTTAAATTTATTGAGTGGCGTGACCAGCGGGGGACATCATTACAGCGCAAGCGTCTCCCACCGAACAGACAATTCGGCGCCCGCCTGTGATGCTGGTGGACGCCATTGCGGCAGGATTAACGTGAGACCCCTTATGGCCAACTCGCTCGGCTTTTCGCCCCTCGAACTTCGGGTCACTACGGAAGTATCAAGGGATAACGTGGTGCGCTTCCAAACTCCTTCGGCCTGGCGGGCCCGGTGGCAGTTGGCGAACTCCTTTATTCCCTACGTGTTTCTGTGGGCGGCGATGGTTTGCGCGCTCACGGTGTCGTATTGGCTGATGCTGCCGCTTGCGGTTCTTGCAGCCGGGTTTCTGGCACGAATTTTCATCATTTTCCATGATTGCGGCCACGGTTCGTTCTTTCGATCAAAACGCGCCAATCGCGTCGTCGGCATTGTCGCCGGGCTCCTGAACTTAACGCCGTATCACCACTGGCGTTGGCAACACGCCCTTCACCATGGAACCTCCGGGGATCTCGATCGACGTGGCTCGGGTGATATTTGGACGCTGACCGTGCAGGAGTATTTCGACAGCACCCGCTGGCGAAGAGTCGCCTATCGCTTGGCTCGTAATCCTCTGGTGCTGTTCGTGATCGCGCCGCTGTATATCTTTGTAGTGCATCATCGATTTGCGTCGGCGGGGGCTCCGCCGCGTGAACGTCGCTCAGTGTGGTACACCAACCTGGCACTGCTTGCAGTGGCCCTTATGATGAGCGTCCTCATCGGGTGGAGACACTTCTTGCTCATCCAGTTGACCGTGACGGCGTTTGCCGGGGCGTTGGGCCTGTGGCTCTTCTACGTGCAGCACCAATTTGAGGGAGCATATTGGGCGCGGGGTAAGGAGTGGGACTACACGAGCGCGGCGCTGCAGGGCAGTTCCTTTTATAAACTTCCTAAAATCCTGCAGTGGTTTACGGGCAATATTGGCTTTCACCATATACATCACCTGAGCCCGCGCATCGCAAATTACCATCTCGAGCGCTGTCACGAAGCAGACCCCTACTTCAAGAGAGTCAAACCCGTGACGCTGCTGGCGAGCTTCAAATCGCTGACCTATAAGCTCTGGGACGAGCAGCGGCAGCGTTTCGTGGGCTTCCGCCAAGTGAAGACAGAGCCGATGCCGATGTAGCCGGCAGCGCCCTCTCCCGGGGTATGATTGGCAATGCGTTGTAAGTTGCAGAGCCAAAGGCGGGAGAATCGCTGTTGTGAGTAGTCGTAAAGGCATCTTAGATGGTCCAGAGTCCGCGACGACCTTCCCTCAATTGATCCGCGCGGCAGCGGCCGCCTACGGCGACGCCGTCGCCATTACGCTTAAACGCGAGACGCTCCCGGATGAGTCCATGTCTTTTTCGCAGCTGGAACGCGAATCGGCGCTCCTTGCCCGAGGCTTGATTGCCAGAGGCGTGGGCAAGGGCGCCCGTGTCGGTTTCATCCATGGAAACGGGCCCCGCTTCACCCTGACGCTCGCCGCAATCGCCCGTATCGGCGCCGTCGCTATTCCGCTCAGTACCTTGATTAAGTCCAATGAGCTGGTCCGGGTGCTGCGCCAGTCCGACGTCAGCGGACTGATCGTTCAGCGAAGGTTCCTCGACAATGATTACGTAGCGCGCCTTTGTGATGCGCTGCCGGAGCTACGCAGTGACGACAGCCCTGATTTGAGGATCTGCAAAACGCCCTACCTGCGTTGGATCGCTTCCACCGGGGACGCGCTCCCGCCCAGCGTCCGTGATATGAGTTACTTCACGGAGTCGGCCAGTACGGTGAGTGAGGAATTGTTACGAGAGGTTGAAGCCGAAGTCCACACCACAGACCAGATGTTGGAGATCTACACATCGGGTTCGATGGCCCTGCCAAAAGGCGTGAAGCATAACCATGGGCCGGTTCTGGCTCGGACGCATTACATCCGATCCATGATCAGGATTGAACGCGGAAAGGAGGCGAAAGCCATTCTGCCCATGTTCTGGATCGGGGGCATGATGATGCATCTGATGCCCGACTGGGAAGTCGGCGCCGTCACGGTCTGCACCGAGGGGACGCTCAAGAACAGCCGTGTGGCCATGGGTAGCGTGCTCGCGCCGGACGACTTGAAGCTTTATGAACAAGGCAAGCCGTATTGGGGGCTCGGCATGACGGAGACTCTTGGACCCTATTCCTATGGCGATGTGCTACGCGCTGAGGGCTATCCGCTCTGTGCGCCGCTGGACCATATTGCGGATGGCTTCGAGGTTCGCGTTTTCGACAATGGAAAAACGGTTGGCGACCAAGGGAGAGGTGAAATCCAGGTTCGCGGCTACGCGCTGACGCCTGGGCTTCACAAGGTCGAACGCGACAAGTATTTCGAACCGGACGGCTTTTATCGAACGGGTGATATGGGTCTCGTCGATGGCGAACGCATAAACTTTATTGGGCGTGATGGCGACATGATCAAAACCGCCAGCTCCAATGTGTCCCCAGCGGAGGTCGAGTTGGAGATGCAGCAGTTGGAAGGCGTGCACTCTGCTTATGTTGTGGGACTGCCGGATCGGGAACGAGGGCAGCTGGTGGTGGCGGCCGTCGTGCCGCGGGACGGTGCAAAACTCGATTTCGCAGCGATTGAAACGAGTCTGCGACAGCGCTTGTCGAGCTATAAGGTGCCACGGGTATATGTCGCCTTCACTCGCGAGGAAGTTCCATTGTTACCCAGCAACAAGGTTGCCAGGCGTCAAATCGAGGCGATGCTGACCAAGAGGCTCGGGCGGGAGTCCGGTTCATGAGCAGTAAATTGGCACCAACGATTCTCACCTATCTCGCGGACCTCGAAGGCGCGGTGGCGAACCTCAAGGACACCTGGCATCCGGATGACCCGCGCTACCAAGCTGACGTTTATCGGCAGACGATGACCAGCCTGTCTTATGCGTATTTCGCCTACTTTCATGCTGACGCCGAGCATCCGGACTGGGCACCGCTGTGGAACCCGGTTTACACACTGCAGCCCAATCCGGATGACATCTATCTACAGTCGCCGATCCGTGGCGATCTGACTTACCGGGTGTCGGGAAATCGCGGCAGCTGCAAAATTGTCAGCTTCACCACCCAGAAGGTTTTGTCAGGGACAGTGGACCAGATGCCGCAGCCGAGCGGACACAACGAGGTGGATTCCGACGACCTCGGTCTTGAGATCGGTCAAGATTTTGAAGTGATCTTCAGCGCCCGAAGACCGCCGGACTATACTGGTTTATGGGCGCCGATCGACCCGCAGGCGGGCGGTATGATGGTGCGCTTCCGCAGCTATGACTGGGCCAACGAAGTCGATCCAGTTCTGTCGATCGAGTGCCTCGATCCTGTGCCTCCCAAGCCGCGCCTGTCGACTGAACAGATCTTGCATCGCATCCAGGAGATGGCCAAGTTTCCAGCGCGCAAGACGAGGCTTTATTACGCCATGCAAAACGGCGTGAAGCAGCGGGTCGGCTTCAATGTCTTCGAGCCTGTGCGCTACCCGGGCGCATTGGTCAAACAGACCTACTGGCCCGCTTGCTTTCAGTTCGAGGAAGACGAAGCGCTGATTATCGAGACCGCGCTGCCGGCGAGACGCCCTTATTGGAATATTCAGCTCAACGATCCCTATTTCAACGCCCTCGAGTACGTGTATCGTTTTTCGAGCACCAACGGGCACTACGCCAAAGCGAGCTCGGACGGGAAGATCCGCGCGGTGATCGCGCTCGCCGATCCGGGTGTGCCCAACTGGCTTGATCCTGCGGGCTATACCGAAGGCGGCATTTATGGCCGTTGGTATGATTGCGATAGCGAACCGGTCCCAAGGATCAAGCGCGTAAAATTGGCCGCACTGCGGCAGCACCTGCCGGCAGATACGCCGTCGGTGACCCCTAAGCAGCGCGCCGAGGAATTGCGCCTGCGGGTGCGGGCTTGCCAGCGCCGCCGGCGATGGTGATGAACCTCTATTCCGCCTTCACCTCGTTGCACGAAGCCTGACTCCCGCCGCTGCAGGCCTTCTTATAAAGCGCCACGGCTTGGTCTCGGTCTTTCGGCACGCCCTCGCCGTTCTGATATTGGTAGGCGAGGTTGTGGCATCCGGTGCTCTCGCCGCCCTCGCAGGCCTTGGCGTAGAAGGTGAAGGCCTGCTTCTGATCCTGCGCCACGCCCGTGCCATATTGGTACGCCATGCCCAAAACAGTACAGCCGGCCGAAATTCCTCCGTCGCAGGCCTTGCGGTAAAGACTCGCAGCCTGCGCATCATCCCTCTGAACCTGCATGGCGGTGGAATACGCAACCGCGAGGTTCATGCAGGAAATCATCTGCCCGCCCTCGCATGCCTTGCGGAATAGCGCCACCGCCGCGACGTCATCCTGCTTGATGCCCAGGCCGTTGTGCAGCAACAGCGCCAGCGTGGCGCAGCCGGCTGCTTGTCCCGCGTCGCACGCTTTTCGACTGGCATCCGCCCAGGACGCGTCAGCTTCCGGTGGACCCATACCGTGGTGAGCCATGAATTCCAGCGATGCCAGACTGGTGCATGCGAACGCTTGGCCGCTGTCGCATGCCTTGTGGTCCAAAGCGGCCGCCTGGGTCAGGTCTTTCGCCACACCCCGACCCATGTAGTAGGCAACCGCGAGGTTCTGGCAGCCGGTCAACTCCCCGCCATCGCACGCCTTGCGGCTGAAGTTCGCCGCCGCGGCCGCATCCTTGGCGACTCCGGCGCCCGTGGCGTACATGAAGGCAAGCGTCGTGCAACCTTGCATGCCGCCGTTGTCGCAGGCCTTCTGGTCCAGTGCAATCGCCTGCGCGATGTCTTTGGGCACTCCGACGCCCGCATAGTAGGCATACGCCAGTCTGCTGCAGCCATTCATATCGCCAGCGTCACAGGCCTTGTGCAGCAGGGCCACTGCCTGCGCTTCGTCCTTCAGGGTGCCCTCGCCGTTGTAGACCATCGTCGCCAGACTCGTGCACCCGACCGCGATGGCGGAATCGCAGACCTTTCGATAAAGACTCGCTGCTTGGGAAGGGTCCTTCGCCACGCCCTGCCCGGTTTGATACGTCCAGCCCAGCCCAAGGCAACCGTACATGTCCCCCGAGTCGCAGGCCTTGCGATATAACCCAACGGCCGCGATCGCATCCTTCGCCACGCCCTGCCCCGACAGCAGCTGCGAGGCCAGCTGGATGCATGCTTTCACGTCCCCGCCATCACAGGCTTGCCGGAACAGGCGCGCCGCTTCCGCGACATCCTTCTTGACTCCGCGTCCGTTCAAATACACCCAGCCTAAATTGCGGCAGCCCAGCATGGTACCCGCCTCGCACGATCGGTTGTAGAGGCGCTGCGCCTCGTGCAGATCCTTGTTGACGCCCCGGCCCTGTTCGTACAACGCTCCCAGATTGTTGCAGCCGTACGTGCCGCCGGTGTCGCAGGCCTTGCGAAACGTCGCGGCCGCCTGCGCGTCGTCCTTTGCTATGCCATCCCCATTCTCGTACAGCAGGCCAAGGTCCACGCAGCCCTGCGTCCCACCACCGTCGCAGGCCTTACGATACAGGTTCACGGCTTTGGTGCTGTCTTTCGCTAGTCCGTCGCCATTTTGGTACGCCCAGCCCAGAGCACTGCAGCCGTTCATCCAACCTCCGCCGCAGGCCTTGGTGTAATAGCTGATCGCCTGAACCGGATCTTTGGCAACGCCCCTGCCATTGCGATAAAGGTCGCCGACGTTCCCGCAACTAATAAAGGTGCCGCCATTGCAAGCCTTCTGCCACCAGGTCAATGCCTGTTTGTAGTCGAGAGTGACGCCAAATCCATTCGCGTAGAGGCTGCCTAGGCCGTTGCAGCCATTGGTCTCCCCGCCTTGGCACGCCTTGGTAAAGAAATTCTTCGCCTGAGCGTAGTCCTTGGATACGCCATGACCCTCAATATACAGTCGTCCTACGCTGTAACAGCCGCGCAGGTTCCCCTGATCGCAGGCCTGCTGAAATAGGTGGGCCGCGCTCTGAACGTCGGGCTCAATCGTCTCACCCGTCTGATACAGAGCACCGAGCAACACGCACGCATTCGAGGCTTGCATCTGCACCTGACAGGCTTGCTGCGCCAAATTCACGGCGCGCGGATAATCGGTTCCGCCGCCCAGCCCAGTCGCCAAACTTCGCGCTGCCTGTTCGCAGCCCCACGCATCTCCGCTTTCACATAACTTGAGCGTCGCGCTGCGCGCTGCCGGAAAATTCTTCAGTGGGTCGTCGGCGCGCCAGTACTGCCGGTCGCCATCCTTCTTCAGGCGTGCAAGCTCGTTCGTCTCGTATTTTGTCAGCGTGTTTGCCGGGTTCGCGCCGTCCGCGTTCGTCGGGCCCGCCCCCGCGCCCATGTGAATGATCAGTTCGCCTCCCTCGTCCAGATCGAACGACCCGAACAGCGGGGTCTGCCGCGATCCCTCGGCAATCCCCACCTCGTGCTGCGCATAGGCCCCCAGCTGGCTTGCGGTCACGAATCCCGAACTGTAGCTGTCGGCCTTTCCATTGGTCAGTCCCTGGATCATCAGGCCGGTAAATAGCGAATGATCCGGCAGCGGACCGCGGTCGGCCGCGTTCTGATCCCCCTGCGCGCTCGATATCACCTTGCGGCTCACCTTCACCAGCATGTCGCGCTGCAACCGCATGTCGTCGCGGCTGGTGGAGAATTTGCTGCCCAATGCCATGCCGCTGTGACAGCTGTCCAGAATCACCAGAATATGCGAAGCCGGCAGCGTGCTGATGATCCGCAGCATCTCCTCGACGTTCAGGTAGTCGCTCCAACGCTGATCCGCGTCCGCGTGCGCGCCCACCGGCACGATGAAGCCCACCGGTCGAACGCCGTCGCCGATTCTGTCGTTGCGAGTCGTTCCGTGGCCGGCGAAAAAAATCACCAGAGAATCCTCCGGCTTCAGCCGGCCTCGCAGATCATCATCGATCAACGAGCGGATCGCGTCGCGCGTCGCGTTCTTCTCGGTCAGCGGCTCGACCGCGTATTCGAAGCCGAATTTGCTGGTCAGCAGCTTCGCAAACCCCGTGGCGTCGCTCACCGCCGTGCTCAGCACGGGCCAGTTTGCGTAGTGATCGATGCCAATCGCGACTACATATTGATGGCCGTTGTTGAGCGGCAGGGTCTCTTCATGGATCGGCTGCGCGCCCCGCTGGCCTCCACTCAAGGCTGCGCTCTGCTCGGCGCTCGGCGCACTCGGGCCCTGCTGACCCAAAGCCACTGCTGCGATCGACAGAAGAAACACGCTGCCGGCTAGCCAGCGATTCGACCTGCGGAATCCTGTTCTTGGTGCTACCACATCCCCTCCTCAGTGCTATTGCCGCGTCGTTTTCGAACCCTCCACCGGAAGTGCCGTCTGCCAGCTGATGAGGCGCATGCGTGCGGCACTCACATCGTCGATCCGAGCCAAGCCGCGGGTACTCGAGGCCCCGAAGGCTGCCTCCTCGAACAGCGCGTCCAGAGGACTGCCGGAACCGCCACGACTCGTCGCCAGCGTCTGCTGCTGCAGAAAGCTGAAGTCCGCGTTGGGCCGATTCGGTTCGGCTGCGACTGAAATGACCAGCATGCGTTCGATTCCCACCGTATCGACATCAATTTTTATTTTCAAGCGATCGTTCCCGCCCGGCTCGATCCGATTGAGCCGCCCGGCCTCCGGATACATCGCCGTGATTCCATACTGGCTGTCGAGGAACAACAAGGTGACGTCTGCCGCCTTCGGTCCTTTATTTTGAATCTTGAATTCCACGATGTCATCCGAGTAGAGCTTGGGCAGCACGCCGTCGGGAAGCGGCACCGATTCGTTGCTGTGGGTGCGGGTGAGCGTCGCCTGAACTTGGGCGTCCGCAACGCTGCTGGCGCCGACCGGCATCTGCGCGCAGACCCTGAGAAGATTGACGTAGCGCGATATGCGCCGGAGGCTGTCCTGCAGCTTGGCAGACAAGTCTGCATCCGACAGCGCGAGTTCGATGGAGTGGCTTCTTTCAGGCCCCGAGGCGATCAATTCTCCGGCCGGCGGCAGCAGCCACAACCGGCCGGTCTCGCGCTTTGACTTAAGGGGGCCAATTGCACCGAACGAGACGCGCAAATCG
>Ga0302326_10005338_pt1 | contig 29347 bp, 19 predicted proteins | sample Palsa_T0_3_FD_202264 | JGI IMG/M metagenome (GOLD analysis project Ga0302326, IMG submission 202264) | Peat permafrost microbial communities from Stordalen Mire near Abisko, Sweden - Palsa_T0_3 | ecosystem: Environmental > Terrestrial > Soil > Palsa > Peat permafrost | place: Sweden: Abisko... | reverse complement strand
ACCGCGCGCACCGAGCGCACGTAGCCCATGAACTTCAGGTTCAGGCTGGACATCCACTGCTCTTCGGTCAGGTCCTCGAGCAGGCCGCCAGGTGAGCTGCCCGCGCAGGTGACCAGGATGTCGATCTTGCCGAACCGCTCCAGGGTGGCGTCGACGCAGCGCTGGACCTCGGCGGTCACGCTCATATCCCCCGCGAGCGGCAGCACCGCCCGGCCCGTCTCGGCGGCGATCTTCTCTGCGGCGGCTTCCAGCGGTTCGGCGTTCCGTGCCGTGATGACCACGTCGCTGCCCTCACGGGCGAGGTGCTCGGCCACGCACCGGCCGATGCCCTTGCTGGCGCCGGTGACGAAGGCCACTTTCCCGTCCAGCCGCAGGTCCACCGCGACCCCTTCCCGTCGGTGTGAGCAGGATGGTATACCAAATATCAACCGGGTGGAAGATCCAGTTTGTCCGCTGGTTGGCAGGCGTGACTCCTCGGCTTGGCCGGACAGGTCAGGCGACATGTCACTATCGTGACGACATGGGCGCATACCCGCTGCACCGCGAGCGGAGGTAAGTGAGCGTGACTCGCGCGGCGGATCCGGCCGTGCCGGCTTCTAGGCTGCCCCCTCAGGACGCAGGGGCCCTGCTTAAACGCCTCGGTCCGCTTCCGCCTGGCTACGCCTGGAACATCATCGACCAGATCGCGTCGGCGCTGGACGCCGCGCATGCACGAGGTCTGATCCACGGCGATGTCAAGCCCGCGAACATTCTTCTCGAGGCCAGCGGCACGGCGGCCGAGGTTACGCCGCAGCAAGTCGGCGACCATGAGCCCGACCGCGCTTACCTCTCTGATTTCGGGATGAGCGGAGCCTTCCCACCCGGTCAGATCGCCGCGACGGGCCAGTTCACCGGAACGTTCGATTACACCCCACCGGAGCAGATCGAGGGACACGCCCTCGACGGCCGGGCCGACCTCTACTCACTGGCCTGTACGGCGTTTGAGCTGCTCTGCGGCACGCCGCCCTTCGGGCCAGACCAGGGCCCGACCCTGATGTACGCGCAGCTCTATGCGCCGCCGCCCGCCGCAACCGCGAGGCGCGCCGATCTGCCCGCGGCGGTGGACCTGGTGCTGGCCACGGCGCTGAACAAGAAACCGGCCGACCGCTACCCCAGCTGCGGCCAGTTCGCCGAGGAGCTGCGTGCGGCGCTGGACCTGCGCCCCGGTGAACCCGCTGACCCGGCGCCATCGCGCTCATCCGGCCAGGCCGACCTAGTCGCGGAAACAAGCCCGGCTGCCGCCGAGCCCCACCCGAAGCCTGCCACCGGGTCGGGCCCACTGGACCCTGAGGCCATTGACGAGCCGAACGGGCCCGAGCGTGCGCCCTCGGCACCGCGCCATCGCGTCCCGAGGCTCATCCTGGCTGCCGCCGCGGTGGTGGTCGTGGCCGTCGGCGTCGCATCCGGCGTTGCCCTGTCGAAGCAATCGACCCCGGCCAGGCCGGCCGTAGCCCTTCCCGCCGCATCCTCGCGTGCCACTCCCTCGCGATCGCTGTCGCCGACGTCGTCGCCCTCGGCATCGGCATCGGTGCTGGCCTCCGAACAGGCCGCAGCCCTGAGCATGCTGCTGGCCTCGAGCGCCGCTGCCCGGACGGCACTGCACGACGCCGTCAGACAGGTGGATGCCTGCACCAACCTGGCCAACGCGGTCAGCCAGCTCCGGGGCGTCGTCAATCAGCGCGTCGGCGAGTACGGCCGGGCGTCGTCCCTGCCGACCTCAGCTCTCCCGGACGGCACGGCCGTGAAGTCCGAGCTGATCGGGGCGCTGAGCAGCTCACTGAAAGCCGACCGGGACTACCTGGCCTGGGCGCAGCAGCAGCAAGCGGGCGGATGTACACCGTCTAACCAGTCAAGTGCCTACAACGCGGCGTACGGCGCCAGCCAGCTGGCGAACACCGAAAAAGAGGCGTTTGTGCAGGTGTGGGATCCGGTCGCCGCCAAATACGGCATCAAGCCAGATTCAGCTCGCAGCATCTAAGCGAAATGATAATCAGCGCTACTAGCCAGGCGATGGCGTAGCCTCCACCTGGCTGCGCCGCGGAACCTTCTGGGCAGGGACAGAGGGTGGCGGAGATGAGGTGGCAACGAGATGGGTCTCGATCCACAGCTCGAGTTCTCTGGCTGGGATCGGCCTGCAAATCTCGTGTCCTTGCACGAGGTCACAGCCCATGTCGGCAAGGTCACTTCGAGCCGCGTCGTCCTGGACGCCCTCAGCGACGACGGTCATTCCAAGGTTGTGCCCCAGGTCGACGGCAGAGCGCACTATGACGGCGCTATCAGGGTCGTTCGCCATGCCCATGACGAAGGAGCGGTCGATCTTCAGTTCCTTGACCGGCAAGGTCTTGAGGTACGACATGGACGAGTAACCGGTACCGAAGTCATCGATGCTCAGCGACACACCCATGGAGTCGAGGGCTTGAAGGACGGTGAGGGCAAGGTCGCGGTCGGCCATTACGGCTGTCTCGGTCAGCTCCAGACTCAACAGGTGTGGCGCGACGCCATGGGCGTCTAGAAGTTCCTGTATGTGAGCCGGGAATCTGGGGTCGAGCAGAGAGCGTGCGGAGATGTTCACCGCGACGGGGATCGGGCGTCCCGCGTCGGCCCACTTCCGGGCTTGGCTCAGCGCGAGGCGTAGCACTTCGGTCGTGAGCGCATGGATTATCGCGGTGCTCTCAGCGAGCGGGATGAACTCGTCGGGCTGTCGCAGTCCCAGCATGGGGTGATACCAGCGGACGAGGGCTTCGACACTGCTCAGCGTGCCGGCGCGAGTGTTGATCTTGGGTTGGTAGTGCAAAATCAACTCGCGGTTGGCGATGGCTCGGCGCAGGTCTCCGAGGAGGACGAGACGGGAGAGATTGTTGTCGTCACGAGCCGACTCGTAGCGGGCGTATGGGTGGTGCGCGGCCTTGGCCTCATACATGGCTACATCGGCGTGGCGCAGAAGTGTCTCGACGTCGTCGCCGGGTTCGGCGAGGGCGATTCCGATGCTGGCGTCAACGTCGAGAGCGATGTCGTACATCGAGAACGGGTCGCACAAGGCGGTGCCGACGCGTTGAGTGGCGGCTAGTGCCTCTTCCCATCCAGAAATGGGGAGAAGAATCGCGAACTCGTCACCGCCGAGGCGGGCCACGGAGTCGGCATCACGCAGGGAGCCCCTGAGCCGATCCGCCACCTGAAGAAGGAGCAGATCACCGTATTGGTGACCGAGGGTGTCGTTGACCTCTTTGAACCGGTTGAGGTCCAAGAGCAACACGGCTACGGTGGCGCCAGAACGAGCGGCGGCGCGCAGAGCTACCCCGGTCCGGGCCTGGAACAGGGTCCGGTTCGGAAGGTCGGTCAGCGGGTCGTGCAGGGCCTGATACCGGTTATGCTCGCTTTCGGAGTGAAGGTCCCGCTGGTAGCGGGTCACGACGACTGCTCCGCCGACGACCAGGCCGATTGCCGCGAGCAGCGTGGCCAGATCGACGAAGAGCACGAAACGGCCGATTTCGCGGACCGACGCCGCCGCGCTAAGAGCCCCGGATTCGTGTCGCGCGGCTGCGGCATAAACTTGCCCTTCCATGACACTGAAGACCGGATCGACGGTTCGGGCGTCTACGGAGTTCGTCACGGCGACCGGATCGTGGCGGTCAACTGACAGGAACAACTGCGCACTGGCTGCGACGTAGGCTTCGTGCTCGCGAAGCACCACCTTCGCCAAGTTCCGATCGCCGCTGTCACCCAGCGCGGCCACTTGGAGCATTGCCTGCTTGAGGGAGGCTTCGGCCGCTGTGTGGGCTGCCTTCGGGACCGGTCCGGGCTGCAGGCGATACTTCCGCTCGAGCGACTCCTCGGCGGCGATCGCGGCGGCCGCGTGTTCATACGCGGTAGCGGTGCGAACAGCAAGGGCGCTCGCCGCAGCCGCATTGCTCGTCACCAGGGAACCAACCGTAACTACGCCTATCAGCCCCACCAGTGCAATGCTGGCCCCGGTCATCGCTCGCCGATTCCACGAGTTTGAGATGGGGCCCCTCTTGAGGGTGGACCGCCTCACCCGGTGTCCGCAGTGGGGAAAAGTAGAAAATCACATTCGAGGATCGGCACCTGATCACACATATCCTCTCCTGAGACGGCACAACCTGGTCTGTGCCCGTACGCCTCGCCGGGTCGCATAAAAGTAGCACTCAGTCATCTATCTTACACATAGAGTACACGAAGTATGAAAGCTACCCTGTTTGAGCGCGGTGTTTCTCAGGCGTACCTGGTCATCATTCGCCATGCGCCGAGGATGCGGCCGCGGTCCACGATGGCGACAGCGTCACAGGTCCGCTCGACCTCGTCGAGGAGGTGGGAGGACAACACGACGGTGCGGCCCTCGGCCACCAGCGACAGGATCATGTCGCGCATCCCGGCCATTCCGGCCGGGTCGAGCCCGTTCACCGGCTCGTCCAGAAGGAGCAGCTGGGGGTCTCCCAGCAGGCACGCGGCGACCCCCAGCCGCTGCCGCATCCCCATCGAGTACACCGAGGTAACCGAACGCCGATCCCCACGTATCCGCCCGGCGTCAGACCGTGCCATCCGCCCCGGAGACGAGCCTGAGCGGAGAAGACCTCACGGCGTGACATGCGCGAAACTCTACCTAGGTAGAGTGACCTCGTCTACCCGGTGCTTACCTCAGCTCGCTGCGGATGATCTTGCCGAGCTGGTTCCGGGGCAGCGATGTCACCCTGAACAAAGCACCGGGCTGGTCTTCCGACCAGAATTATCCGGGATGATGCGGGGCATGATGGCGCGGGCAGCCCATCCACCTACGGTGGTCCGACAACCGGTGACGTCAAAATGGAAATTCTAAAGTTCACACCCTAACGCACAGCCAGGAAATACCGTAATTTTTGGCGGCCGTCATCAAGTATGTGAGATTGGCAGCCTCCTGCTAACCAGGATTAACTCGTAGAGCCCAGGTCGTGACCACGGGTCGGCGTTAGTTGTCCGGGAAGTGATGCGCCGGCGGCCTGCCGCGGTGACTGCGGCCAGTCGGCGCTTGAGGCATCGAACCTGCCAAGCCGAGTTCCTGGCTAGTAGGGTCCTGGTATGCGTTCTGGCGAACGGTATCCGGGTGGTCCTGAATTGGCGGATATGCAGGGAGCGGCGCTTCCCGTGCGCCAGCTCGAGCGACGTGCCGGCCAGGAAGATCGCGGAATGCGTCCAGGGGCGCGCCGCTGCTGGGCTGCGGCGGCGTGGGTCGGCGGTGGCCTGGCGCTATTCGCATTCCTGCTAAGGATCTCGCTTGGCTCGCGGGTGAATTCGGACGGGGCGAACAATGCATTGCAGGCGTGGGACATGCTGCACGGTCATGTCCTGTTGCACGGCTGGCTGATCGGCGACGCGACGTTCTACTTCTTCGAGCTACCGCTGAACGCGATCACCGAGTTGTTGCTCGGGATGGGAAACCTCGCCGCCCATGTGGCATCCGCGTTGACGTACCTGATCGTCGTGGTCTGCGCCGTGGCCCTGGCCGTGAAGGACAGCCGCGGTCCGGCCAGGGTTGCCCGCTGCGCGGTCGTGGTCACGGTGCTTTCCACGCCTCTGCTGACCACGTCGTCCGTGGGGCTGCTGCTGGAGGAGCCCGACCACATCGGAACCTCCGCGTTCCTGCTGGCGTCCTTCCTGCTGATCGACCGGGCCCCGGGCCGGCGGTTCACAGCGCCGCTGCTGTGCGTGATCTTGTGCGCCGGCCAGCTCAGCGACCTCACCGTCCGCTACGTCGCGGTGCCGGCGGTCCTGCTGGTGTGCGGTTACCGCATGCTGGCCGCGCGCCGGCTCCGCTCCGGCGACGCGGCGCTGGTGGTTGCGGCCGCCGCGTCCGTGCCCCTGGAATCGCTGATGCGGGCGGCGATGCGGCAGCTGGGAGCGTACTCGATGGTCGCGCCGGGAGCGCGGTTCGCGCCCATGCGGCTATGGCCGCATAACGCGGCCGCGACCTGGCTAGACGTCCGCATCTTGTTCGGGTCGGTCGTCGCGCCGGACACCAGGCTGGGCAGCGTCGGAGCCGCTTTCGGGCTGGTCTGTCTGCTGGCCGCCGTGTTCGGCCTGGGGCGGGTGGCTTGGACCTGGCGCGCCGCGGGCCGGGCTGAGCAGCTGCTGTGCGTTGCGATCGCCTTCAACATCGGCGTGTTCCTGGTCTCCGTGTTCCCGTCGGCCATCGCCTCCCACGAAATCGCCTTGGTGCTGCCGTGCGGGGCGGTGCTTGCGGCGCGCGCCTGCGTGCCCGCCCGGATCACCGGGATGCCGCAGGCCTTCCTGGCGGTCACGGCGACGATACTTGCCGCGCTGGTGCCGCTGGCCGCCGCGGCCACCCAGCCGCCCCTGAGACCGGCCACGGCACCCCTCGCCGCGTGGCTCGAGGCGCACCGACTCACGTACGGCATCGCCGGGTACTGGGATGCGTCGGTTGTCACCGTGCAGTCCGGCGACAGGGTTCAGATCCTCTCGGTTGGCATAAAGGACAAGAAGATCTTCGTTCCCTACTGGGAGACAAACGCCCTCTGGTACAACGCCTCCCGGTACGACGCCGCCTTCGTGGTCGCCGACCACCTTGGCCAGTACCCGGCGGCCACGTTCGAGCGCCACTTCGGCAGGCCAGCCGCGACCTACCGAGTGGCAAGCTGGTTCGTCCTGATCTACCGGACAAACCTGCTCCGACAGCTCGAGAACTACCCTAGTCAGCTGATCCCGCCGCAAGCCAGCCCGCCTTGCTATGCCGAGCTGGAAACCCGGGCATGCCTGACCGTAGCTGATGGGGGCGGGAGGATGGCCTAGACCCGATTGAACTCGTAGAGCATGCGGTCACGCTTAGCAGCATCCCTGGCCTACCCCAGGGCGCTGCGGATGATCTTGCCGAGGTGGTTCCGGGGCAGCGATGTCACCCGGAACACCCGCTTGGGGCACTTGTACCCGGTCAGCACCGTGTGCGCGTGCGCGATGAGCCCGGCCTCGTCCAGCCCGTGGCCGTCTCGCAGCACCACCCAGGCGGTCACCTGCTCGCCCCACCGGTCATCCGGAAGACCGGCCACGGCCGCCTCGGACACCGACGGATGTAGCTCGAGCGCGATCTCCACCTCGGCCGGATAGACGTTCAGGCCGCCCGTGATGATCATTTCCTTGGTCCGGCCGCGGATCATCAGATGCCCGGTCACCGGGTCCACCGCCCCGATGTCGCCGGTGCGGAACCAGCCGTCGGTGGTGAACGCGGCTTCGGTGGCCGCCGGGTCCTGCCAGTAGCCGGCGAACACCTGCGGTCCGCGGAGCTGGATCTCGCCGTCGACGCCAAAATCGGCCGCTCCCGGACCGGCCTGGGGATCCGCGGTCCTGATCCGGGTCAGCACGCCGGGCAGCGGCACCCCGATCGTTTCCCCTCGCGGGGTATCGAGCGGGTTGGAGACGTTGAGCCCGCTCTCGGTAGTGCCGTACCTGACCAGCGGCAGGCGTCCGAGCAGGCGGGGCAGCCGCTCCGCGAGCACCGGGCTCAGCGGGGCTGAGCCGCAGACGGCGAGCCGCAGCGCCCGCAGGCGTGCGGCGGGCACTTCGGCGTTCACCAGGGCCTGGTAGATGGTAGGCACCGCGAACAGCACGCTAGGCCGGGTGGCGTCGATGGTCTGGGCCAGGTCGGCCGCGGTGAACCTGGACCGGATGTGCACCGTGCCGCCCGCGATCAGCGCCGCGTGCAGGCCGCCTAGGCCATGCTGGTGATACAGCGGCAGCGCGTGCACCAGCACGTCATCCCCGCTCCACCGCCATGCCGCCATCGCGGAGTTGATCGAGGCCGCGAGCTGGCGGTGAGTCAGCGGCACGCCCTTAGGCCTTCCGGTCGTGCCCGAGGTGTAGGCGAGCAGCGCAGCGTCCTGCGGGCGAGGCATGCTCCCCGGCGCGGAGCCGGACCCGCGTGCGGGGCCGGCGCCGTCCGGCTGATCCCTGACGTCTACGACCAGCGGCTGCGCGGAGCCCGCCCCCAGAAGTCTCAGCCCGGCCAGGAGCCTCGCCGGCTCACGGTCGGCGAAGGCCAGCACCGCCCCGGAGTCGGCGGCCAGATGCCCGAGTTCGGCGGCCGTGCAGGCAGGGTTCGCGAGCACGACCACGGCACCGGCCCGGAGCGCGCCAAGATAGCACCGAACGAAACCGAGGCTCGATCCGGCCGCGAGCAGCACCCGGTCGCCGGCCTGCACGCGACCCGCCAGCCAGGCCGCCACCCGGCCCGCCGCGGCATCGAGCTCGGCGTGGGTGACCGGCTCGCCGTCGACCGTGACCGCAACCCGGTCCGGAGCACGGTCCGCGGCCGCGGCCGCCAGCGCGGGAATCGTCTCGTCGCCCAGGCCCGAGACGAACTGGCGCGGGTCCGCGACGCCAGGCAGGTGCGTCCGCCAGCCCGCCAGGCTCCAGTCCTCATAACCGCTCATGGCTCGCCAAGACCGCTCATGGCTCGCGCGCGGCAGGCGCAGGGACCGGCCCCGTTAGCTGCGCCCAGGCCGACCGGTTCGCTGCTCGTTCGGCCTGCAGGCGGTCAAGCAATCCTCCCGCCGCCATCACCGGTTTGACCCCGGCCGCCACGCCCCGCCGCGCGAGATCGGCGGCGATCTGTTCGGCCAGGACGTCCGGCTCCGGCGAGACACGGTTGAGCAGCCCGAGAGCCAGCGCCTCGGCCGCCTCCAGCCAGCGGCCGGTCAGCACCAGGTCCATGGCCGGGCCACGGCCGACCAGGTCGGGCAGCAGCCAGGCGCCCACGGTGAGGTTCAGGCCGGGCGGCCCGGCCCAGCGCAGCCTGGCCGCTGGACTCGCGATCCGCAGGTCGGATGCCGCCGCCAGCTGCGCGCCGCCACCGACCGCGGCCCCGGACAGTACGGCGATCACCGGCCCGGGTCTGGTGATGATGGTGTTGCAGCAGTCATAGATCAGGTCTGAAACCACGGCCCGTTCGGCATCGGAAATGGTCAGGTCGGCCCCCGCGCAGAACACCGCGGGATCGGCGCTGCCGAGCAGGACGGGCACCGAAGGTTCGGCCGCCAGCGCGTCCCTGATCGCAGCGGTCAGGCTCACGTCGAGCGCGTTGCGCCGCTGCGGCCGGGCCAGACGCAGCCAGCGATAGCCGGCCGGGTCGTGCTCGACCATCAGGTGCGGATGCGGCATGCTCAGGCTCTGGAAAATGCTGGGCTCCCGAAACGTCTGAAATATGGTATACCAAATGAACCGGAGTCAGCGGACCGATGACCCCACCGGATCTGTATAACCGAGTGGACCCCGAGGAGTCAGGTGAAGCCAGCGGCGTTCGCCTATCATCGCGCGCACAGCGTCGCGGAGGCGGTCGCGCTGCTCGCCGAACTCGGCGACGAGGCGAAGATCCTGGCCGGAGGGCTGAGCCTGGTCCCGATGATGAACTTCCGGCTGGCCCGGCCCACCGCGCTTGTCGATGTGACCAGGATCGAAGGCCTGAGCTACCTGAAGGCCGACCCGCAGGACGGGCTGCGCATCGGCGCGCTGACCACCCACCGCACCGTTGAGACCAGCCGCGACCCGGACGTCCTGGCCGGGTTCGGCGTGCTGCCGCGTTCGGCTCGGTGGATCGGGCACTATCCGATCCGCAGCCGCGGCACCTTCGGCGGCAGCATCGCGCACGCCGACCCGGCGTCGGAATGGTGCCTGCTCGCCGTGCTGCTCGATGCGCAGGTGGTCCTCACCGGGCCGCAACGGCAGCGCACGCTCCCGGCCGCCGAGTTCTTCGAGGGGTATTACAGCACGGCGGCCAGTGCCGACGAGATGATCACCGAGCTGTGGTTCCCCCGGCCCGCGCCGCGGGCGGTGCTCACCGAGTTCGCCCAGCGACAGGGTGACTTCGCGGTCGTCGCCGCCGCCGTCAGCGCGGACATCGAAGACGGAATCTGCCGGTCAGCGCGCGTGGTGCTCGGCGGCGTCGGCCCGCTGCCGGTCCAGGTGAACGCGGACGCGCTGTCCGGCCAGCCTGCGGCCAGTGACACCTGGCAGGCCATGGGGGAGCACGCCGCGAGCCAGGTCGACCCGCCGGAGGACACCCACGGCAGCGGCGAGTTCCGGCGCCGGCTGACCGCCACGCTGGTGTCACGCGCCCTCGCCGAGGCAAGCCAGCTTCCCGCGCCCAGCCAGCTCCCCGGTGGCACCCGGTGACCCCGCGGCACCCGGTGACCCCGCAGGCGGTCCCCTTCAACGGCCGCTGGGTCGGTGCCCGGGTACCGCGGAAGGAAGACCGCAGGATGCTGCTCGGCCGGGGCCGCTTTGTGGCCGACCTGGCCCGGCCCGGCCTGCTGCACGCCGCCTTCGTCCGCAGCCCGTACGCCCACGCGGGCGTCGGCGCCATCGACGTGACCGCCGCCTTGCAGGCGCCGGGCGTGGAGACGGTCCTCACCGCCGCTACCCTCGGTGACCCGTATCTGCTGGCCCTGCTGGAACGGGACGAGTTCGTGCCCACCCGGATGCCCATCCTGGCCCGAGACAAGGTGCGCTTTGTCGGCGAGCCGGTCGCGCTGGTGATCGCGGACGATGCCTACCGGGCCGAAGACGCGATCGAACTCGTAGAGGTGGACTGGGATCCGCGGCCTGCGGTGGCGAGCATCGACGCCGCGACCGCCCGCGAGGCGCCTGTCCTGCACGAAGAAGCCCGCGGTAACTGCCTGGTTGACCTGCTGATGTTCGACGACGACCGACTGCGGGAAATCTTCGGGACGGCCGCGGTCACCTTCAGCGCCACCTTCAGCAGCGCCCGGGTCGCCGCCCTGCCGCTTGAGGGGCGCGCCTGCCTGGCCGAGTGGGACGACCGCGACGATCAGCTGGTCCTGCACGTCTCCACCCAGGTCCCGCACCAGGTCCGTTCCGGCGTCGCGCAGGCCCTAGGCCTGCCCGAGCGCCAGGTGCGGGTCATCGCCCCGGACGTCGGCGGCGGGTTCGGCCTGAAGTGCGTCGTCGGCCGGGAAGAGGTCGCCGTGGCGGCGGCCGCGCTGCGGCTGCGGCGGCCGGTGCGCTGGGCCGAGGACCGGCAGGAGAACCTGGCCGCCGCGTTCCACGGGCACGAGCAGCGCTACCAGGTGCGCGCCGCGTTCAGCCGGGACGGCCGGATCCTCGGCCTGGACGCCGAGATCGACTGCGACATCGGAGCGTACTCCGCGTTCCCGTTCACCTGCGCGGTCGAGCCGCTGATGGCCTCGACCGAACTGCCCGGCGTGTACAAGGTGCCCGCCTACCGTGCCCGCGGCCGGGCCATCACCACCAACAAGGCGCCCACCGCGCCCTACCGGGGGGTGTCACGGCCGCAGATCGTCCTGGTCATGGAGCGGCTGATGGAAAAGGCCGCCGAGGTCCTCGGAATGGATCCGCTCGACGTGCGCCGGATCAACCTGATCAGTCCCGGCGAGTTCCCCTACACCGGGGTCAATGGCATCACCTATGACGAGGGCAGCTACCGCGAGTCGCTCGACCAGGCGGAAAAACACGTGACCGGGCAGGCCTGGCCGGCCGAATGCGATCGGCTCCGGCTCGCCGGACTGCGAGCCGGGATCGGCTACGCCTGCTTCTCCGAGCGCACCGCGTACGGTACTCCCACCATGTCGCAGCGGCGGATGCGGATGACGCCCGGCTACGACACGGCCATGGTGCGGATGGACCCGACCGGCGAGGTCATCGTCACGACCGGAACCTGCGGTCACGGCCAGGGGCACGAGACGACGTTCGCGCAGATCGTCGCCGACCGGCTCGGCGTGCACCCGGACCAGGTCCGGCTGCGGCAGGGAGACACGGACCTGGCCTCCTACGGCTGGGGCACCTGGGGTAGCCGCTCGGTGGTCATCGGCGGCGGCGCGGCCGGCCGGGCCGCCGAGATCGTGGCCAGCCAGCTGCGGAAGGTGGCCGCGTCCCTGCTCGAGGCCAGCCCGGCGGACGTGGAGCTGACCGAGGGAGTGGCGCGCATCCGCGGTGACGCCAGCGCGGCCGTACCTATCCCGGAAATGGCCAGGCTGGTCCATTTCCAGGCGCACCGGCTGGAGGAGGACTTGCGGTACGGCCTGGAAGCCCGGGCGACGTTCGACCCTCCGGGCACGTTCTCTAACGCCTGTCACGTGGCCATGGTGGTGATCGACCCGGGCACCGGCGCGATCCGTCTGCACAAGTACCTGGTGGTCGAGGACTGCGGCGTCGTCATCAACCCGATGGTCGTGGACGGGCAGGTGCGCGGCGGCGTCACCCAGGGCGTGGCGGCCGCGCTGCTCGAGCGGGTCTGCTTCGACCTCGAGGGCCAGCCGGTCAGCACCACGCTGATGGACTACCTGGCGCCCACCGCGGCCGAGATGTGCGCGGTGGACATCGTCCACCTGCAGACGCCGTCGCAGTTCGGCGAGACGGGCGCTAAGGGAATGGGGGAGGGCGGCACGATCGGCGCTCCGGCGGCGGTTCTTGGCGCCATCAACGACGCGCTGTCCGACACCGGCACGCGCTTCGATCACATCCCGGTGCTGCCCTCCGACATCAGCGCCGCCCTCAACCGGCAGGACGTTGCATGAGAGATATGCACGCCATCAGGCTGAGGGTCAACGGCCGCGACCACGACCTGGTCGTCGAGGCGCGCCGGACGCTCGCCGACATGCTCCGCCACGACCTGGGCTACACCGGCACGCACCTGGGCTGCGAGCACGGCATCTGCGGTGCCTGCACGGTGATCCTGAACGACGCCCCGGTCCGCGCCTGCCTGGTCTTTGGCGTCCAGGCCGACGGCGCCGAGGTACGCACCGTGGAAGGGCTCGCCCACGGCGAGCAGCTGTCGGATCTGCAGCAGTCCTTCAGCGATCACCACGCGCTGCAGTGCGGCTTCTGCACCCCCGGCTTCCTCATGCTCGCCGAGGCCTACTTTGCCGACAGCGATACAGCCGCGCTGACCGAGGCTCGCGCCCGCGAGCTGGTCGCGGCCAACCTGTGCCGCTGCACCGGCTACCAGGGCATCGTCGAGGCGGTCCTGGCCACCGCGCGAGCCCGCGGGGACGCTAAGGGCAGCTCCTCGTGAGCGTGATCGGCGCCCGGCTGCCGCGTAAGGAGGATCCCCGTCTGCTGCGGGGCCGCGGCCGGTTCGGCGACGACATCAGCGTCCCCGGCCAGTTGTGGGCCAGGATCGTCCGCTCTCCTTCTGCCCACGGGCAGGTTCGCGGCCTCGACGTCACCGAAGCCGCGAGCGCCCCGGGCATCACGAAAATCATCACCGCGAAGGACCTGCCTCCCGGGCTGGTCATCCCGGTCCGGCTGGCGGTGGGCAGCGCCGATCTCAGCCCGTATCTGCAGCCGGTGCTCGCCGCCGATACGGTCCGTTACGTGGGCGAGCCGCTGGCCGTCGTGGTCGGCGACGACCCGTACGCGTGCGAGGACGCCGCCGAGCTGGTGGTCATCGACATCGCGGAGCTGCCCGCGGTCATCGATGCGGTCAGCGCCGACGCCGGCGAGCACACGGCCGCTGAGCTCACCCTCGGCTTCGGCGACACCGACGCCGCCTTCGCCGGCGCCCGCCACGTGGTCAGCATCGAGCTGGCGATCGGCCGGCACACCGGGGTCCCGCTCGAGCCCCGCTGCCTGCTGGCGGTGCCTGGGCCGGAGAACTCAGACCTGAGCGAGCTCGACATCTTCGGCATGACCAAGGTCCCGGTGTTCAACCGCGACCTGCTGGCAGGCATGCTCGGCCTGGACGAGGCGCTCATTCACGTGCACGCCATCGACGCCGGCGGCGGTTTTGGCATCAGGGGCGAGTTCTACCCGGAAGATTTCCTCATCCCCTGGCTGGCTATCAGGCTGGGGCGCCCGGTCAAGTGGGCCGAAGACCGGGCCGAGCATCTGATGGCGGCGAACCATTCCCGCCAGCAGCACCACCGCATCGCCGCCGCCTTCGACGACGGCGGCCGCATCACGGGCCTGCGGGACGACATCGTTCACGACAACGGCGCCTACTGCCGGACCCACGGCGTGGCCGTCCCCGAACTGACCGTAGCGATGCTCCCAGGGCCCTACCGGATTCCCGCCTACCGGGGCCGGGTCAGGGTGGTGCTCACTAACAAGACCCCATGCGGTACCTACCGGGCTCCGGGCCGGTTCGAGGGCACCTCGGCGCGTGAGCACCTGCTCGACGTGGCCGCCACCCAGCTCGGCATCGACCCCATCGAGCTGCGCGAGCGCAATCTCCTGACCAAAGACGACATGCCGCACGACCGCCATATCACCACGCTCGGCACCGACCTGGTCCTGGACACCGGCGACTACCCGGCCCTGCTCGCCGCCGCGGTCAAGGAGGCGGACCGCCTCGGATACCGGACGGAGGCGCACCTGGTAAGTCCGGGCGGCATCAGTCCGGGTGGCGCGGCCGGCCCCAAGCCGCGCGGATTCGGCCTGGCCATGTTCGTGGAGAAGAGCGGCCTGGGGCCACAGGAAACCGCTGACGTCACCGTGAGCAAGTCGGGCACCGTCCACGTGTTCTCCGGCGGGACTTCGGTCGGCCAGGGCATCGAGACCGTGCTCGCCCAGATCGCCGCGGACGCGCTCGGCGTCGATCCGCTTGTCGTGCGGGTGGTCGCAGGCGACACGGCCGCCCAGCCGTTCGGGGCCGGATCGTGGGCGTCGCGGTCGACCGTGGTGGGCGGCACCGCGGTCCACCAGGCGGCCACCGCGGTGCGGGAGCGGGCGGTCCAGCTGGCGGCTCGGATGCTCGAGGCGGCCGAGGAAGACCTGGAGGTCCGCGACGGATCCATCGGCGTCCGCGGCGACCCGAACGCCCGCGTCACCCTGGCCGCCGTCGCCCGGGCGGCCGGGCCGGCCGGCGGGTACCTTGCCGACGGCGAGCCGGCTGGCCTGTCCGCGCGCTGCCGGTTCGAGGTCGCGCGGATGACCTACCCCTATGGCGTGCATGCCGCGGTCGTGGAGGTGGACGTCGGGACGGGGCGGGTCCGGGTGCTCAGGTATCTGGTGGCCTACGAGGTGGGACGCGCGATCAACCCGATGCTGGTGGAGGGCCAGCTGATCGGCGGCGTGGCCCAGGGGATCGGCGGGGCGCTGTTCGAGGAGTTCAGCTACGACGACGCCGGACAGCCGCAGGCGATCACGTTCATCGAGTACCGGATGCCGACCGCGGCGGAAATACCGCCGGTCGACGTGCTGCTGACGCAGGACGCCCCGTCGCCAGGCAACCCGCTCGGCGTGATGGGGGCGGGCGAAGGCGGCGTCAACGCGGTCGGCGCGGCCGTGGCGAACGCGGTCCGGGACGCGCTCGGGCTGGCCGGCGGTATCGGGCAGCTCCCGCTGACCCCGGCTCGCGTCCGCGCCCTCGCCGACCGAAGGGAGGGCGCCGCGTGACGGCTGAGACGCCCGGCTACGTCAGCAAGACCGACCTGGTGGCCGCGCTCATCCGCGAGCTGATCATCACCGGCGGGCTCGGCCCGGGGGAGCAGCTGCGCCAGCGGGACCTCGCCCAGCGGTTCGGGGTCAGCCAGACCCCGGTCCGGGAGGCGATGCGCCGGCTGGAATCCGAAGGGCTGCTGGTCTGCGACACCCACCGGGGCTTCACGGTAGTGGCGTCCGACGAGGGCCGGGTCGAGGAGAACTTCCAGATCCGCGCGGCGCTCGAATCGCTCGGTGCGTCGCTGTCGGCCCGCAAGATCGACGCGGATGGCCTGGCCCGGCTGCGGGACCTGAACGAGAAGATGCGCGCGCTCGCCGATGACGACCCCTCCTACGCGGAGCTGAACCGGGAGTTTCACTTCACCGTGTACTCCTACGCCCGCAGCCCGCTGCTGCTGTCCCTGATGCGGCTGCTCTGGGCGTCGCTGCACGGCGGTCCTAGGGTGTCACGCACCCACGCCGAGTCCGCCCGCCAGCACGACGAGATCCTCACCGCTCTGTCGGATGGCGACGCGGCCAGCGCGTCAGCGCGGACTTACCAGCACATAATGGGCGCCGAACCGGTGAAAGAAATGACAGAGTAAGGCCCGTCGAAAGACCTGAGGGGGGCGTTATGCCAGCGATCGTGACCGACGACGGCGTCACCTTGCACGCCGAGGAGACCGGCGCGGGAGAGCCGCTCCTGTTCCTCCACGAGTTCGCCGGCGACCACCGCAGCTGGGAGCCGCAGGTCCGGTTCTTCTCCGCGGCCTACCGCTGCGTCACCTACGCCGCCCGCGGCTACCTGCCCTCGGACGTGCCTACCGATCCGGCCGCCTACTCGCAGAAGCGCGCGGTGGCGGACGCGATCGCGGTACTCGACGGCCTCGGCATCGGCCAGGCGAACGTGGTCGGCCTGTCGATGGGCGGTTTCACCGCGCTCCACCTTGTCCTGGCTCACCCGGACCGGATTACCTCGGCGGTGGTCGCCGGGGCCGGATACGGCGCTCAGCCTGAGCGCGCCGAGGCCTTCCGCGCTGAGTCGATGATCACGGCGGCGGCGTTCGCGGCCGAAGGCGCGGCCAAGGTCGCCGAGCGCTACGCGATCGGCCCGGCCCGGGTCCAGTTCCAGAACAAGAATCCGCGCGGCTGGACCGAGTTCGCCGCGGCGCTGGCCGCGCACTCCTCGCTCGGCTCCGCCCTGACCATGCGCGGCGTCCAGGCCGCCCGCCCGTCCCTCTACGAGCTCACCGCCGAGCTGGCCCAGGTGCGCGTTCCCGTCCTGGTGCTGGTCGGCGACGAGGACGAGGGCTGCCTGGAACCCGCGCTCATGCTCAAGCGCACCATCCCCGCGAGCGGCCTCGTCGTGCTGCCGCGCACCGGCCACACCGCCAACCTGGAGGAACCCGACGTCTTCAACCGCGTCGTCGACGATTTCCTGGCCGCCCAGGCCCGCGGCGCCTGGCGCCAGCGCGACCCCCGCTCGCTGTCCGCCTCCACGACGGGCATGAGCTGACGGCCTGACGGGGCTGACCCGTCGCCCCGGCAAAAGATTCCTCGGGCCGAACGGTCCTGGTTTCTCCGATCGCCAAAGGCCGGCCATGGGAAGTGTTTATCGGACGCCACCGGGGAAAGCCGGAGCTTATGTAAATTGTGCTGACGCCAGACGGGCCACGGGAGAATCATGATGCTTGACCCTTCACTTGACCTAGGTGACGGTTCCCCCGGCGTACGGTCCTACGAAGAGCTTTACGTCGAGCACACGCCCGCTGCGCGGCGGCTCGCACTGTCGATGGTGTCCCCCGATGTGGCCGATGACATCGTGGCTGAGGCCTTCGCCCGGGTGCTGGCCGCTATCCGGTCCGGCGGCGGCCCGAGCCAGACGTTCCGTGGGTACCTGCTGACCGCGGTTCGCAACGCGGCTAACGACTGGCTGCGGGCCAGGCGCCGCCTGACGGTGGTCGGCGACATGGACGTGGCGGCCGGGGAGCCGGCGGCCGGAGGTGGCCGCATTAACCCCGGCCTAGGCAGCGCCGCGGAAACCCAGGTAGAAGCGCGTGACGAGGCGCGCCTCGTGACCAGGGCCTTCGGCCGGCTGCCCGCGCGCTGGCGCGCGGTTCTGTGGCAGCTGGAGGTGGAGGGCAAGGCCCCGGCGGCGGTGGCACCCATGTTCGGCCTGTCCGCCAACGGCGTCTCCGCTCTGGCGATGCGGGCGCGGGAAGGGCTCAGGCAGGCCTACCTGGAGGAGCATGTCGGCGCGAATATCCCGCTGGCATGCCGCACCTATGCGGCCGAGTTCGGTGCCGGGGCGCGTGGCCGGCTCAGCCAGCGCCGCCGGGCGGCCATGCAAGAGCACCTCGGGCACTGCCCGGCCTGCCAGGACCTGTTCACCGAGCTCACCGAGCTCAACAGCCGGCTCGGCGCGATCCTGACCCCGGCCGCGCTGGCCGCCGCGGCCTCCGCCCTCGGCTCGGCCAAACGCACGACGATCCTCCGCGCGGGCCTGGCCGGGCACTGGCGCACATGGCGCCCGCATCCAGTGACCGCGGCCGCCAGCGCGGCGGCGGGGATAGCCGTGGCTGGCGGCATGCTGCTCGCGGTCAACATCACCCCAGTCACCAGTTCGCCCTCGCACGTCACCGTGCAGGCGGCCGCGCCCGCTCCGGCGACATCCGCCCTCGTCCTCCCCAAGCGCTCGCACGGTGGCGGCGGAGCCGGAGGCGGAGGCGCAGCCGGAACCGGTTCGCCAGCCGGAACCGGTTCACTGGCCGCGAGTGGTTCACTGGCCGCGAGTGGTCCGCCGGCCGAGAGTGGTCCGCCGGCCAGAGCAACCCCGCCATCCGGGACGGGCGCCCGTGCCCTGCCCGCCGCCTCAGCATCAGGCGCCGCCATCGCCAGTACGGCCGGCAGCACGGTGTCGGCTGCAGCCCGCGCCGCTAGAAATACGGTGACCGGCCTGACCAGCACGACCGGCAATACGGTGTCGGGTCTGACGACCACTGTGGGTACCGCGGCGTCGGGTTTGACCATCACGCCCGGCAACGCAGTGACCGGTGTGGCTGCTAAGGCCGGTAACGCTGTTTCGGGCCTGACCAGCACCGTCGGCAACACGGTGACCGCCGTGACCAGTACGGCGGGTAACGCGGTGACCGGCGTTACCAGTACGGCCGGTAACGCGGTGGCGGGCGTAGCCAGTACGGCCGGTAACGCGGTGGCGGGTGTCGCGCATACGGCGAATACCACGGTAGCGAACGCCGGGGGTACCGTTTCCAACGTCGCCAGCACGGCCGCCACGACCGCGAGCACTGCTAGCTCCGCTGTCACGGCGAGCACTGCTAGCTCCGCCGTCACGGCGAGCACGAGCACTACCAACCCGGCCGCCGGCTTGTAGCGAGCGGCTGGTCGTGGGCCTACCTCACAGGCGACGAGACCGGCTGGGTCAGGGCCACTCCGAGAGCCCGGAAGTTCCAGCCAGCCTCGCGCCATAGCTCTGAATCCAGGACGTTCCGAGCGTCCACGATGTTCCGTCGCGCCACGAGGGTGGCCAGTTCGCCGGGCCTGAGGTCGGCGAATTCCGGCCATTCGGTCAGCACAAGCACGACCTGTGCGTCCTGCGCGGCCTCGGCCAGCGTCGCGGCGTAGCTGAGTTCCGGGTACGTGCGGCGAGCATTAGCTAGCGCGGCCGGATCGTAGACGGTTACTTGCGCCCCCATACCGTGAAGGATCTGCGCTACATCCAGGGCGGGGGAGTCCCGTACGTCGTCAGAGCCAGGCTTGAATGCGGCGCCGAGCACGCACACGGGCACGCCGGCGAGATCCCCGCCGGCCAGTTCGCCGGCCAGATCAGCCGCTCTGGTCCGCCGCCGTAGATTGATCGAGTCCACCTCGCGCAGGAAAGCCAGGGCCTGGCCTATCTCCAGATCAGAAACTCGGGCTATGAACGCGCGGATGTCCTTCGGCAGGCAGCCCCCGCCGAAGCCGAGCCCAGGGCGCAGGAAGGCCGAGCCGATGCGCGCGTCAGCACCGAGGATCTGGGATAGCGCATAGACATTTCCTCCTGCGGTCTCGCATACTTCCGCCATCGCATTAATGAAGGAGACCTTTGTGGCCAGGTAGGCGTTCGCCGCCACCTTGGCCAGCTCGGCAGTCTCCAGGTCCGTAGTGAAGAACGGGATGCCGTCGGCGATTTGCCGGGCATATACCTGCCGGAGGATTCCCTCGGCCCGAGGTGACATCACGCCTGCGACGATCCTGTCTGGCGTGAGGGCGTCCGCTACCGCGGATCCCTCACGCAGGAACTCGGGGTTCCAGGCGAGCTCAGCCCCCTGGCACGCCGCCGCGAGTTCGGTGGCAAGGCGGCGCGCGGTGCCTACCGGAACAGTGGACTTCCCGGCGACCAGACACGGCCGGTTCAGCAATGGCGCAAGTGTTGCGACACATCCATTCACCTGGGTCAGGTCAGCGTGGTCGTTACCAGGCTGCGGTGGGGTGCCGGCGCAGATGAAGTGCACGTCTCCGAACGCCGCAGCCTGCGGATAGGAGGTGGTGAATGCTAGCCGCCCGGAGTCTAGGCCAGAGCGCAGCAGTTCCCCGAGCCCGGGCTCGTAAATCGGCAACTGCCCCGCATTCAGCTGCTCTACCTTCCGGGCATCGATATCGACACCGAGGACGTCGAACCCGAGGCTTGCCATGCAGGCTGCGTGAGTGATGCCAAGGTAGCCGGTGCCCAGCACAGTCAGACGTAGCGGGCCGTTCATGATGTAGGCCCAGTAAGGAGACCGGCGCCCCGGCCGGGGACGAAAGCTGGCGTGTTTGCGCTGAATCCTCTGTGAACCGAATGTGTGGAGTGAAATACCGGGAGTGTCATAGTCGCCTCACTCTGGAGCACCGGGTGTACCTGTATCAGGCGTGCGGCAGCCATAGGTGATCAAGGAGCGCTACCCGCGAGCACCTTTCCCGTCCTGCTCACGTATCGTGGTCATGTCATAAGATTTGGGTGATATCCGCCCGTCGAGGAATATCGTCTACAAGGTACTGTCCGATAAGCCGGGAGGGATGACGGTTATCCGATTTGAAATAAAACATTGTCCGTGGCCTAGTACGGCCAGGTAACAGGCCAGGCCAGCACCGTCGTCGGCAATCTACGGTCGTGTCCCGCCCGAAGGCGTCAAGGATGCACTAGGGGGAGTGATGAGGCCTCGCTCCGGAACGCCTTTTTGGCCGCCGAGCTGTCTTCGATATGCCAGTCCTGATGGTAGATCCCCTGGTGTTGAGGTACGTCGAACCACACGAGCCCCAGTAGACCGTACTGGCGCATTCCAGCGAACAGGTCCGGAATCTTCGCAGCCTGGCCAGCCTGGGGGCCTACGGCGGTCTCGGACAGCAGCACCGGAAGTCCAGTGAACATCCGCACCTGAGCTATAGTCTCGCCGAAAATGCTAGAGAAGGTTTCGAACGAATGGTAATAATAGCCGTCGATGCCGACCCAAGTGACGTACCGCGCACCGGGCCACCATGCGGCGATCGGTCCGGTACCAGGCTCATCCGCTTGGAGTGTCCACAGCCAGGTGACGTTGCGGGCGCCCTGGGCGCGGAACAGCGTCACGATGTGCCGCCACGCTGCCACGAACGTTGAGGGCGGAAGGTGTCTATAGCCCCACGAATACCAGTAGGCGTTCATCTCATGCCCGAAGCCCATAACGACCGGATGGCCGAAGTCGCGGACGCTGTCAGCAAACGAGCGCAGGTACTTGTCGTAATGGCCCGCGGCGATCGAAGCGACTGAGGCGTCGGTAGGATCCCACTGCAGGATCGTAGCCGCGCCATGTTCGCGAGCCGTCTGCGCGAACGAAATCTGGAAGGGTTCCCCCCAGCCGCTGTAATACCCAACGAGGTTCGGCTGCCTGCCGACGGCTTGCGTGAAATCCGCAACCGGCTGGTAGGTAGTGAGCGCTCCACTCTCATAGACGCCCAGGTAGGAGCCCGGCTTCGCCGGCGGGGACGCGGGCGCGACTGCAGCGTCAGAGGAGAAAGGAACGAAGCGGCTAATCGTGAAGACGACGGCGGCAGCAGTGATGACGAGGGCCACGAGCACCACTAGCCGGGATCTCATGCTGCCCGCACGTGTGGGTTGCCTCATGCCTAGGGCTGGGGGCGGCTCAGCCAAGAATCTTCGAGCATTCACTGATAGCTCCAGCTCCTTCTTGTCCTTCGAATGTCGACAGCGACGTTGCTGGATGTGCCGGGTTGTCAGTCAGGTCCACCTTGAAGAAGAAGACACCGCGCATGTGATACCGGCGGACCGTGGCGCAGGCGGCGGTGAACCAGCTCGTCTGCACCTGTTCACTCCGAAGGCCAGGCGCACCGAGATCCTCGGGGTTCGCGTAGGCACCCGCCCGCGCCTGAATTCCTGTCTCGTCAATGGCCGTTCTGCGCAATACTGATGGCGGCATCTTCCCGAAGAGCGCTTCCCACGATGCCGTAACCTCCGCTGTTGTAGCGGTAGCGGGGAGGTTCATGTGCCAGTACATATCCATACCCAGGTATTTCACCGGCAAGAGTTCCGGCCTGGCCGCTTGAAACGACTTGTCGGGATCATTTCCGAAGTAGTTCCCGTCCCACGACGAATACGAGATAACGCCACGGTAGACCTGGGAAACACGGGTGAAGAATGACGGCCAGAGCGGGCTGCTATTCAAGTCATACAGTTCGGTCTCTGTAACGAATTCACTGACACGGAGCTGCTGAGCCATCCTCAGGTAGGGCAGTTCCGCTTGGTAGTAGTTGTTGAACCACCCTGCTAGAGGGTATGGGCTGATCAGCCCCTCCCAGTGATTCGGCGCACTCGGCACTAGGACCAGCGGACGGTACTCCACCTGCAGGTGATCCTGGATGGCGATCCTGGTCAAGATGCCTATATTGCTGGCGGACAACGTGGCGTCGGTCACCTTGACGGCATCTGTGTAAGGGCTGGGGGCGTACAGATTCCAGACGATTCCGACGGCATCAGCCTTTAGCACATTCTTGATGTAGGCAAGCGTCCTCTGCCCGTCGGCCTCCACCTCAGCCGTGGAGTAGTTGCTGAGCGCGTAAAGATCCACGCCCAAGACGGGCTTGCTCTCGCCTAGGACCGGCCATTCGCTCGTGCCTAGTTCAGCGGCAGCTTTCGAGGGAGTCGATGTCGACGGCCCCGCGAACACGGCAACCAGCAATCCAACCAACAATGCAGCCGCCAACGCAGCGGCCAGCAGCATCCCCGCCCGACGCTTCACTGTCCCTGCCTTACTTCCCAGACGGTAGCAGTCCCCACCGAGTTGCTGAACGATTTTACGCGACGTGCACCGCTCATGATTTCGTAGAACGCAGGGTCGCCCTCGTGGAAACTTGAATACAGATAGGTGCGCCAGGTGATTGCATACGTCGCAGCACCCAAACAGTTCGTCGCACGCTCGACCGTGCACCACCGCTGCTGGATCAGGTCGCCGATGCTCTCCTCGGTGACCACGATGCCGCTTGCCGGAATCTGTGTCGCCGCGTATTGCTGAACCTGAGCAAGCGTGTTGACGCCGAAAGCGGGCACTGTCAGCAGGAACGAGCCCAAGCCAGCCATGACGGCCGCGGCCATCACTGTGCTCTTCCAGGCTGAGCGCCACTTCCAGCGGGCCACCTCGGTCCAGATGAAGCAGTACGCCGGTATAAGGATCACGGCGAAGTATTGTGGGTACTTCAAGGAGCTGACACCGAAGACGGCGATCCCTGTCACTAGCCAGCTGAATAGCAGCGCATTCTCCTGAGCCGGCCCCCAACTGCGGACTCGATAACATTGCAGAATACGGCGCGCGACCGTGGTGAAGGCCGCGAGCGCAACCAGCACGCTGGGGATGAAAAACCGGTACTGCGCTACCAGGAGATGCAGCAGGCCTCCTGCCGAGGTCAGTGTGCCACCGCTTTGTTGTAGCGCTAGCACCCGCCGCACTTGGGTAATGGTCTGGCCTATGTACCAGTCGTGGCCGGGCACGTCGAAAAGCCAGACCATAACCGTAAAATAGGTCACGATGACGGCTAGGGCCGCAACGAGCAAGACCAAGTGCCCCCTGTGAGCGCGGCGGAGAACAAGCCAGCAGAGCAGGACAGCTACCAGGACATAGGCACCCGTATGCTTGAAGATCGCGGCAAATCCGATGGTAACGCCGGCGATCGCGAAGCGCTGCCATGATGGATGTTCCAGTGCGCGCTGGTAAAGCAAGAGGCCCGTCACGATGATTAGCAGCAGCACGTTCTCGATGTAGGATACCCGTTCGATGTACATCAACCAGCCGTCGAAAATCACAGGAACGATGGCGAACAGGGCTACTGCAGGACCATGGATCTTCCAGATCAGCCGGAACAAGACCGCCTGCATTGCTGCCGTCGCGATCACACCAAGCAGCCGTGCATGGTAGATGCTGGCTCCGACAATGCTAAACCATCTGGACAGCACCAGGAAGTAAAATGGTGGCTGCCACAGGAACGGCTCCCAGGGCACGCCATACACCGAATGCTCACTCAGCATCCCGTGCTGGACGTTTACCGACACTCGATAGTAAGCAGCCTCATCCCACTGCCACGCCGGAGAGATACTCAGATGCCACAGCCGCAATCCGGTGCCCACGAGTAGCACCGTGAAGAACGCCAGCGCAGAAAGCAGCACCCGTTGCCGCTGCCGTCGCCGCCGCCCGGCCTCTACGCGCCGCAGGGCGACCGGCGGCGCGGCCGACTGCGGGTTGCTGGCCGTAAACTTCACCATGGCGCTCATTTCTCTGGCTTTTTCAGCCAGATCACGTAGATGCCGTTGTCGCTGGCGCTGTTATACGGGCCTATGGTTGAACCATGATCAATTGGATAATAATCGCGGTCTTTCTCAAGAGCCAGAGTCAGTTCCTGCAGACCGGGCTCTTCTGCGTTCTCCCCGAGCCCCAAAAGGCCTCCATTTGCACCGCTATCGTGCTGCGAAAGTAGAAATTCCTCCGGAAGCTCGGGAGCGGATGCAAATGTTGTCGAGTAGAAGAGGGCTATCAGCCCGTAATCCGTATGGCGCAGCTGCGTTGTGTAATAGGACTCCAAGCGCGATTGTGATCCACCAGGATCAAATGACAGGGCGGCGCTCCATCGTTTCAAGTCCCGACCCTGCGCCGTATAGTATTGGGCAATATTAGCCTCTTGCCCGGGCACATATATAAGACCATGACTCTGCGCTGCTGCTATCTTGAAATGAGAGATAAATGCATCTGCGTTAGGCCAGGCGTGGAATCGATCCCATGCTGACTGCCAACTGGTCGCGGCTATATAGATAATTCCTATAATACAACAGATGGACGCGAACTGCCTATTGGCTCTGGGGGACCGGTGAATCAACTGGTCGCACCCATAGCCAGCCGTTATGGTCGCGAACCAGATACCGTAGGCGAGATGCTTGTCGAGTGACCAGCCGGTCTGATCATGAAGTTGCGCCACAGGAACTATGAAAGCCGCGGAGCCCAGCAACACTAGCAACGCGGCACGTGACAGGATCTCCATATTGCACGCGACGATACTACCTATGATGGCAAGGGACATGATAATCCCTGAGTAGTTCCAGATGTCGCTCAGTATTGGTGTTGGACTTTGGTAATCAGCCACATTGCGTTCGATTACAGTGAACAATAGTCCCCCGAAGGAATGCGCGACTGTCATCAGCAAACCAAAAAAGACGGCCGTTCCCCCAACGAAGCACGCGGTGTAGGCTGCTACCTTTCGCGTCCAGCTTCCGGGTTGGCGCGTCAAGAATGCGAAGGCAATAACCACGGGGTCGATTACGATCCCTGAGTACGCCGTCGCATTGGCCAGAGCCAGGGATGCCGCTGCCGCGATCATAAATGTACCACTCCTGTGGCGGAAACCAGCCTGCACGATAAACCAAGCCGAGAGTGCCGTCAGCAGCACCGACAGGGGATCGAAGGTTGCGAAGGCCAACCGGATGGCCGGTTCACTCAATGCCCAGAGTGCAGCGGAGAAAATTGCGCCTCTACGTCCAATCAGCCGGAACGCCGTAAGGTACAACAGGACCGTCGCGCCAATCATGAATGTCAGCGAGAGGATTCTCGCTCCTGCGAGCCCGCCGATGTTATCGGCAAGGGCGCCGAGCGGAGGATAGATGATAGGCGATCCCGAAAAAAGCTTTTCTGCGTAAGCCGACGGCCATGACGTTCCGTGCAACCAGTGTGCGATCTCAAGATGACCGAGCCAGACGTAGTCTGCCTCATCTATGTAAGCCGTGTTGCTCCAGACAAGGCTCAGCGATAGAGCAGCCTGGACGGCGCATATGGCCGTCAATGGATGCACAAGAAGCCGCAGGCGGGGATTCTGGCTTAGCGGAGCCGGACGCGACGTACTGGCGGCAGGATATTGTTGCCAGGCCGTGGATGGCATGGCGGCGCTCACGTCTGCTCCTTCTTCCAGATCGCATAGATACCGTAGTTATGGGTACCTGAGATATTACTCGTGCTATAGTCTCCATTTCCAGAGAGACTATATTGCCTGTCCGTTTCAATTGCTAGCGTTAGTGCAGCCAGCCCAGGCTCCCCGGAGTTTTCTCCGACTACGCTCAGCAGTTGCTGCTGATAAGTGCGCGTATTTGGTGAAGGCAGCAAAATACTCTGCGGTAGTTGCACCGCAGAGAATGTTGTCGCGTAGAAGACCACTATTACTCCGTAGTTCTGGTTGCGCAGCGCCGTAGGGTAGTAACTGCCGAAATTCGTCGGTGAGATCGGCGGGTTAAGTGACAGCGCTTCGTTCCAGCGAGTCCATTCATCGCCCTGCGGGGCGTAATATTTAGCGATACTGGCCTCGAGTGAAGGTACGTAAAAGGGTCCCTGACTGTGCGCCGCGGAAAGTTCGAAATCTTCGACGAATTTGCTGGAATTGGGCCATGAATGGAAACGTTGCCAGGCTGCTTGCCAGCTAGCGATAGTCGGGTAGACAAACGCCGCTGTGCAGCAGAGTGCTGCGAGCGTTTTTCTGGACCCAGGCAGCCATCTGATGAACTTACTGCATGCATAGCCGGCCACGATGGCAGCGAACCAGATTCCGTAGGCAAGGTGCTTGTCGATGGTCGATGGAGTTTGATGATGAAATTGCATAACCATGAAGGTGGCGAAGCACAGGCCTCCGAGCAATGCAACATGGTTTCTGTTTTTGGCTTGAAGAGTAGCAAGGCCTCCGATCAATGCTAGGCCCAAGATCAGTGCTGAATATCCCCAGATCTCGGCGAGTACTGAAGAGCCGCTTTGATAATCGGAGTGATTTGCCGTGAACACGGTCGAGAGCCCAGGCCATGAACGTGATGCGGTCATCACCAGGCCAAAGGACAGTGTCCATGCCCCGGCGAACCAACCGGTACAAGACACTGACTGCTGCGGCGGCAGGAGGATTTGCCAGGCGAGAAACGCGAACGCGATCACTACCGGATCGATGACGATGCCCGCGTACGCCGACATGTTGGCTAGGGCAAGAGCGACCGCTGCGGCAGCGACGAACTCGCCGCGGCGGCGACGGTAGCCTGCCTGCACGATTAGCCATGCCGAGAGCGCGGTCAGAAGGACGGACAGAGGGTCAATGGTCGCGAATGCCAGCCGCAGCGCGGGCTCGCTGAGCGCCCAAAGGGCAGCGGCGAAGAGGGCTCCGGTGCGGCCGATCAGCCTGGACGCCGTGAGATAGAGCAGGACGGTCGCCATCAGCATGAAAGCCAGCGAAAGGATCCGCGCGCCGGCCAGACCGCCGATGCTGTTAGCCAGAGCGCCGAGCGGCGGGTACAGAACCGGCGATCCGGGGAAGGTCCGGTAGGCGTACACCGACGGCCATGATGTCCCGTGCAGCCAGTGCGCGAGCTCAAGACGACCGACCCAGAGGTAAGCCGCCTCATCTGTGTACGCCGTGTTGCTCCAGACGAGGGTCAGGGAAAGGGCGGCCTGCACGGTGCAGATAGCTATCAACGGATGGAGCAGGCGCCGCCGCGGACGTCCCGCGGGTTCTCCGGCATGCCATTCAGCGGCCGGGGAGGCGACGGCAGGGGGCGCCGTCGCCGTGGCCGTGGGGTCTGATCGCATCAGGTTCGACACGAGTCCGATGGTGAAGATCGAACCGAGGACCAGCCCGACGACTGGGTAGACCACGCTCTCCAGGCTGCGCGAGCGGACGACCTGATGCACGGCGAGCACGGCGGCGCCGCCCAGCACGAGCGCGGCGACGAGGGAACTGTAGCCGTAGGCGGCAGCAACAACGGCGCTGGTGATTCCCATGGCTGCCGCGAGCGGCAAGACGGTGGCCTGGCGCTGGCGGCGTCTGGCGAGCGGGCTCTCCATATGAGCGCGGATGAAGTAGGCGCATCCCCTTGACGAGCGCCGGTACTCCCTGGCTAGCGCGCGGATACCGCGACGGTGGTGGTGCCAGCCGAAAAGGTCCTGGCAGACGCGAGTCTGGTGCCCGGCCATGGACACACGCCAGAACCATTCGTAATCCTCATAGCTGCCGTGCGACCACAACGGATCGATGGGGCAGTCGTCATACAGTTCGCGAGTGAACAGGACGTTGGCCAGGATCGGCGGCTTGCGCCCGCGCGCGCCGAAATCCGCGCTGGTGACGGTGTACGACTCCGCGATGCGGGGCGTCTTGGCGCCGATCCAGGTGCTGTCGGTGTAACGACCCCAGAAGGTGTCGTGAAACGACTTCATGCCGCCCGCTACGCAACTGACGCCACTTTCCTCAAGCGCAGCGACCGCCCGGCTCATCCAGTCGTCCGGGAGCACTATGTCGCTGTCCACCAGCGCGATAACGGGACCCGAGGCCATCGCCACGGCCATGTGCCGCTTATAGTTCGCGTCGCGCATTCCAGGCGGCGTCTCTACTTCCCAGATCGACACCCTCGGATCATCAAGGCCGGCCAGCCCGGTCCAGGTGGAATCTCCTGGCGAGCCGATCAGGATGATGTCGCGGAGACCGGGGTAGTCCTGGTCAAGCAGGGATTGCACGGCGGGCCAGATAGTGTCCTCATTGCCCCGGCACGGGATGACGACGCTGACTTCTGGCCTGGGATGGTCCCTGGCCAGAACGGGGACGGCCGGGGCCGCAGGCTCGGCGGGTCGCGTCCGACCTGGTATGAACACGAGGCGGTCGCCTGCGACATAGTTGACAACTGTAAACACGGCCGTCAGCACCACATTGGCGACGAGATAGTTCATGCCCAGCCGGAGCAGCCCTGCATACAGTGCCAGGTTGAGCGCGATCGTTACCGTCTTCTGGATATTGAAGCGGGCAAAGGCCAGCCCGAACGGGACGTCGCGGTCACGCCAGGTAAGCCAGCGGTTCAGCAGGAAGCTCGTCTCCACTGACACAACCGCCTGGATCGCATAGGAAACCAGGGGCAGCACGTGCCCGTCACCGGTGAGCGCGGCCTGGAGGCCAAACCCCAGCAGGAAGACGAATCCTCCGATCGCGCTGAAGACCACGAATCGCGCGGCACGGCGTTTCAAGTAGGGCGGTGGGGGGGCCGCATGCCTACCACGCCTGGTCGGCCGGCCTGCTCCCTGCTCACCTCGTGATTGCGCCCGTGATGCAGACTCCACGACGGCTACATCCGGGTCCGCGACCAAGGCTTCGAGCAGAGTCGGCGTTGGCCCGGTGTGCGCCGCAGATTCCTGCCCGTGACTTTCCGTCGGGCTGAGCGTGGTCGACCGCAGCATCTGCAGTCCGTCAGCAGGTGTGGCAGGAAGTTCGGTGGGTGTCAGCCCGTCCGGGAACCCGCCGCGTACGTGGAGTGCTCGCGGCGGGGCGGAGCGATGCCCCTTCGAATGTTGGGTGTCAGTCAAAACCTCAGGGCCTCCCGACCGACGTGCTTCGC
>Ga0302326_10005336_pt1 | contig 29353 bp, 25 predicted proteins | sample Palsa_T0_3_FD_202264 | JGI IMG/M metagenome (GOLD analysis project Ga0302326, IMG submission 202264) | Peat permafrost microbial communities from Stordalen Mire near Abisko, Sweden - Palsa_T0_3 | ecosystem: Environmental > Terrestrial > Soil > Palsa > Peat permafrost | place: Sweden: Abisko... | reverse complement strand
TCTCGAGCAGATCTTGGCTCGTCTCGAGGAGCAGTAGATCGACGCCGCCCTCGACGAGGTGGCGCGCCTGCTCGCCGTAGAGGTCGACCAGTTCGTCGAACGTGATCTTCGAAAGTGCCGGATCCGACGAGGAAATCAACATGCCCGTCGGACCGAGTGCGCCCGCGACGAAGCGCGGCTTCTCGGGCGTGCTGAACGCGTCGCAGGCCTCGCGCGCGATGCGCGCGGCCGCGTGGTTGATTGCCGCGGTCTTTGCGCCAAGGTCGTACTCGTCGAGTTTTAGACGCGAAGCCGTGAATGAGTCGGTCTCGACCACATCGGCGCCCGCTTCGAGATAGGCCTCGTGGACGCGGCGAATCGTGTCGGGCCCCGTCAGGACGAGGGCTTCGTTGCACCCGTGGTAGCGCGCGCCGCCGAAATCATCATCGGTCAAGTTCATCGCCATGAGCTCGGTGCCCATGGCTCCGTCGAACACGAGAACGCGCTCCGCCAGAGCCGCGAGATATGGGTCCATTCCGACGATATACGCCGGCCGAGGACCAACCTCCCCATTGTAGCTGTCCAATATCTGACTTTTCTAGTCCAAATGGACAGGTTCGCCGCTACGAACGGAGCGGTAGAGGGCATCGAGGATGCCCATGGCAGCGATTCCGTCCTCCGGAGTGCCGAGGTAGGGCGTGCCCGCCAAAACGGCGCCCAGAAAGTCGTCCCATTCAAGCGACCAGGAGGCGTCGGGACCCTCGTAGAGCAGCTCTTCGCTAGCTGGAACGCCGCCCGCCGGATTGCGCTTCGCCACGGTCAAGCGCTCGGGTCCGTAGCTGCCGCCCAGCCCGTCGATGGCTGCGGATCCGAGCGCGCCGAAGACCTCGAACGAGAAGAGGTTCTTCCACTGCGTCCAGCTGGTGTGCATCGAGGCGACCTGACCGCCGGAAAAGCGAAAGAGCCCGAAGCCGTTGTCTTCGAGTGGGCCGATCGGCCAAACGGCAGTCTGCGTGTAGCCGAACACATCGGCCGGCATGCCGGCGAACCAATTGATGAGATCGGTGATGTGCACGCCTTGATCCGTCAATTCGCCTCCGCCCGCGAGTTTGGGATTTCCGCGCCATTCTCTTTCATAGCCCGGCCGGCCGCCGTGCCCATAGCGCGCCCGGATGTTTACCAGCTCACCAATTTCACCCGCGACAAAACGGCGGTGCGCTTCGCTCAGGGCCGGGTGGTAGCGATGATTGAAGCCGATCTTCAGCGTTCGCTGCGTTTGCAGCGCCGCATCCGCGATCGCGAGAGCTTCAGCGAGATTGCGTCCCATCGGCTTCTCCAGCAGCACATGCTTACCGGCGCGCAAAGCCTCGATCGCTATCTCCGCCATGAAACCGTTCGGCGTCGCGATGCAAACGATGTCGATGCGCGGATCGGCCAGCAGCGAGCGCCAATCGGTTGTGGCCGAGCATCCGAGTGCGCCGGCAAGCGTCCCCGCCGCACCGGCAACGGAGTCGCACACGACCTCAACCGCGCTTCGCGCGTGACGCGCGGCGATCTCGGCGCGGCGCCGCCCGATCAAGCCGCAACCAACCACGGCAACATGCAATCGATTCACGCCCGAGAACGTACGCAGAAACCCGTCGTGGGCCTTTCGCCGCGTTAGGGATCAAGGCAGAGGCCGCCGCAAACGGCGAGAACGGCCCTGCGAAGTCCATTGGAAAAGTCATTTCTTGCAAACGACAGAAAGGTTGGCGCGTGCACTCCCGACGCAGACTGGAAGCTCTTTGCACTTCGCTCGACGCGGAGGCGATTCGATTCGGTGCGTCCGTCTCCGGGAGCGATCCCGAACGCCGCGCGTTCCGTCTCGAGGAGATTTGGACCTCGACGCTGATGGCCGGTTCGAGGCTGACGCTCGACGAGGTTGCGGCGCTTGTCGAACGCGGCATCGCCAGTGGCGACAAACCGCTCGGAGACTACATAACGGTTGCCGACTACGCCGACGCAGCCGGTTGGGTCGCAAGCGCACCGGCCGCCGGACGGCGCCGCATCTTCTTACGCCTCGAGGAAATCGTTGCGCTGCACGCACGCACCGTCGCACGGACGCCGAGCGCGCGACCGGGCGCGTGGCGCCGCACGAGCGCGTCCGCCTTCCCAAGCGGAACGGTACCGCCGCCCGCATGGTCGATTCCGCGCGAGATGAGTGCGTTCGCCGACCGTTTCGGCAAGGGTCCCTCATCCGGTATCCATCCAATACTCTGGGTCGCCGCCGCCCACGAACGTTTTGCGCGCATCCATCCCTTCGAACGTGGAAATGGCCGTGCCGCACGCCTGCTGACCAACCTGCTGCTGCAGCGCACGGGTTTCCCCCCATTCATCGTGCGCCCGCGCAAGGTACGTGCCTACCTCGCCGCGCTACAGCGCGCGGACTCGCGCGACCCGTACCCTCTCGCGATTGCGATCGCAGGTTCTGTGCTTGAAGGTCTTGGGCGGTTACGAGCAACCGCAGCCGGCCCGGGAGCCCTACAGCCGCTTACCGCGTTGGCGACGGGTCGCGAACGAGCGGCGCTTTATAAAGCGGCGCAGCGCGGACGCCTGCGCACGCTCCGGCGAGGCGGCACGCTCTATACCTCCGAGGCCTGGATCACCGCCTACACGCAAGCGCGGCAGCGATAACTCACGCGAAGCCGGAGCGAGCGGGCCTTTGCGCGTATCCTGGTCCCATGGGAACGATCTTATCGACCCGCGACCTTTGCAAATCTTTCGCCGGCTACCGCGCGATCGAGCAGGTTTCGCTTGCCGTCGACGAGGGTGCGGTGCACGCGATCATCGGACCGAACGGTGCCGGCAAGACGACGCTCTTCAACCTGCTCTCGGGCTTCGTCAAGCCGGACTCCGGTTCGATCGTGCTGCGCGAACGGGATATCGCGGGTTTGCCGCCGCATCGCATCGCGCGCCTCGGCATTGTCCGAAGCTTCCAGATCAACAGTATTTTCACGCACCTAACCGTGCTCGACAACGTAAAGGTCTCGCTCGAGGCCAAGACCGAGCTGCCCTCGCGCTTTTGGCTACCTAGCCGCGCCACCGCGCGGTTCGATGGGCGCGCTACGGAACTGCTCGCCGACGTCGGCCTCGAACGTGACAAGGACTTGCTCGCCGCGCAACTCTCGTACGGCCGTAAACGGGCACTGGAGGTCGCAATCTCGCTTGCGCAAGATCCGCAGATATTGTTGCTCGACGAACCGACCGCCGGAATGGGCAGCGAGGACGTCGGGCGGATAACGAAGTTGATCGCACGCATTCGAACCGGGCGCACGATCGTGCTCGTCGAGCACAATCTGAGCGTCGTTTCCGATCTCTCCGACCGCATCACCGTGCTGCAACGCGGCAAGGTCCTGGTCGAAGGCAGCTACGCAGAGGTTCGCGCCGACCAGCGCGTGGTGGACGCCTATCTCGGCGGCGGAGCGAATGCTCATGCTTGAGACCCGCGAGCTACACGCTTACTACGACGAGAGCCACGTGTTGCGCGGGGTCGACCTGCGCGTCGAACGGGGCGAAGTGGTGACGCTCGTCGGTCGCAACGGAGCCGGGAAGACGACGACGCTCAAGTCGATCATGGGTATCTGTCGCAAACATACGGGCGAAATCATCTTCGAGGGGAAACAGATCGCGGGACTTTCCTCCGACAAGATCGCCCGGCGCGGCATCGGATTCGTCCCCGAGGAGCGCGGTATTTACGCAACGCTCACCGTCTCGGAGAATTTGAAACTGCCGCCGGCATTCGGTGAAGCCGCTTGGCCGATCGAGCGAATCTACGCTCTATTTCCGATTCTGAAAGAGCGTGCAAACGCGATGGGCACGACGCTTTCCGGTGGCGAACAGCAGATGCTCGCTATCGCACGCGTACTGCGCAGCGGCGCGCGCCTGATTCTGCTCGACGAGCCGACCGAGGGGCTTGCGCCCGTTATCGTGGACGCGATCGCGAACCTCTTGCTCGAAATCAAGCAATCCGGCATCACCGTTCTGCTCGTCGAACAGAACCTGCGCTTCGCAACGCGCGTTGCCGACCGTCACTACCTCATGGTGCACGGGAAGATCGTAGATTCGCTCACCAATGCCGAAGCCGTCAGTCGCGAGGGTGATCTCCTCGCGCACCTCGGCGTCTAGCGTACCGAACCAGGGATTCGACTAGAGAGCCGAGCCGGGCTCGACTACCAGCACGTCGGGCCGGTCCTCATCCTCGACCAAGCGCGGCCGTTTGGCATAGGCGCGGTGCAGGATCTCGCCGACGATCCCGCGCCGCGCGACCAGGATGACGACCGCGAAGATCAGGCCCATCACGATGTTCGTCTTGTCGCCGATCGGCGTCTTGGAGACGAAGAAGTCGAGCGATTCGTAAACGACCGCGCCGACGATCGGTCCGTAGATCGTGCCGATGCCGCCCAGAATCGTCATGATGACGATCGCACCCGACGTGTGCCAATCGACCCCGTCGAGTCCGGAGAGACGGTTCCCGATCGCAAACAGGGCACCGGCAAGACCGGCGAGCGTACCGGACATGACGAAGGCTGCGAGCTTGAAGCGCTCGGTGTTGTAGCCGACACTCTCGGCCCGCGTTTCATTCTCGCGCATCGCCGCAAGCACGGCGCCAAATGGAGACGTCACCACCCGCACGGCAAGCGCCGTGCCGAATGCGGCAAAAGCGAGCACGATATAGTAGTAGAGCAGATCGTTTTCGAGCGACAAACCAAAGAGCGAACCGCGCGTCGGTATCGAGAGGCCGTTCTCGCCGCCGGTCCAGTCGGTCAGCTGGAAGGCAAGGAAGAACTGGATCTCACCGATGGCAAGGGTGATCATGGCGAAAAAGATGCCGCTGCGCCGCACGGCGAGCATCCCGACGAGGAGCGACAAGACAAGGGCGTAGGCCACCCCGGCGGCGAGCGCGAGCGGAAACGAGGCAACGCCGCGCGAGATCACGATCGTCGCAATGTAACCGGCACCGCCCCAGAAGAGCGCGTGTCCGAAAGAGAGCAAGCCCGTAAAGCCGAGCAGCATGTCGAACGCGACCGCAACGAGCGCAAAGCACACGAGGTCGATCGCGAAGACGATATAGACGCCGGGAACGAACGGTAAGAGCAGGCCGAGCGCGAGCAGGATGCCTCCGGCGATCGCCCCGCGGCGTCCTTGAATGAGGCCGAGCGTCACGCGGTTCGCTCCGTCGTGCCGAACAGCCCGGCGGGCCGGAAGAGAATCACGAGCACCATCACAATAAAGATCAGCGTGTTGGAGATCGGCGGATAGAGCACGGCACCGACCGTCGCGATGATGCCGAGCGCAAAGCCGCCGACGACGGAGCCCACGATCGAGCCGAGCCCGCCGATGACGACGATTGCAAACGTGTTGATGATGATCGCGTCTCCCATCGTCGGCGTCACGTTCGTATTGGGCGCGGCCAGCACACCCGCGAACGCCGCAAGAGCGGTACCGAAAGCGAACACGCCGCTGACCAGCATGCTCGTGTCGATGCCGAAGGCGCGGGTAAGCTCCGGCTTCTCCGTGGCCGCCCGAATGCGCGCCCCGAGCGGCGTGCGCTCGACGACGAGATACACTGCCAAACAAACGATGACCGATACGACGATCACAAAGAGCCGGTAGGTCGGGTACAGCGTGAACCCGAGATTCGTCGCCCCGGCCAGCAACTCCGGAGTTTCGTAGGGCGACCCAAGCGCCCCAGCCACCAGACGCATCACGTCTTCGATCACAAGCACGAGCGCGTAGGTGAAGAGCAAGTTATAGAGCGGGTCGATGCCGTAGAGACGCCGCAAGAGCGTCGTCTCGATCAAGAGACCGAACGCGCCGACCACCAGCGGCGCGACGATTAGGGCCGCAAAAAACGGCAAGTGGAAGAGCTGCGCACCGTAATACGCGACGAACGCGCCCAGCATGTACATCGTTCCGTGCGCGAAATTGACGATGCGCAGCAAGCCAAAGATAATCGATAGGCCAAGCGCAAGCAGGGCGTAGAACCCGCCGTTGACCAGGCCGTTGAAGATTTGGGTGACGAGATAGTCGGGCGTCATCTATGCAGCGACGGCCGGCGCTCGCCTACCAGTCTTTCTTACAGATCGATTCTGCTTCCGGACGGAACGCTTTGTCCGGCGGAATGATTTCGACGATCTTGAACCAGCCGTGCGGCTCTTTGATGTCTTCCTTCGGAATCACGTCGACGACTTCCATCGTATGCAGCACACGGTGATCGCGCCCCCGCCAATAGCCGTCATGCGCGTAGAAATCGTTGAAATGCCGGCCGTCGAGATACCCTTGCACCTTATCGGCGTCGACCGTACCGACCGCTTTCACCGCGTTCAACCACTGGGTCGTGGCCGAATAGTCCGCGGCTTGAATGTCGGTCGGACGCAGCCCATTGCCGACCCGAGCCGTCCAGCGATCCGCCCATGCGCGCGCGGCCTTGTCTTGGTTCCAGTACCACGACGTCGTGATACGCGAACCCGCAAAGACGTCGGGCAATGCATCGACGTCGGAGAGGAAGAGCAGACCGACGGCGACCTTCATCACCTTGTCGATGCCGAATTGCTTCACTTGTTTCATCGTATTGACCGTGTCGGCGCCGGCGTTGAGCACACCGAGCACCTGCGGCTTTGCGTTCTTGGCCGCGAGCAAGTACGACGAGAAGTCGGTATTGCCGAGCGGGATCATGTCGGCGTGGTCGAAGCTGCCGCCTTCGCCTTTGACCGCCGCGGTGAAGTCCGACAGCATCGCTTGTCCGAACGCGTAGTTCGGCACGATCCCGTACCAGATTTTGCCGTCCTTCTGAGCTGCGATATTGTGCCCAGTCGAGTGAGCGAGCGCATAGGTGTCATAGGCGTAGTGATAGGTGTAGCGGTTGCAGTTCGCGCCGGTGACGGCAGAGGAGCCTGCGCCGGTTACGATTGCGAGCTTGTGTTTTTCACCGGCCACGCCTTCGACCGCGAGCGCAGTCGCCGAGTTCGTCATGTCGAGCGCGAGCTCAGCACCGTTGTCGTAGGCTTCGCGTGCTTTGGCGGCAGCCTCGGGACCATTGTTGCGGTGGTCGATGCTGTCGACCTCGATCGTCCGGCCGAGCACCTTACCGCCGAAATCTTCCACGGCCATCTTGGCCGCCTCGTATCCGCCTTGGCCCGAGAGGGACGCATAGACGCCCGAGAGGTCGTTGATTACCGCGATCTTGATCGGGCCGCTATCGGCGGCCGTCGCCGCGGGTGTCGCGAGTGGAACGAGCAGCGTAGCGACGAGCGCCACCGCCGTTGGGAGACGTAGGACCTTTTGAATCATGTGGGTCTCCGAACAAAAAGATGAGACGCCTCAGCCGTGCGCCGTGTACGTGAACCTTCTGCGAGCGTTTCGCGTTCCCCGCGACGGAATGCTACGATGTGTAAAACGAAAGCATCTAATCAAGCACGGCCTTGCTGTGCGTAACGTAGAGGAGCTTTGCACATATGTTCATTGAGTATCGCGGTAAAGCGCCACGGGTGGCAGCTTCGGCGTTCGTTGCACCGTCGGCCGTTCTCATCGGTGACGTCGTCGTCGGGGAAGAGTCCTCGGTCTGGTTCGGCGTCGTACTGCGCGCGGACCAGGGGACGATTCGCATCGGCGCGCGCAGTTCGATCGAGGACAATGCGGTCGTCCACGCGAGCGCCAGCGGCACGACGATTGTCGGCAACGACGTAACGATCGGACACTGTGCGGTCCTCGACGACTGCACGATCGAAGACGGTGCCCTGATCGGCAGCAATGCGGTCGTACTCAACGACGCGATCGTGGGCAATAGCACGGTCATCGCCGCGGGCAGCGTGGTCGCGGCCCTAGAGCACGTCCCGGCGCGCATCGTCGCGGCCGGCGCACCTGCCAAAGTTCGTAAGACGCTCGGCGGCCGCGCGGCACTCTGGATCTCGCAAAGCACAAGCGACTCGCGCGCTCAAGCGCAAGCGTATCGCCGCGACAACATCGGCGACCCGCATCAACACGAACTCAAAACTGCAGCGCGCGGCAAACGCACGACGGTGATCGTGGGAACTTAGAACCGCGAGCACATCTTAGAGAAGCGGTTCGTCCTCGATATCGTCTTTGGTCTCGGCCCAGTGCGCCTCGTGGAGGTGACCCGCATCGTCTTCGTAGGCGAGGGTTACGCGGCCATCGCGATCCAGGGCGACGCCGAAGCGCGGCTCACCGTTCTTGTCGATGAAGTAGAGGTCCGGGGAACTCCCCTCGTGTTCGCGCAGAGACAAGACCATCCGCGGCTTGCCGTCGCTGCCCAGAAGTTCGATGCCGGGATCGTCCCCCCGCAACATCCCGCTGAGACGCACTTGCCCGGAACTGTCGAGCAGACGCAAGCGGGGCATGTTGTCCTGGACCGCCACCACGGCGCGCACGATTCCGCGGGCATCGCGGAGGCGGACCACCGCATCACCCCGGTCCGAGGTCCCCAGTTCGACTCGCGTAGAGCCATCCGCGCCTTCGATCTCGATACGCCGCGCACGCAAGACGTCGACTCTCACGTGTTCGGATTCGCTGCCATTCATGGTCTCTTTGTACCATTTGCCGCCGAATTGCGCCATCTACCGATGCAAAGCGCGGAATTCACGGACAACAGCCCATGAACTGCCACGCATTCGGTAGCTGTTGCGGCGCGAAATTACACGCCGGCCGTTGTGAGTTCCGTGGATTCGCCGGTTGGGTGCGGGCGCCCGTTCGGGTCCCCGCTGCGGCGGCTCTTGAAGCTGTCGCGAATGTTTGAGATCACCACGTAGACGACCGGCACGAGAACGAGATTCAGGAACGTGGAGAGGATCATGCCGCCCATGACGGGCGTGCCGAGGCTGTGACGGCTGGCGCTGCCGGCGCCGCTCGCGGTGACGAGCGGAATCAGACCGAGGATAAACGCGAACGATGTCATCAAAATCGGGCGTAAGCGTGTCTCGGCGGCTTGGCGCGCGGCGGAAGCAGCATCCATCCCTTGCTCGCGCAGCTGGTTTGCGAACTCAACGATCAAGATCGCGTTCTTGCTGGCAAGGCCGATCAACATCACGTAGCCGACCTGCGCGTACACATCGGAGAAGATCGCTCCGCGCGGCTCGATGAAATGCAGCTTGAGCACGAAGTGCAAGATGCCGGTGATCATCCCCAAGATGACGTTGTTGAACGCAATCGCAAGGAGCGCCCCGAGCAATGCCAGCGGGACCGACATCAGGATGATGAAGGGATCCGTCCAGCTTTCGTACTGCGCGGCGAGCACCAAGAACACGACGATGATGCCGAGCAGGAAGATCAGGCCCGACTGGCCGCCGGACTCGATCTCGTCGAGCGAGATGCCCGACCATTCGTGCCCGATGCCGTTGGTTTCGTATTTCTTGGCAAGGTTGTCCATCGCGACGATCGCATCACCCGAGCCCTTGCCGGTGGCGGCATTGCCGCTGATCTCGATCGAACGGAAGAGATCGTAGTGCGTGATGACGGGCGCGGTGTGATCTTGCGTGCTTGAGATCAACGTCGTCAAGGGCATGATCGCACCGGTGCTCGACTTGACGTAGATGTTCTGCAGATCGTTCACGGTCGAACGGTACGGCGTGTCAGCTTGCACGTAGACGCGGTACGCGCGGTCGAGATAGTCGAAGTCGTTGACGTAGAGCGAGCCGAGATAGACCTGCATCGTGCCGAAGATATTGGCGAGCGGAACCCCGAGCGACTCGGCCTTGTTGCGGTCGACGTTGACGACGAGTTGCGGGTTGTCGTTGCGGAAGGTCGTGTAGACCTGCGTCAAATTCGGATCGCGGTTGGCCGCCCCGATGAACTGATGCGCGACGGCGGAGAGCTTGCTCAGCCCGACGTCACCACGGTCCTGTAACTCGTACTGAAATCCGCCGACGGAGCCGACGCCTTGAATCGAGGGCGGATTGAACGCGATGACCTGAGCGTCCGGTATCTGCGCGAATTGCGAGTCGAGGCCGCCGGGAATATAGAGCAAGCCCGTGATCGAACTCTCGAAGGTCGGCCGATCCTTCCAGTCCTTGAGCAGCGTGAACATCGTGGCTTTGTTCGGACCGTTGCCGGTGAAACCGAAGCCGAGGACGTCGAAGATGCGCAAGACCTCCGGGCGCTTACGCATCAGGTCTTCCACGCGCTTCGTTACGCGCTCGGTTGCATCGATCGACGAGCCTTCGGGCAATTGCACGATCGTGATGAAGTAGCCCTGATCTTCGGGCGGCGTAAAGCCGGTCGACGTGTGAGCGAACATGAACACCGTCAGACCGAGTGCCAGAACGAATAGGCCGGGGAAGATCACGTACCGCGCGCGGAAGAAACCCGCGAGCGACGAGTGGTAGACTCGGCGAGTCTTGTCGATACCGCGGTTCACCGCTTGGAAGAAACGGTTCCGCGGGCGGTCTCCGCGCCCGAGCAAGAGCGCCGAAAGCGTGGGCGTCAAGGTGAGCGCGTTGAACAGCGAGATCGTGATCGAGCAGGCGATCGTCAGGGCGAACTGCTTGTAGAGTTGGCCCGTTTCGCCCGGGAAGAACGCGACCGGGAGAAAGACGGCGAGGAGCACGAGCGAACTCGCGACGACCGCGCCCGTGATCTCCGTCATCGCAGCCGATGCGCCGGCCAGCGGCGACATACGCTTCTCTTGAATGAAGCGCGCGATGTTCTCGATGACGACGATCGCGTCGTCGACGACGAGACCCGTGGCCAGCGTCAGGCCGAAGAGCGTGAGCGTGTTGATCGAAAAGCCGAGCGCCTTCATCAGGGCGAACGTACCGATCAAAGAAACCGGAATCGTGACGGCCGGGATCAGCGTGATGCGCCAATCCTGCAAGAAGAAATAGATGACGGCGATCACGAGCACGATTGCGATCAGCAGCGTGATGATGACCTCGCGAATCGACTCGTCGACGAAGGTGGTCGCGTCGAAGGCGATGTCGTAGTACATGCCGGCCGGGAATCTCTGGGAGAGTTCGTTCATACGGGCGCGCACGGCCCGCGAGACGTCGAGCGCATTCGAGGTCGGGAGCGCCTCGACGCCGAGACCCACCGCCGAGCGGCCGTTGAAGTGAAGGTCGGCCGAGTAGTCCTCGGCACCGAGATCGACGTGTCCGACATCGCGCAGGTAGACGTGCCCGCCGTCCGCCGTATTCTTGATGATGAGGTTCGCGAATTGCGCCGGCGTCGAAAGGCGGCCGATCGCGCGAACGCTCATCTGATAGGGCTGGTTCCCATTCGTCGGCGCTGCGCCGATCGAGCCTGCCGCGACCTGCACGTTTTGATCTTGCAAGGCACTGACCACGTCCGAAGCGGCCAAGCCGTTGTCGGCCAATTTCTTGGGCACGAGCCAGATGCGCATGGCGTACTTGCGCTCGCCGAAAATGATGACGTCGCTGACGCCCGGCACGCGCTTGAGCTCGTTCTTGATGTACAGGTCCGCGTAGTTCGAGAGGGTCAAAGACGTCGTCGAGGCCAGGTGCGACGACAGGCCAAGGCCCATCACGAAGCTGCCCGCGTTCTTGTTGACGGAGATGCCGTAGGCCGTCACCTCGGAGGGCAAACGGGCCTGAACCGTCTGAATCGCATTCTGGACATCGGCCGCGGCGATATCGAGGTTGCGGTCGAGGTCGAACGTACACGTGATCGAGCTCGAGCCATCGTTGCTCGACTGCGAAGACATGTAGCGCAGCCCCTCGACGCCGTTGATGCCTTCCTCGAGGATCGTCGTGACCGAATCCTCGACGGTCTGGGCGCTCGCGCCCGTGTACACGGCATTGACCGTGACGACCGGTGGTGCAATCTTCGGAAATTGCGCGATCGGCAGCGTCGGAATGCTGACGATTCCGGCGAGCACGATGATCATGGAGCAGACGGCGGCAAAGATCGGTCGCCGCAGGAAGAAATCAATCACGCCGAGTGGTCCTTCGAAAGGCGGGGCATATTCCCTAGACGCTCAAGCGGGGCAGGTTGTTTCGCGCGCGGAGAACGCTTTCTCAGTGCCCGGGGCCCTCGTCGATCTGGACGAAGCGCGCCGTGTCGATCCACTTTGCGAAGGCGGCACGCACATTCTCGCCGGTCAGGCCGAGGATGGCTTCTGCGCCCCGCTGCGGCTGGTCGAGCGGCAAATCCTGGTTCGCATCCTGCAGGAGGCGCCCCGCGATACCGTCGACGCTTCCCTCTGAAAGGTCGAGGCTCCGCACGAGTTGGATTTTGGCGCGCTTGATTTCATCGTCGCCCGGTGCCGTTGCCGCGATCTCGTGCAGATCACGCTCGATAATCGCGCGCGCACGCGCGACGTTCTTCGGATCGGAGCCGTACGAAACCGTGAAGGTACCGCGTGTTTTGCCGGCGCCGAGGCCGGCTGAAACGTTGTAGACGAGGCCGTTTTGTTCGCGCAGGTCGCGATAGAATCGCGTCTCGTAGAAGCCCCCGCCAAGAATGGTGTTGCCGAGCACGAGCGGGTAAAAATCGGGATCGCTGCGCTTGAGTCCGATCTCCTCTTCGAGCGTCAGCGACGATTGCAGGCGGCCCGGTGCCGCGATGTCGCGCGAGGAGGCGACGTTGGGGGGCACCGCAGGCAGTTCGATATCGGGCTTCGGCCCGCTCGCGCTCCAGCCGCCGAAATACTTTTCCACGGTTGCTCGCGCAAGTTCCGGCGTCACGTCGCCCGCGATGACGATCGTCGTGAGGTCCGGCCGAAAGAGGGCGCTCTGGTAGGCCTTGACGTCGTCGAGCGTAAGCGCAGCGACCGACTGCGGCGTGGGCTCACGAAGCGTGGGATCGCCCGCAGGCACGAGCGCCGCCGCAAGTGCTCGTTGCGCGAGGTAATCGGGCGATTGCATTTGTCCGGCGATCTGCTGAGCGAGTTGCTGTTGCGCGATCGAAAACGCGCCGGCCGGCAGGGCCGGATGCAGCAGGTTGTCGGCCAGCAGTTCCATCCCGCGATCGAAACTCTGCGCCGGTACGCTCAGCGAAAACGACGGGCCCGCGGCAAGATTGGCCGCGATCGCATCGAGTTGTTTTTGGAAGCCCAGGCGGTCGTAGCTTTGCGTGCCGTACGGGAAGAGCGCGTCCAAGACATCCTCGACGCCATCCTTTCCCGGGGGCGTCAAGAGAGCGGGTTGATGCTTGACTTCACCGGTCACGGTCACGGTCGCGGAAACGTTCTCCGGCTGGACGATCAGACGAATGCCGTTCGCCAGCATCACATCGACCGGTGTCACATTCGATTTCGGAACGGGCGGAAGTTCGGCCAAGCGCGCGGCCCACGGCGGCAGCGGCGCGGGCTTGACGTTCTTCGGAGTGAAGACGTCTTTGACGCCGAGGTCGGAGCTGCCGGCGGACGAGCCGCCCGGCTTCGGCGTCAGGATACCGACGACGGCGCCTTGACGCACCAAATATTTGCGCATGACGCGAGTAACGTCGGCCGGGGTAACCCGCGCGTACTGCGCGACCACGTCGTCGGGCGAAGAAAGGCCTTGAACGGCGAGCGCCTGCGACCAGGCCTGCGCGAGCCCCTCGATCGAGTTGCGGTTATAGAGAAGTTGCGCGATCTCGCGCTTCTTCATCGCCTCGACCAAATCGGCCGGCACCCCGTTTGTCTGGTAAGCGCCGATGACGTTTTGCACCAGCTTCAAGGCGGCGTCGGTGTCGCCGTGCGGCGCCGTCGCGATGTACGCGTAAGCAAGGCCGGCCTGCGGCGAAGGCTGGTACTCGACGCCCGTCGCGAGCGCCTTACCTTCGTACGTGAGCGCGGCGAGTTTGGCGCTGTCGCTTCCGAGCACGTCCACCGCAACATCCGCCGCCGCAAAATCGGGGCTCTCGAAGCCGGGCATCCGGTAGCTGAGGATCGCAAGCGGAACCGGCAGATCGCTCTCGTCGTGAATCGCCGGCTGCGCTTTGAGCGGGCGCAGCGCGAGCACGGGATGCGCGGGAACCGGATGGCTGCGAATGCCTCCGAAGATCGACCGGACTTCGGCAAGGGTCGCGTGCGTATCGACGTTACCCGCGATCACGAGGATCGCGTTGTTCGGCGCGTACCACTTGTTCCAAAAGGCTTTGAGGCCGGCACCGGTCGTTGCATCGAACGACGGCCGCGTGCCGAGCGCATCGTGAGCGTAGGCCGTCCCCGCGAACATGTCCGCAAGCGCCTTCTCGTAGTAGCGGTAGAACGCGTTGGAGAGATCGCGCGAAACCTCTTGCTCGATCGCGCCGCGCTCTTGCGACCATTCGCTCTGCAGGTCGAGCGTGTCGCTCATGCGCGCCGCCTCGATGCGCAGGGCTGCGTCGAGATAGGGCACGGGCGTACTCAGATAATATTGCGTCACCGACGTCTGGGTGTCGGCATCGAAATCTCCGCCCAAGAGCGACGTCAGGGTCGCAACCTGATCCTCGTTCAGCTCTTTGGTGCTGCGGCCCGCGGCCATGTGCTCCTGCGCGTGCGCCATCCCGGGAAAGCCGGGCGGTGTATCTTGACCGCCGACCAGATAATTCATGATCTCCGTCGCGACCGGCGCAAGCGGATCGCGCACGATCACCACCCGCAAGCCGTTGGGCAGCGTCGCACGCAGCACGTCCGAGTTCGGTGGGTTGGGCGGGGCGGACGCAGCGCCGGGGACGGCGAGGAACGCAAGCGTAGCACTGAGCGCAGCCGCGATGCCGCGCGTGAAGGGACGGATCATCAGAAAGAGGCTCCCGTTATTTCAGAACTAGCGGGCTTCGCGCGGAGAACCGGCTTCACCCATCGTCGTCGTGCGGGCCTCGCGAACGGCCGTCCGGTTTCGACAGAAAGGCCTCAACACGGGCGGCGCACGAAAACGGCTTGCATGGAGTGTCTGCATTGAAACATGCGATCCTGGGAGCGGGCGGCGTCGGCGGACTGATCGGTGGCGTGCTCGTCGCCGCCGGGGACGACGTTACCCTTGTCGTTCGCGAAGCGGCGCTCGCGAGCCATCCGCACGAGCTTTTGGTCGAGCGCCCCAAGGGTGCACTGCGCGTCCCGGTGACCCTAGCGACCACGCTCGATCGCCCGGTCGACGTTCTCTGGATCTCGGTGAAGGCCACCCAACTCGAAGCCGCCCTCGCTGCGATTGCGCTCGCGCCGGCGGAAATCGGTGCCGTCGTGCCGTTGCTCAACGGCATCGATCACGTTGCGCTGCTGCGCGCGCGCTTTGGCGACGAGCGCGTCGTGCCGGCGACCATTCGCGTGGAAGCCGAGCGGATCGCGCCGGGCCATATCGCACAGCATTCGCTGTTCGCGCATATCGAATTCGCCGCTCACGGAAAAGAGCGCTTGGGTGCCGCGATCGCGCATCTCAACGCCGGCGAGATCACGACCAGCTTCGAGGAAAGCGAAACCACGTTGCTCTGGAGCAAGCTCTCCGTGCTCGCGCCGCTCGCGCTGACGACGGCTGCTTCGGGACTCACCAAAGGCGCCGTCTTCGATCAACCGCTTTGGCTGCATCGGCTCGAGGCCGCGGTCAACGAAACGCGCGCGGTCGGCATTGCCGAAGGCGCGAACCTGCCGGCGCGGCCGTTTCTTGAAATCTTCGCGATCGTGCCGGCGCCCTTTCAGAGCTCGATGTTACGGGATGTCGCCGCCGGCCGCCGGCCCGAACTCGACGCAATTGCGGGTCCGATCCTGCGTGCCGGCGACGAACACGGCCTCAACGTCGACACGATACGAGAACTCGCATCGATGATCGCCGAAAAAGGCGCGACGCCCGCTTAGATCAACGCCGCTTCGACGACGTTGGCTTCTTGCTCGGCGAAGACCGGGTTTGAGAGGTAGCGTTCGCCGGTGTCGCAACCGATCGTGACGATCGTCTTGCCCGCGTACTCGGGACGGGCCGCAACCTGCAGCGCCGCCCAAACGTTCGCTCCGGCCGAGATACCGACGAGCATGCCCTCTTCACGTGCCAAGCGCCGCGCCATCGCGATCGCATCTTCGTTGGTTACGCGAATCACTTCGCTGTACGAGTGCGTGTTGAGGATCTTCGGAATGAAGCCGGCGCCCGTCCCTTGGATTTTGTGCGGGCCGGGTTGTCCGCCGGACAGCACGGGCGAAGCGTCGGGCTCGACTGCGATCGCCGTGAAACTCGGGCGGCGCGACTTGATCACTTCGGAAACACCCGTGATCGTGCCGCCGGTTCCGACCGCGGCGACCAGCACGTCGACATTGCCGTCGGTGTCGCGCCAAATCTCTTCGGCGGTCGTGCGCCGGTGAATCTCGGGGTTCGCGGGATTCTCGAACTGCTGCGGCATGAAATACTTGCCGGGATTCGAGTCGCGAATCTCGTTGGCTTTGGCGATCGCGCCCTTCATGCCATCGGCGCCGGGCGTGAGCACGAGCTGCGCACCATAGGCTTTGAGCAGGTTACGCCGTTCGATCGTCATCGTGTCGGGCATCGTCAGGATGATCGGATAACCTTTGGCGGCCGCGACGAAGGCGAGCGCGATGCCGGTGTTGCCGCTGGTCGGTTCGATGATCACCGTATCCGGCCGCAGACGGCCCTCACGCTCCGCGGCTTCGATCATCGACACGCCGATGCGATCCTTGACACTGCCGGCCGGGTTGAAGGACTCCATCTTCACGAGCACCGTCCCCGCGATGCCCTTGTTGAGCCGCGAGATCTTGACCAGTGGCGTGTTCCCGAACGTATCGGCGAGGTTGTCATAGATTCGTGCCAAGGAGTTGCTCCTACGTGAAGGTGTGTTGGAGCTGATAACCGGCCCCACTCGGCAAGGGGTGCGGTAAAGGGGCCCGAACGTATGTTCCCCCCGAATGTTTTCGCTGCACGATAAGTCTCTCTACGTGGCCGACTTGGATCTGTGGATCGACTCGCTGCGGCCACGATCGCGCTGCTATGTGTCGCACGGGCACGCCGACCACGCCCGCGCCCACGACGTGGTCGTCACCTCGCCGAACAATGCAAAAGTGTGCGCGCAGCGGCTCGGAGGGGACATCGTCTACGAGACGCATGCATTCAACGAACCTTGGCGCCACGGCGAGTGCCTGTTGACGCTCTTCTCGGCCGGCCACGTTCTCGGGAGCGCGCAACTGCTGATCGAGAGCGAGCGTGGCCGCTTCGTCTACACCGGCGACTTCAAACTCGAACCTTCCCACTCGGCCGAGCCGATCGAGGTCAAGCCCTGCGACGTGCTCTTGATGGAGTGCACGTACGGTCATCCCGCCTACGTCTTCCCGCCGCGCGCCGAGATTGCAGGTGAAATGGTTGCCTGGGCGCGCAAGGCTCTGGAAGACGGCGCCATCCCCATCTTCTTTGCGTATTCGCTCGGCAAAGCACAAGAGGCGATGGCGATCCTGGGCGCCGGCGGGATTCCGCTTGCGGCGCACGGCGCGATCGCGGCGATGACCCGGATCTACACGGATGCCGGCGTCGTGATGCCGGCCTACGAACGCTACGACGCCGAAACGTTCGACGGCACGCGGGCGCTCGTGTGGCCGCCCTCGGTGAAGGCTTTGCCGCCCACCGTACGGGGGAAAGCCGTCCGGACGGCCTCGCTGACGGGTTGGGTCGCCGCCAAAGCAACCCGCTTTCGCCGCACCAGGCACTCCGACGTCGGCTTCGCACTCTCCGATCACGCCGACTTTCCCGCGCTGCTGCGCTACATTGAATTGGCACAACCGCGCAAGGTGCTGCTCAACCACGGTTCGCCGAGTTTCGTCTATCAGCTGCGCCGGCTCGGCATCGAAGCGGAGTATCTTGAAAGCAACGAGCAGCTCGCCCTCTTCTGAGTTTGCCCGGTTCGCGCGCGCCTGCGACGACATCGCGGCGACGCCCGCGAAGTCGATCAAGATCGACCGGCTGGCGCGCTACTTTGATTCGCTCGACGACGACGATTTGCGGGCAGCCGCCCGCTTTGTCAGCGGCAACCCGTTGGCCGCCCACGACGGGCGCCGCCTCGCGATCGGTGGGAGCACGCTCGTAAACGCAGCCCGAAACGTTTGGCACCCGGGCGAGGACGAACTCGGCGCCGCGTATCGCGCAACGGGCGATCTCGGAGAAGCGCTCGCGCGCCTCGCCCGCGAGCCGGCCAGCCCCGGGCTCTTCCGGGAAACACTATCGCCCTCGGCATTCGGGCAGATGCTCGACGAGCTCGCCTCCGTCTCGGGAAAATCTGCGGGCAAGCGACGCGAAGCACTCTGCGAGCGCGCGTTTCGTGCGTGCGGCAACGCGCGCGAGGTCGCCTACGTCGTCAAGATACTCACCGGCGACCTGCGAATCGGGCTACGCGAAGGACTCGTGCTGGAGGCGATCGCGAAAGCATTCGAACGCGACCCCGGCAGCGTGCGCCGCGCGGCGATGGCCGCGGGCGACGTCGGCGCCGTCGCGCTTGCGGCCCGCGCCGACACGCTCGACGGCATTGCGATCCGCTACGGCGCTCCGATCGGGTTCATGCTCGCGACGCCACTCGTCTTCGGCTCGCCGTACAAAGAACTCGCGGCTCAATCGTGGCTCGTCGAAGACAAATACGACGGCATCCGCGCGCAAGCGCACGTCCGCGACGGTCGCGCCCGGCTCTTCTCTCGAACCTTCAGCGATATCGGGCGCGCGTTTCCGGAAGTGATCGCGGCACTGCAGGCATGCGGCGACGCGATCTTCGACGGCGAAATCGTCGCGCGCCGCGAGGGCGCCGTGCTCCCCTTCCGCTACCTGCAACCGCGTCTGCAGCGCGTCGACCCGCCGGCCGCCTTGCAAGCGGAGATCCCGGTCCAATTCATCGCCTTCGATCTGCTCGCGGCGGACGACCGTTTTCTGCTCGCCGAGCCGCTGATCGAGCGGCGCGCGGAACTGGCGGAGCATCTCGTTCCCTCCGAGGTGCTTGCTGCGGCGCCTTGGCAAACGCTCGAAGCGCTTGCTTCGCCTGAGGCGATTGCCGAATTGTTCGAAGCGGCCCGTGCGCGCGGCAACGAGGGATTGATGCTCAAGCGCGCCGATGCGCCCTATGTGCCCGGGCGCCGGGGAAAATGGTGGTTGAAGCTCAAACGCGAGCTATCGACGCTCGACGTCGTGGTCGTCGCCGTCGAATGGGGCCACGGCAAGCGCAACAAAGTGCTTTCGGATTACACCTTCGCCGTCCGGCGCTCCCCGGACGACGCTACGTTGTTGCCGATCGGAAAAGCGTACTCGGGGCTTACGGATGAGGAGATCGCCGAGATGACGACCTGGTTCTTAGCGCATCGCACGGGCCCCCCGTCGACCAGCCATGCGTTCGCCGTCGAACCAAGCGTCGTCATCGAGATCGCCTTCGACATCATTCAGAAGAGCACGCTGCACGCAAGCGAGTACGCGCTTCGGTTTCCGCGCATCGTTCGCTTGCGCCCCGACAAAGCCGCCGCCGAGATCGATACGCTCGACGACGTCGAGCGCATCTACCGCGAGATGCTGGCACGCGAAGGCGTGGCCCTATGAGAACCACCATCGGCATCGTCATCGACGAAGAGTTATCGCTCGTTCCCCGTCATCCCAAAGACGCCCAGGAAATGTTCGCGCTGGTCGAGCGCAACCGGACCGAATTGCGCGCCTGGCTGATGTGGATCGACGCAACCAGGACCCTCGGCGATGCGGTGCGCTACGCGCAGTTTGCCCAAGCGCAGTTCGATAGCCATCTGGCCTTCGACTATGCGATTCGGCGCAACGGCGAACTGGTGGGCTCGATCGGCTTGCACGGTATCGACTGGGGCAACCGGCGCTCGGAAATCGGCTACTGGCTCGCGCCGAACGCGCGCGGCTTCGGGGTGATTTCGCGCGCCGTTCGCGCGCTGACCACCCACGCCTTTACCCGTTTCGATCTGCACCGGCTCGAGATCCGTTGCGTCACCGACAATGCAAAGAGCCGAGCCGTCGCCGAGCGGCTCGGCTACGCATTCGAAGGCACCCTGGCTGAAGCGTACTACCTGCACGGGGCCTTCCGGAATATCGCGCTCTATTCGATGACGGTTGGCAAGTGGCGCGCTAACGGCTGAAGGCGCAGCGCTCGGCTACGACGAGCCGTTGCGGGCGCTCTTGCCGTCGCCTCTGGGCTGGTGCTTTTGCAGCTCGAGCTTGGCAATCGAGGCGCGATGGACTTCGTCGGGACCGTCCGCGAAACGCAGCGTCCGGATGCTGGCAAAAGCGCGCGCGAGACCGGGGTCCTGGCTAACGCCTGCGCCGCCGAAGGTCTGCATCGCGCGATCGATCACCCGCAAGGCCATGCTAGGCGCTACGACCTTGATCATCGCGATCTCCGCCTTTGCAGCTTTGTTGCCTTCCGCGTCCATCTTCTCGGCCGCGTGCAGCGTCAAGAGCCGGGCCTGGTCGATATCGATGCGCGAATCGGCGATCCACTCTTGCACGACGCCTTGATCGGAAATGCGCTTCCCGAACGCCACCCGTGTCAGCGCGCGCTTGCACATCGCTTCGAGGGCGCGTTCCGCGACGCCGATCGTCCGCATGCAGTGATGGATGCGGCCCGGTCCCAGGCGCCCCTGAGCGATCTCGAAACCGCGTCCCTCCCCGAGCAGTAAATTCGAAGCCGGCACGCGCACGTTCTCGAAACGCATCTCGGCGTGACCGTGCGGCGAATCGTCGTAGCCGAACACGGTCAGTGCGCGCACGATCGTCACGCCGGGCGTATCGAGCGGCACCAAGATCATCGACTGCTGCGCGTGGCGCTCGGCATCGGGATTCGTCTTCCCCATGAAGATCAAGATCTTGCAACGAGGATCCATTGCACCGCTCGTCCACCACTTGCGGCCGTTGATCACGTACTCGTCACCCTCGCGTTTGATCGAGGCTTGAATGTTGGTCGCGTCCGAAGAGGCGACGTCGGGCTCGGTCATCGCGAACGCCGAACGAATCTCACCCGCCAGCAGCGGCTCGAGCCAACGCTTCTTGTGCTCTGCCGTGCCGTAGCGCACGAGAACTTCCATGTTGCCCGTGTCGGGCGCGCTGCAGTTGAAAACTTCCGAGGCGATCGAGTAACGGCCCATGATTTCGCACAGCGGCGCATACTCCGCGTTGGTAAGGCCGGCGCCGAGTTCGCTCTCAGGAAGAAAGAGATTCCACAGACCCGCTGCCCGCGCTTTGGCCTTCATCTCGTCCATGATGGGCGGCACGCTCCAGGGGCTCGCGGCCGCTTCGTGCTGCTCGTGATACGTACGTTCGCCCGGCTCGACGACCTCATGGACGAACGACTTGAGACGATCGCGCAGTTCGAGAACTTCCGGACGGAGCTGGGTCGGCATGGCGAAGGAACCTTTCTCTTTTTTGGTGGGCTAAGGAACTTACCTCAGGTGAACCCATGCTCCTTGGGTCGGCGATCGTCAACGCGTTTTGCCTTGCCTTGCGAGGCTTCGAACGTGCCGGGTGGTACGAGTTCGATCACGGCGCTGATGCCGACGAACGTCTTGATGCGCTCGCGGAGGACCTTGGCGCAGTCGGCGGCATCGGCGGACTCGTGGGCCGGCGCGACGATCACGGTGATCTCGTCGAGATTTCCGTCGCGCGTGAGGCGGATCCGGTAGTCGGCGGCAAGACGCGGATCGCGCAGAATCAACTCTTCGATTTGGGTGGGGAAGACGTTGACGCCGCGCACGATCAGCATGTCGTCGCTGCGCCCGGTGATCTTCTCCATGCGGCGCATGCTGCGCGCCGTCCCCGCCAAGAGACGCGACAGGTCACGCGTTCGATAGCGGATCACCGGCAGTGCTTGCTTTGTGAGCGAGGTAAAGACCAGTTCCCCTTCCACTCCGTCCGGCAGCACCGCTCCCGTCTCGGGATCGATGATCTCCGGATAAAAATGGTCTTCCCAGACATGCAAGCCGTCTTTGGTTTCGATACACTCTTGCGCGACGCCGGGACCGATCACTTCCGAGAGTCCGTAGATATCGACCGCGTCCATTCCGGAGCGTTCTTCGAGCCGCGCGCGCATGCGTTCCGTCCATGGTTCCGCGCCGAAAATTCCGATGCGTAAACTCGTGCTGCGCGGATCGACGCCCTGGCGCTCCATCTCGTCGAGCAGCGCGAGCATATAACTCGGCGTCACCATGATGACGCGCGGTTCCAAGTCGCAAATGAGTTGTACCTGTTTCTCGCTTTGACCGCCGGACATCGGGACGACCGTGCAGCCTAAGCGCTCGGCGCCGTAGTGCGCACCGAGGCCGCCGGTAAAGAGCCCGTAGCCGTAAGCAACGTGCACGGTATCACCCGGCCGTCCGCCCGCAGCACGAATCGAACGCGCCATCACCTCCGACCACGTATCGATATCGTCCCGCGTGTAAGCGACGACCGTCGGCTTTCCGGTCGTACCGCTTGAAGCGTGCAGGCGGGCCACCCGCTCGCGCGGCACGGCCAGTAAGCCGAGCGGATAGTTCTCGCGAAACGACGCTTTGGTCATGAACGGAAATCTTGCGAGGTCGGCAAGCTCGCGCAGGTCGTCCGGGTGAACGCCTGCCGCCTCGAACGTCGAGCGGTAGTACGGAACGTTGTCGTAGGCGTGCCGCAGCGACCACTTCATTCGCTTGAGCTGAAGGGCCGCGATCTCGTCGCGGCTCGCGGTCTCGATCGGATCGAGCGTACCGGTTGCGACTGTCACAAGCATTCCTCCTCAGGTCCGGCGCGAGCGCGTACGCTGCGCCGTGCTCGACTATGAGTGAACGTCCACGTCGACGCCGAGCGTGTCCGTCACGGGGTAGCTTTGGCACATCAGGATGAAGCCACGGGCGATCTCATAGTCTTCGAGCGCGTAGTGCACGTCCATGTCGACCTCGCCTTCGACGAGCAACACGCGGCAGGTCGAACAGACGCCGCCTTTGCACGAGTAGGGCAACTCGATCCCCTGACGCAGACCCGCTTCGAGAACCGTTTCGCGACCCTTCTCGATCCCGAACTCGCGGCGGCGCCCGTCCATGAGCGCGTAGGCAATACAGGTCGCTGCCGGCAGATCGGGGTCGCGCAGCGCGGGCCGCGCTGTGCGCACAGCGCTCGCGAAGAGTTCGGTCTTGATGTGCGCCGGCGGTATGCCGTGCGCGGCGAGCGATCCGCTCACTTCGAGCGTCATCTCGCGCGGGCCGCAAATGAAGGCCCGGTCGACGCTCGCCGGATCTATCCAGTGCTCGAGCAGCGCATCGAATTTTTCCCGGTCGATGCGCCCGCTGAACAGCTCGATGTCCTGGGGTTCGCGGCTCATCACGAAAAGCAGCACGAGCCGCTCGAGGTAGCGATCCTTCAGATCGGCCAACTCTTCGCGGAACATCACGCTCGACGAACTGCGATTCGCGTACACGAGCGTAAATCGGCTTTGTGGTTCGAGGAAAAGCGTCGACTTGACGATCGAGAGCAGGGGCGTGATGCCGCTCCCCGCGGCGACGCCCAGGTAATGATGCTGGTTCTCGGCGGCGAGCGGAATCCCAAAGCGGCCGGCGGGTTGCGCGACCTCAATCGTCGCCCCAGGCACGAGGGCGCCGTGCGCCCAGCGCGAGAACGCACCGTCGGCCACCCGTTTGATGGCAACCCGCAAGATGCCGTCCTGCGGCGCCGAGCAGATCGAGTACGAGCGCCGAATCTCTTCACCGTCGAGCAGCGCGCGCAACGTGACATACTGGCCGTGGGTAAAAGCGTAGCTCTCGCGTAGCTCGGGCGGAACCTCGAAGGTCACTGCGATTGCGTCGCGCGTCTGCGGTTCGACGTGCGCTACGGTCAGGCGGTGGAAACGCGCCGCCGGCGCGGGGTCGAGTTCAATGGCACTTGAAATAGTCGAACGGCTCCAAACAAGAGTTACAGCGGTACAGTGCTTTGCACGGGGTCGATCCGAAGCGGCTGATCTCACCGACGTCGGCGCTCGTACAGCGCGGGCACAGCACGGGCCGGCCACGCGCCGGCGGTGCGATCCCGTACTCCCGCAGCTTGGCGTGACCGGCGGCGGAAATCCAGTCGGTCGTCCACGGCGGGGCAAGTGCCACCGCCAGGGTGACGCGTTCGACCCCATGGGCCCGCAGTGCCGCCCGGATATCGTGCTCGATGACGGCCGTTGCGGGACAGCCGCTGTAGGTCGGCGTGATCGTCAGACGCAGTTCGCGCTCGGCGCCGTCGCCGCACCACGCGACGTCGCGCACGATGCCGAGATCGACGACCGAGAGCACCGGAATTTCAGGATCCGGTACGTCGGCAAGCCACTCCCACACGGTCGCGACCTGCGGAAGCGTCCCGTTCACCAGCGCTCTCCGGGAATCGAACGCCGCACCGATTGCATCTCGGCTAGGAGATAACTGAAGTGCTCGCCATGGCGGCCGGCTTTGCCGCCGCTCTGCATCCAGCCGTCGCTCGGCACAACGAGCGTCGCCTCGGTACAGACCGCGAGCACCCGGTGGTGCCACGGTGCGCGCAGCGCTTCGAATTCGCAGCCGGCGCCGCGCTGCAGCATCTCCGCATCGACCGCGTCGGAGCGAAAGAGTTCGCCCGTGAAGGGCCACAGTTCGTCGAGCGCCCTTTGCGTGCGCGCGTGACTTTCTTCGGTACCGTCACCCAAGCGAATCACCCAGTCGGCACTGCGCTGCAAGTGGTATTCCACCTCCCGGGCCGCCTTCTGCGCGATCGCGGAAATGCGCGAATCACGGGATGCCGCCAGCGCCTTCAGCAACTCACGGTGCCAAACGTCGAAGAGAAATTGGCGAACGGTCGTGCGCGCGTAGTCGCCGTTTAGCTGCTCGACCAATAGGACGTTGCGAAACTGGTGCGCGTCCCGAAAATACGCAAGGTCGTCTTCGCTGCGGCCGCGGCCTTCGGCTTCGGCCGCGTACTGCAACCACAGACGAGCTTGTCCGATCAGATCGAGCGCAACGTTGGTCAGCGCCAAATCCTCCTCGAGCACCGGGCCGTGCCCGGTCCACTCCGAAAGCCGCTGGCCGAGCACGAGCGCATTGTCTCCGAGCCGCACGACGAACTCAAACAGCGCCCCATCACCCGCAGGTGCCGGCTCGTTCACAAGTTCTTGACGCCCTCGGGAACCTTGTAAAAGGTGGGATGACGGTACGTCTTATCTTCGGCCGGTCCGAAGAAGGCCTCACGTTCGTGCGGATCGCTCGCTACGACGTCGCTCGAACGGACGACCCAGATACTCGTACCTTCGCTTCGCCGCGTGTAGACGTCGCGTGCGTTCTGCAGCGCCATCTCGGCGTCGGCGGCGTGCAAACTGCCGACGTGTTTGTGCGCGAGACCCGAGCCGCTCCGCACGAAGACTTCCCAAAGCGGCCAGTTCATGCGGCGGACTCCGCCCGTCGCCGGGCTTGCTTGCGCGCGTGCGCGAGCGCTGCCGCGCGGACCCAAGCACCGTCCTCGTGGGCTTGCACGCGCGCGGCGAGGCGCTCGCGGTTGCAGGGACCGTTGCCCCGCAGCACATCGTAAAACTCGCTCCAGTCGGGCGTGCCGAAATCGTAGTGAGCGCGCTCGGCATTCCAGCGCAAGGACGGGTCGGGAATAACCAGACCGATGGCGTCGGCTTGCGGCACCGTTTGGTCGACGAATTTCTGGCGCAGCTCGTCATTGCTAAAGAGCTTGATCTTCCAGCGCATCGAGGTTTCGTTGTGCTTCGACTCGCCGTCCGGTGGGCCGAACATCATGACCGCGGGCCACCACCAGCGATCGAGCGACTCTTGGGCCAGGGCGCACTGTTCGGGCGTGCCTTCGCACAATGTCTTCATGATGTCGAAGCCTTGGCGCTGGTGGAAACTCTCTTCTTTGCACACGCGCGTCATGGCACGCGCATAGGGACCGTACGAACAGCGCGTCAGCGGCACTTGATTGATGATCGCGGCGCCGTCGACGAGCCAGCCGATCGCCCCGCAATCCGCCCAGGTCAAGGTCGGATAGTTGAAGATGCTGGAGTACTTCGCGCGCCCCGCGTGCAGTGCGTCGATCAGCTCGTCGCGGGTGACGCCGAGCGTTTCCGCGGCGCTGTAAAGGTAGAGCCCGTGGCCCGCCTCGTCCTGAACCTTTGCCATCAAGATCAACTTGCGCTCGAGCGACGGGGCACGCGTGATCCAGTTGCCTTCGGGCAGCATGCCGACGATTTCGGAGTGAGCGTGCTGCGAGATCTGCCGCACGAGCGTGTCGCGATACGCCTGGGGCATCCAGTCCGGCGGCTCGATCGCTACCCCGCGATCGATCTTGGCATCGAAGATCCGTTGCGAGTCGCCGTCTTCGTCGCGGTTGGGCTCGGAGACGTCGACCGATTGGGTGTACATCGTTAGGTTCTTCCCGTCAGGGCGCCGTTCGCCGCCTTCGGTTTGGCGGCACCGGTGGCGTTCAGCGTCAGTAAATCGTAGGTGGCGACCTGCTCGCCGTTCTGGTTGGTCAGTTCGACGTCCCAGCGGACCTCTCCGTATTCCGGTTTGCGCGGCGCTTTCTCTTTTACCGTAAGGCGCACCCGGATCTGGTCGCCTGGTACGACCGGCTTCATGAAGCGCAGGTTATCGAGGCCGTAGTTTGCGAGCACGGGTCCCGGCGCGGGCTCGACAAAGAGTCCGGCCGCGAACGAGAGCAGCAAATACCCATGCGCGACCCGGCCCGGAAAGAACGGGTTAGCCTTGGCGGCTTCGTCATCCATGTGCGCGTAGAACGTGTCGCCCGTGAAGCGAGCGAAATGCTCGATGTCATCGAGCGTGACCGTACGCGCTTGCGTGTGCAACGACTCGCCGATCTCGAGCTCCTCGAAGCTGCGCCGAAACGGATGCTGCGCCGCCCTTACCTCGGGAGCGCTGCGGCTCCAGGATTTCGTGAGGGCGGCCAGACGCGCCGGCGATCCCTGCAGCGCGGTGCGCTGCAAGTAATGGAAGACGGCGCGCATGCCGCCAAGTTCTTCGCCACCGCCGGCGCGACCCGGACCGCCGTGGACGAGCGACGGCAGAGGCGACCCGTGACCGGTCGATTCCCGCACGGAGTCCCGATCGATGACGGCGATGCGCCCATGATGCGAACCGATGCCAAAGACGAGTTCACTTGCGGATTGCGGATCGTAGGTAAAAATGGACGCGACCAAACTGCCGCCGCCGCGGTTGACGAGCGTCACCGCGCCGGCGAGCGAATCGTAGGGCATCAGCGTCGCTACCGGCCCGAAAGCTTCGAGTTCGTGCACCTTCGCCGCCTCGAGCGGACGCTCGCAACCGAGCAGGATCGGCCCCAGGAAAGCTCCGCGAGATTCGTCGGCACCGCGAACGGCACAGTGCGCCGGATCGCCGAAGAGGAGCGCGGCTTCCGTCCGTAACGCGGCAACGTTCGCGCGGACGTCCTCACGCTGCGCGAGGCTGACGAGCGGCCCAAGCTGCACCTCGTCGAGACGCGGGTCGCCGATGACGATGCCGGCCAGACGCTCGCGCAGTGCCGACGCCACGGCCCCGTAGTACTCGCCCGGCACGAAAGCACGGCGGATTGCCGTGCACTTCTGACCGGCCTTAACGGTCATTTCGCGCACGACTTCACTCACGAACGCATCGAATTCGGGTGTACCCGCGGCTGCATCCGGACCGAGCACTGCAGCATTGAGCGAGTCGCGCTCCGCAACGAAGCGCACGCCTTGCGCGGCGACTGCCGGATGCGCGCGCAGTTTCAGCGACGTTTCAAGCGAGCCCGTAAACGACACGACGTCTTGTCCCGTCAGTTGCTCGAAGAGATCGCCCGTATTGCCCACGATGAGCTGCAGCGCGCCCTCCGGGAAAACGTCCGCTTCGATGATCGTCGCGAACAGCGCCGCAGCGACCTGGGCGGTCGCGGTCGCGGGCTTGATGATGCACGGCACGCCCGCCAAGAGCGCGGGCGCGAGCTTCTCGAGCATTCCCCAGCACGGAAAATTGTACGCGTTGACATGGACGGCGACGCCTTGCAGCGGCGTCAGCACGTGCCGGCCGGCAAACGTCCCCTGCTTGCCGAGCACTTCGAGCGGCCCCTCGAGGATGAAGTGCTCATCGGGCAATTCGCGCCGTCCGCGCGAAGCGTAAGCGAACAGCGCTCCGATTCCGCCCTCGACGTCCACGTCTTGATCGCGCGGCGTCGCACCGGTGTCGAACGACAGCTCGCGCAGTGGCGCCTTGCGCTCGTTCACGTACTCGGCCAGTTCGCGTAGAAGTGCCGCGCGGCGCGCGAAGGTCAACGCCCGCAGGTTCGGCCCGCCGCGTTCGCGGGCGAAACGTAGCATTTCTGAAAAATCGAGACCCGCGCTTGAAACGCGAGCAAGCACCCCGCCGTCGACCGCGCTGCGGACGTCCGAGAATCCCTCGCTCGCCGCATACCAGCGGCCCGCGACATAGCTCTCGAGCTTCATGAACGCGCTCCCTACCAAACGGTAAGTTCAGTCTATCCGTTCACTTCTATTTACGTCAAGCGGAGTGGCGCACCATTAGTCCCGGCTAGGACGGCAGCGGGGGAGCTTGGCGCGTCCAGGTGCCTTCGAAGACGACGGAGACCACGGCATCTGCGAGCTCGGCGCTCGAGACACGGCCTCCCGGGCGATACCATTCAACGATGGAGTTGGACATGCCGAAGATCAAGCGCACGACCAGAGCCGCATCGACTTCCGCATTGAACTCGCCGGCCGCCTGTGCTTCGCGCACGATCCCGGCCACAGCCGCGTCGAACGCCCGCCGGCGTTCGAGCGCCTGGCGCTCGGTTGCTGAATTTCCGCGCACTCGTACGAGTACGGTCAGTTCGGGAAGAACCGCTACCGCAAGCTCGGTCACGCGGCGCACGATGTAACGCAGCCGCTCGATCGGACGGCCGAACTGCGCCGCCGGTTCGTTGAGCACGGCGAAGAGTGCTTCGAGCGCGCGTTGCAAACCGCGCTCGAGCAATGCCTCTTTACCGCTGACGTGATGGTAGATCGCAGCCTTCGTGATACCCGCGGCGCGCGCGACGTCATCCATCGAGGCGCCGTCAAAGCCGCGTTCGGCGAATACACGCAACGCAACGTCGGTGATACTGTCTAGATCGTATGGACGGCGAGCTTGTTCCACTGTCGTGCGCGTTCCGTCGCCGGGACTTTGCTTCCTTCGCGCCGCTTCGATCAAGCGCGGCAATGCCGTGCGCCTTTTCGATCAAGCACGGCAGTGCCGTGCGCCGTTTTCAAGGAGCGCGGTCACATCGCAGCGAGAAGAGAGCGGCATGACATTACGTGAAATTCGCTCGGCTGCGGTCATCGGAGCCGGCACGATGGGTTCCGGAATCGCAATGACCTTCGCCAACGCCGGCATCGACGTGCGCATCATGGACGCCGACGCGGCTGCACTCGAACGCGCTCGCAAAACGGTCGCGACAACCTATGGCTCCGCCGTCGAGCGCGGACGTCTCTCCCA
>Ga0302326_10005334_pt1 | contig 29358 bp, 27 predicted proteins | sample Palsa_T0_3_FD_202264 | JGI IMG/M metagenome (GOLD analysis project Ga0302326, IMG submission 202264) | Peat permafrost microbial communities from Stordalen Mire near Abisko, Sweden - Palsa_T0_3 | ecosystem: Environmental > Terrestrial > Soil > Palsa > Peat permafrost | place: Sweden: Abisko... | reverse complement strand
CGCGTGGTTGGGGGCGGGCGCGGGCGCGAGGTTGGGCGCGAGCGCGTGGGCGGGCTCGGGGGCGTGGTCGGGCGCGTCGTCAGTTGGGTTCGAGGTCAAGGTCGAGGTCGAGGTCGGGGTCGGGTTCGAGGTCGAGGTCGAGGTCGAGAATGGCGGGGGGGCGGGGAGGGGGGGCGGATTCACCGGAGCGGGCGGCGGGTAGCTGCTGGCGCGGGGGTCCGGCGGCTTGGGTGGGCGGGTGGACGGCTTTCGCTCTTCGCGCAGCGAGCTTGCGCGATCGACCAGGGCCTTGGAACGCGTGTCGAGGCGGGTGAATCGCAGGGTCAGCCCCGCCTGGCCATCGTAGGCATTCGGCTTGAAACCCACGACACGTCCCTCGCCGCGGACGAGCACCTGTCCCGACGACAGAGCGAGCTCGAAACGCAAGACGACGCCCTGCGGCCGCGATTGAGCGCCGATGAGCACCACCGTGGTACGCGTGAGCGTGTCGAGCTCCTTGTCGAGAAACTCGTCCTCGGTCGCGTAGGGGCGGGTGATCCGGATCGCGACAGGCGGGCGCGGATCGTCGGGCACGACCGCCAGGATACTCGCGCTCGCACGCGCTTGGCCACTGCAGCTAGCGTCTCCGGACCCACCGTGTTACTCGCTGCCGCGAGCGCGCGATGGGCGGCAAAAGCGGCGGACACCGAGTGATGCTCGTGGGGGCCGGCGCGCGCGAGCACGCGCTGGCAACGGCGATCGCCGCCGGCGGGCACGAGGTGGTCGTCGCGCCGGGCAATGCGGGGACGGAGGCCGTTGGGCGCAATGTCCCAGTGCGCGCGGACGACGTACCGGGTCTGGTGGCGCTGGCGAGCGCCGAGCGGGCGGACCTGGTCGTGGTCGGGCCGGAAGCGCCGCTCGTGCTCGGGCTGGTGGACGCGCTCGCCGAGCGGGGGATCGCGACTTTCGGCCCGTCGAAGGCGGCCGCCCGGCTCGAGGGTTCCAAGGCCTTCATGAAGCGGTTCTGCGAGCGGCACGGGATCCCCACGGCGCCGTTTCGGGTGTTCGACGCCGCCGACGCCGCCGAGCGTTTCGTACGCGAGGCGGCGCGCCCACTCGTCGTAAAGGCCGACGGATTGGCTGCGGGCAAAGGCGTCGTCGTCTGCGACGCGGCGGGCGACGCCTGCGCCGCCATCGACCGCATCATGCGAAAGCGCGAGTTTGGCGACGCGGGCGCCACGGTCGTCATCGAAGAGCGACTGGGCGGCGAGGAGGCGAGCTTTCACGTCGTTTGCGACGGAACGCGCGCGGTCGCGCTCGCGCCAGCGCAGGACCACACGCGCTTGGGCGACGGAGACGCGGGGCCGAACACCGGGGGCATGGGCGCGTACGCGCCGACGCCGGTCGTCGGACCGGCTGTGCACGACCGGGTGATGCGCGAGGTCGTCGAGCCGACGCTCGCCGGGATGGCCGACGACGGGACCCCCTTCCGGGGGGTGCTCTTCGTCGGATTGATGATGCATCGGGGTGAGCCTCGAGTTCTCGAGTTCAACACCCGCTTCGGCGACCCGGAAGCGACCGTGCTCGTTCCCACGTATGCCGGCGATTGGTTCGATCTGCTCGACGGCGCTGCGCGCGGGCGTTTGCCCGAGGGCGCTGCCGCGTCGAACAGGCACGCCATCGCGGCGCTCTCGGTCGTGATGGCGGCTGCCGGGTATCCCGGCAAACCGCGGGCCGGCGACCGTATCGAGGGCCTCGATGCGCCGCTGCCCCCTGGCGCCTTCGTCTACCACGCGGGCACCGAGCGCTCCGCGGACGGCGCGGTACGGACTTGCGGCGGCCGCGTGCTGGCCGTGGGCGCCACCGCCGCCTCCCTCGAAGAGGCCGCACGCATCGCGTACCGTGCCGTCGCGGGGATTCGCTGGGACGGCGAGCACCATCGCGGCGACATCGGGCACCGCGCGCTCTCAGGTGTTTCCCGCTAGCCCACGAGTTACGGAACGGACTCACCCGAGGAAAGACACATGGCCGAGATCGCCCCCCTGACCCCCCTGCGCTACGACCTCTCCAAGTTGGCAGAGGGCCTCGCGAGCGTCGTGGCGCCCCCGTACGACGTCATCTCGCGAGAGCAGCGAGCGGCCCTCGCCGCGCAGCATCCTCACAACATCGTCCGATTGATTCTGCCCGAGGGCGAGGGGGACACCAAGTACGGCGTGGCCGCCGACATCCTCAAGGGCTGGCGCGCGGAAGGGGTGCTCGTGCGCGACGACGAGCCGTCCTTCTACCGCTACGACCAAACATTCGCGCCTCCGGGCGCACCCGTAGGCAGCCGCACCATTCGCCGTCGTGGGTTCCTGGCGCTCGTGCGCCTCACGCCGTTCTCGGAGCGGAGCGTGCTACCGCACGAACGCACGCTGTCCGGTCCAAAAGAGGATCGGCTCAAGCTCTTCCGCGCCACCCGCACCAACCTGAGCCCGGGCTTCATGCTGTATCGCGACGCCCGCGGAGACCTCGACGCTCCGCTCGAGACGGCGCAAGCGCTGGCCGAGTTCACGACCTCCGACGGCGTGCACCACGCGCTTGCCAAGGTGCGCTCGCCCGAGGCCATCCGCGCCATCGTCGAGGGGGTCGCGCGCTCGTCGCTCCTCATCGCCGATGGGCACCATCGCTACGAGACGGCACTGCGCTATTCGCAAGAGGTCAGTGGCGAAGCGCGAGGCGGCGCCGACCGGGGCGAGCACCGGTTCTTCATGTCGTTTCTCGCCAACGGCGACGATCCCAACCTGGTCGTGTTCCCGACGCACCGGCTCGTGCACTCGCTGCCATCGTTCTCGCTCGACGACCTTCTACGCCGCGCCGCGGCGACGTTCGACGTCTTGCCATTGCCGCGCGGCGTCGGCGCCGAACTGTTGGTCGAAGGATTGCGCGCCGCAGAGGGTGCCGAAAAGCGTCCGAGCGTCGTCGTCGCGGTGTCCGACGGCCGCGCCGCCGTCCTGACGTTGAAGGCCGACGCCGACCTCGACGCCCACCCGACGCTCGGGCCGAAGCCCGAGGTCCTGCGGCGCACCGACGTGACCGTGCTCCACGCAGGAATTTTCGAGGAGCTCCTCGGCATCACGCCGGAGGCGCAGGTTGCCAAGACCAACCTCTGGTACGTCCAGGACGCGGCCGAATCGCTCGCCGAGCTCCGGGGCGGTGTGCGCGGGCAGGCGCTGTTCCTGATGAACCCGACGCCCGTCGCCGCGGTTCGCGATGTCGCCGAGGCCGGCGAGGTGATGCCGCAGAAGAGCACCTTCTTCTACCCGAAGGTATTCACCGGCCTCGCCGTCCACACGCTGGACCCGGCGCGCACCGTGGCGAGGTAGTCGCCCGTCCCATGGCGGTGCCGAGGGCCGTGCTTACGATGGAGCTACGGTGGCAGCGGAGGAAACGGAGCACTTGGAACGTGCATCTTTGTCAGGGGCGGCCTATTCGTTCTAGGTGGCTTGTTCGAGTTAGCTCGAGTTAAAACCGCGCCCGTCCGCATGGCACGCCGCGAACGTCTTCTATAGGAGAGGTGGCGAGACAATGTCCGACAAGAAGCAGAACCCCCCGCGTCAAGACGACGAGCCGATTCAGTTCGGGGATGAGCTGCCGGTCCTGCCCATCCGCAACGCCGTTCTGTTCCCCGGCGCGGTGGCGCCCTTCGACGTGGGCCGCGAGAAGTCGGTGGCCCTGGTCGAAGACGTCGACAACCTGACGTCGCCCGTCATCGCGATCTTCGCGCAGCGCGACCCCTCGACCGACGACCCGGGCAAGGAGGACCTGCACCAGGTGGGGTGTGCGGCTCGGGTGCTCAAGGCGCTGAAGCACAGCTCGGGCAACTACTCGCTCATCCTGCAAGGGCTCGAGCGCATCCGCCTCGACGAGATCACCCAGAGCGGCCCATACCTGAAGGCGAAGATCGGACGCCTCAACGAGACGAACTCCGGCGACGACGAGGCGGAGGCACTCAGCATGAGCCTGCGCGACATCGCCAAGCAGGTGATCCAGTTGATGCCCGAGCTCCCGCGCGAGGCGGGTTCGCTCATCGACTCGATCCAGGCGCCCGGCGCCCTGGCCGACCTGGTGGCTGCCAACCTCGACGCGCCGGTCGACGAGAAGGCTGCGCTCCTCGAGACGGTCGACGTCAAAGATCGGATCCGCAAGGTGCTCAAGCTGCTCACGCGCCAGCTCGAGATCCTCAAGATGCGCGAGCGCATCAACTCGCAGATCAAAGAGGAGATGGGCAAAAACCAGCGCGAGTATGTCCTTCGTCAGCAGCTCAAGGCCATCAAGGAGGAGCTCGGCGAGGACGACGGCGATCAGGGCGATCTCGACGGTCTCGAGGAGCGCATCGCGAAGGCCAGCCTGCCGCAAGAAGCCGAGACGGTGGCCAAGAAGCAGCTCAAGCGCCTCCGCAACATGCAGGTCGGCAGCGCGGAGTACACGGTGGTGCGCACGTACCTCGACTGGATCCTCGACCTGCCGTGGCACGCGCAGACGCCGGACAACATGGACATTGGCGCGGTGCGCAAGGTCCTCGACGAGGACCACTACGGTCTCGAGAAGGTGAAAAAGCGCATCCTGGAGTACCTCGCTGTCCGCAAGCTCAAGAAGGACAAGAAGGGCCCGATCCTGTGCCTCATCGGTCCGCCGGGCGTCGGCAAGACGTCGCTCGGCCGGAGCATCGCGCGCGCCCTCGGACGCAAGTTCGTCCGCATCTCACTCGGCGGCGTGCACGACGAGGCGGCCATCCGCGGCCACCGGCGCACCTACGTGGGCGCGCTCCCGGGGCAGATCATCCAGGGAATGAAGAAGGGCGCCACGATCAACCCCGTCTTCATGATGGACGAGGTGGACAAGATCGGACATGACTTCCGCGGCGACCCGGCGGCGGCGCTGCTCGAGGTGCTCGACCCCGAGCAGAACAACACCTTCGCCGACCACTATCTGGAGATCCCCTACGACCTCTCCAACGTCATGTTCGTCGCCACGGCGAACATCGCCGACCCGATCCCGGCGCCCCTGCGCGACCGCATGGAGATCCTGGAGATCCCCGGCTACACGCGCCGGGAGAAGCTCGCGATCGCGCGCCGGCACCTGATCCCCAAGCAGCTCGAAGAGCACGGCATCACCCGGGAGCAGCTCGACATCACCGACAAAGCCGTCGATTTGGTGATCGACTTCTACACGCGTGAGGCCGGCGTTCGCACGCTCGAGCGCCAAGTCGCGAGCATCATCCGCGGCGTCGCCGTCAAGATCGCCGAAGGCGATACGACGCCACGCAGGATCGACGACGAAGACCAGGTGCGCGAGTTCCTCGGCCCGCAAAAGTTCACGAGCGAGGTGGCGGAGCGCACGGAAGAGGCGGGTGTCGCCACGGGCCTTGCGTGGACGAGCGTCGGCGGCGAGATCCTCTTCATCGAAGCGACGCGCATGTACGGCACCGGCAAGCTGCAGCTCACCGGTCAGCTGGGCGACGTGATGAAAGAGTCGGCACAGGCGGCACTTTCGTACGTCCGCACGAACGCCGAGAAGTACGGCATCAGCCGCGACTTTCTCGAGAAGAGCGACATTCACATCCACATTCCCGCGGGCGGCATGCCCAAAGACGGGCCGAGCGCCGGCGTCACGATGTTCACGGCGCTGGTCTCGATGCTCACCGGCATCCGCGTCCGGCACGACGTGGCGATGACGGGTGAGATCACGCTCCGCGGGCGCGTGCTGCCGATCGGCGGCCTGAAGGAAAAGGTCCTCGCAGCGCACCGCGCCGGGATCAAGCGCGTGCTCGTGCCCGAGCGCAACAAGGCAGACCTCGACGAAGTCCCGGCCGAGGTCAAAAACGACCTCGAGTTCATCTTCGTGAGCAAGATGGACGCCGTGCTCGAGGCAGCGCTCGAAGAGATGCCCAAGCCCAAGCCGGAAGAGAAGGCCGCCGCGGTAACGCCTCCGTCGAATTAGTTACGGTCGAGGGGAGCGACCTCCGCTCCACTCGAGCTCCCCACCGGATTCGGTTCGTGGCGGGGCGGCGGGCCGCCGCTCGGGGCCTCTGCTCCCGCTCGATTGGGGGAGGGTGTACCGTGGGCCGATGAAACCGGTGCGAATCGGGTTGCTTGGCTGCGGGACCGTCGGGGGCGGTGTCCTGCAGCTCCTCAAGGCCAAGGGGGAGCGGGTCGTTCAGAGCGTGGGGGCGCCCATCGAAGTGGCGCGCGTGCTGGTCCGTGACGCGGACAAGGGGCGCGTGCCCGAGCTCGATCGCTCCAAGCTGACGACGGACCCCGAGGACTTGCTGGGCGACACATCGATCGATGTCTTCGTCGAGGTCATGGGCGGCATCGATCCAACGCGCGCGCTCGTGGAGCGCGCCATCGACTCGAAGCGCAGCGTGGTCACCGCAAACAAGATGCTGCTCGCGATGCACGGGCCGGCGCTCATCGACCGCGCGATCGCGAGCGGCGTGGATCTGGCATTCGAGGCCTCCGTGGGCGGTGGGATCCCGGTGATCCGCGTGCTGCGCGAGGCGCTGGCCAGCGACACGGTCGTGCGGCTCCAGGGGATCGTCAATGGCACCTGCAACTACATGCTGACGCGGATGCGGTCCGAGGGGCTCGCGTTCGACGAGGCCGTGCGCGAGGCGCAAGCCAAGGGCTACGCCGAAGCGGATCCCGCGCTGGACGTGGACGGGCACGACGCGGCGCACAAGCTCGCGGTTCTCGCGATGCTGGCGTTCGGGGGTTCCGTGGACTCGGCCCGGGTCCCCACGGAGGGTATTCGGGGCATCGACCCGATCGATCATCGCTTCGCGCAGCGCTTTGGGTTCGTGATCAAACACCTCGCAATTGGTCGCGAGCGCGGCGAGTCCGTCGAGCTGCGAGTGCATCCAGCGCTCGTGCCGCAGGACGCGCCGCTCGCCAACGTGAACGGCGTGCTGAACGCCATCGCGATCGAGGGCCGGGCGCTTGGGGTCACGGTGCTATCGGGGCGGGGCGCCGGCGATCTGCCCACGGCTGTGAGCGTCGTTGCGGACGTGCTCGACGTCGCGCGGGCGCGGCGCAGCGGGGCGTCGGGCCTCGCGACGCGCGGGATCGTGACGCGCGCGCGGGCGGTGGCCCCGATGGACGACCTGCGGGGGAGCTACTACCTCCGGTTCCAGGTGCACGACCGGCCGGGGGTCCTGGCCCGGCTTGCTGGCGCGCTTGGCGACGCGGGGGTGTCGATCGAACAGATGGTGCAGGAGGGCGCGGGCGACGCGAGTCCGGTCGAGATCGTGATGTTGACGCACGAGGCGACGGAGCGCGACGTGCGGCGGGCGCTCGACGTCATCGCGCGCAGCGAGGTTGCGGCGGCCGCTCCTCGCATGATCCGCATTCAAGACACCTGAGGGGTTGGCGGCAGAGGGGTCAGAGATCGACCTGCTCGACCGCGTCGACCGCTTCACCCAGAAACCGCCGTGCGGCGTCACGGAACGATGCCGGCACGTCCGTGACCAGCAACTGCACGGGCGGGCGCGCCCCGCCATCGGCGCGCGCCAGCCCCCGCGCGAGCAAGAAGGCCCCGACGTCGGCGGCCGTCGCGCAGGCGCTGTCGACGACCGTCACGTGGGGCCCGATGCGCTCTCGCACCTCGGCATCGATGACGTCGCGCAGTAGCGGATAGTGCGTGCACCCGAGCACCACGACGTCGACGTTCGCCCGGGCCAGCGGCTCGACGTAGCGCCGCACCGCGAGCCGCGGCACCTCGCCTTCCGTCCAACCCTCTTCGGCCAGCGGCACGAGCAGCGGCGCGGACTGCCCGATCACCTCCGCCCGCGTCGACACCTGGGACACCGCGCGCCGATACGCCCCCGACGCGATCGTGCCCGCTGTCGCCAGGATCCCGATGCGGCCCGAGCGCGTTGCCGCAACCGCCGCGCGCGCCCCCGGTTCGATGACGCCCAGGATGGGCACGTCCAGCTCGATACGCAGCCGCTCGGGCGCCACGGCGCTGACGGTGTTGCAGGCGACCACGATGGCCTTCACGTCGCGGGCCACGAGATGGCGTGCGCACGAAAGCGCGTAGCGGATGACCGTGGTCGGTCCCTTCGTGCCATAGGGCACGCGCGCCGTGTCGCCGAGGTAGACGATTCTCTCGTGTGGCAACGCTTCGCGGAGTGCGCGCACCACGGTGAGTCCGCCGAGGCCTGAATCGAAGACGCCGAGCGGCGCGTCGCGGTTCACGCGGTGGCCCGCCACGTGTCGCCTGCGGCGATGACCTGCTCGAGGACCGCCATCCGGACCGCGACCCCCGCTTCGACCTGATCGAGGATGACGCTGCGGTCGCCATCGGCCACGCGCGGGTCGATCTCGACGCCGCGGTTGATCGGCCCCGGGTGCATGACGATCGCGTCCGGTTTGGCGAGGGCGAGCGTGCGTGCGTTGAGGCCAAACGTCCGGGCGTATTCGCGGGTGCTCGCGATCATCGCGCCCGCGAGGCGCTCGGTCTGGATGCGGAGCATCATCACGACGTCGGCCCCCTCGACGGCTGCTTCGATGCGTTCGAACGCCTTCACCGTCGGCCCGAGCGATTCCACCTCGCGCGGCATCAGCGTGCGCGGACCGCAGAGACGCACTTCGACGCCGAGGGCGCCGAGCAGCAGAGAGTTGGATCGTGCGACGCGAGAATGCAGCACGTCGCCGCAGATCGTGACGACGCGGCCCGCGAGGTCTCGCTTGCTTCTGCGGATGACGAAGGCGTCGAGCAAGGCTTGCGTGGGGTGCTCGTGGGCGCCGTCGCCGGCGTTGACGATCGAGGCCCGCGTGTGTGCCGAGACGAAGTGCGGGGCCCCGGAGGCCGCGTGGCGGAGCACGATCGCATCCGCGCGAAGCGCTTCGAGGTTGCGCACGGTGTCGAGCAGCGTCTCGCCCTTGGTGACGCTCGAGGTCTGTAGCGCGACGTTGACCACGTCGGCGCCGAGACGCTTGCCGGCTACCTCGAACGAGGTGCGCGTGCGCGTCGACGACTCGAAGAAGACGTTGACGACGGTGCGACCGTGGAGGACGCGCGCGTTCTTCACGTCGTCGCGCGGCATGTCAAACCAGCGTTCGGCGCCGTCGAGCACCTGCAGGATGTCGTCGCGAGAGAGCTCGGCGATGCCAAGCAGGTGACGGTGGCTCCAGGCGGGCATGGGACGCTAGTTCAAATAGCGCTTGTCCTTGGGCGGCGTCCTCTTTCTCAGGACGTCCTCGAGGCCGCCCGAGACGACGCGCAGCGGCGTGGAGGAGCTGGGGCGTCGCCGAGGCTTGAGCGGGAGGACGTCGTGGGGCGACGCGCCGCGGGCTTGCCGTCGCAGCAGCGCGAGCCGGACGCGGAGCCATACGCTACGGAAGAGCGACGGCGTGCCGCCGAACAGCAGCCCTGCGAGCAACCCGCCGAATGGCGCCACGACACCCTCGGGCGTACCCGCGGGGTAGATGAGGTCGACGACGCAGAACCCGATGGTGATCCAGAAGAGCGTGATGCCGCGAATGGGCAACACGAAGAAGAGCTGCACCGTCGAGTCGGCGTATTCGCGCGACCACGCGATGGCGATCGCGGTGATCGCCGCCGCCGGTCCGAACACGAGCGCCGGATGGAACCGCTCGGGCGCCCCGGGCGGCATCCACCGATCGATCGCGAGCGTCACCAGGTTGCCCATGACAACGGCGATCCCGAGAAAGCGAAGGAGCCGCCCGCCACCCCAGCGCCGCTCGAGGGGGGCGCCGAGGAAGTAAAGGCCGAGCAGCGAAAAGAAGAGGTGGCTCCAGCTCTCGGGGCTCGTCAGCAGGCCCGACGTGATCCATCGCCAGACCCACGGAAGCGGCCGTCCAGGCTGAAAGGCGAGCCACGGGAAGATCTCGAGCCCTGCCTGCGACCAGGCCGACACGAGCGCGGTGAGCACTCCCGTGGCCGCCACCGCCCCGAGCACCGCGCCAAGCGCGGGCCCCGGCCGGGGGAAAGCCTGGGAGACCGAGGGGCGCTCGTTCATCCCTGATGACTCTAGTGGCCGAGCGGGGGACCCGCCAGGTCCAGGCCGGCCGCTGCTACTCGCTCGCCGTCTCGCTGGCCGCGTCGCTCACAAGCTCGGCCGCCTCGACTGCGCCGTCGGCAACGGGTCCCACGTCGCTGGTCGCGCCGTCCGCTACGGCCGACCCAGCGTCGAAGGGTACGAGCGGGCCGCAGTTCGCTACGGCCGGAAGGTTGGGCTGCAGGTACGCGGTGCACGTCGTGGTCCATTGTGGCGCGACGCCGCCGCCGTCGAGGACGGCGCTCACCTGCTCGGCCGGGCAAAGGTCGGAGATCGCGCTCCCGTCGGGCTCCGAGGTGCATGGATTGAGCGCGGCCGGAAAGCCGGCGAAGTTCCACGCGGCAATCGTGAGCGCGAAAGACTGGTTGCCGCCGTCGGAAACCGGCAGGTTCTCGAAATAACCAGGGGCAAAGCACTCGAACACGGATGCGTACTGCTGGTCGGGAAAGCCCAAGGGGACCCCACCCGGGTAGACGTAGCTGAGGACGGCCGAGTAGCGGTAGACCGCGTTCGGGTCGTTCGGGTCGTCGTTGCAGCCGTGGCCGAGCACGAGCGACTGCGACGAGATCTCGACGCCGGTGATGGGCGTGTACGTGAGCGTCGACGAGGACTGGTCGCAGTGGACGAGGGCGGTCACCGCGGCCGTCAATCCCGCGGTCGTCGCGGCGAGGGCCGCGCCGGCGCGTACCCAGCGCCCGCGGGAAAACCGCGGAGCAGGGCCGCCCTTCGTGGACTGCGGGTCGTTCACGTTCGAGTGCATTTACGCGCAATCGCCGGACGGTTCAACCTGCGCGAGGCGGGCGAGCCACGACCCGCTCGATCGTGCGCGTTGTCATGGTTCCCGCAACGACCTCGGGATCGGCGAGCAGGAGGCGGTGCAGATCGATGTTGGTGCGGATGCCCTGCACGATGAACTCGTCGAGCGCGCGGCGCATTCGAGCGATGGCCTCGGGGCGCGTCGGCGCATGGACGATGAGTTTGGCAAGGAGCGAGTCGTAGTCGCCGGGCACCCTCCAGCCCCCGTACACGCCCGAGTCCACGCGAACCCCGGTACCGCCGGGGGGGATCCATTCGGTGATGACGCCAGGCCAGGGGGCGAAGGTCTTGGGGTCCTCGGCGTTGATGCGGCACTCGATCGCATGCCCCCGGAAGCGCCACGGACGCGTGTCGGGCAGATCGATCTTCTCGCCCGCGGCGGCCCGGATCTGCAGCGCCACCAGGTCGAGCCCCGTCACCATCTCGGTCACCGGGTGCTCCACCTGCACGCGGGTATTCATCTCCAGGAAGTAAAGATCCTGCTTCTCGTCCATCAAGAACTCGAGCGTGCCGAGTGAGGTGTAGCCCGTGGCGAGGATCGCCTTGCGAATGACTTCTGCCATGGCCTGCCGCCTCTCCGGGGTCATCGCAGGGCTCGGTGCCTCCTCGATCACCTTCTGGTGGCGGCGCTGAAGAGAGCACTCACGCTCGCCCAGCGTCCAGACGCCCCCGTGCTGGTCGGCCAGTACCTGGAACTCGATGTGGCGCGGGCGCTCGACGAACTTCTCGCAGTACACGTCCGGGTTCTTGAAGCCCGTCTCGGCCTCGTGCCGCGCGCTGGCGAAGGCATCGGACATCTCGCCGTCGCCGCGCACGATCCGCATCCCTCGCCCACCGCCGCCACCGCTCGCCTTGAGAATGACCGGGTAACCGATCCGCCGCGCTTCTCTCGTCGCGTGCTGGTCGTCCTCCAGCACCGGGCTGCCCGAGAGGAGCGGCAGGCCGAACGCCTCGGCATTCTTGCGGGCCGTGACCTTGTCGCCCCAGGCGCGCATCGCCGCGGGCGTGGGGCCGATGAACGTGATGCCACACTTGGCGCAGATCTCGGCGAACTGCGCGTTCTCCGAGAGAAAGCCGTACCCGGGGTGGATGGCTTCGGCGCCAGTGATCTCCGCGGCGCTGATGATGGCCGGGATGTTGAGGTAGCTCTTGCTCGCGGCGGCGGGGCCGATGCAAACCGCTTCGTCGGCGAAGCGCACGTGCAACGCGCGGGCGTCGGCCTCCGAGTGCACCGCAACGGTGCGGATGCCGAGCTCGCGGCACGCGCGCACGACCCGCAGCGCGATCTCGCCCCGGTTCGCGACCAGGATCTTCTTGAACATCACGCCTTCTTGATTCGAAAGAGCTTTTGCCCGAACTCCACGTTCTTGCCGTTCTGGGCGAAGACCTCGACGACGGTGCCAGCGCACTCGGCCTCGATCTCGTTCATCAGCTTCATCGCCTCGATGATGCAGAGCGTCTGCCCGGATCGAACCACCGAGCCCACTTCGACGAAGGGCGGTGCGTCGGGCGAAGGGGCGCTGTAAAAGCTGCCCACGAATGGGCTCGTCACGTCGACGTGGCCGTGCGCTGTCGAATCGGGCGAAGGCGCGATGGCGGGCGCGGCGACCGGGGCGACCACGCTCACCGGCGCACCTCGAGCGCCGCGCGCGACACGGATGCGCACACCGCTCTCTTCGTGTTCGAACTCGGCGATGTCCTTGAGCGCCAGCAGGTCCAGCAGCGCTCCCAGCTTGTCGAGATCAAGGCTCATGGGTCGTGACTAGGCGCCACATTAGGCCCGAAGCCCGCCACGAGGGAAGATGTCGTGGGTGGGAAAGTGCTTACGCATTCGACGACGCGAAGCGTCGAGAATCGCACCGTTTTCAGATGCTTCAGACGCTCCGCGCTAGCCTTCGAACGAGTCCCTCCAGAGCGAGCTCGTAGCTGTCGGCGCCGAAACCGGCGACGCGCGCAACGCAAGCTTTGGCCACCCGCGATCGCCTGCGAAACGGTTCTCGGGCGTCCGGGTTCGAAAGGTGCACCTCGACGCAAGGCAACGCGACCCCCGATAGCGCGTCAAGAATCGCGATCGACGTGTGCGTGTACGCTCCTGGATTGAGGAGAAGGCCTGCGAACCCGTCGGAGGATGCTGCCCCGATCCAGTCGACGATGGTGCCCTCGTGGTTGGTCTGTCGACCCTCGACCTCGACGCCGAGGGCGCGTCCGCGCTTCTGCAAGTGCGCGTGGATCTCCGCGAGCGTGACCTGGCCATAGATTTCCGGCTGCCGGGTGCCGAGTAGCTGCAGGTTGGGGCCCGAAATGCAGAGAATCCGCGTCGTCATTCGAGCTCGGCGAGGAGCTTCGGCGCGGCGGTGCGCATGAGGAACCGCCCCTTGCCGATGTTCCCATCGGGCCGCATCGCGATCGCCAAGAAGTACGTTTTGCCGAGGGTCCGGATGAGGGTGATCATCTTGTCGGTTCCGATTGCGACTTCGCTTGGCTGCCCTGCCTCGAGCGACTCGGCTGCCCGCCGGATGGATCCTAGGACCACGCCGAACTCGACCCCGATGTTCTGGATGTCGAAGGGTGCGTCGTCGCGCGCGTACGAATCCACCGCGATGCCTGAGTTGTCCATGACGAGGCCGGCGACGCCCCCCTCGATCTTCTCGACGATGTCGCGCAGCGCGTCTTGAAACATCGTCCTTGAGGCTATGGGCGCGGGGCGCCCTTGGTCAAGAACGGCGCCCGGCGGGTGCGCGAGCGCGCGAGCGGCACGCTTGACCCGCCGAGCGCCCGCAGTCTACCTTCCCGCGGTCTATCCGGGCGCGTTTTGCCGCCCTGGAAGCCACCGACGATGCGCGCACGAGCCGGGGATCCTCCCCGCACGATGGCCCAAAAGATCCTCTCCGCGCGGTCGACCGATGCCGCGCCCGCGCGAGGGGACATGGTTGTCGCGGCGGTCGATCAGGTCGTGCTGTCGCGCGGTCCCCGTCGCGTTTATGCAGCGGCGGTCACGGCGGGCCTCAAGAAAACCTCGGTCGAGGTGGCGGTCGCTTACGACGGCTGCTGCGTCTCGACCGATGGCCCGGCCGACGACGCCGCGCGCGCCGCTTCGGGCGAAGGACTGTCACACGGCATCTGGGCCGCACGGGCGGGCGTTGGCTTTCCCGCGCCTGTTCATCTCGAGCGACTGGCGAGCCCCGCTCGCCTTTGCGTCACCGACGAGCCGCGCCTCGCGGGCGTGGGCGGCATCGGGATGCTCGCGCTCGTCGTACCCACGGCGTCGCTCGCGGGGGCGCTCGCGCAAGGCACCGTCCTCGTTCGCGCGCCCGTGAGCGTCCAGGTGCTGCTCGGCGGGCGGCTGCGACCATTCGTGTGTGCGCGTGATGTGGCGCTCGAGCTCGTGCGCCGCGGCCTCGGCGACGTCGTGCGGCGCGTCGAGGAGTCGCGCAGCGCCCCCGTCGTGCTCGAGTTCGGCGGTCCGAGTGCACGCTTGCTCTCGGTGGGCGAGCGCAGCGTTCTCGCGGCGCTGGCACCCCAGGTGGGCGCGGCCGCTGCGCTCTTCGTCAGCGACGAGCGCACCGAGGTGTTCCTGCGCGATCAGCGTCGCTCCAAGGCGCATCGTGCCCTGGCTCCCGACGCGGGCGCGCCTTGCGAGGAGGTCGTCAATGTCGACCTGGGCGCAGTGGACCCGTTGCTCCTCGACGAGAATGGTCAGGTTCGCGCACCGCGCGATCTCGCGGGCCAGCCGGTGTCGCAGGCTCTGCTCGGCGGCGACGGGGGCGTGACGCTCCGCGACCTGTTCGCAGTAGCAACGTTGCTCAAGAGCAAGCGCGTTCCGCCGGGTCTCGATTTCTTGCTGGCTACACCGTCGAGACAGATGCTCGAAGTGCTTGCGGGCGCGGGCGCGCTCACGGACCTCATCGCGACCGGCGCGCGGCTGGTCGAGCCGGACGCGCGCGTGGTGTCGGGCGCAATTTACGCTCCGCCTCGTAGCGGGCTCTCGATCCGCACCTGCGACCCGGAGCCGAGGGTCGCCGGACGGCGCGCGGCCATCGTCGCGTCGGCCGAGACGCTCGCCTACGCCGTGGCCACGGGCGAAATCGGGGATCCGCGTTCCTTCAAGCGGCCCGTGCGCGTCACGGTTCCGCGGGCGCTGCCGACCGACGACGTACTCATCGCGCGCAAGGCCGAGCGCGGCGACGCGGCGTCGTCCGGGCGCGGCAAGCGCGAAGGCGCTGCCGCGCTCCCTCCGTCGCCGCCATGGCAGGGTGCTTGGACGCTGCATCTCGTGGAAGCCGCAGCGTTCTTCGGCACGGCGGCGGGCGCGCACGACGCACGCCGGGAACCCAACGGCGAGGCTGGCGTCGCCGTCGTGTGCGTCACGCTCGACGAAGTGCGAGAGCTTGCGCAGCGAGCCGCCGATATCGCGGGGTACGTGCGCGCGGTGATGGCGCCCTACATCCCGGGCGCTCTCGTCGCGCTGCTCAGCGGCTCCGGCATCGCCGCCATCCGGCTCGACGTGGCGGCTGCCAAGGCGCTTCGGGGTCAAGGCTCGATCGCGCTGCCGGCGCCCGGCCAGTGGCCGGAGGGCGCCGCGACGGCCGTGGCTTCGGGGAGCACCAAGCTTTCGCTGACGTGGCTCGCCCTCGGCGCAGAACGCACATGGGCTACCGGCGTGCGCGCAGGGTCCAGTGCGGCAGGGCAGGCGGGCCATCCCCGGTAGGTGCGCGGAGAAGGCCTCGGTCGGCGCGTGACCGCGGCGCTTCGTTCTGGCATCCTCGCGGACGCGTGTCGAAAGGGAAGCTGACGCGTCAGGAGCTCGGTTGGCTGCTGACCCAAGAAGCGCAGGGCGCCGCTGAGCGTCTTCGTCTTGGCGTCTCGGCGCTGACGCAGATCCCGCCGGCCCCCGTGGTCGACGCAGCGACCGAAGGCGATGTTCGCATCAACGTCGACGCGAGCGGCGTCGACGCCACGCTGTCAGCGCTCGACGATGCGATGAAGATGCTCTCCAACCTGCACTCCGGTCCCGGCGTGCGGGGGCGTCGCGGCCGGATCGATCTGGCGGCCTTGCTCTGGGAAGTGGCGCCCGAAGCGCGTGTGTCGATAGAGCCGGGCAGCGGTACGGAGGTTTTTGGCGACGAGGCCGAGCTTCGCCGGATGCTGCACGTGATGCTCGGTCACGGCAGCGGCAGCGGCAGCGCCGTCGCGATGAAGCGCGACGGCGACGAGGTCGTGCTAGCGGTGGCCCTCGGGCCCGACAGCTCACCCACGGCGGACACCGAGCGCGCGTGGCTGTCGCGCATGGCGATCCGTTACGGCGGCCGTTACGAGATCGAGGGTGGGACAGAAGTGTTGGCCCTTCCGGCCGAGGGGGCCGAGGCACGCCAGGACGTGGTCAAGCTCCAGAAGGAGCTCGACGAAGCGCGCAAGCAGGGCCAAGCGTACGCGCGCGAGCTGGCCGGCCTCTGGGCCGCGGGTGACGAGGTCGTTGCGTCCTCGAGCTACCCGCCGCCCGCTGTGCCCGCAGCGGACCGGATGGCGGCGATCGCGCGCCTCGCAGGTGGCGTCGCGGCCACGCTGCGAGCGCGCATCGCGCCCATCGGGCGCGACGTCACCGAGCTGCGCACGGCGCTCTCGCCGCGAAAGAGCTCGCCCGATCTCGAGATGGTCGGCCGGCTCGACATCGATCAGCGGCTCGAGGCCATCCGACACAAGTTGACGGCGGTGCAAGATTTCGTCGCCGAGTTGGCCGCCGTTGGCGAAGTGGACCCGCAGGAGGCGGTTCGTTCGGTCGATATCGCGGAAGTGGTGCGTACCCAGGTGCGCGCGCTCGAGACGCGGGCGGCGCGAGGCGACGTGACGGTCCGGCTTCGCCTGATCCCCGAGGCGCCGGCCGCTTCGCCCCTGGGCCGGATCGCCCCGCGGGCCTGCGCCGCGCTGGTTCGCGCGATCCTGTCGCATGCGATCGACGCGTCGCCGCGCGGGTCCACCGTCGCCGTATCGATCTGCGTGCCCGACGAGGGGATGGGCGCTCGAATCATCGTGGACGACGCCGGCACCGCCCTACCCGCGGCGGCCCGGCGCGCGCTGCGGGCGCTGGAGTTCGATCCGGCCACGTTTGGCCGGCCGAGCGGGGTCGCCCCGTTCATCGCCGCCGAGCTGGCGGCGGGTCAGGGCGCATGGTTCGATCTGGGTGATGCGCCTGCGTCGGCCGGTGGAGGCGTTCGGACAACTGTGACGTTCCTCCCCTGACCGGGACGTGCCATTGTTCGTGATGCAGGAAAAACGGAGCGGCGAATGCGAATCCTCATCGTCGAAGACTCGGACACGATTCGTATGATGCTCGAAACGCTCGTGGGCGGTCGTGGCCACAAGGTCGAGGCCGTGCGCACCGGCATCAAGGGTATCGAATCGGCCCTCGCGAACCGTCCTGACGTGATCCTGCTCGATCTCAATCTGCCGGGCGGCAAGGACGGGATCGCGGTCATCCGCCAGCTGCGTGCCACCGAGGAGACCAAGGCGGTGCCCATCCTGGTCATCAGCGCCGCTGACGGGTTGAAGAACGACGCGCTCGAGGCCGGTGCCACGACATTCTACGCCAAGCCATTCAGCCCCACGGCGCTCTTGAAGCACTTGGAGACCCTGCGCCCCAGCGCACGCCCTACTTGAGCGGGCTAAGCAGCCCCAGCGAGCTTTTGGCGCGCTGAGCGCCCGCCTCGATCACGGTTCGGGCCTCGTCGTCGGGGATGCGAAGCTTCTTCGAGAGCTCCGCGAGGATCTGGTTCTCCTCGGCCGACTGGCGGCCATCGGCGTAGGTCATCAGGACGGCATGGCTCAGCACGAGGCGACGGTCGCCGGCGGACAAGTCCTGCACGTCGATGTCGTCGAGCGTTTTGCGCGTGGCCGCGTAGGCGAGCAGGGTCTGGCGCTCGGACTCGGCGGCGCCGTAGGCGTCGAGGAGGGCCGCCATCATCTGCTTTTCGGGCTCGTCGAAGGAGCCGTCGGCCCAGGCAACCGGGACGAGGGCTTTGACGATGGCCAAATCTTGGTCGTGCATGATCGTCGCCTCCTTCTCGGCAGGGTACTACCTTCTCGCGGCTATTTGGCGCTCACGCGTGCGATGCGTAGGGTGCCCTTTACCGAGGGCGCCGCCGCCGCGTCCACGGCAAAGTCGCTTGCCTGGACATGCAGACGCCGCCGGAACGTCGTGGGGCCCGCCACCAGCACGTCGACGTCGCGATTGCATTGCAGCTGCTCTATCCGAGCCTGAGGCCCCATCCCCGCGAGCATCCATACTTCGGCCCCGTGCGGCGTCGCCACGACGTGCACCGTCCCGGGCGCCCCTTCACCACCGACTTCGCTCCCCGGCTCGACGGGAGGCCACGGGTCGTTTCCAGCCACCTTCGCCGTCGAGCGGTCGAGCTGCACGGCCGTCTCGAATCGGGGCTTGCCGTCGGGCCCCCGGTCCCACGTGGCGCCCGCGGGGACGACGACACGCTTGGGCGCGTAGCCTTCGGCGGTTGCGACGAACTCGAGCCGTGCCCCGACGGGCATCTTCTCGACGTCGACGGGCGCCTGCCCGGCGTGCAGCAGGACCTCGGCACGGGCGGGAACGTCGCTCACGACGAGCGTTGCGCGGCATTGCACCTGGGCGGGCTCCGCCGGCGCGGCCGCGGTGGCCTGCGCTGGCGCCGGGGGCGCCTCGTGGGGGCGGAGCGTCCAGACACCGTAGCCGCCCGCCGCCACCGCTGCGACGGCCACTATCGCGAGGATCCCGGAGGTGCCGCGGCCGGCACCCGGCGGAGCCGCCTGGGTGCGGCGCAGCTCGGAGGGGCCCGTCGGGAGCTGGCGCGACTCGTCCCACGAGGACGCGCGAGGCCGCCGCATCGGCGCCGGCGCGGCAACGGGCTGTGCGCGTACGGTCGGCTCGGCGCCCATCGCCAGCAGCGATTCGACGCCGCCGTCGCTGGACGGTCCCGAGGAGGGCGGCGCGCTGCTGCGCCTGGCGAGAGCAAGCGGCGCGGACGGCGGAGGAGGCGTGGGCTCCAGGCCGGCCATCGCCTTGAGCTCACGCGCGTGACTCTGCTCTCCGCCCGCGGACACCGCGAAGTCCGCGATGAGAGCGTCGACGTCGGCGCCCGGCGGGATCGCGCTCGTGGGCTCGAACTGCATCGTGGGCATTTCGCTCGGCTCGGCCGGGATCGCTCGCTTGAGGAGCTCCTCCGGGATGTGGGCCCGGGCGGTCGTCGGGTCCTCCTCGCGAGGAAAGTCGGCCGGCGGAGGCATCGATGCGGTCATCGCGTGCCGCGGCATCGGATCCACGACCGGCGGCGGCGGCGGGGTCGCCGCGGGGTTGGAGGGTTGCGACGCGCGGCGCGTCGGGGGGAGCGCGTCGCCCGTGGCCGGGGATGCGTTGCGACCGACGCCGAGGGTGACGCGCCGCACCTCGCGGGCCAGGCGAGCGAGGGCGCGCCGTCCGGCCGCCCTGTTCACCGGGATGAGAGCCGTCTCCAGCTCCTCGGCCAGCGCTGGCAGGCCCGGCCCTCCGCGGCGCTTGCTCGCGGCCGCCAGCGCGGGTGTCTGCGTTCCAGTGGCGTCGAGGAGCCGCGCCAGCATGGCACGAACGGAGGTTTCGGCGTCCCCCGTCGTCGCCTCGCGGCGCGGCTTGACCAGGGCCACCGTGCCCTCCTCGCTCACGAAGACGCTCCGCGGGTCGACGTCGCCTCCCGCCGGATCGGCGTGCTCGGCGATCTCCAAGATCAGATACCCGGCGAGCTCCGGGGCCATCGGCACGCGCCGCGCGCCGAGGACCGTGAACACTTCATCGAGGGTGACCGACGAGTCGAACCCCCCGCTGCTCATGCCGCGCGCTCCGAATCGCCAAGCAACCGCACCGGTACCCCGCTCGACGCGAGCAAGCGCTTCACCTGCGCGACGGTGTACGTGCCATCGTGGAAGATCGTGGCCGCCAGCACGGCGCTCGCGTGCCCCTCGACGAGGCCTGCGCGCAGATGATCGGCCGTGCCCACGCCTCCGCTCGCGATGACGGGCACGGGCACGGCATCCGCGACAGCGCGCGTCAGCTCGAGATCGTAGCCTGCGAGCGTGCCGTCACGGTCCATGCTCGTGAGCAGGATCTCACCCGCACCATGGCGGACCGTCGCCTCATGAGCCCATTTCACGGCGTCGATCCCCGTGGCGGTGCGCCCGCCGTGCAGAAATACCTCCCACCCGGAGCCGGCGCCCGTGTCCGTGCGCCGTTTCGCATCGATCGCGACCACGATCGCCTGCGAACCCCACGCGTCGCTGCAGCGCCGCAGCAGGTCTGGCGACTTCACCGCCGCGGTGTTGATGCTCACCTTGTCGGCGCCCGCGGCGAGAAGCGCCCGCACGTCGCCTTCGGTGCGGACGCCGCCGCCCACGGTCAGGGGGACGAACGTGGCGTCGGCGGTGCGCGCCACCACGTCGAGCAGCGTTCCGCGGCCCTCGTGCGATGCGGTGATGTCGAGCAGAGTGATCTCGTCCGCCCCCTCGACCGCGTAGCGGCTCGCGCACTCCACGGGATCGCCGGCGTCACGCAGACCCACGAAGCGCACACCCTTGACCACGCGCCCATTCATGACGTCCAGGCACGGGATGACACGCTTGGCCAGCATGGCGAGACCAGGCTTACCCGCCGCGGCCCGGTTCGTAAAGTTCGGGAGGCGCCTGCCTGCGCGCTCGAGGCGCCCCGCGAGGAGGCCTATCGGGCTGGCTTTCCGGCGTAGGCTTCGAGCAGCTTCTCGCTCGACGCGAGGCTGTTCTCGATGGCGTCCTGCACGATCGACTGCATCGTCGTGCTCGAGCCCTTGAGCGCCTCGTAGTATCGCTGCCGTTCGGTCGAATGGATGATGGCGGGTGGGCTGCCGCCTCGCAGCAGGAGGACGTTCATCACGAGCCGGGCGACCTTGCCGCTGTCCGAGGTGAAGGGGAAGATCCGGACGAGGTCGTAGTGGGCGCGGGCAGCGAGCCGCACCGGCGAGCGGCTGCGTCGCGTCTCGGGATCGTTCACCCAGTCGACGACCTGGCGCAGCTTGTAGGCGATCTTGTCGGGTGGCGCGTACTCGTGGAAGTAGAGCCGGTGCTGCGGCACGTCCTTGCGGTATTTGACCGTCTTGACGTCGCCCTCTTCGGGATGGAGCACGCAGTAGATGTGCTTGATGACGTCCGTGGTCAGGGGGACTCGGCGCTTGGTCGCCTGCTCACGAACGAAGTTGAGTGCCTCACGGTGGCGCCGGATCTCCTCGACGACGGGCTGCATCGTCGAGTCGAAGGCCACCGGGGCCACTTCGGTCGCGCTGATCGCCGAACGAAGCTCGGTCAGCGTGTAAACGACGCCCTCGAGCGCGCTGTCGTGCGCGACCCAGCTCATGTCGAGCTCCGCGCGATACTTGTCCTGCGCGTCGGGCGACGCCTTCTTGAGCCGATCCTCGAGGATCGCCCAGCGTTCCTCCACGGAGAGCACCTTCGGCCCAGCGGGGGGTGCTGAAGTCTTTTTCTTGGCGGGAGTTTTGGACGGCATCGCGCTTGGGTGGGGCCGCGTTCGGGGGCTATACACCGGAAAACATTGGAGTTTGTTGGCGCGCGGTGCAGACGCTATTCCGGCTCGACAGTAGTGAAATACGCACCACGACGTCAAGACTTGCTCTCAGACTTGCTCTCACAGGCTGCGGAGGCGAGAGTGCGCCCCAGGTTTGGGCCCGTGCTCGTTCAGGTCAGCCTGCGGAACGTTGCCCTCGTCGAGGAGGCGACCGTCGAATTCGGCCCCGGCTTCAACGTGATTACCGGCGAGACGGGCGCGGGTAAGTCGACGCTGGTCGATGCTCTGTCGCTCGTCCTCGGGGGTCGTGCCCGCCCGGAGCTCGTGCGCGGCGGCGCCGAGGAGGCGGAGGTCGAGGCGCTCTTCGAGGTGGCCGCTGATTCGCGCGCCTCGGCGCGCCTCGAGGCGGCCGGGATTCCCTCCAAGGGCGAGCTCGTGATCCGGCGCGTCGTCCAGGCGCGCCAGGACACGCGAAGCAGGGCGTACATCAACGGCCGCCTGTGCACCGCCGCGCAGCTCGCGGAGATGGGCGCGGACCTGTGCGATATCGCATCGCAGCACGAGAGCGTGTCGCTCACCGATCCCGCGACGCACGCCGACTATCTCGACGCCTTCGGCGGTCTGGACGCTGAGCGCGCGCGGGTCACCGAGCAGGTCGACGCGCTCGCGACGCTCGTGCGCGAGCTCGACGCGGCCGCCTCGGACGAACGAGGACGCGCCGAACGCGAGGATTTTTTGCGGTGGCAGCTCCGCGAGATCGACGAGCTGGATCCACGCGACGGCGAAGACGTCGAGCTCGAACGAGAGCGTGCCCGTCTCCGCCACGCCGGCGTGCTGCAAGCGGCCACGCGTCGCGCGGCCGAGCGCCTCTACGAGGGCGAAGGCGTGATCTGCGACGAGCTTGGCCGGCTCGCAGCCGAGATTGATCAGGCCGCTGCGATCGACGGTTCACTTCTGCCCTATGCACGTGTCGTCGAATCGGCGCGGTCGGAGCTGTCCGACGCTGCGCGTGCGCTGGCACGATATGCCGAGGGCGTCGAGGCGAACCCCGAGCGCCTGGCCGAGGTCGAAGAACGCACGTTCCGCTTGCAGAAGCTCTTACGCAAGCACGGGCCGACGACGACCGAGCTGCTCGCGCACCGGGCCACCCTGGCGCAAGGCCTCGAGGCGCTCTCCAGCTCGTCGGAGCGCGTCGCCGCCGGGGACGCGGAGAAGCTCCGCCGGATCGCCGAAGTCGCAGCTGCCGCGCGAGCATTGTCGCGCAAGCGTCGCGACGTGGCAGAGGATCTGGCCGACGCGATCGGGCACGAGCTCGGGCAACTGGGGATGGGGAGGGCCCGAGTCCTGGTCGAAGTGACCCCGACTGCCGCCATGGGCGACGCGCTGCTCGTCGACGGCGCGCGCCTCACCCGTACGGGTATCGATCGCGTCGAGTTCTTGATCGCCCCGAATCAGGGTGAGGAGCCGCGCCCGCTGCGCAAGATCGCCAGCGGCGGCGAGCTGTCGCGGGCCCTCCTGGCGCTCAAGCGCGTCCTGGCGGATCAGGGCCCCGCGGGCACCTACGTGTTCGACGAAGTGGATGCGGGCATCGGAGGCGCCGTCGCAGAAGTGATTGGCCGCGCGATCGCGGACATCGCTCGGCACCGCCAGGTCGTCTGCATCACGCACCTGCCGCAGATCGCCGCGCTCGCCGACGCGCATCTGGTCGTCGACAAAGCCGAGCTGCGCGGCCGCACGCTGGCCACCATCCGGCGCCTGTCCAAGGCCGAGCGCGTCGACGAGATCGCGCGCATGATCGGTGGCATCAAGGTCGGCGGTGCGGCGAGGCGCGCCGCCGCCGAGATGCTGAAAGACGCCTAGCGCTACGCGACGAACAGCGCGGCGACGTTTTCGCTGTTGCGCAGGGCGTGGGCGCGCGCCGTGAGGACCTCGCAGCCGTCGCGGGTCACGAGGATGGTGTGCTCGAACTGAGCGCTCAGGCTCCCGTCGGCGGTGCGCACCGTCCACTTGTCGTTCGCGTCGACCTCGACCTCCCACCCGCCGAGATTGACCATCGGCTCGATGGTGAACGTCATCCCCGCGCGCAGGCGCTCACCCGTGCCGCGCTTGCCGTAGTGCTTGACCTGCGGCGCATCGTGGAACTTGCGACCGATGCCGTGGCCCACGAAATCGCGCACGACCCCGCAACCCTCGCGCTCGACGTACTCCTGGATCGCAGCGCCGATGTCGCCGAGCCGAGCGCCGTCGCGCACCTGCGCGATCCCCTCGTCGAGCGAGCGGCGCGCGACCTCGACGACGTGACGCGCCTCGGCGCTCGGGGTTCCGACGTAGAACGTCGCGCTCGTGTCGCCGTGGAACCCTTCGTACACGTGGGTCACGTCGACATTCACGATGTCGCCGTTCTTGAGCACCGTGCCGTCGGGGATCCCGTGGCAAACGATGTCGTTGACGCTGGTGCAGACGCTCTTGGGGTAGCCCTTGTAGTTGAGCGTCGCCGGGCGGGCGCCCTGGCGCAGCGTGTCCGCGTGCACGATCCGGTCGATCTCGTCCGTCGTCATCCCCGCGCGGATCTTCTCGCCGACGAGGAGCAAAGTCTCGGCCGCGAGGCGGCAGACCTTGCGCATTAGATCGATTTCTTTCGGGCTCTTGATCTCGACTGCCACGGGACCCACCGACCCTCTTTGGTAGCACCGTTCGCCGCGTCCGGCGACCTTGCAGCTCGGGCCGCTCGTGAGGCTCCCACCGCCCTACTGCGACTGCGCGTCGCCCATGGCCGCAGCTTCGCGGATGGCGATCACCTCGTCCGGGCTGTCCTGGGCGAGGTGGAAGTGCAGCTGCGCGCCGGGAAGGCCGCCCTCGCGGGCGAACTCTTCGACGAAGACCACGAAGGTGCCGCTCGCGAGCCGCGTCGCGAATTGCCGCAGGATTCCGGCCGCAGGACCGGCCGCATCCACCTGCAAGTTGAAGTCGGGTGGAGGCAGGCGCTTGCCCGCCAGCCGCTCGATGGTGTGGCAAGCGATGAGCCAGCCGTTCGCGCCCTCGGTGAGGGCGTTGACGCCCGTCACGCGCACCCGCAAGACCGCGTCCGCGATCTGGGTGCGCTCGCGGACGCGCTTGTCCTGCATCGGCTGAGCGTCGCGATCGATGCCGTAGCCGACGGCGGGTAGCTCGATGACGTCGTCGAAGATTTTGGTGGCATCACCCGTATACGGCCACAGTGCAGGCGTCTGCGGATGGGCCTCGGCGCCCGCCCCGCCGCAGCCGGATGCCAGGCAGGCCAGCACCGCCGCGAGAACGGCCCGCGCCCCAGGTCGTGCCCGACCGCCAACGAGCGCCAGGGCGCGCGAGACAATGCGCATGAGGCTTGTTTACTCGAAGGACAGGGGCCGGGCCAAAGCTTTGGCGCAGCGGGTCGACAGCCGAAGCCGGGCGTTCCCCGGCGGTCTTGGCTCGGGCGGCATCCGGTCGCGTTCGCGTCGAGCCTGCTTTGAGAGGCTTGTCGCGCTGCGATTTGCGCTACGGTTTGCACGCGTCGGGTCCGAAACATCCCTGCAAACCGAGGGGCACACGCAATGAAACGCACGACCGTCGCGGCCATGGGGCTCGCAGTCAGCATCGTTCTTTCGGCCCTGGCGGGCGCTGTCTCGGCTCCCGCTGCGGTGGCCGATCCGCCCACGGTGACGTCGCTCTCCGCCCTGCGCGAGAAGGAGCTCAAGTGGGGCCTCTCGCATCAGGAGGTGACCGACGTCTACAACCAGCCGGGGGGGCTACTCGACCATGAGTACTCCCCGCTGATCGCTCGCTTGCAGCCGGGCGTCGAGATGCAGCAGCTCGAAGCGGATCGCGACGCGAGGAAGGCGAACTTTCAGCGCAGCTACGCCACGTTCGACGACTCGCCGAGCGGCTACGACGTCACGCCGCTGCACAGCGAATACACCTACAACAACAACGAAGGCGTCCAGCGCATCAACAAGGACGGCCGGAGCCGCTACTTCTTCTACATCAAGGATCGCCTCTGGAAGATCTACGACGAGATGCCCCTCAAGGCGGGTGGGCCGTTCGGCGATTCGTACCAGAAGGCGATCGCGGGGCTGAGCGCGCTCATCGGGGCCCCCGGCCGCTCGCGCGGGGCTGATCCGGCGCAGCAGCTCGATAGCCCTACGACCGACTGGCAAGATCAGACGACACACCTGCGCCTCGTCGATCGCTCGAGCGAGCGTCTTGTCGGGGTCGTGCTCGAGGATCGCAACACGCTCTCCAAGCTCGCTTCGTTGCGGGTCAACAAGCCCGTTGATCCGTTTGCGCTCGATCCTTCGATCGCCGCCATCACCAAAACTGGTGTCAGCGATCCGAACGCCTCGCACGGCGCTCCCGACGCCGGCAGCACGAGAAAGCGGAACTAGAGCGCGAATCCGGTGGGGAGCTCGAGGGGAGCGGAGGTCGCTCCCCTCGACCGTGAACAATCCAGAGCTCGAGGGGAGCGGAGGTCGCTCCCCTCGACCGTGACTACACCGACTACACCCTGCGGGCTCCGTCGGGGGCGCGAACGCCCGTCGTCAGCACGACGCGCGCCTTGGGCGAGACGGATCGCACCGCGGGTACGATGATGCCCTCGTTCGTGAGCGTTGCGCCGGGACAGCCGGCGCACGCCCCCGAGAGGTGGATGTGGACGTCCTCTCCATCCCAGCGCACGAGGTGCATCTCTCCGCCGTCGGCGTGGACGAGCGGCGAGAGCACCTCGCGAAGCAAACGTTCGACCTGGTCTCGGGCGTCGCTATCCACGGGGCTCTCGCCTTCTTGCGTACGCGCTCCCACTGCTCGCACAGCTCCCACAACGGACGACCGATTCATCCGTCGCGAGGCCCGAGCGGCCAACTGTTTGCGGTACTGATTCAGTCATCGGCGCTTGCATGCGTTATAGTCTATCTCGTGCGGGAGTGGGGCCCGGGCGCGCGAGCGGCCACCGGTCCCTTCCCTCCAGGGCTCCTCTCACGTTCGTAGAGGTTCTACATTGTACTTAGGGCGGGGCGGAGAAACGTAAGTTGGCTCGCTACCGGTTGCGATTCATGCTCCAGGAGTTCGATCTCCCTCCTGGCAGCACCATCATCGGACGGAGCCTCGACTGCCACGTGACCCTCGAGGATCCGCTCGTTTCGAGGCGGCACGCGCGGATCGTCGTCGACCAGAATCGTGCCCGGATCGAGGACATGGGCAGCCGCAACGGCGTGCGCGTCAACGGCGCGCTCATCGCGGACCCCGTGGAGCTGCGCAACGACGATCGGATTCGCATCGGCACGCAAGACTTCGTATTTTGCGCGGTCGATCCCGCGGGTCGGGCGCATTCGCGGACGACGGGGCAGCTGCGCCTCTGCGCCAACTGCCGCCAGCCGTACCCGCGCGAGGTCCTGGCGTGTCCCAACTGCGAGGCCACCGAGCAGACGGACGAAGACACGCTCACGGGCGCGGGCCGCTCGGCGCCGAACGCGTGGACGCTGCAGCTGATGATCGACTCGCTGGAGCGCGCGCTCAAGCTCGGGCGAACGGTCGACGCGGAGCGGATCGTGCGCCGCGCGACGACGCAGGTCGAAGAGCAGCTGGCCGCCGGGAGCTCCCTCGACTCCGACGCCGTCTCGGCGCTGTCGCTGCAGGCCGTTGCCATGACGCTCGCTTCCGACGACCCGGCGTGGGCGGTCTGGGCGATCGACGTCCACGCGCGCACCCAGACGATGCCGCCGGTGGCCGTCATCGAGCGTCTGAGCGAGGTGGCGCCCCGACACCGGCCCGCCCTGCGCGGTGCTCTCGACGATTTCATGGCCCGTCGCGAGACACCCGCCGAGCCGTCCCCGCGCCACTTGCCCGGCATCACCGCCCCCGATCCTGCGGCCGGCGCGGGGCCGCGCTCGGACGACCTCGCCCTCTCGCGGCTCCGTCAGCTCCGACGCGAATTCGACGATGCCGGCTGACGCGGCCAACTGACGCGCCAAGTCGAGCCTCCCGATGGCCGCACGTGTGACGGCGGACACGTGATAGCGTGAGAGGGCGGGCGAGGCTCTCGGTCCGAGGCCTCACCGAAACTCGAAGCCAAGCCGAGCGAGATGCGCTTCCGACTGCGCTACCTGCATCACGATCTCGCGCTCAACGAGGGGCAGTTCGTCGTCGGTCGCAGCGCGACGTGCCAGTTGTCTCTCGATGACGCGCTCATCTCGCGCCGCCACGCGATGATCGTCGTCGCCGGCGAAACGGTGACGGTCGAGGACCTCGCGAGCCGCAATGGAGTCCTCGTCAACGGGGTGCGCATCTCGACGAAGACCACGATCCACCCCGGCGACAAGATCCTCGTGGGCACTCAAGAGCTGACGCTCCTCGGCGCACGCACCACGTCCGCCAAGGACACGATGAGCCTCCCAGCTGCGAACACCGCCACCCTCCCCCGGATCCCGGCCGTCGAGACGGTATCCGAACGGCCAGAGCCGAGCGAGCGAACCGCGGCCGGTCACGACGAAAACGTGGGCGAGGACTCGAGCATGGTGCGCCGAGTGACCGCCTTCAAGCTGCTGGGCGGAGTCGCCGACAAGGCGCTCGCGATGGGCCGGGTCGACGAGGCCGAGCGCCTGCTCGCCGGTCCGCTGAACGAAGTCATCGAGGCGAGCCGCGCGGGCAAGCACGTGTCGCCGTGGATCGTCGACATCGCGGCTCGGCTCTCGGCCAAGCTGGCCACGGCGACGGCGAAGGGCCAGTGGGCCGATTACGTGATCGAGGTCTATCAGACCCAGGGTCGGCCTTGCCCCGCGCCGGTGGTCGATGAGCTCAACAACGCGTTCCGCAAGGTCAACGCGATCGATCTCGTCCGTCTTCGCGCGTACCTCGCGGGGCTGCGGGAGAAGGCCGCGACGCTGGGCCCGGCGGAGCGCTTTCTGCTGCAGCGGATCGAGGGGCTCGAGCGGCTCGCCGCGCTTCGCTGATCGGCTCCGCGGGGCCTTCGTGCGTCGAGGATTGCCATGCCAGGTTGGCCGTCGCGGCGTCCTCGATGGCAGCGCGCAGCTCCGGGTCCGGCACGGATGCGAGCACGGCGGTGAGCTCGTAGGGCGGCTGCCGACGCGCGGGGACGACGCGTGTGGATCGCGACTGCGCCGCCCCCCGATCCATCGCCGGCAACTGCCCGACTCGGAAGCGAACTTCTCGAACGGCGAAGCCCCGCTCCGCCAGTCGCGCGCGCACGTCGTCGCTCAGGAGCGACAGCTCGTGCGCCCAGACGCTGCTCGGAACGAGGAGGGTGAGCAGGCCGTCGTGAAGCGACACGGGCCGCGCGCGATCGGCGATGCGCGCGCCGACGGCGTCACGCCACACCGTGGCCGGGACAGGGGCCCGCTCGCGAGCGAATCGAGACTCGCCGGCCCTTTCCAGGATCGCTTCGAGGCGCTCCGGGGCGAACAGCGGGCTGCGTGGGCGTTGCGTCATGATCTTTGAGAGAAGGTACCGCCCCGCGCGCTAGCGGGCCAGAGCGCTCGGGCTGCGGAGCGAGACGTCGCCGTCCGGAGCCGCAGGGTCGAACACCGCTCCGCGCCGATCCGCGGTTCCGGCGCGGATCAACCCGTCGGCGAAGAGCATCGCGTACGACGCGCCTGGTACGGGAGTGACCGCGCTCTCCGGGACGACGTACACGAGGACCCGCTGTGCTCGGGATGGCGCCGGCGCGGGCGATCGGCATCGCATCGAGACGGCGCCCGAGGGATCCCCGCGCGCGCACCGACCGAGCGCGCGCTCGTCGCCTTCGTGCGGATGGCTTGCAAGCGCGCGCGCCGCGGCCGCGCGGATGTCTTCGCTCGGGTCCTCCGCGAGCGCATTCCTCTCGCGCGATCCATCGCCACAACGCGCGCCCGAGAGCGCCAGCCCGGCCAGGGCGTTGGCCCGCACGTAGACCTGACCGTGTTCGGCG
>Ga0302326_10005332_pt1 | contig 29364 bp, 17 predicted proteins | sample Palsa_T0_3_FD_202264 | JGI IMG/M metagenome (GOLD analysis project Ga0302326, IMG submission 202264) | Peat permafrost microbial communities from Stordalen Mire near Abisko, Sweden - Palsa_T0_3 | ecosystem: Environmental > Terrestrial > Soil > Palsa > Peat permafrost | place: Sweden: Abisko... | reverse complement strand
CATCGCAAACGACTCCGTGATCAGCATCCCGGTATTAGCCTGGACATCAAGCAGCCGCCAGAGAGGGCCCTTCTCGGTGTGGTCCGGGCATGCCGGATAACCCGCGGCCGGCCGGATGCCGCGATATTTCTCTTGAATAAGGTCCGCGTTGCTCAGGCCCTCCGCACAACCGTAACCCCATTCCTCACGCACGCGTTTATGCAGGCATTCGGCGAAAGCCTCAGCCAGGCGATCGGCGATAGCCTCCGCCATGATCGCGTTGTAGTCGTCGTGCCTGGCTCTGTACGAGTCGCACAGTTCCTTTAAGCCGATCCCGCTGGTTACCGCGAACGCACCGATATGATCAGGTAGCCCGGTTTCGCCCGGCGCGATGAAGTCGGAGAGAGACCGGCACGGCTCGCTACCCTCTTTGTTTGATTGTTGGCGGAGGAAGTGAAATCGTTCGAGGACCGTTCCGCGTGCGCAGTCCGTGTACAGTTCGACATCGTCGCCCACAGCGCTAGCGGGGAAGAAGCCGTATACGCCTCGGGCCGTGATCAGTTTCTTCTCAATGATGACATCCAGGAGAGCATTGCCCTCGGCGAAAACCTGGCGCGCCTGCGCACCGTGCTCTTCGTGCTCGAAAATGCGAGGATAAATACCCTTCAGTCCCCAGGTATGGAAGAACGGGCTCCAGTCAATGAACTCGCGCAACGTCGCCAGCGGAAAGTTATCCAGGACGCGCACGCCCGTAAAAGCGGGCAAGGGCAGATCCTCCGCGCGCCACTTGATCGGAGTGCGCCTTTTTCGAGCAGCCTCAAGTGAGACAACACTTAACTTCGGTGCGGAGTGGGTTTTGCGAAGCGCCTCGTAATCGGCGCGATGCTTTACCACGAAGGCAGACTTGCCCTCGTCGCTCAGAAGGCTGGTCGTGACGGGCACTGCTCGGCTGGCGTCGAGAATGTGGACTACCGGTTCGCTATAATGCGGCGCAATCTTCACGGCCGTGTGCGCCCGGCTGGTGGTTGCGCCTCCGATCAGCAGGGGCAACTTGAAGCCTTGACGTTCCATCTCGCGGGCTACATGCACCATCTCGTCAAGAGATGGAGTGATCAGGCCGCTGAGTCCGATCATGTCCGCCTTTTCCGCTTTGGCGCGTTCGAGGATCTTTTCACACGGGACCATCACGCCCATGTCGATCACTTCGTAGTTGTTGCAGGCGAGGACGACCCCGACGATATTCTTGCCAATATCGTGAACGTCGCCCTTGACGGTTGCGAGAAGAATTTTTCCCTGCGCTTTGACGACTTCGCCTGCCGCAGCTCTGGCTTCCTTCTCGGCTTCCATGAAGGGCGTCAGGTGCGCCACGGCCTTCTTCATCACGCGCGCAGACTTGACCACCTGGGGCAGGAACATCTTGCCGGCTCCGAACAAATCGCCCACTACGCTCATACCCGCCATGAGCGGGCCTTCGATGACTAGCAGAGGACGGCCGAGTTTTATGCGAGCCTCCTCGGCGTCGGCTTCAATGTATGCATCAATGCCTTTGACCAGGGCGTGAGAAAGGCGTTCCTCGACCGTGCCGCTGCGCCATTCTTCGGCCTTCTTCTCATTGACTGCCCTGCCCACCCCCTTGAGCTTTTCGCCGTAGTCCACGAGTCGCTCTGTGGAGTCGGGACGGCGGTTCAGCAGCACGTCCTCGACCAGTGCCTTCAGTTCCGGTTCAATCTCTTCATAGACCTCAAGCATGCCCGCGTTCACGATGCCCATGTCCATGCCCGCCGCGATCGCGTGATAAAGAAATGCAGAGTGGATCGCTTCGCGGACCTTGTTATTGCCGCGAAAGCTGAATGAGATGTTTGAAACGCCGCCACTCACCTTCGCGTGCGGCAGGTTGGCCTTGATCCAACGCGTGGCATTGATGTAGTCGACCGCGTAGTTGTTGTGCTCCTCCATGCCGGTGGCAACGGTGAGAATATTCGGATCGAAGATGATGTCTTCGGGTGGAAACCCTACCTGATCGACCAATATATGGTAGGCGCGCTCGCACACACGGATCTTGTCCTCGTATGTTGCTGCCTGCCCCTGCTCGTCGAAAGCCATCACGACCACCGCCGCGCCATATTTCAGGACTTTCGCAGCGTTCTGGCGAAATTTGTCTTCGCCTTCTTTCAGCGAGATCGAATTGACAATTCCCTTGCCCTGCAGGCACTTCAGCCCGGCTTCGATGACCTCCCATTTCGAGGAGTCCACCATAAAAGGCACCTTGGCAACTTCCGGCTCACTCCCGAGCAGTTGCAGGAAGCGTGTCATTGCTGTGACGCCGTCGATCATGCCCTCGTCCATGCAGATGTCGAGGACGTTCGCTCCATTCTCGACTTGCTGGCGGGCGACGCTTACAGCGTCTTGATATTTACCGGCTTTGATGAGCTCCGCGAATTTGGGCGAACCGGCCACATTGGTCCGCTCCCCGATCATGATGTAAACGCCGGGCTGCTGGGTGAACGGTTGCGATCCCGAGAGACGGAGTGGTTTCACCTTCGTGGGTTCGTTGCTCCCGCCCTCCGACTCGCTCACGCTCGACTCTCAATCTCGGTTGGCCCAGTCTCGCTCTGGCGAACGAAGGGTTCCTCGGAGAGCTGCGACCCCCACCTTCGCGGAGGCTGGCCTTCGAGCGCCTTCGCGATGGCCGCGATGTGCTCGGGAGTATTTCCACAGCAGCCGCCGGCGATGTTGATCAACCCTCCCCGTGCAAAGTCGCCCAGATAACGGGCCATGTCTTGCGGGCCCAGATCGAAGCCAGTTTCCGACAGCGGGTTCGGCAGGCCGGCATTCGGGTAACACGAGATCGCAACGTCCGCTTTCTCCGAGAGCTCCTCCAGAAACGGATACATCAGATCGGGACCAAGCGAGCAGTTGAGGCCCACCGACAACGGTTTCACGTGCCGCACCGCGTTCCAGAACGCCTCAGTCGTCTGCGCCGAGATCATCGTCTCGCCGCCGCGCCCCACCGCCGCCGAAATCATGACTGGCAGTTCTTTATGGTCCGCATCGAAGACTTCGCGAATGGCGACCAGTGCGGCCTTGGCGTTCAGCGAGTCGAAGATCGTCTCGACCAGAAGCAAGTCTGCGCCGCCGGCGATGAGAGCCCGCACCTGCTGCGCGTAGGCTGTCTTAACCTGATCGAAGGTGACGACTCGAAATCCCGGGTCGTCGGCATCGGGCGAGTTCGAGAGAGACACGGTCAGCGGCCCGATCGCTCCCGCCACGAAGCGCTGGCGCGAGGTTGCGGTTCCCACACGATCGGCCCACTCACGGCACTGCCGCGCAGATTGCTCATTGATATCCCAAGCCAGGCTGCCGAGAAATGGATCGTCGACGACTTTTTGATAGAACGCGGGATCCTTGCGGCCGCCGCGCTCTCGCGGATCCTCGACAAAGAATTCGCTCTGAGTGATGCTGGTTGCTCCAAAGGTGTTTGTCTCGATGATGTCCGCCCCAGCCTCGAGAAACCGGCGATGGATGTCGCCAATCATCTCCGGCTTCGTCAGCGAGAACAGGTCACCATTGTTCAACAGGCTCTTTGTCGCATCCTTGAATCGCTCTCCTCGGATATCCGCTTCCGTCATACCGTAGGTGCGGATGGTCGTACCCATCGCTCCGTCGATGATGGCGATTCGATTCTCCAGGATCTTTCCCAGAGGATGCTGGTGGATTTTCTTCATGTCTTTTTGATGATCTTAAGCAGCCTTCGATTCGGCCTTAACCTGGCGACATTTCCCAGAAGTGCGCCCCATTTATTATAGCGAGTGGCAGGATCTCCAAGCTCTGGGGCCTGTGGTCACTGAAACAATGATGAGCGTTAAAGCTGTCTTCGGACCGGAAAGGGATGAGTGAAAGGACCTCACCCTGAGACCTTGACGACAAGGCTTTTCACGGAGAATTGAAACGAGTGCACACTGCAGCGATCGAGTATGAAACCGGCCGAACGCCAGTTGTTCGCGGGTCCAGGTTAGTCAGCCCAGGTTAGTCAGCTGCCATACTCTGTGCCTCTGGTTCGAATTGTTGGGTCTGGAGAGCTTCAGGTGTGGTTTGCCCTCGCAGTTCTGCTTCCAGCGCCGCTAACCGCGTCTCGATGCCTTCAGATGCTGTGCGCTTCCGGATAACCTCCTCACGGTAGCGCCGCAGGAAGTAATCGATGGTCTCGACGCGAATCCTGATCGATCCGGTGGGCTTGTCCTCGTCCAGATCCTTGAAGCAGAAGTAAGGAGTGCCAGATTGCTCGATGATGCCCTCGACTACGCCATAGATAGGCTCGTAGCGATTTTTCATTTTTCATTTTGTTGTACTCTCGGAGAATCTTGCATTTCGGCTTTTGGCATTACAGGGAGCAACGCATTATGTTTCGACGCACCATGTTTCGACCCACCATGTTTCGAAGAGTTCGAACCGTAGCTTTGCTGGTTGTGGCCGTAGGCTATGCACTTTTCTTCGCCGGCGCGCAGGACCGGGGCGCAGATTCGGACGTCCACCCGTGGTGGCAGCATGCCGTTTTCTATGAAATCTATCCGCGCAGCTACGCCGACAGTAATGGCGATGGGATTGGCGACCTCAACGGCATCGCGTCGAAACTTGATTACCTGAAGGATCTCGGCGTGGATGCCATTTGGATTTCGCCTTGTTATCCGTCGCCGCAATTCGATTTCGGCTATGACGTTTCGGATTACGAAAATATCGATCCGATGTACGGAACGCTGAAAGACTTCCAGCATCTGGCGAAGGAAGCGAAGAAGCACGACATCCGCATCATCATGGATTTTGTTCTGAATCATAGTTCCTCGCAGCACAAGTGGTTCCTCGATTCCGCATCATCCCGAACTTCGGCGCATCGGGACTGGTACATCTGGCGCGATGGGAAAGCGCCTGGCGTTCCTCCGAACAATTGGATTTCCGATTTCGGCGGGTCGACCTGGCAGTTTGATCCGAAGACGGGCCAGTATTACTACCATTTCTTTGAGGTCCAGCAACCGGATCTCAACTGGCGCAACCCGGCGGTGGAAAAAGCCATGTTCGACGTGACTCGCTTCTGGTACAAGAACGGCGTTTCCGGGTTTCGGCTGGATGCCGTGGATCTCTTGTTTGAAGACCCGGCCCTTCACGACAATCCAGTCTTGCCGGGCACGAGTGATTTGGGCGATCCCAACATGGAAAATAAGTACAACGACAAATTGCCGGAAAATCACATTGAACTTAAAAAGTTGCGCAAGGTGGCCGACCAGAATAATGCGGTCTTGATCGGAGAGACTTACACGTCGAATCGACAGGAGTTGAAAGAGTATTACGGCGATCATAATGACGAAATCCAATTGCCCATGGATTTCATGTTCTGCACGGTGAACAAGCTGTCGGCGAACGACTTTCGTACGCAGATCGCAAACGCTGAATCGACGGGCGGCTGGCCGGTTTACGTGATTGGCAATCACGATATGCCGCGATCCGCCGTGCGCTATGGCGACGGAAAACACAACGACCAGATCGCCAAGCTGATGGCTGGCATGTATCTGACTCTTCGCGGAACGCCGATCATGTATTACGGCGAGGAACTGGCGATGGAGAATAACGACCCGGTGCGCAAGGAAGACGTAAAGGACCCGCTTGGGGTTACCGGATGGCCGAAGGAAAAAGGGCGCGATGGCGAACGCACGCCCATGCAGTGGAGCGACGCGCCCAACGCCGGGTTCAGCGCGGCTACGCCGTGGTTGCCGGTTCCGGCCAGCTACAAAACCCACAACGTGGCCAGCGAACTGAAAGACCCTGACTCGGTTCTGCAATTTTACAAACACCTGCTGACGCTTCGGCACGAGGATCGCGCGTTGCTTGACGGAGACTATGTCGCGTTGAACCAGGACAATCCCAATGTCCTCTCCTACCTCCGCCGTTATAAGAATGAGGCGGTACTGGTTGTTCTGAATATGTCAGCGACCCCGCAGCAAGTCGGTTTTAATCTTTCCGAACAAGGCTTCGCTTCCGCAAAGGTCACAACTATGCTGACGACTGTGGCCGCGGCCCCCAGTGGCCGATTGGATCAGATCGTCCTTGATCCATTCGCCGTATACATTGCACGACTCTCGCGATGAACGGGAATGCACCGAAATTCTTATGCAGTCATAATTAGGTAGTCAGGATGGAATGCGACTATGTCGATTCCCAGGAGTTATGCCTTGAACAAAACCGCTGTGTTTTTTACAAGTCTTCTTTCTGCGGCCCTGAGTTTTGCTTTTGCGTGTGTCGTTCTCGTGACCTTGTCAGCGGCACAAACCATCCAGGTCGATATCACTCCGGCGCACTCCACGAATCACTTTCGTCCGAACGAGACTCTGGGCGCGGGAATTGACCGAATCCCGTCGGAGGCCGTTGACAGCGGATTGACGCAGCCGAATTTGGCGAGGGCAATGGCTTCCGGGTGGCAGCCTGTCAGCTATCGAAACAATACGGAGTTATCCATCGAGGCGTGGCACTGGAATCCGCAGGGCACCTGGAGCGAAGGCAACGGGAAAGGATATTTCGTGGGCTCGACAACTCCCGGCGAACCGATCCGCTACTCGTACGGATATTCGCTGCCGCATCGCGGCTTCACACGGAATGGGGGCACGCCGAATGCCGGGTTTTCGCGCATTACAGATGGCGATGAAAATAGTTATTGGAAGAGCAATCCTTATCTGACGGAGCGCTTCACGGGCGAAAGCGATTCCTTGCATCCGCAGTGGGTCGTGATCGATCTGGCGCAAATGCAGCAAGTCGACAGCATCCTGATCAAATGGGGGGAACCGTTCGCTACGAAATTTGTGGTGCAGCACTGGACGGGAGACGATCCGATGCAGGCGCCAACCAAGGGAGTGTGGGACACATATCCGCTGGGGATCGTTGAGAAGGGCCACGGCGGATCAGAGATCATGCGTCTGAATGCGAGTCCTCTTCCAGTTCGATTCCTGCGCATTCTGATGACGGAGTCTTCCAATACTTGCGCAGCAGGGCACGCCGCTGCCGATCCTCGCTCTTGTGTCGGCTATGCGATCCGTGAAATCTATCTCGGAACCGCGACTGCCGATGGCGAGTTCCACGACATCATGCGACATACGCCCGACCAGGAACAGACGACGACCTATTGCTCCTCCGTGGACCCATGGCACGAAGCTTCCGATCTCGGAACAACTCATCAGGCGCAGGCCGGTTTCGATTTTTTCTTTACCAGCGGCGTCACCCGAGGCTTGCCGGCCATGATCCCGATCGCGCTGCTTTACGATACGCCGGAGAATGCCGTCGCCGAGATTGCATATCTGAAGAAACGGGGCTATCCAATTTCCTATGTTGAAATGGGGGAAGAAGCGGACGGACAGTACACCGCGCCAGAGGATTACGGCTCACTTTATCTGCAGTGGGCTACGGCCCTGCATAAGCTTGATCCCAGTCTTAAGTTGGGGGGACCGTCATTCGAGGGAGTGAACCAGGATATTGAAACCTGGCCGGCTGCGAACGGGAAAGTATCCTGGACCGGGAGGTTCATCGATTACCTGAAGCAGCACGGACGAATGCAAGATCTTTCGTTTTTCTCTTTCGAACATTATCCGTACGAGCCTTGCAAGATTCCCTGGGGCAGTCTTTACGACGAACCGCAACTCATCAACCACATCATGCAAGTCTGGCACGATGATGGAATTCCCGCGGACCTTCCCATGTTCATCACCGAGGGAAATCTTTCCTCGGGGGCCAGCGAAACGTACATGGACATTTTTTCGGGGCTCTGGCTGGCCGACTATATCGGTTCATTTCTGACTGCGGGAGGCAATGGCGTTTACTACTTTCATTATCTGCCGCTGGTGATGGAACACGGCTGCAACGATTCGCCGGGAACCTTTGGGATGTTGACGGTCGACGGGCAATATAAAATTCAGCAGCCTCTGGCGCAGTTCTTCACGGCCCAACTGATCAATCTGGAGTGGGTCACTCCAGGCGAGAAATCGCATGATGTATTTCCCGCCCGCGGTGACATCGACGACGGCGCGGGACATGCCTTGGTAACGGCTTATGCCCTGAAGCGTCCCGATGGCCAGTGGTCTCTGCTGATTGTGAATCGCGATCAGCAAAATGCTCACCGCGTGAAAATTGCGTTTGAGGACCAGGCCAGCCACGAGAATGAGGGCTTCGATGGAGCCGTTGAGATTTCGACGTTCGGAAAAGCACAGTATCAATGGCATCCGGGACATACGCGGTTCGTGGGACATGCCGAATATCCCGCCGAACCTTCGGTGGCCGTGGAAAGCTTCGGCATGGCCGATCCGGACGGGCCGATTCTGCGCGTCAAGCAGAATGCCAGCGCGGATACAGCTTATGAATTACCGGCAGCGTCGGTGGTTGTAATTCGGGGAGACATTCGCGCGCGTTAATCTTCGGGCGCGTCGAGTTCGATAGTGGGCGCTCAGTGCGCCTCGCCCGAGAGCTCAGGATTTGGCAACGCGCTATGCTCCATAGCCTGTCTCCCTTTCTCACGGGCGTCGGCGAACATTCGGGTGTAGGTTTGCATTTCGGACTTTCCTTCGGAGGTGCGCCCCATGCGAAGCAGAATCTGTCCGCGGACGTAATGGATTGAGTAGCTGGCTGGATCGAGTTTGCCGGCGGCATTGATTTCCGCCAGCGCCGCTGCATACTTCTTTTGACGGTCATAGACCTGAGCCAGTGCCACATGCGAGTCGGCCAGCCGCGGATCGATTCGCACGGCCTGGAGCAGCGCCGCTTCGGCCTTCCGATCTTCTTGTTGCTGGGAGTACACCAGCCCAAGTTGTTCATAACTATAGGCGACCCGGGGTTCGACAGCGATATCGGCAAGAAACTCCGCCTGCGCGTGTTCCCAATCCTGCTTCTTCAGGTAGGCAAAGCCGAGATTGAAATGAACGAAGGGCAGCTTGGGGTTGGCCGCGGCGGCAAGCTTCAATTCGGCCAGAGCTTCATCGTATTTTTCGTGGTTGATGTAGGCTTTGCCCATAAAAAGATGTACTTCGGGTGAGTTCTGGCCCACTTCCATCAGCCGGTCGAGCGCACGCTGTTCCAGTTGCGTGTTCCCGGCCTCCCCGGCTGCGATTCCCAGGGCGTACAAGTAGCTCAGTTGATCCGATTCCTGCGGCCACAGAGGCTCCAGAGTGGCCACCGCCTCGGCATAATGCGCGACGAAGAGATAACACAACCCGAGCAGATATTGTGCCTGCAGCAGACCTGGCACATCGCGGATTACGCTCCGGAAGGGCGCGATGGCGGAGGCGTAATCGCTTTGCTTGTAATAGGATAGCCCGATATTCAAACGGATTCCGGGTACGTCAGGCGCGAGAGCTTCGGCGCGACGCAGCATTTCGCGGGCCTGCGACCATTGCTGGCACCGCATCTCGATGACCCCCAGATTCGCGTAAGCTCCGGCAGCCTGGGGATTTGAGGCAAGCACGGAGCGAAATGAGCGTTCCGCTCCGGCCAGATCTCCATTCCTGAGAGCTGCTTCCCCCGCTTGAAAAAGTTCCTGTTCCCTGAGATCCAGGGGGCGGTCGTGCCGGCCTGTTTCCGCGGGAGTGGAATGAGCCTGGAGGGATGAAGATGAGGGAGGCAAACCTTGCCCAGAGAATTCAGCCGGTATCAGGAACACGAGCAGAATGAGGAATTTGGAAAGCATTGTTGGAAAATTGGGCGCCGGTTGAGGGGCAGAAAACTCTCGCCCATTTTTCCGTCCTCCCAGTCTTGACTCTCGCACTATACCCCGCGCCGCCTCGATGGTTCAAAGAGTTGGCGGCGAAGTTGGCCCATTCTGACTCAAGCAAAGGTGGCGGCCTCACCTTCGGAATGTTTTTCCGCTTGACAATCAAATACCGGGAGTTTGATATTGAAACGTTTCAATTCTAATTTCGAAAGCGTTCTTTAACTGGCGCGCTGCCCTAGCCGACGCGCAGGTCGCATGCACAATTGCCTCGGCGTGCGGACGACGGCTGGCTGTTCGAGATGCGTTACGCACGAGTTCGGTGCTTTCAGGTCCTGAGGGGGGATTATGAAGCTGCGACGAGGATTGTGGTGTGCCCAATTGTGTCTTCTGCTTGGCGTAGTTCCTCTGTTTGCCCAGGTCAACGGCGTCATCACAGGTACGGTGCGAGACAACACAGGCGCGGTGATCTCCGGCGCCACCGTCACCGTCAGCGATTCGGACAAAGGCATCCTCCGTACGGCGCACACCAACTCGGACGGCGACTATCTGGTTGCCGGCCTGGGAGCGGCCAGCTATGACGTGACCGTCACAGCACCTGGCTTTGAGAAGCATGAGGCCAAGAATGTGGTACTGCGGGTGGGAGAAAAGATTCGCGTGGACTGCTCGCTGGTCGTGGGCAAGGTCAGCAGCGAGGTGGTGGTTGAAGGTAGCGCGGCTGGCCAGGTGGAGACGCAATCCTCCGAAGTCGCGGGAACGATCACGGGCAAACAGATCAGCCAGCTCGAGCTGAACGGCCGAAACTTCGTGCAGTTGATCACGCTGATTCCGGGAGTCAGCAACCAGAGCGGACAGGACGAGGGCACCGTGGGCGTGGCGGGCAATGTCCTTTACGCCGTTAACGGCGGCCGCACGGAGTACAACAACTGGGAAGTCGATGGCGGCGATAACCTGGACAACGGCAGTAATGGCTCGCTCAACGTCTACCCAAATGTCGACGCGTTGGCGGAAGTGCGTGTGATTACTTCGACTTACGGCGCGCAGTATGGCCGCAACGGATCCGCCACAATTGAGGCCGTGACCAAGTCGGGAACCAACAATTTCCACGGCGAAGCTTTTGAATTCCTGCGCAACGAGTTGTTCAATGCTCACAATTATTTCGATCCACCAGACACGGACAAGCCTGCCTACAAGAAGCACGACTTTGGCTACATTTTTGGAGGGCCGATACGGAAGAACAAGACGTTCTTTTTCTGGTCGCAGGAGTTTCGCCGTGAGGATGTGCCGTTCGCGGTCTATAACACGCGGCTGCCGTCAGTGGCGGAGCGCGGCGGCGACTTTAGCGATGTCTGTCCGGCTGCGGGAACGCCATTTTTCCGTCCAACGAGCGCTCCCGCGAACGTGACAGCGTATCCCGACTGTCCCGCGTACGCGCTGTACCCCGACCAGGTCGATTTTCCGGGCGCTTATATCGGCTTCAACAACAACAATCTCAACGGCAGCCAAAACGGAGGCCAGAGCCAGATCGATACCGTGAATTCGGGCCCGTTGATCAATCTCATCCCCCTCCCCAACGAGGCTGGGGGCCTGTTTCAGGAGAGCTGGCCGCAATACACGCATTGGCATGAGGAGTTATTCAAGATCGACCAGAACTTTACGCAGAAAATACACGGAAACTTCCGCTTCATTCACGACTCGTGGCAGCAGTTTTATCCAGTTTCGCCATGGTCTGGATCGTCGGTGCCGGCGATCGGGGGCACCATCATCGGTCCGGGAGTCAGCATTGTTGCGAATCTGACAGCAACTGCGTCGCCGACATTGTTGAATGAATTTGTCTTCAGTTACACCACCGACCATCTCAGCTTGCTGCAGACCAGCAATCAATGGCAGCGGCCTGCGAGCATGACCATGACCGGAATCTTCGCCAACGGGTTTGGCGGGGAACTCCCCAAATTCGTCATCAGCAATGGGAACGCGTACGACGGAGGCTTCACCATCGATACTTCCTCCGCGCCCTGGTTCAACTCCAATCCCACGTATACCTACAAGGACAACGTCTCCAAGATTCTGGGCAAACATAACCTGCAGTTTGGCGGGTATTTCGTGGCCGCCGAGAAAAATGAAGACGCCTCGGTCGAACCCCAGGGTTGGCTGAATTTCTACGGAGACCCGGCTTCGAGTTACACCGGTACTGGAAAGAGCGCTGATGCCAGCACCGGAAATGCGTTTGCGGATATGCAGCTCGGCCAGATCCAGTCATTCGGGCAGGCGAGCAAGAAAATCAAATATTACTTCCGCTACAAGATATTCGAGCCCTACCTGCAGGACGACTGGCACGCGACCAAGAAACTTACGTTGAATCTGGGCTTGCGCGTCAGCCTGTACGGAACGTATCGCGAGAGATATTTGCGAGCTTACAACTTCGATCCCGCCCTCTATAACCTGGCCGACGCGCCCACAATTAATGGCGACGGATCGCTTGACTTCCCCGCCGGCCAGTCGATCAACAGTCTGACCGGCATGGTCCAGTGCGGCTCTCCCGGGGTTCCCATCGGCTGCATGAAAGGTCACCTCTTCAATCCCGCGCCTCGCATTGGATTTGCATTTGATCCCAAGGGCGATGGCAAGACCGCAATACGTGGCGGCTACGGAATATTCTTCGAGCATATGAACGGAGACGAAGCCAACACCGAGTCGCTCGAAGCGCAACCGCCTCTGGTGGTGAATTCGTACCAAACGAATATCCCCGGGACGCCGAACGGGAACTCGGGATACCTTAACATCGGGGGCGCGACGGGAACGGGCACCGAATATTTCCCTATCATGGTTTATTCAATTCCTGATAAAGCGATATGGCCCTACGTACAGCAGTGGCATCTGGACGTGCAGCATGAGATATCGAAAGGCACGCTGGTTACCGTAGCTTACGTGGGCAGCAAAGGGACGCACTTGTCGCTCATGCGCGACATCAACCAGCTTCCCCCGGTGCCGGCGAACCTGAACCCATTTCGTCCGGGCCAGCCGATCACCAGCACCGATTGTTCCAACCTGGCAAACGGGGATAACGTCCTCGATACTGGAGCGCCAGTCACCGGACAGGCGATCACCAACCTCAATGTGGCTTGCGGGAATGTCAGTGCGGACAACGTTCGCACCAACTATCCGGGCTACGACCAGATCCAGCGCATCGATCTGTTCGCGAATTCAAACTACAACGCGTTGCAGGTCAGCGGACGCCGCAATGTAGGCGGCCTCGAACTCACCCTGGCCTACACCTATAGTCACTCGATTGACGATTCGTCCGATCGCTTCGACAGCAGCTTCGTCAACTCCTATGACATCCAATCCTCTCGGGCCAGTTCCACCTTTGACCAGCGGCATATCCTGACCGTCAGCTACATTTACGACCTGCCGATGTTCCGGCACTCGAGGGGCAAGACCAAGACGTTTCTCGGGGGCTGGCAGCTTTCCGGGATCACGACATTGCAGACCGGGGAGCCTTTCAGCATCATCAATGGCGCCTATTATGACAACGCCGGAGTCGCGAATGGAGCCGGCACTGGAGCCTACGCCGATATCGTGGGCAATCCCCACGCTTCCACGCCGTCATCGGAGCGGTTCGCTCCGGGAGTGGTGGGGCCGCTTTTGTTCAACCCCGCCGCCTATAACCAGCCGACCGGCCTGACGTTTGGAGATTCGGGGCGCGACTCGCTCAACATGCCTCGCCGCACCAATTTCGACATGGGACTGTTCAAGCATTTTGCCATGGGCGAATCCAAAGCCATCGAGTTTCGGGCGGAGGGTTTCAACATCTTCAATCACCCGCAGTGGAACGGAGTCAACAGCGGTTCATGCGGGTCAACCTTCAATTCTGGAAGTTCGGACTGCGTGGAGGGAAACGCCACGACGGGGTTAGAGGCGTCCAACTTCCTGCATCCGGGGGCCGCGCATAATCCTCGCATTGGCCAGTTTGGGATGAAGTTCATCTTCTGAGCGACGCCACAGAAGTTGGCCGGGCCGGGGCGGCCGCCCCAACCTGATGAGCGCGAGAGCGACGGAGGGGCCGCGTCGGCACGGTAACCAGCTGGCAGACTCACGCCTTAGCCTAAACCTCTGATAATAAATAGCTTACACCGGGGTCAGGGAAATATCTCGTCGCTTTATCAAATTTGTAGTATTATTATGTCATAAATGGAGGATCATTTATGGCTACGATGCAGCAGGCCGTTGTCGGTTTCTCGTGGGATACAGCCGTCGATTTGTCGAGTAAGGAGAACCGAACCCGACTCAGTCCGGCTGCAATCAAGGGCCTTCTTCGGATCGCGACCCAGTGGAAATTACGGGATGACGATACTCGAGCTTTGCTAGGCGGCATATCCAGTGGCAGCTTCTATGCGCTGAAGAATCGTGCTGCAAAGACACTGGATGAAGATCAGCTCACGCGAATTTCGCTCTTGGTGGGGATCTACAAAGCGCTGAACATTCTTTACGGCCAGAATCTCGCAGACGCTTGGATCGCGCTGCCGAACACGAATCCGATGTTCGGGGGACATTCACCCCTCCAATATGTGAAGAAGGGCGGTATTCCCGCGTTTCTGAGAGTTCGGCAACTCCTGGACGCACGTCGCGGCGGGAAATGAAATCCCCGAAGCAGATCAAGGTGGAACAGGACAGGACTCATCGTCTTATTCCCTATCGCTATAGTGATCGCGGCAGGCCAATCCTCAATCTTCTAGCGCAAGACGACGATGATCTGCTCAGCGACCTCACGGAGCTTGAGGGTGCTACAAATGATCGGTTGCTTGGCGAGAGTGGCAGATTGCCGGGCATCAGCGTAATTGAACTGGTTTCCGGCTTTCGGCTGGCGCATATAGTTAACGCATCGTTTACTCACCCAAATCCGTTTGGAGGACGCTTTAACGGTGCGGGACGAGGAGCCTGGTATGCAGCCTTCGAAATGCGGACTGCGCACAGGGAAGTTGCTTTTCATCGAGCTGCCGAGTTGAAGGAGGTGGGTTGGAGAGCGGAAGAGATATTTTGCTATATCGACTATCTCGCCGATTTTAGACATGAATTTCATGACATTCGGGGAGATCCGGATTTTGTCGACTGCTTAGACCCGAACAGCTATACCGCCTCCCAAGCCCTTGGACTTACCTTGTTGACCAGTGGCGCGACGGGAATCGTGTATCCGAGCGTACGGGATAAAGATGGGGTCTGCATCGCCTGCTTTCGTCCTCCGTTGGTGCTAAATGTACAGGAGGGGTCTATGGTGAGGCTTACTTTCATTGATACAGAAATGACCGCTGCGGTCGTGGAAAACTGACCCTACAGTCCCGAAACGTTCGGGACCCGACGCGCCAAAAGGATGAAATCAAGAAAGACCGCGCTAAGCAGCTTTGGACATTAGAACAAGTGGCCCAAGCTTCTCAGGAAAAGCGAGTCGGCACACAAGTTGCAAACCTTTGCATTATTGACAACCATTCGCTCGCGTGGGACACTCGCAACACTTCAGTACGAACTCCGCCACGAGTCCATGTAAGAGAGCCCCAAGACTGCAATTCCAAAGGACGAGGTGTCCATCGTGAAATCAGGATCGGCATCAGCTAAAGTCGTGCTCGGATGGGCGTTGGCGTTTGCGTTCGCGCTGTGTACGATCGCGGCTCCGCAGGTTAGCGCCCAGTCCTTCACCGTGATTCACAACTTCACCGGCGGCAGCGATGGGGCAAACCCCCTGGGTGGCTTCTATATTGTTGGAGATTCTCTCTACGGGGCCGCTAGTTCCGGCGGAAGCTCTGGAGTCGGGGTAGTGTTCAGGTTGAACACCAGCGGCGAGGAGACGGTGCTGCACGAATTCAGTGGTGGGACCGATGGGGCGAATCCGCAAGGACACTTGGTTATGGACAAGGCGGGCAACTTCTACGGCACGACGAACGCCGGAGGGGTTTCTAATGCCGGCACGGTGTTCAAGGTCACTCGAAAAGGCGTGGAGACAGTACTGTATAGCTTTGCTGGCAAGCCGGACGGTGCAAATCCTGTGGCGGGTTTAGCGATCGATAAAGCGGGGAATCTGTACGGCACCACGACGGCAGGTGGTTCCAGCGGCAACGGAACAGTTTTCAAGCTGGCAGTTCCGACCGTGACCGGCGGCGAGTGGGCGGAGGAAGTGTTGTATAGCTTTGGGACGGGCACCGACGGGAAAATTCCGATTGGCGGCGTCACTCTCGACGCATCCGGCAACCTTTATGGCACAACCTCTGGCGGGGGCACGGACGGAGACGGCACGGTTTTCCAACTGACGCCGTCGACACCCAGCTGGACAGAAAACATTCTCCACAGTTTCGCGCTCGGAAGCGACGGAGGAGTTCCGTATGCTGGCCTGGTCCTTGATGGTGAGACTTTTTATGGTGCTACCACCGAGGGCGGAGCGGGTGGTCAGAATGGAGGCGGCACAATTTTCGAGCTTAAGAAAGCGAGTGGCGCCTGGACGTTCAGCGAGCTCTACGGCTTGTCCGGGTGGGGCATTTCCGGCAGCTACCGAAATCTTCTCATCGTTTCTGGCAAGATTTACGCCACAACACATTGCGACGGCCAGGACAATGCCGGGACAGTTTACGAGTTGAGCCTTTCAAGCGGCGCCTGGAACTATACTCCGCTTTACGTCTTTACCGGTGGCAGCGACGGTCTGTACTCGATCAGCAATCTGGTTGCTGACAAAGAGGGCAATCTTTACGGCGTAACGCTCTATGGTGGGGCGAACGGCTCCGGGGTCGCCTTCAAAGTCACACCGTAGCCTAAACTCGCCGAGATGAAGCGTTGACGATGTCTTGGTCGGTATCGCGCTCTCTTCCGCCAAAATTTCGATATGAAGTTTTCTGTCGCAGGGATTCTGCTCGCCGTTCTCACGGCAACACTATCGGGTATTGGGGATTCTCGACCCTCATCGGAAAGCCTGGCTGGCAGCGTCGCCATTTATGATCCTGACCCCAGCCACATCTGGAACCGTCTCCACGCCACATTCTTCGTTCGTGAGGATCTCCCTGAAACGGCGATGCTTCCGGACGCTCTGGACCCCCCGTTCTGGTACCACACGAGGTATTTGCTGGCGCAGCCTTCGCACAAAAATGCGTTGCGCGTTCTTGATGAGTTCCTGGAGACGCACGCAGAAAGCTTGATTCGCGATCCCGTGAAACGTGCCATCCTGCAGCGCGATCTGTGGGCAGTGTTCGATTGGTCCGCTGGACGAGCCCCGGGTTCCGAGGAGGAAAAACGAGAACTGCAGGGCCGATTGGGAGAAGTGCTGCACCACCTGGCGTTGACGCCCGAGCAACTTGGTTCGCTTCCCGATAACTACGCCCAGGCCGTTGCTTCGGGAGCGTTCGCGAAAGAATACGATCCTGAGCATAGAGACCGCGCATTTCTTCCTCCGGACCTGTTCGAAGCGCAGGGGTCGTGGGTCGAACTCGATGGCCGCGGAAAGCCTCTGCCAGTGGCCGAGCAGCATGATTCATTTTTCTCTGGTCGCTCCAGCTTTCTGGTGTTTCTGCGTCTTCCGGGGGGACGCAAAGCGACGTTCGATTATTTGAAAACTCTGTGGAATTCCCCTATGCGGTTGGCGCCGAGTCCGCACTTCTCCCCGCTTCAGGACGAGGCTGCGAATCCCGATTTGCCTCAGCTGCCGGCCGGCACTCAGGTGGCCCTGGTTCGCCAGATGACGCTCTTCGACAACCAGGGCAAGCTCGCAGCTACGTCCATCACGGAAAGTGTGCAGATACGGGTATATCGCTCGGTTGCGCCAAGCATTGCGCCGGCGGTCGGCATCGACCAGATGATTACGAAGAGCGGGCAGGACTCTTATGCGATCCGTCTCAGTCGTCCGTTACTGTTCTCCAATCAATCAGGCGGACTAAAAGCGGCGCGACCGGATGAGCGGGACTTTGCTCTATTTGGTGGCGGCGGTCCCGATGAAGGATCGCCGGGACACTATGCTTTGCTGGCTACATATCATCCGGTCGTCAAGGCGTGCGTTATGTGCCATCGCGAGGTGGGCCTCCAATCGCTGAGGACACTCGGCCGATTGCAGAAGCCGAATCCTTTGCAGCAGGAACTCCCGGTCGAAACCTATGGACCTCGCTGGTGGCAGGATGCGCGAGTGCTTTCGTGGAAGCAGAGCCAAAATGATTGGCGCCTGCTGGGCGGTTATCTCAAGTCCGCACCGTGACGTCGGCGCGCCAATTTATCCAATCATCTTGCCTAACGAGATCGGATCTGTGTCATCGAGTTCAAGTACAATTGGGCCTGCCATGGAGGTGCAATTATGAAATGTCTTCTTCGACAGCTTTGGCAGCAGGAGCAGGGCCAAGACATCGCGGAATATGCCGTCATGCTCGCAGTGATCCTGGTCTTGGTAGTGGGTACGATCCGCTTGATCGGAAGCAACGCGAACAACGTATTTTCGAACGCCGCCAGTTCAATTCAATAATCCGCCGTTACTTGAGCGGTTCGGAGTAACGCCGGGGAGGCGGAAGAATCGCCGATCCGCTAACCGCAATCGAAAACGTCCTATCTGCGAATTCGCCATCAAGTCCTTCAGCCGTGAACCGCACAGTGTAGTTTCCAGCGGCGGTATAAGCATGAGTCAGGATTGCTCCATCGGCGACTACTCCATCGCCGAAATCCCAATGATAGGCGAGGGCGGGAGCTCCCTCTTTAGAGACTATGCAGGAGAACCCAATCTCTTCCCCGGTTTTTGCTTGAGGCGGCACATGGAGGGCAATCAACGGTGGGGCGATCGGAATTGATGTATCAATAATCTTGATTACCTTGACGGAGTGTGCGGGCTGATCGTCGATGCGAAGCGTTTCGTTGTCGATCGCAAATGGCTGATCTTGTACCAGCGAGTCAAACCCCTTGTACGAATGACCAGCGGGCAGATTTAAATCGGAAAAAGTGAAAGTGCGAGAGCTCGACTGCTCGGTCCAGTTAAAGACTGCCAATATGGATTGACGCTGATCTTCGCGCAGGAGAAAAACACTCGGTTGCTCATCTTTATCTGAGTAGGTGAGGAGATCCAGGGGCAATGCGGCCCTCCCGAGTTTCGCCATGGCAAGCAAATCAGGATTTCTGACCAAAGCCACGCGTTCAGGATCACTGCCGAGGGTTGGGAGGTCGTCGCCGATTTCGAGCATTCCTCCAGAAACCGCCGCCAAGGCAATCGAAACCTGAGCCTCGTTCAATGTGAGCGGAGCTTGAATCGTTCTCTCTTCAAGAAGCTGCCGGGAAACCGTGAACGCATCCGGGTCAGTGATGAAAAAGTTGCGATGCATGTAATATCGTGCCGCGATACCGGGCGCGGCTTCCTTGCTACGGAGAAACGCATGACCCGTATCCTGGGATATACGGCCTTCGTCGACCAGACCAACTGGATTCAACATCGGACTCCCATCTTTGTCGAGGAGCACGTCTTCGCCTACTGCTTGGCGGATGATCTCGAGTCCGATGCGCTGCGCTTCAAGTGCCGTTGTGTTCGGACGATGGTAATAACCTTCAATCGCTGTATTGTCCATGAAGTCGAGCTTGATGTAGCGCGCACCCCATTCCCGGGCCAGCGTGCGATAAGTCTGTCGAAGATATTCCTGGGCATCCGGATGAGTGACGTCTAAGACGAACAGGCGTTCGCCCTTCATTTCTTCGGCATCTCCAATTGAAATCGGGTCGCCGTGTGCATTGTGCACCAGCCAATCTTTATGGTGCTCGCAGATCCAGGCGCGTTCGCCTACTTCAAAGGGAGCCGTCCAAACTCCTACCTTCAATCCCAATCGGCCAATGCGATGAGTAAGATCCCACATGCCACCGGGGAATTGAGAGGCATTGGGCGTCGCATACTCGCCACGAGAGTATCCGTAACCCAGGTCGAAATGAAAATAGTCGTAGCCTAGCACCTTCAGGTGCTCGGCCAACCATTGAGCGTTCGTCAGCGCAGTGCCTTGGGTAATCTTCGTGTAAAAAGCCGTCCAACTCCACCATCCAAGCAGGTTGTCCGTGCTGACGCGGGCGTGGTGTAGTTCTCGAATCACGGCGCCATAGTTATCAAGTTGTGAGTAATAGTTCTTTCCGGCGGCAAACATCACGCGTTCTGAAGTCATCGACTCGCCTGCGAGCAGGGGGACGCTTAATTCAATCAAGTTCTCTGCAGGTCCTTCGCGCAGGCCGGACTCGGGGTCCGTTGCTTGTATCTCAGTAGTTCCAGTTGAATCGACCGTGTAGGAAGCAATGCCTAGGCTCTCCGGCGAGGAAGGCTGGGTTTGCAAATGAATGATGGTCAGGAAGCGGTTGGAGGTGAGAGCCCCAAGGAAGAGGCTCTCCTTGCTCCTCCGGTTGTAGAGGAGTTGGCTGCCTACGGCCCGGTGCATTCCACTCGGAGCTTTTCCTAAATCGTATATCTGCAACGGCGGCCAGTCCTCGCTGAAGCTGTCCGAGAGAACCCGGTCGGCTTTGTGCGGGCCACCGAGATCAATGATTTTGTTTCCGATGGCCTCGACGCTTCGGATACTTTGGATCGTTACGGGATTGGCGGTGTGATTTTGTATCTCAGCCTCGATGACGCCAAAAGCTCTGCCGTCATAGATTTGAACTGTATAGGCGAGGTCAGGGAACTTCGGAAGTCCGGACGATACGACTGTAATTGTCTTGCCGTGGCCGAGGTCATCCTCAGAGTTCGATTGGACTATCTCATGCTTCGGATAGTCCGTCGATTTGATCCACTTGTGGTCGATCTCCGCCGCTACTCTTGCGTGAATGACGCTCTGTCCGCCGGTTCCCGTTTGGATCTCATAGGTACCGTCGCTCGGTCGAACCGTGACGGACAATTCATCGATCTGAGCAGCTATCGGAGAAGTCCCAGACTGGCCGGAAGCCGCCAATCTGCCTCCCGCCAGGATCAGCACGCATACGATCAAGAGACCGGGGATCACTAACGAACGGATTAGACCGACTAACTCCTCGGGAACCCGAGCACCCTTACAATTACGTTTCGTCATGAGTTCTCCTGGCCTGAGTTAAACGGCCATGTATCTTTCCACTTGGCCCAGATGAAGAAAACCAGAACGCCGGTCAGTAGCGTCAATAACCCGATCTTGATGTAGAGCCAGCCCGAAGTCAGAAAAACATACGCCCATCCAAAGAAAGCAATAACCATCGGGACAGGATAAAACCACATCTTGTAAGGGCGCGCGCTGTTGGGTAACTTTCGCCGCAAGAGAGGAACAGCAAACAGCTGTCCGAGAAACTGTACCAAGATTCTTGTAGTGATCAATGCGCTGACCAGTTGATCGAGCTTAAGGAAGGCGCAGGCAATCGATACGCCGCCTAGAACCAAAAGCGAAACTTGCGGGTAGTTTTTCGTAGGATGGAGTTTTGCGAACGGACGGAAGAAATAGCCGTCGATGGCGGCTGCATACGGAATTCGCGAATAACCCAGAAGGAGCGCGAACACGGCGCCAAAAGCCGACCAGAGAACAAAAACTGTTACTGCGATTGCCGCGCCCCTGCCGTACAGGCGCTCCATAAAGTCGGAAACGATGAAGTTCGAATGGATTCCTTCCCGCCACGGCACCACTCCGATCAGGGCGAGATGCAGCGCCAGGTATCCCACACAGCAGACTCCAAGCGAATACAGAATCGAGCGCGGCACCACGTAGGCAGGATTCTGCACTTCGTCACCGATGTAGCACACATCGTAATATCCCAGATAGTTGTAGACCGCGATCAGAGTCGCACTGCCCAGACCGAGAACGAAGCCACGATTAAAGGCCATTGCTCCTGGAGGAAAATCGAATGCCCTGTGCGGATTGAAGTGCAAAAAACCGGTGACGATGATCGTCACCATCGCAAGCGCCGTGCCAACCCAAAGGATGATGGTCACCTTGCGCAGGAATGTCATTTGCCGGCACAAGAGGAACAAAGCGGCAAGGCCGACCGCCACGGCCACGTATTGCTGGCCTCGACCGCTCAATCTCGGCCAGAGGTATGTGGAATAGTTTCCGAATCCGATCATCCCGGATGCGATTTCCAAGGGCCCGCTCAAAACGAATTGCCAGATGAAGAGAAAAGCCATCAGGCGACCCCAACTTTGATGGCCGTACGCCTCGCGAAGAAAATGGTAGCTGCCCCCCGAACCTGGCAACGCCGCTCCCAGTTCGCTCCATATCAGTCCGTCAGAAACTACGATGAGCGCTCCCGTCAGCCAGCCCAGCATGGATTGCGGACCGCCCATCGACGCCATCAATAGTGGAATCGTGATAAAGGGTCCGATCCCAACCATGTTGGAGATATTCAGGGCCGTGGCATGAAGCAGACCGAAGGCGCGCGTCAGGTGGGGATCTGTTTCAGTCTTCATCGCCATAGGTGCCGCGTCATTCACGCAATAATTGCGCGAATCTACCGACCGCTTGAGCGTTTGTCAATCGGATTGTTTTGTTTCTGATCGCTTTTGACTCCCGAGATTCACTTTTGCGATGCAAATCGTCCGCATCCCAAATACAATTGGTGCCGGCGGGGAGCGAATCCGCACACTGATTCGCACCGGTCCGCATTACGTTGGGCAGTGGAGCGCACCAGACATCATGCTCGCAGAAGAGCGCAGATTTCGCATTCGAGAGATACTTTCCGGTCAACGCACTGTCACAGCGTCCGACCTCTGCTCCGCTCTGGGGGTTACCGCGGCGACCGTAAGGCGGGACCTGGCAGCTTTGGAACGAGATGGCGTACTTGTCCGTTCTCATGGGGGAGCGGTTTCCCGCATGTCCAGCACCAGCTTCCAACCGTCCTACCAAACCTTATCGCATAGCCATAGCGGTGAAAAGCAAGCGATTGCGCGCGAGGCTGAGCGTTTGGTGCTTGACGGCGAGACAGTCTTTCTGGAGGGAAGCACCACGGTGTATGAGCTTGCCCGTGGCTTGAATCAGCGGAATCGGCTGACCGTCGTGACAAATTCGCCCACGATTGTTTGCCAGCTGCAAAGAAGCTCAGGCGTGACTGTCCTGTGCACCGGCGGCGATCTTCAAAAGGACACCTTCTATTTTTCCGGCGAATGGGCGCAGCGTGCGCTCTCCGAAATCCGGTTGGACAAAGCAATTTTGGGGGTCAGCGCAATCGATGTTGCGTATGGAGTCTCAACCGCAAACCACGCTGAGGCACAGATCAAGAAGATGATCACGAGAGCGGCCAAGACCAGGATCGCGTTAGCAGATCACAGTAAGTTTGGTACGCAGAGCTTTGCCTATGTGGGCCCTGTGACGGACATCGACGTTTTGGTAACAGACTCTGGCACTGATGCAAAACACATTAAGGGACTGCGGGAAGCGGGCGTCGAAGTTGTCGTCGCGGAACCACAAGAAACGCGCAGAGCGCGGCATAAATGAACAAATACAAACAAAAAAGGTTGACAATCGCTCACGTTCGAAGATAACTTGAGTCGGCCCGGAAGTTCACCGGGAACGTGAGGGAACCGTGAGTGATTGCGGCAAGAAGATTCGCTTGAATCGTGTGCTTGGAGGCTCGAAACACCGCGCCCTGGTGGTGGCGTTCGATCATGCCTTGGTGCTGGGACCGATTCCTGGAACGGAAGACCCCTTAGGAAAGATTCGCCAATTTGCCCAAGCCAACGTCGATGCGTTACTGCTGAACCTTGGGCTGATCCGCCAATTCGCGAACTCGACCATGATGGGCCCGACTCCGAGCTTAATTGCCCGCCTGGATTGGACTACGGTTTGGTCCGCGTTCGGTGAAAATGGAAACGGTGCGCTCCACAGCTCGCTTCTCGCACACCCCGAAGACGCGTTACGACACGGCGCGGATGCGGTTCTCACCTACCTCGTCGTCGGGACCGGCGATGCCGAGTTCGAGATGAAGGAGATCACGCGCAACGCCGAAATCGCCCGCGAGTGTGAACAGGTTGGAATCCCGCTGATTGTCGAATCTCTGGCGCGGGGGAAGGATGTGCAGAATCCAGGTGACCCCAAGTGGCTGAACCTGCACACCCGCATGGCAGCCGAGCTTGGGGCGGATGCTGTTAAGACGGATTACAGTGGCGATGCGGCCTCAATGCGTTCGGTGGTGGAAAAATGTCCCATACCAATCCTGGTGCTCGGTGGAAGCCGCCATGCGTCGGACAAGCGCGCTCTCGATATTGTCCGTGAAGTTGCAACTGCAGGAGCGGCCGGTGTCTTCTTTGGCCGCAATGTTTTCCAAGCCGACAACATGAGCGCATTCCTGGAGCAGGCGCGCGCCGCGCTTGACGGAACTGCGACGGCACAATTTCAAGCGATCACGAAATGACAACGTCGGATGTATCCCGTCAGTTTGGATGACACGCCTTCGCGATGAGGCAAGCAGGAATCGAAGCCCATTATGAGTTTGCTTGCCATTGATATCGGATCGAGTAGATGCAAAGCCGTTGTGTTCGCATTAACGGGCGAGATACTTACCCAGCATGCCTGCTCGTACACACCGAAGTTTCCTTCTCTTTCGCACGCAGAGATAAGTCCGGATCTCTTCTGGCAGGCGGTGTGCCATTGTTCGCAGGCCGTATCTAAGGATCTTTCTGATCCCGTTCGAGCCCTGTGTCTCAGTTCGCACGGCGAAACTTTCGTGCCGGTAAATGGAAGCAACGAGGCAATCGCTCCGGCCATTCTCAACCAGGACAATCGAGCCACGAAAGAAGCGGTGTGGCTCGAAAGGACACTCGGACGAAAACGACTTTTCGAAATCACCGGCCTGGTCGCTCATCCCATGTATCCGGTTCCAAAGATTCTTTGGCTGCGCAAGCACCGGCCCGACATGTTTGCGTCCTCAGTTGGCTTCCTTAGTGTGATCGGTTATGTTCTTTCGCGGCTGGGGCTACCCGCTTACATTGATTATTCGCTGGCCTCCCGATATCTGGCATTCGATATACGGCAGCGGCGTTGGTCCGAAGAAATTCTCACCGCCACAGAAATAAATGCCAAATGCCTTCCCACTCCCGTGCCTGCGGGGACGATCGCTGGAAAATTAGATACAGCCGCCGCCCGTCAGCTCGGTCTCTCCGCAGGAGCGATTGTGGTGCTGGGAGGGCACGATCAACCCTGCGGGGCATTGGGAGTGGGTGCGATCGGTTCGGGCCGCGTGGCCGACTCGATGGGCACTTACGAATGTCTGTTGGCGGCTTCCGACCAGCCCAGCTTAACCGCTGCGGCGCTTGCGGCTTCTCTCAACTCTTATTGTCACGTGGTTCCAGACAAGTTCGTCACGCTGGCATATTTTCCGTCGGGAATCATGATCAAGTGGTTCTATGATCTTTTATACGGGGAGGCGGAGAGAAAGGCACAAGGGGACAACCTCCTCACTTCAGACGGAGATCCATCTTCCGCGGAGTCCATTCACTACGGAACGCTGGAACGAGAAGCCGCGGCGGGCCCAACGGGTCTTTGCATCACTCCCAATCTGATCGGTACTTGCAATCCTGATTTCAATCCGCACGCGCGCGGAATCATTTCCGGCTTGAGCCCGAACACGACACGCAGCGAGATTTACAAAGGGATCCTCGAGGGGCTCGCCTGTGAAATGTCACAGATGAGTGAAATTCTGAGCAACGCGGTCGGAGACTTTCGAGACATCTACGTCACCGGTGGAGGCTCGCGGTCGGCTCTGGGTCTTCAATTGCGAGCTGCTTTATCGGGGCGGCAGCTGCATGTAATGAAGTGTCCGGAGGCAGTTTGTCTTGGCGGAGCCATCCTCGCTGGCGTGGCATCCGGAGAATACGGGAGCTTGCGGGAGGCGGTGGACCTGGTGGTCCGCGATGTTTCAGTGGTATCGCCTGACAATGCGATTGCGGCAGCCTACGCACGACAAGTCAAGAAATATCGTCAACTGCGGTCAGCACCCACCGAGATCACAGGCACTGAAAGCTCAAGAGGCCAACGGGAGGAACAGTGATACAAGCGACAGTCGGATTCATCGTTTTTGGCGTTCACAAAGATGGTCTGAAAGACCCCATGGGTATGCCATTCATTGATGGCGCATTGGTTCAGCGCGCCAAGAGCGCACTCGTGGCGGCGGGGCTGAAGGTGATCGAACATGGCGTTGTCGTTGCCAGCAAAGAAGAGGCTCGGGCCGCATTCAAGAAAATGAAATGCGATGACGCCATCGACGCAGTCGTCCTGTTTTCCGGAACCTGGGTTTGGGCGGCGCACATGGTGGGCCCGATTCGCGACTACTGCGCAAGCGGCAAAGGCTTACTTCTGTGGACACACCCTGGCTCTCAGGGCTGGCGGCCGGTTGGCGGCTTGGTGCTGCACGGCGGTTTGCTCGAAATCGGCCTCCCGCACAAATTTGTATACGGAAGCGTGGAGGAACCAGACACCGTCAGCAAGATCGTCAGCTACACTCGAGCTTCTCACCTGAAGAACTTCTTAAACATGTCGACCATCGGCACATTTGGTGGCCGGGGGATGGGGCAAACCTGCGGCGCCGCCGATCCTTCCCAATGGATGAGAATGTTTGGCATCGACATCGATTCCCGGGATTCGACAGAGTTGCGGCGAGCCGCGGAAGGAATCTCGGCGAACGAACTGGACGATCTTCAACCAAGGCTCAAGCAGCTGTTTGGCAAGCAACCGGATCGAAACGCCGTTACCGAACGTTCGATGCGTCTCTATCTGGCCTTAAAACAAGTTGTCGCGAAAGAAAAATTTGATTTCTACACGATTCAGTCCTTTCCCGGACTGGCCGGCGATTACTCCGCCACCTGCTTTGCACAAAGCATGATGCTTGAGGATGGAGTTGGCACCTCTACCCTCGGCGATTTCAATACTGCTTTAACCGTTCTCCTGCTCACTAAATTGAGCAGGGAGAGAGTGTATTACGGCGATCTGCAGCACATTGACAAGAAGACAAAAGAAATCAAGATCATTGGGGATGGGGCTTGCCCACCTTCGTTGGCCAGCAAGCTGGGTCCGGCTGGTTTCTCGGAACACGGTATCCCCACGGAAGGCGAGGCGGGTGGCCTGTCTGTAAAACTGGTCTGCAAAGTTGGACAAGGAGTATTGGCTCGACTGGGCAGGGTGAACGGTGAGTTTCAAATGGTGATCACACGAGCCAGCATTTTCGAGCCCGCGCCTGATGAGATCGAAAAACGGCTCAACGAATGCGGCATCCCTTTCTGGCCGCACGGTTTCGTGACCGCGCATTGTGACATCGACCGCTTACTTCAGTCTTGGACCAATGAATATGCGTGCCTGGGCTACGGTGAAGACCTTTATCCTGCGCTGGTCGATTTTTGTGAGCTCACCGGAATCAAGGCTATCCTTCCCTGAGGTTTTTCCCCTGGACCCGGACCCGCGCGATTCCGCGTCGCACAACGGCGCTGAAAAACAGATCGATCGTAAACAAACAAGACGATTGACAAACGAGCAGAGCAGGGGCCAAAATGTTGCCCTCCAAGTCCAAAACGAAAGTTCTACAAACAAAGAGAAATAAAACGTAAGCCCATTCGCTGTCAGGAGATGGTGGACCATGAAAAGAAACTGCCGGAAACCATTGCCATTCGTCCTCGCTGTCCTGGTAGTCGCCACGGCCTTGACTACGGCCGCAGTTGGCCAGAAAGACAGCGGGGGAATTGCAGGAGTTGTCCGTGACTCTGCCGGCGCGGTGATTCCCGGCGCCAAGGTCACCGTCAAGGACGTGGACCGTGGCACCGAGACCGTGGTCACAACCAGCTCACAAGGGGAGTACGTCGCGAGTCCGCTCAAGATTGGAGCCTACACCGTGACCGCCGAGAAAGAAGGCTTCAAGAAAACGGCGGTAGGACCCATCACCGTGAACATCCAGGAGCACCCGGAGGTCGACATTACGCTCACGGTAGGCAGCATCCATGAGGTCATGACGATCACGTCCCAGGGACCACAACTGCAGACCGAAACTTCCGAACTCGGACAGGTGGTGAGCGGCGCGGAAGCCACGACCCTTCCACTGAACGGCCGAAACTTTGCGCAGTTGGCGCAGCTGAGCGCGGGCGTAGCTCCCGCCGAACCCGGTTCCCGAATTAACGCCAGTTACGGATTCAGCGCGGGTGGAGCGCGATCGGAACAGAACAACTTTCTGCTGGACGGGGTTGATAACAACTCAAACCTGGCCGATCTGCTCAATGAGACTGCTTTCGTGATCCAGCCTTCGGTCGATGCCATTGAGGAGTTCAAAGTGCAAACCAGCGCCTACAGCGCGGAATTCGGGCGGGGAAACGGAGCGATTCTGAATGCGGTGATCAAGTCGGGGACCAACAGCTTCCATGGCGACGCCTACGAGTTCATCCGGAACGATAAACTGGATGCGCGCAACGCTTTTGATGAGTTTGGCCGTCAGCCTTACAAGCAGAATCAGTTCGGCGCCACGTTGGGCGGACCGATCATCAAGAATCGCACCTTCTTTTTTGGCGACTACGAGGGATTGCGGGTCCGGCAGGCAACGCCGTTTTTGGAGTTGATTCCCACGCCGGCGATGATTAGCGGGGACTTCTCCAGCTTGCTCGACACTTCTGCTCCGACAGGTGTCAACGATTGCAACGGGAACCCAACCTATGCGGGCGAGATATTCAACACACGTGCGACGCTGACCTCGGCCACAAGTCTTACCGGTTTTTGCGGCGTTCCTATCGGAGGCTACACCAGCAGCGGCCTGCCGACCAACATGTTCCCCACTACCCCGACTTCCCTGATTGATCCGCTGGCAGCCGCCCTGTCAGCGTATTGGCCAACTCCAAATACCATTGCAACTGCCAATAACGGAGGCAACAACTTTTTTTCGGATCCGCACCGGCAGGAAAGCCGCAACAACTTCGACGTCCGCATCGATCACAGAATCAGCGACAAGGACAATGCTTTCGGACGATTCAGTTTCGAGAACCAACCCAGCTTCATTCCTCCGCCTTTCAACAATCTGCTCGATGGCGGAGGGTTCTTCGATGGTACGGAGGACAATTCTTACCGCAGCCTGGCCCTAAGCGAAGTTCACCTGTTCAAAGCCAATTTGATCAATGAATTCCGGCTCGGGTATAACCGGATTAACTCCCATCGATTTCAGATCAACTCCAACGAGAACATCAGCGCTCAACTGAACTTTCCCAACGTCCCTTACGGTCCAAACAATGGTGGCTTGCCGAACATCACCTTCGGCGATGGCACCGCCGGAATCGGAAGCTCCACCTACTTGCCTTCAATTGAGAAACAGAACAGTTTTGTTTTCACCGACAACCTGACCTGGATCCGGGGACGCCACTCGCTGAAGGTCGGCACCGAAGTGCGTATCGAGCAGTTCACGATCTTCCAGCCCGCCGAAGCGCGCGGCGCTCTGGACTTCAGCAACGACTTCACCGACAACCCCGCGGCGCCAGGAACCGGCGGCAGTTCCTTCGCGACCATGTTGCTGGGAATTTCGGATGGCGGGGGAATTACGAGCCTGCATAACATTGACTATCGCCGGCAAATCTACGCCGGTTTCGCACAGGACGACTGGAAGGCCAGCGAGCGTCTGACCGTCAATCTGGGTCTGCGCTATGAAGTCTTCAGCACGGTCAAGGAGCATAACAATGAGGAGGGAACCTTTGTTTTCGGCCCCAACTC
>Ga0302326_10005331_pt1 | contig 29369 bp, 28 predicted proteins | sample Palsa_T0_3_FD_202264 | JGI IMG/M metagenome (GOLD analysis project Ga0302326, IMG submission 202264) | Peat permafrost microbial communities from Stordalen Mire near Abisko, Sweden - Palsa_T0_3 | ecosystem: Environmental > Terrestrial > Soil > Palsa > Peat permafrost | place: Sweden: Abisko... | reverse complement strand
CTGCCGGCCGGCATGCCGACCATGATGTCGATCGGAAGGTTCGAATATATCATCACGCCGGAAACCACCTATGTCGCCACGGGCTCCGATTTACGTCGTATTTTCACCGACGGTCGCCCGTGGCCGACGGACCTCGAACCGACCTATCAGGGCTTTTCCATGGGCAACTGGATCGACGAGGACAGCAGCGGCACCTACGATGTGCTCGAAGTCGAGACCCGCGGCCCGTTCAAGGGACCCCGTGTCTACGACTCGACCGGCATTCCGCTGCATTTCGACAACGAGTCGACATTCAAGGAACGCATCTTTCTGGACAAGAGGGACCCGAACATCCTGCACGACGTGATCACGGTATTCGACCATGCGTTGACGCAGCCGTGGACGGTCGACAAGACCTACCGGCGCGGCGCGAAGAAATTCCCGAACTGGTCGACGATCAGTTGCCTCGAGGGCTCGAACTACGTCAAGATTGCCAAGGAATTCTATCTCCTGAGCTGGGACGGTTATCTGATGCCCCTCAAGAAGGGCCAGCCGCCGCCCGACACCCGCTATTTCCCGAAAGTGCAGAAATAACCGATTGCAGGCAGCGGCCAGATCATCCGCGCCGACGAGGTGATCGAGTAACGACACCCGAGACAATGTTGACCTGCTGCGATGCACAGTCGGAGTCCGCAGCGGGTAATGAGACCCCCGCGGCGCGTCGTTGCCGCGGCAGGACCTTTTTCGATAGCGGACCTGTGGCCCGATGGTCGGTGCTTCCGAGTTGGCCACAAGCGGCCGCCAACCGGTGGCTCGGGCCGTTCTGAGTCGCGTTGAAAATCGCCATCATGCGCAAGTCCCGCTGTGGGCTTCTGCCCGCGGGGACTACGCCATCGCTTCGGCGACGTCGTCGCCCTCTTCGGCCGCGGGCAGCCGGATCGAGACCGTGGTGCCGAGCCCGGGCCCGGGACTTTCCGCGTCGAGGGTTCCGCCGTTGGTGACGGCGAAGGTGTCGGCGATCCACAGGCCGAGCCCCGCGCCGGGAACGCGGTTGAGGTGGCGGGCACCGCGAAACGACCGCTGGCCGATCTGCTGCTTTTCGTCCACGGTCAGGCCCACGCCCTGGTCGCTGACCGACAGGACGACGCGATCCCGGTCGACGCGCGCCGAAATCCGGATCGTCGAACCGAGCGAGGAATATTTGGCGGCGTTCTCCAGCAGTTGCCCGAACGCCTGCTCGACCAGCACGGAGCTCACCTTGACCAGCGGAAGATCGGCACCGACCGCGAGTTCGAGGCGGTGACCGGCCAGCCGTGCGGCCTTCTGCTTGACCGCGGCGCTGACGATGTCGGTCGGATCGGTCCATTCGAAACGCGGTTGGATGCCGTGCGCGGTGATGCGCGCCGCGTTGAGCAAATTCTGGATGTCGCCGTCGAGCCGGCTCGCCTGCTCGCGGACCGCCTCCACCAGGGCGTGGACGCGTTGGCTTTTCCTGACCGTCGGCATCTGGTCGAGCACGCTGGTGGAGCCGATGATCGACGCCAGCGGCGTGCGCAATTCATGAGACACCGTTCCGATCAGCGCATCGCGCAGCGAATCCGCCTGCGACTTCAATTTGGCCTCTTCGAGGGCCTTGGCGACGTCGAGACGCGCCAGCGTGATCGCCGCTTCCTCGATCGCGGCATCGACGCGCCGCACCACGACGCCGAGATCCTCGTGCGTGTCGGGGCCGAGGTCGACGATCGCGGCATAACCGGCGGCCCCGGCCGAAACCGCGCGGATCAGCCAGTCGTGGTGGGTGTCGGCATCATGGATCGTCCGCGTGACGCCGGTTCCGGCCGCGGTCATGGCGGCGGCCTCCCGCCGCACCTGATCCGGAACGGTGCTGCCCGGCGGCGCCTCGTCGACGTCGCTGGAACCGACCAGAACGGCACGATGCCCGAGCGTCTCCGAGAGATAGTTGCCCGTCGCCGCGATCAGATCCGATTCCGTGAAGCAGGCCGCCAATTGCCGCGAGAACGCATAGAGACCGCGAAGTTCCTTGCGGCTGCGGCGCAGACTGTCGGACTTGCGTTTGAGGCGCGACGTGTAGTGGCTGGTCACGAACGCGATGATCAGGAAGATCACGAGATCGGCCATGTTCTGGGTGTCGCCGATCTCGAAGCTGTAAAGCGGCGGGTAGAAGAAGTAATCCGCCGCAGCGGCACCGGCGAATGCGCACACGACGGCAGGCACCAGACCCCATCGCGCCGCCGCGACCAGCACCGGCAGCAGGTACACGATCGAAACCAGGTTGAGGCGCGGCAGGATGTCTTTCGCGGCAAACAGCCCCGCCGTCGCCACGGCGACCAGCGCCAGCGACATGGCAACCGGGACGGCCGTGGCCGGCACGAAACCCATAGCCGGCTGCTCGTCGTCGACGTCCGCGGCTTCGGCCAGGTGCGACCCGAGGCGCAAGCCGGCGAGACTTTTCAGCTTTTGCAGCAGCGCTTCCACGGCTTTCCCGGACTCGATCGCCTGGCGGGCATGATCCCGCAGAGTTGCAGACTTGTCGGATGCGGTCATCCACAAAATCAAGGACCTTGGAGTGCTAACCGGACACGCGCAATCAGACCGGAATCGGCTCTTCGTTTCCGAGATCGCGGTTCGGCTCGTGATCGCGGCGGCGCCGGCGGCGCAGCGACAGGCATCGCCCGCGCGGCACGAACCGGCACAGATCGTCGAGGAAGCCAGACCAGCGCTGGCCGCGGGCGAGCGCACGATCGAGCGCCGCCATGGTGCGGGCAAGGCCGGGATCGTCGTCCTCGACGAAGGTGCGCAGCACACCGGCAAACATCAGCGCGGTGCCCTGGGCGCGCAGCATGCCGCGGGGACCGGAGGCACTGATGCCTGCGGTGCTCAGCATCCATTGCTGGGACCGCACCGCAAGGCCGTTGAGTGCGACCGCGAGCCCGGGATTGTGCCGCACCGACCGCATGAGGGAGCGGATCGCCGCCTTATGCGGCGCGAGCGCCTCGAGCCGGCGCATCAGGACGTCGAACAACCGCTCGCGCGGCGGCTCCTCCGCCATATCGGCATCGCCGCCCGCCAGCACCTTGCGGTCGATATCCTTGACATGGGCGGCGTAGATCGCGAGCAGCGAGCCGAATTCGCCGCGCAGCGTGGCGAGCGGGACTCCGGCTCGGCCGGCGAGGTCGGCATAACCGATCCGCTCGATCGGCTGCTCCGCCAGCAAGGCGAGCAGGGCGGCGATGATCTTGTCGCGATCCGGCGGTGCCCGGTCGTGGCCGGCCTGGTTCCCGTTCGCGGGCTTGCGCGCCATGGCTCGCTCCTATGCAAGAGTTCTTTGCTTTGAGCATCATCTCGTCCGAAAAGTCTGCAACTTTTCGGGATGATGCTCCATCCCCGCTCCAATGTAATTCGCGCGGCGCGGCTGCACCAGAGCACTCAGCCGGCGAGGTCGCGCCCGCGGCGGGTCGCCGCGGCGACCGCGCGTTCCATAACCGGATCGAGGCCGTCGGGCGCCATCAGCACGTCGAGGGCGGCTGCGGTGGTTCCGCCGGGCGAAGTGACGTTGTGGCGCAATGTCGCGACATCGAGCGTAGAGCGGTGGAGCAGTTCGCCGGCACCGGACACCGTGGCGCGGGCGAGGCTCGCCGCGAGACCGGCGGGCAAGCCGGCCTTCTCGCCAGCCCGGGCGAGGCTTTCGGCGAGCAGGAACACATAGGCGGGGCCGGAGCCCGACACCGCGGTGACGGCGTCCATCAGGCCTTCGTCGCCGATCCATTCGACGGCGCCGGTCGCGGCCAACAGGCGGTGCGCGAGATCGCGCTGCGCCGGCGTCACCTGCGCATTCGGCACCGCGACGGTGATGCCGCGGCCGATGGCGGCGGGGGTGTTGGGCATCGCGCGCACGATCGCGGCGCCCGCCGGCAGGGCGTCGGCGAGAAAGCCCAAGGTGCGCCCGGCCATGATCGAGATGACGACGGCGCCGGGCGCGACGAGGCCGCCGATCCCGGCCAGCGCTTCCGGCGCGGTCTGCGGCTTGACCGCGATGACGACCGCGTCTGCACCGAGCGACGCCGCGCCGGGATTGAGGCGCAGCCCGCGCGCCGAAAGGGCTGCGATCTGCGGTGACGGCTGCGGCTCGATGACGGTCACGCCGGCGGGGTCGACGCCGAGCCCGATCCAGCCCTCCAGCAATGCGCCCCCCATCTTCCCGGCCCCGACCAGGACGATGCTGACGGCGAGGCTCGGCGAGGTGGGCACGGCCGATGTCGACATGGAGGACCTCCTGGGCCTCCGCCGTCATCGCCGGGCTTGTCCCGGCGATCTCGATCATGAAGGCACTGCCTGAAAGGGTCTGGAAAAGCAGAGCCTTCCCTGTCGGGATCGCCGGGACAAGCCCGGCGATGACGGCGGGGCGGGACGCGAGCAGGAATGCCACCCGATCTCCCCCAATGCAATCAGGCGCTTCGGTCCTGACTTCTCACGCCTCCCCCGAGGTCTCGAACATGATCGAATCGAGCGCCTGGCGGGGGCTCTTGCCGGCCCACACCACGAACTGGAAGGCTTGGTAATGGCGTTCGCAGGCATCGAGCGCGATGCCCAGCACCGCCTCGCATTGGCCATCGGTCGCGGTGAGGCCGGCGGTGAGCACGATGGCGTGGCGGAACATGATGATCCCGTCATTGAGCCAGGCGTCGAAATGCCCGACCCAGAGCTGCTCGTTGATCAACGCGGCGAGCTCGGTGACTTCGCTGCGGCGGCGTTCCGGCACCTTGAGCTCGAACGCGCAGGCGAGATGCAGCGCTTCGACGTCGGGCATCCAAGTGAACGAGACCTGGTAGTCGCTCCATTGGCCGTTGACCAGGATCGTCACTTCGTCGTCGCTGGCGCGGGAGAACGACCAGTCATGGGTGGTCGCCAGCCGTTCGACCACGTCGACCGGATTGTGCCGCGCATCATAGGCTGGATTGATCAACACCATGGTGCCTCCCGACGGGGATGTAACGAGGAAACGCGAGGCGACCAAACTGCGCCCGGGAACCGCCTCGGGTCTTTTTGACGCGGGCACGCGCCTGCCATTGACCAGCCCCGAATCATAAGCGGCCCTTTCGGGCCGCCCAATTTCAAGTCGCAGGAAGCGCTTGACCCGCCGACTGATCAAGGATTCGCCGAAGTTGCGCAATGCGAGATCAAAGGCCCTCCACAGCGGTGCCTGCGACAAGTTGACTCGGGGGGTGCGCGCGGGGGAGGCCGGCCGCCGCGGCGCGGTCAGTCGAACAGGCTCGAGACCGATTCTTCGGCCGCGGTGCGGCCGATCGCTTCGCCGATCAGCGTCGCGATCGAGAGCACGCGGATATTGGCGGCGACCCGCACCGCCTCGGAGGCCTGGATCGAATCCGTGATCACGAGTTCCTTGAGGCGGGAGGCGCTGGTGCGGGCGACCGCGCCGCCCGACAGCACGCCGTGGCTGATATAGGCATAGACATCCGCCGCGCCTTGCTCGAGCAGGGCATCGGCGGCGTTTACCAGAGTACCGCCGGAATCGACGATGTCGTCGATCAGGATGCAGGTGCGCCCCTCGACCTCGCCGATCACGTTCATGACCTCGGATTCGCCGGCGCGTTCGCGGCGCTTGTCGATGATGGCGAGCGGTGCGTTGATGCGCTTGGCGAGACCGCGCGCGCGCACCACGCCGCCGACATCGGGCGATACCACCATCACCTTGGACAGGTCGAAGCGGTTGCGAATGTCGCGCACCATCACCGGCGAGGCGTAGAGGTTGTCGGTCGGGATGTCGAAGAAGCCCTGGATCTGCCCGGCATGGAGGTCGACGGTGAGGACGCGATCGGCCCCGGCGCGGGTGATGAGATTGGCGACGAGCTTGGCCGAGATCGGCGTGCGCGGTCCGGGTTTGCGGTCCTGGCGGGCATAGCCGAAATAGGGGATCACCGCGGTGATGCGCCGCGCCGAGGCGCGCCGCAACGCATCCATGATGATGAGCAGCTCCATCAGATGGTCGTTGGCGGGAAACGATGTCGACTGGATCACGAAGACGTCGGCCCCGCGCACGTTTTCCAGGATCTCGACGAAGATTTCCATGTCGGCGAAGCGGCGGACCACGGCCTTGGCGAGAGGAGTGCGGAGGTGAGCGCCGATTGCCTCGGCAAGACGCGGATTCGAGTTGCCGGCAACGAGCTTGATCGCTCCGTTCTTTGCCGCCATGCTCGTCTCCTTGCTCGCCCCATGGGGCGGCCGCAACCGGAATCCGCCGCGCCGGAACAGGTGACGGGCGGGGCGGTCATAACAATTACGTCATGCCGTTGGCAATACGACCGAATTCGCTGTCCCCGGGGAATTGGCGGCGGTTGGCGCTATTGCGGCCGGTCGGGCGGGGCGAATGCCAGTATGCCGGTCTCCGCGGGCGCAAACGCCACATTTGGCGCGGGCTCTTCCGGCGCGGCCGGGGGGCTCGCATCAGGCGCGGGCGGCGAGCCGAGGAAGCCGGCGAGGCGGATCATTCCGTCGCGGGCGATGCGGCCGATCACTTGGTCGTCGGCGGCGCCCCAGGCCGTGCGTCCGGGCGGACCGGCCTCTTCGCCGGTGAGCCGCATGGCGCGCTGGCGGTCGGCGTCGTAAATGTCCCATACCCAGGAGATCACGGTCCGCTTGCCCTGCACATGGGCCGCGACATAACCGCGAATCCGGTACTGCGCGGGCCCTTCCCGGGACACCACCGCGACGTGCCGCGCCTGGGCTTCCTGGTTGAGTTGCTGGACAAGGTTGCGGAACACCGTTTCCGGCGGCCCGTCAATAGATTCGAATGTCACGGTGGTGCCGGGCATGTTGACGTTGTTCAGTCCCGCCGGCATCCCGGAGGACGAGCAACCCGCCAACCCAAGCGCCGCAGCAACGCTCAAAAAAGCGGCAGCCGGCAACGCAAGGACAATACCCCGTGCCGGCGCGCGCTGCCGGTCCACCCCACTCCACATCGCCAAGCCCTGTCACCGCGGCCGTTCGATTATCGGTCTTCGATGCCGGAACGGTCCGTTGCCCCATACTTTGTTAACCAAATTTCAACGAGAGGTCCAGCCCGTCGCGGTCAAGGCGAAAGTGGGGGCAGCCGGCGGCCTTACTTGATGGCCTGGGGGTTGATCGGGGAGCCGGTGGCGCCGGTGATGACGAGCGGCGGCCCGCAGAAGAAGAATTCATAGACGCGGTCGGCGCTGCAATCCTCGGCGAGCTCCTTGAGGTAGAACATCTCGCCCATGGTGAGTCCCATGGCCGGGATCACCACCCAATGCCACGGCTGGTTCGCCTCCTTGGTCTCGTTGGGCCGGACCTCGACGCCCCAGGTGTCCGAGCAGATCGCCGCGACCTCTTTGTCCTGGCACCAGTAGCAATTCTCGAATTTCACGCCAGGTGCGTCGCCGCCGGCGAAGGTGCCCCAGCCCTGCGCGAGGCATTTCTCCAGTTGCCCGGTGCGCACGATGACGAAATCGCCGCGGCCGATGGCGACGTTCTGGGCCGCGGCGCAGGCGTCGAGCTCGGCATTGGAGATGCCGTAGCCGTCTTTCAGGAATTCGACCTTGTTGAAGCGGGCGATGTCGAGCAGCACGCCGCGGCCGACCATCTTGTTGCGCGAATGCTCGATGCCGAGCTTGCCGAGGCCGTTGCAGTCGACGAGGCGGGCATCGTGGCCATTGTACATCGATTCCTCGTAGAAGATGTGGCCGAGCGAGTCCCAATGGGTCGCGCATTGGACCGGCATGTTGATGGCGTCGTCGGCATAGCGGATGTTGGGGACGATATCCTGCCGCCCGGCGACGGCGTCGGTGCCGGTCGCCAGCATGGTGTGGATCGGATTCCAGCGCCCGCCGAACAGGCCGGTCTGCGGTCCCTTGCGGTCGAGCGGAATGCCGAGGGCGAATACCTTGCCGGTGCGGATCAGCGCCGCGGCCTTGACGACGTCTTCGGGCTTGATGTGGTTGAGCGTGCCGATCTGGTCGTCCTTGCCCCAGCGGCCCCAGTTCCTGAGCTTCTCCGAGGCTTGCGCGATCGCCTTCTTGCCGACGGTGATGTTCATTGACGTTTCCTTCGCTGCGCGGTGTCCCGTTCGGGGGGCGGGATATTGGCGCGTGCGACCGCAAAGGTCTACTTGCGTTCCGCTGCATCGGGGACCGCGCCGAATGTTGACGGCAATGCCGGCGGCGGTTCATAGCTGGATAGGGCGAGCCCATCCGAGGACCGATCATGACCATCCACCCGCGCGCCGATGCCGCCGAGCTTCCGGTGCTCGCCCTCGTTCTCGGCGATGCCACCGGCATCGGGCCGGAAATCTCCGCACGTTGGCTGACGGAATCGCCGCACCGCGAGGTCGCGCGCATCGTCGTGGTCGGCGACGCTCGGGTGCTGGCAATGGGCGCGCGCGATGCCCGGGTAAAGCTCGACACCGTGAAGGTCGGGGGTGTCGGCGACATCGATTGGAACGCCGCGGCGGTGCCGCTGATCGATCTCGGCAACATCGATCCCGCGCGGTTTCCCCAGGGCAAGGTGTCGGCCGAATCGGGACGCCTCACCGGCGAGACCCTGGCGGCCGCGATCGCGCTCGCCTCGCGCGGCGAGGTCGACGGCATCACCTTCGCGCCGCTCAACAAGCGCGCCATGTTCGACGGCGGCTGGCGGTTTCCCGACGAGCACCAGATGTTCGCCCACCTGCTCGCGCACCGCGGCCATTTCAGCGAGATGAATGTGCTCGACGGCCAATGGATGTCGCGGGTGACCGGGCATCAGTCCCTGCGCAACGCGCTCGACGGTGTCACCCCGCAGAATATCCGCAACGCCATCACCCTCGCCCATACCATGATGAAAAAGGCGGGGATCGCGGCGCCGCGCATCGCGGTCGCGGCGCTCAATCCCCATGGCGGGGAGAACGGCCTGTTCGGCATGGAGGAGATCGAGATCATCCGGCCGACCGTCGAGGGCATGGCGGCCGAGGGCTTCGATTGCCGCGGCCCGTTTCCCTCCGACACCGTCTACATCAAGGCGTTCGCCGGCGAGTTCGACGGCGTCGTCGCGATGTATCACGACCAGGGCCAGATCGCGACCAAGCTCAAGGGCTTCAACCGCGGCGTCACCGTGACCGCCGGCCTGGAGACCATCTTCACCACGCCGTCGCACGGTACCGCCTATGACATCGTCGGGCAGGGCAAGGCGACGACGGGCGCGCTCGACAAGGCGGTCCAGCTCGCCGCGAAGCTCGCGGTGCGCCGTGCGGCGCAAGGCGCCATGCGCAAGACGGCGTAACGCCCGAGCGCCGCCCGTGCATTCGGCCCTTGCATTTCGGCCGGCGCCATGCAGCCATTCGGAAGTCGGCATTCCCCGCTGAAAGACGGGTGGGCCAGGGAGGAACGCACATGAAAACGAGCCTTTTCGTCAAAGCCGGGATTTGCGCAGCCGTAGCGGCCGCCGCGGTAAGCATTTCCGCGAGTTCGTCACGGGCACAGGGTGCGCCGCATTACGAGGCCGACCTCGCGTGGCCGAAGCCGCTGCCGGACCATTGGATCCTCGGCGGGCTCGGCGGGCTGTGCGTCGATGCCCAGGACCACGTGCTCATCCTCAACCGGCAGGACGTGCTTCCCAACGAACTCGACGCCGGCTACCTCGCGCCGCCGCTGATCGAGTTCGATCCCGCAGGCAATGTCGTGCATACCTGGGGCGATCCCAACCTGCTCGATGCGCGCCTGCACAGCTGCCACTTCGACAAGGACGGCAATGTCTGGATCGCCAGCGCGCCGTCCGGCATGGTGCAGAAATACACCCATGACGGCAGCAAGCTGCTGCTGCAGATCGGCAAGAAGGGCGTGCTGGATTCCTCCGACGGCACCATCAAGGGCACGCCGCTCAGTTCCGAAGCCGCGATATTCCACATGCCGTCGAGCATTTTCATCGATCGGGAGAACGGCGACGTCTACGTCGCCGACGGCGAGGGCCGCAACAGCAGCCGCCGTGTCAAGGTGATGGACCGCGACGGCAAGTTCTTGCGGCAGTGGCAGCCCGAGGGCATGCAGAACGTGCACTGCCTGACCATCGGCAATGACGGGCTCGTCTATGTCTGCAACCGCGACAACGCGCGGATCCAGGTCTATGACAAGCTCGGCAACCTCAAGCGCAATATAGAGGTGCCGTGGAAGCCCTTCACCATGCCGGCCGACGGCAAGGTCAAGCAGTTCGGCGGCGCCGCCGTGGCGATCGATTTCTCGCCTGACGCCGATCAGAAATACATGTTCGTGGTCAACCAGAACAATTCCCAGATCGAGATGATCGAGCGCGAGACCGGCAAGGTGCTGCCGAGCTTCGGCCACGCCGGCCGCTACGCCGGCGAGCTCGACCAGCCCCACGGCATCGCGGTCGACTCCAAGGGCAACGTCTACGTTGACGAGAACCGCGGCCGCCGCGTTCACAAGTTCAAGATCGTGCAGTGAGGGAGCGTCCGCGACACCCCTCACACTCGACACCCCTTACACTCTCCGTCATCACCGGGCTCGTCCCGGTGATCTCGATGATGAAGGCACGGCGCCGTCGGCGCGCGTGTCGAGACGCCGTGCCCGGTTGATCGAGATCGCCGGAACAAGTCCGGCGACGACGCTTTGTAGGGGCCCTGCCCGAATTTCGGGGAGGGAGATTCATTCACCCCGGCACCGGCGGGTGGCCCTCGATGCGGCGGACGATGTCCAGTGCCCGCCGCAACGGGTTGATCGAGGCCTCCAGGGTGCGGATGGCGGCGAGTTCGTCCGCTCTCCAACCGCGCCGCCGGTCCTGACTGCGCTTGGCATAGCCTCGGCTACATGATGGAAGTTATCCCCCAAACCATGCTATACAGCGGGTATGGCGACGATCGTTGACCCTGTCTTGAGCCGGTTCCGCGCCGCGCTCGAGGAAATCTATGGCGAGCGGATCGAGCGTGTGGTGCTGTTCGGCTCCCGCGCACGTGGCGACGCGCGTCCGGATTCCGATTACGACGTGGCGGTGTTCCTCAAGGACCTCGACGGATTCGGCAAGGAAGCCCGGAGGATCGCCGAGATCGAAGCCGACATCCTCACCGAGACCGGAGTTGTCATCAACACAATGCCATTGCAGGCGGGTTCGTATCGCGACCGGACGGGGCTGATGCGGGAGTTGCGTCGCGATGGCCTCGACCTGTGACGCCGGAAGCCAAAGACTACCTCGACAAGGCGCACGATGACCTGGATGACGCCCGCAAGATAGTGGCCATTCACCTGGCAAAAATCGCGGCGCGGTCGGCATACTATGCGGCGTTTCACGCGGCCGAAGCCCTCATCATCGAGCGCAAAGTCGTAAAAACCCATTCCGGCGTCCGTACCGAATTCGCGCGTCTGCTGAAAGACACGCCAGGTGGCGAAAGGGCGATGCTGACATTCCTGGCGCAAGGCTACAAATACAAGGAAATCGGCGACTATGGCGTCGGCCGCGGCGCGGTTGTGACCGACGAGGAGGCCAACGATGCCATCGACAACGCCGCCCGTTTTTTCGAGCGCATCACAGTCCTGCTGAAGGCTGACCCTTCAAACGATACGCCGTAAGGGTGCCGCCCGCATCACCCCGGCACCGCCGGGTGGCCTTCGATGCGGCGGACGATGTCCAGCGCCCGCCGCAGCAGGTTGATCGAGGCCTCCAGGGTACGGAAGGCGGCGTGGGGGGACAGCGTCACGTTCCTCATCTTGGCGAGCGGGTGGTCGGGCTTGAGCGGCTCGGCGTGGAAGACGTCGAGCCCGGCATGGCGGATGCGTCCGCTTTCCAGCCCCTCGATCAGCGCCGCCTCATCGACCAGCGCGCCGCGGGCGGTGTTGACGAGGATGGCGCCCGGCTTGATGCGCGCGAGGCGGCGGGCATCCAGGAAGCTGCGAGTCTCGTCGGTGAGCGACAGGTTGAGCGAGATCACGTCGGAGGATTCCAGCAGCGTGTCGATGGCGACCACGGGCACGCCGAGGTCGCCGTGCGAGGTGCGGTTCCAGCCGATCACGTTCATGCCCATGCCGTGGCCGATGCGCGCGACCTCGCGGCCGATGCCGCCGAGCCCGATGACGCCCAGCGTTTTGCCGCGCAGCTGCACGCCTTCGAGCGGCTCCCAGTGGCCGGCGCGAATGCCCCGGTCCATCAGCGCGATCTCGCGGGCGCAGGCGAACATCAGGGCGATGGTGTGCTCGGCCACCGCGGTGTCGCCGTAGCCGCGGAAGGTGTGCACGGTGATCCCGAGCGCGGCCAGCGCCGCAACGTCCATGTAACTCGACGCGCCGGTGCCGCAGAACACGATGTGCTTGAGCGCGCCGCATTGCTTCATCATGTCGGTCGGCATGTAGGAATGGTCGTCGATGCAGATGCCGTAGCCGTCGAGGAGGCGCGGGAGGTCGCTCGATTGGAACGGGCTGTTGTTGATCACGACGGCGGGATCGTCGGCGCGGTGGACGCGCTTGAACACCAGTTCTAATTGGCGGTTGCAGTCGATGAACAGGGTTTTCATTTATCGGTTTTCAGATTGGCGGTGTAAAAGGCGGCGATGTCGGGCATAGTGCCGCCGCTTTCGAGTCGGCGCGGCGCCGGAGATAGTGGAGCGCAGGTATGCGTCTTGCAAGCTACATCGCCCATGGGCGGACCAGTTTCGGCGCCGTCCTGGGCGACGGCGTGGTGGATTTCCGGGTGCGGTTCGGTTCGCGGTTCGCGAACCTCGTCGACCTCATCCGCGCCGATGCGCTCGACGAGGCGAGGGCGGTGCTGGCGGGGGTGCGGCCCGACTTCCCCATCTCCGAGATCGAGTTGCTGCCGCCGCTGCTGGCGCCTGAAAAGATCGTCTGCATCGGCATCAATTACGCCAACCGCAATGCCGATTTCAACGATCCCGACGTGCCGAAATATCCGAGCATGTTCTACCGCCATCCCGGTTCCTTCGTCGGCGCCGGGCAGCCGCTGGTGCGTCCGAAGGTGTCCGAACAGTTCGACTATGAGGGCGAGATCGCCATGGTGATCGGCCGCGAAGGCCGGCACGTCCCCAAGGGCCGCGCCGGCGACTACATCGCCGGCTACACCCTGTGCAACGAGGGCACCGTGCGCGACTGGCTGCGCCACGGCAAGTTCAACGTGACCCAGGGCAAGAACTTCGACCAGTCCGGCAGCATCGGCCCCTGCATCGTCACCGCCGACGAGATCGATCCGGCAAAGCCGATGCACCTGACCGTCAAGCTCAACGGCGAGGTGACCCAGGACGATGACACGGCGAGCATGATCTTCTCCTTCACCGACCTGATCGCCTACATCACCACCTTCATGACCCTCAAGCCGGCCGACATCGTCGTCGCCGGCACCCCGGTCAAGACGGGCCCGCGCCCAGACCCGCCGCGCTGGCTCAAGGCCGGCGACGTGGTGGAGGTCTCCTGTCCCGCGCTCGGCACCCTGCGCAACACGGTGGTCGACGAGGCGTAGCCTCCATCGCGTCATCGCCGTACTTGTCCCGCGCGGCGACCTGGAAAATCCGCGGAAATCCTCTAAGGTGTCGCGCAGCCGTCGTCGATCCCGCCCGGAATCGGCCCGCAGGAACGCGGCCCGAACCGGATGACGGCGCGCAAACCCCCGGGCGCCATGTGGAGGATATCATGAGCAATTTGAAACGCGGCATCGTCGGTGCCGCCGGACTGGCACTGATGCTGACGGTCTCGTCGGCGCAGGCGCAGCAGCCGGTGCGGGTGCGTGGCACCATCGAGAAGGCCGACGGCGGCACGCTGCTGGTCAAGACGCGCGAAGGCAACGAGGTCACCGTCAAGCTCACCGACAATGCGCAGGTGAACGGCGTCGCCAAGGCGGCGCTGGCCGACATCAAGCAGAACTCCTTCATCGGCATCACCGCCATGCCCCAGGCGGACGGGACCCAGAAGGCGATAGAAGTCCACATCTTCCCGGAAGCCCGCCGCGGCGCCGGTGAGGGCCATCGCCCCTGGGACCTGGTGCCCAACAGCACCATGACCAATGCCAATGTCGAGCAGCTCGTGACTTCCGTGGACGGTCCGATGCTCACCATGAAATACAAGGACGGAGAGAAGAAGATCTCGGTGCCGAACAATGCGACGATCGTGCAGTTCGTCAACGGCGATCGCAGCGAGCTCAAGCCGGGCGCCAAGATCTTCATCGCCGCCGGCACCAAGAAGCCGGACGGCACCATCGAGACCGGCGGCGTCAATGTCGGCCGCGACGGCATCACCCCGCCGATGTGAACGGACGTTTGCTCGGCCCATGACCTGGTCATTCCAGGTTCGCGCAAAGCACTACTGCGCAAAAAGGGATCGTCAGGCAGCGGGGCCCGGTATTTCCCTCTCCCGCAAGCGGGAGAGGGGGAACGCACTCGTGATGCAGTAGTGAAGGCGCGCCCCGGAATCACAGTACCGGCTCGTCCCGGCCATCTCGATTGTTTGGGCATTGTCATCATATAAGCGGGGTGCGCAGGACGGTCCTGCGCCGGACACGGCTTCGAGGAATTCATTTTAATGGCCGAGCATGAGGCGCGGCGGGTCGGGCTGTTCGTCACCTGCCTGGTCGATCTCATCCGCCCCACGGTCGGCTTTGCCGCCGTGAAGCTGATGGAGGATGCCCGCTGCATCGTCGACGTGCCGCGGCAAAGCTGTTGCGGCCAGCCGGCCTTCAACTCCGGCGACCGCGCCACCACCCGCGAGATCGCCGCCCAGGTGATCGCCGCGTTCGAGCCGTTCGACTACGTGGTCGCGCCGTCCGGCTCCTGTGCCGGCATGCTGAAGGTACACTATCCCGAGCTGTTCCGCGGCGACCCCAACTGGCAGCCGCGCGCCGACGCCTTCGCCGCCAAGACCTACGAGCTGGTCGCGTTCCTGGTCGACGTGTGCGGGGTGAGCCGGGTCGCGGCGCGGCTCGATGCGACCGCGACCTATCACGATTCCTGCTCGGGGCTGCGCGAGCTCGGCGTGCACGACCAGCCGCGGGCGCTGCTGCGCACGGTCGAAGGCCTCAGGCTCGCCGAGATGCGCGACGCCAATGTGTGCTGCGGCTTCGGCGGCACCTTCTGCGTGAAATATCCCGACATCTCCGATGCCATCGTCGGCAAGAAGGCGGCCGCCATCGCGGCCACCGGAGCCGGCCTGCTGCTTGCCGGCGATCTCGGCTGTCTCATGAACATGGCCGGCAAGCTGCAGCGCGAGGGCAGCACAATCGAAGTGCGTCACGTCGCGGAAGTGCTCGCCGGCATGACGCGGGAACCGGCCATCGGGCTGCCCGCGCCCGACCCGGCGGCCAAAGCCGCAGCCTCCAAGGCGGCGGGACCCGGACCGGCGGGAGTTGGGCCGATGGGAGCCAAGCGATGACTCTGGCCTCCCACATCGCGACCTCGCCGCGCTTCAAGGACAATGCCAAGGCCGCGCTCGCCGACCCCGACCTGCAGAATGCGTTGAAATTCGTCGAGGTGAACTTCATCGCGCGGCGGCGCGAGGTGGCGGAGCGCCTGCCGGAATTCGAAGCGCTGCGGGATTCCGCGCGCGACATCAAGGACCACACCCTTGCCTACCTCGATCTCTACCTCGAGGCCTATGAGGAGCGCCTGACCGCGCAGGGCGGCCGTTTGCACTATGCGGTGTCGGCCGACGACGCCCGCCGGATCATCCTCGACATCTGCCGCGATGCCGGCGCCAGGACCGTGACCAAGGGCAAGTCGATGGTCGCCGAGGAGATCGGCCTCAACGATTTCCTGGAAGGCAACGGCGTCACGCCGGTCGAGACCGATCTCGGCGAGTACATCATCCAGCTTCGCCACGAGCTGCCGTCCCACATCATCGCGCCGGCGGTGCACCTCACCAAGGCCCAGGTCGAGGATGATTTCCGCCGCGTCCACACCCACCTTGCGCCCGACCGCAATCTCGCCGAGCCGACCAGCCTGCTGGCGGAGGCGCGCGGCGTGCTGCGCGAGAAATTCCTCGCCGCCGACGTCGGGATCACCGGCGCGAATTTCCTGGTCGCCGAGACCGGCACGTCGGTGATCGTCACCAATGAAGGCAATGGCGACCTCACCCAGACCCTGCCCAAGGTCCACATCGTGCTCGCCTCGCTGGAAAAGCTGGTGCCGACGCTCGAAGACCTGGCGCAGTTGCTGCGCGTGCTGGCGCGCTCGGCGACCGGGCAGGAAATGTCGGTCTATACGACGCTTTCCACCGGCCCGCGCCGCGCCGACGACCCCGACGGCCCCGGCGCATATCACGTCGTGCTGCTCGACAACGGCCGTTCGTCCATGATCGGCGGCGAGTTCCGCGACATGCTGCGTTGCATCCGCTGCGGCGCCTGCATGAACCACTGCCCGGTCTATCATGCGGTCGGCGGCCACGCCTATGGCTGGGTCTATCCGGGGCCGATGGGTGCGGTGCTGACCCCGAGCCTGATCGGCATCGACAAGGCCGGGCACCTTCCCAATGCATCGACGTTCTGCGGCCGCTGCGAGGACGTGTGCCCGGTGCGCATTCCGCTGCCGCGGATGATGCGGTCGTGGCGCGAGCGCGAGTTCGAGCGCCATTTGTCGCCGGCGACGGTGCGCGGCGGGCTCGCGGCGTGGGCGTTCTTCGCCAAGCGCCCCCGCCTTTACGGTTTGGCGGCCGCGATGGCGGCTCGGGTCCTCCATTGGGCGGGCGCCGCGCGCGGACGGTTCTCGTGGCTGCCGCTCGCCTCGGGCTGGACCCGCTATCGCGATTTCCCGGCGCCGCAGGGCGAGACCTTTCAATCCCGCTGGAAGCACCGCAACGACCGCCCGCGCCCGGGCAGTCCGCCATGACCGCGCGCGAACTCGTTTTCGCGACCCTGCGCCGCTCGCTCGGCGTGTCCGGGACCGAGGCGCCGCGCCGCGCCGCGGTCGCCGCGCGGCTTGCCGGTCATCCCCGCGGCGTGGTGCCGGCGCGCGGGCAACTGCCGCCGCAACAGCGGCTCGACCTGTTCGCGCGCATGGTGGAGGCGGCAGCCGGGACGATCGAGCGCGCCGCCTCCGCGGCGGATGTTCCCGTCGCGGTCGCGGCGCTGCTGCGCGGCCTCAACCTGCCGATGCGGGTGCGGCACGGCGACGACCCCCGCCTCGCCGCGTTGCCGTGGCAGAGTGCACCCGCCCTCGAGATACTGCGCGGCCCCTCCGACGGCCATGACCTTGCCGCGGTGTCGCACGCCTCTGCGGCGGTGGCCGAAACCGGCACCCTGGTCCTGACATCGGGGCCGGACAATCCGACCACGCTCAATTTCCTGCCCGACGTCCACATCGTGGTGGTCGACGCCGCCGACATCGCCTCCGATTTCGAGACGGTGATGGCACGGCTGCGCGAGCGCTACGGCACCGGGACGATGCCGCGTACGGTCAACATGATCACCGGCCCGTCGCGCTCGGCCGATATCGAGCAGACGCTCCTGCTCGGCGCCCACGGTCCGCGCAAGCTGCATGTAATCGTGGTGGGCGATCCCTGACGGGTGGCGCGCGGTCTTACAAGGCCTGGTACTTGAGCGCGGTCGAACGGCGTAGCATGATCGGTGAACTGCCACCGGGATGCGTCAAAGTTCCGCCGCTTCGAATTGGGAGCATGGCTACCGTCGGCCGGCGAAAGCATGCCGAAGATCGACATGCGAACCGCCAATTGGAGGAGCGCCGTGAGAAGCTTGGTGTTGACGACGATGATCGTGGCATTGGCACCGCCAGCCTACGCTCAAATGAGCCCCAACCTTTTTCAGGAGGGAAAGCACTTCAAGACCGATGTCGAAGTACAGCAGGAGCGTGAGCGCGAAAGCGCCTACAAATCAGGAATCAGCAAAATACCGGATGCAAAAACCAAGGTGGACCCGTGGGGAAGCGTCCGTGGTGCGGTGCCGCAATCCGATCAGCCCCAGCGGCCAGCCTCGAAATAGGCCACTTTCGAAATTTCCGGCCGCAGCACCGGCAGGACGGTCAAGCTCTGCCGCTGCCGTGTGGTCCGTGCGACATGCACTGATCATGGTGGGCAATCCCTAAAGCATGATCCCTCAAAGTTGCGGACTTTCGGGCAGGATCATGCGCAAGATCAGACGCGTTAAAACGCTGCCCACTCGAGCTTGACACGGGAGTATTCCGGCGGGCCCCGAAACCTTATGGCGGGCAAGGCGTTGTTCTGTGTCAGGAAGCCCGCCCATGAAACACCACGAGAAACACTCCGAGCGCGTGACCGCCGCTCCGGTCACGGAGAAGCATCGCAAGCTCGACCGGCAGCTCGACGAAGCCCTTGAGGAAACTTTTCCTGCATCCGATCCGGTCGCCATCAGCCAGCCGGCCCCGGACGATCGCTTGCGGAAGCGAAAATAGTCCAAGGTTTTCAAAACGTTTCTTCGTTCTTACTGGTGGCTTGCCAAGTCCTTGCACCGGCAATTGCGTAACCATCTTTTTTGACGCTTCCGCCATCGGAAAGGCTTAAAATCGTCTCCCGATTGAAGCTCGGAACTGCGGCCCGGTGGGGAGATGGGGTTCATGAGTCGAAAATATTTTGGCACCGACGGCATCCGCGGCCGCGCCAATGGCGTGATCACGGCCGACCTCGCGTTGCGGGTCGGCCAGGCCGCAGGCGTGATGTTTCGCCGCGGGGACCACCGCCACCGGGTGGTGATCGGCAAGGATACAAGGCTCTCCGGCTACATGATCGAAACCGCAATGGTCGCCGGATTCACCTCGGTCGGCATGGACGTGCTGCTGCTCGGCCCGATGCCGACGCCGGCCGTCGCCATGCTGACGCGCTCCATGCGTGCCGACCTCGGCGTCATGATCTCGGCCTCCCACAATCTGTATCCCGACAACGGCATCAAGCTGTTCGGCCCCGACGGCTACAAGCTCTCCGACGAGGTAGAACTGGAAATCGAGCGGCTCGTCGATGCCGATCTCGGCAAGAAGCTCGCCAAGCCTGCCGCGCTCGGCCGCGCCAAACGCATCGAGGGCGTGCCGGAGCGATACATCGAATTCGCCAAACGCACCCTGCCGCGCAACCTCTCCCTCGACGGGCTGCGGGTCGTCGTCGATTGCGCCAACGGCGCGGCCTACCGGGTCATCCCCGCCGCGTTGTGGGAACTGGGCGCCGAGGTGTTCTCGATCGGGGTCGATCCCGACGGCTTCAACATCAACAAGGATTGCGGCTCCACCGAGCCGGAAGCGCTCAGCCGCAAGGTGCGCGAGATGCGCGCCGACATCGGGATCGCGCTCGACGGCGACGCCGACCGCGTGGTGATCGCCGACGAGCACGGCCACCTGGTCGACGGCGACCAACTGCTCGCCGTCATCGCCGAAAGCTGGCAGAAGGACGGCCGCTTGGCAAAGCCCACCGTGGTCTCCACCATCATGTCCAATCTCGGTCTCGAACGCCATCTCGAACGGCTCGGGATCGATCTGGTGCGCGCCCAGGTCGGCGACCGCTACGTGCTCGAGAAGATGCGCGAGCACGGCTACAATGTCGGCGGCGAGCCGTCGGGCCACATCATCCTGTCCGATTACAATACGACCGGAGACGGGTTCGTCGCCGCGCTGCAGGTGCTGGCGGTGGTGCAAAAGCAAGAGCAGCCGGTCTCGGTGGTGTGCCACCGCTTCGACCCGCTGCCGCAAGTCACCAAGAACGTGCGCTACCGCAACGGCAAACCCCACGAGGACGCGGCGGTCAAGTCGGCGATCGCGAGCGCGACGCTGCGCCTCAACGGCCAGGGTCGGGTGATCGTGCGGCCATCGGGCACCGAGCCGGTGATTCGCGTCACCGGCGAAGGCGATGATCCCAATCTCGTGGAGGAAGTCGTCGACGGCATCGTCGATGCGGTCACCCAGGTCGCCGCCGGCTGACGGACGCTGCGGGTACACAAAGCCTGGAGCGTCCGCGGCCTCACCCCGCGCGGCGCGTGAATCTTTGATTCGACCTCATCCTGGGGAACCGGCGCAGCCGGCGTCTCGAAGGATGGCCGCAGACGTTCCCCGCGAATTGTTTCGAATTCAGTGCCCGCGGCCATTCTTCGAGACGCGCGCGAGAGCGCGCTCCTCGGGATGAGGCCGGATTTTCCGATTAAGTATTCGTTTACGAATATCGCATGAGCGATCGTCTATCAATAATATTCATGGTGAAAAAGTAAGGTTAAGTGACGCTTAAGAATTCAATGGCATTGTCCGATCGGCGAATGAACCCGGCGCAACGCATTCGCGACCCGGAACAGTGGAAGGACGATGTCATGAGTAACTTCAAAAAGTTCGCGATGGCTAGTGTCGCTGCAGGCCTCGCCGTCACCGCGGCGAACGCCGCAGATCTGCCTTTGGCCCCGGTCCCGATCCCGGTCATCCAGGAGTTCTCCGGCTGGTATCTCCGCGGCGACATCGGAATGACCAACCAGACGGTCGGATCGCTGACCAACTACGTTGCTCCCGGGACCTCCGTGGGCACCAAGTTCCTGACCTTCGACAGCGCGCCGTTGTTCTCGCTCGGCGGCGGCTATCAACTCAACAGTTGGCTGCGCATGGACGTCACCGGCGAATATCGCGGCAACGCCCATTTCCACGGCCAGCAAGTCGGCGTGTTCGGCCCGGTCAGCCTGCCGGACGACTACAATGCCAGCAAGTCGGAGTGGTTGTTCCTCGCCAACGCCTATGTCGATCTCGGCACCTGGTGGTGCGTGACGCCCTATCTCGGCGCCGGCATCGGCACCTCGCGCAACTCGATTTCGAGCTTCACCGATATCGGCGCCACCCAGGCCGGTCTCGGCGGCGGGAGCATCCTGAGCACCACCTACGGCGAAAACGCTTCGAAGTGGAACCTCGCGTGGGCGCTGTATGCGGGACTGGGCTACAAAGTCGCTCCCGGCCTGTCGCTCGAACTCACCTATCGCTACGTCAATCTCGGCTCTGCGACCACCGGCCTGACCAACTCCTTCGACGGTGTCACGGTCGTCAACGCGCCGCCGTTCTCGTTCAACAACATCAATTCGCAGGATGTGATGCTGGGTTTCCGTTGGAACCTCGGTGAGCCGGAAGTGCCGGTGGCACCGCCGATCGTCCGCAAAGGCTGAACGAGCCGCCACAGTCTCGTGATTTCAAATGCGGCGCGGGAGAATTTCCGCGCCGCTTTTTCGTGTGCGCATGGACGGCACCGCCGGCGTGGTGGGGCGATCGCCTCGCGTCGAACGCACTGCGTTCATTGCACCAAAACATGCAGAATTAGCGAAGCCGAAACGTTTGACTGCGATGATTCATGGTGCGCGGTTCGCCATGTGCTGCGTTCGTAATCGCGCTTTGCGAGTCGGTCGAAACCAGGCCCGGTCCGTCTCCTGCGGGCCGGGTCATTCGATTGCGCGCAACGCGCGACTGCCTCCGAATTAGAGCGCCGCCCGGTACGAGGCGGATGGCCTGACAGGGGCATAGTCTTGCCATCCTCGGTGCGGCGCTCCGACTGCACACCTAATCGCTGTTCGGTATTTCGCAACTGCACCTTGGTTTAGGCGCCGCGTTGCCTTGGTGCCCGGCCCGCCGCCGTCCTGAATGACCCCGCACCGTGGTCCCGCGAATCGCAGGATCCGCGGGTCCGGCGGGTGCCGACGTGTCTACGAGACCGCTCACCGCCGATCAGCGTGCGAAGTACTCGGGCAGGATGATCGTACGGAACATGAAGAACAAGAAAAACGCAGCATATACGTAGCCGGCGCAAACCAGCAACGCGAAGAGCGGTCGTACGAGCGGGCGTTCATCGGGACTCTGAGAGGAGGTCATTTGTCTTCCCACGGTGGCCGCGGCACCAATCGTGTTGCCCCGCACCCCGGCTCACAACGTGTCACGGCCAAAGACGTTCCGCGGTCCCCCGCGGCATCGCGCCGCGCCGACTCGGCCGCGGCGGTTAGAGCAGCGCCGTGGCCAGCCTGCACTGCGAAGTCGGTGCAGGCCGCCTGCCGACAACGGGTAGGACGGCCCCATCACTCGGGGGCCGCTATCGGTTCGCCGCCGGCGTTGTCGACGCGGGCCGGGTCAGCGCGCTATTGGCTGTATCTACTTCCGTTGGACGATCTATCGAAATTGAACATCCATTTGGGAATATCCGTGCCGCGCATTTGATTGCTGGGCTGGCCGTGGCTGCGCTCGACCGTCGCGGCGTGTTCATGGGTTGATTCCTGGGTCTTCGCGGAAGCGAGCCCCGAAGCACCTAGCACGCCAATGAAGGCTGCCAAGGCAATAGCTTTCATGATGGTGGACATTGAATCCTCCTTATACTGTTTTTCGTTTATCGCCTTACTCTTTAAATGGAGCGATCGGACGCATTTCACATTAGACGAATGGACGCAGCCGGGCGCAACTCATGGACAAAAGTTAATGAGGACGGTGCTATTCGGTCGAGTTTGCTGCCAATAAAATAAATGGAGTCGGGTCGATGCGCATCTCCGATACGTCGATGCCCGGCCGGATCCGGCGCTAAACCGGATGCGGGTCCGTCGCAGACCGCGGCAGCGGCCGGCCGCGGCCCGTCCGAATCAATATTTCAGGCCGAGCGCGAAGCGCGCACTCACCGTATTGAGCCTTATATCGCTGGGGGTGCCGAGCTGGAGATACTCGACCTCGCCGCGGAGGAACGCATATTTGGTCAGCATGTAATCCATGCCGAGCGCAGTGTCGAAGCCGAGGATATATTTGCCATGGCTGACGCTGTAAAACGGATAGTTACCGCCGACTTTGAAGTTGGCAGTGGGGCAGGGCGTCGTAGGCTGCGAAACGCAGGTGCCGACGTAATTGATGTCGGCGTATTGCGAACTGTCTATCTGGGCAAACGAAACTCCGGCGACGAGGTATGGCAGGAAGTTTCCGAACGCCCAACCCACCCGCCCGCGCAATGTGAAGTAGTCGGACATGTCGACGGTGCCGCTGTTGTTCACGTTCACCGTCGTCGGCGCATAGAGATAGCCGCCGCTGGTGACGACATAGCTTCGGGTCACCGAGCTGTAAGTGGTTTGATGGAGCGCGGACCTGTTGGCATTGAGCTCGGTGCCGAACACCACGTCGTCGATCTGCCAGTTGTAGCCGAGAAAGCCGCCATAGCTGGGGCCATTGGTGTTGATTTGCGGAAGGATGGGCATGCCCGGCAACGAATTAGCCAGTGCCGTGAGAATTCCGTCCTGAGAAATGGCGCTCGCGATCTGCGCCGACGAAACATTGCGAAAGTCGATGCCGTGAAAATCTTCGCCGACCTGCACGCCACCATAGACGCCGGCCCATATCCGATACAGGCGCGGCGGCGGTGGCGGCGCCGCGCCGATGTCCTGCGATCCCCGCAGCCAGGAGTCGTCATAGTCGGCCGCAAGTGCCGGGCAGGCCATCGCGATCAACAAGCCACAAACCCACCAACGCATGTTTGCCTCCAGCAAGCGGCGGCCACGCGTGCATTGCACGAACCGTAAAAAAGGATTTACGCCTATTAACCTTAATGAAGCATTACCGCGCCCATCGCGAACGACCTGTTTCGTTGATGGCGCGCGCATTCCGAGGCGGCGCATGTTGCCGAAGGCGATCGGCCGGATTGACGTACCTCGGCGGCGCCGGAACCGGCCATCCGGCCCTGCCTTTCTCCGGGATCGATCGCGCCTGCTCCCGCTTGCAATCCCGCTTGACTGCGCCGCCGTCCTTCCCTAGTTACGGCCTTGGGACACCCCTCCCCACCGAGGGGCGCCTATCTGGAAGGATAGTCATGGCCATACCGATGCCCGGCGTGCGGCCGGCGATACCGCACTTCTCGTCCGGCCCCTGCGCCAAGCGCCCCGGCTGGAGCCTCCAAGTCCTCACCGACGCGGCCCTCGGGCGCTCGCACCGCGCCAAGCTCGGCAAGGGCAAGCTCAAGCGTGCCATCGATCTCACCCGGGAGGTGCTGCAAGTTCCGGCCGGCTATCGGATCGGGATCGTGCCGGCATCCGATACCGGCGCGGTCGAGATGGCGATGTGGTCGCTGCTGGGGCCGCGTCCCGTCACCATGCTGGCGTGGGAATCGTTCGGCGAAGGCTGGGTGAGCGACGTGCTCAAGGAACTCGGGCTCGAGGGCACCACGGTTCTCAAATCCGGCTACGGCGCGCTGCCCAACCTCGCCGCGGTCGACTGGTCGAACGACGTCGTCTTCACCTGGAACGGCACCACGTCCGGCGTCCGGGTGCCGGACGGCGGCTGGATCGCCGCTGATCGCCAGGGCCTCTCGATCTGCGATGCCACCTCGGCCGCGTTCGCCCAAAGGCTCGATTGGGACAAGCTCGATGTCGCGACCTTCTCCTGGCAGAAGGCGCTGGGCGGCGAGGCGGCCCACGGGATGCTGGTGCTGTCGCCGCGTGCGGTCGCGCGGCTGGAGAGCTATAAGCCGGCTTGGCCGCTGCCGAAAATCTTCCGCCTGACCAAGGGCGGCAAGCTCAATGAAGGGATCTTCGAGGGCGAGACCATCAACACGCCGTCCATGCTGTGCGTCGAGGACTATCTCGACGCGCTGCAATGGGCGAAATCGATCGGCGGGCTCGACGCGCTGATCGCCCGCGCCGACGCCAACACAAAAGTAATCGCCGACTGGGTGGCGGTGACGCCGTGGGTCGAATTCCTCGCCAAGGTGCCTGCGACCCGCTCCAACACGTCGGTGTGCCTGAGCATCGTAGATCCTTCGGTGACCGCGCTGACGGTCGATGCCCAGTCCGCCTTCGCCAAGAGCCTCGCGGCCGCCGTCGAGAAGGAGGGCGTGGGTTACGATCTCGCCCATTATCGCGATGCCCCGCCGGGTCTGCGCATCTGGTGCGGGGCGACGGTCGAGGCCCGCGACGTCGAGGCCCTGACTCAGTGGCTCGACTGGGCCTTCGCCAAGACCAAGGACGCGCTGCCAAAGGCAGCCTGAACGTCCTCTTCCGCGGCGGCGCCGGCGGCGCGGCCATCTCCACCTTTCAACGAATTGACGGGCGATATCATGGCTCCTCGCGTCCTCATCTCCGATGCTCTCTCCTCCGCCGCGGTCCAGATCTTCAGGGATCGCGGGATCGAGGTCGATTTCCAGCCCAATCTCGGCAAGGACAAGGACGGGCTCGCCGCCTTGATCGGCGATTTCGACGGCCTCGCCGTGCGTTCGGCGACCAAGGTTACGGCAAAGCTGATCGAGAAGGCCGCGCGGCTCAAGGTGGTCGGCCGCGCCGGCATCGGCGTCGACAACGTCGATATTCCGGCGGCTACTGCGAAGGGCATCATCGTGATGAACACGCCGTTCGGCAATTCGATCACCACCGCGGAGCACGCCATCACCTTGATGCTGGCGCTGGCGCGGCAGATTCCTCAGGCGGATGCTTCCACCCAGGCGGGCAAATGGGAGAAGAACCGCTTCATGGGCGTCGAGATCACCGGCAAGACCCTCGGCGTCATCGGTTGCGGCAATATCGGCTCCATCGTCGCCGACCGCGCCATCGGCCTGAGGATGAAGGTGATCGCCTACGATCCCTTCCTGTCGCCGGACCGGGCTATGGCGATCGGAGTCGAGAAGGTCGAACTCGCCGATCTGATCAGGCGCGCCGATTTCATCACCCTGCACACGCCGTTGACCGACAAGACCAGGAACATACTCGGCCCCGAGGCGATCGCGGCGGCGAAGAAGGGCGTGCGCATCATCAATTGCGCCCGCGGCGGCCTGGTGGACGAGGCGGCGTTGCGCGCGGCGCTCGACTCCGGCCATGTGGCCGGGGCCGCCTTCGACGTCTTCACCGAGGAGCCGGCGGCCGCGAACCCCCTGTTCGGCCACCCCAACGTGGTGTGCACGCCCCACCTCGGCGCCGCCACCACCGAGGCGCAGGAGAACGTCGCGCTGCAGATCGCCGAGCAGATGTCGGACTACCTGCTGCGCGGCGCCATTTCGAATGCGGTGAACTTCCCCTCGATCACCGCCGAGGAGGCGCCACGGTTGCGGCCGTTCGTCGCGCTCGCCGAGAAGCTCGGATCGTTCGCCGGCCAGCTCACCGAGACCGGAATCACCAAGGTGCAGATCTCCTATGACGGCGAAGTCGCCCGCATGAACACGCGCGCGCTGACCTCGGCGGCGATCGCCGGCCTGCTGCGCCCGATGCTGCAGAACGTCAACGTGGTCTCCGCGCCGGGCGTCGCCAAGGAGCGCGGCATCATGGTCGAGGAGACGACGCGGGAAGGCGAATGCGACTATGAAAGCCTGATCACGGTGACGGTGGTGACGGAAAAGCAGTCGCGCTCGGTGTCCGGCACCGTGTTCGCCGACGGCCGGCCGCGCATCGTCAACATCAAAGGCATCCGCATGGATGCGGAATTCGGGCCGTCGATGCTCTACATCACCAACCAGGACAGGCCGGGCTTCATCGGCCGGTTCTCCTCGACGCTCGGCGATGCCGGCATCAACATCGCGACCTTCCATGTCGGCCGCGACGCCCCCGGCGCCAACGCCATCGCGCTGATCGAAGTCGACGGCGATGTCCCCGCCGAGGTGTTGCGGAAAGTCCAGGCGCTCCCGCAGGTGCAGCAGGCCAAGCCGCTGCGATTCTGACCGGATTGGAACGGCCTGACCACGGACACTCCCCGCGCGGACCAATGTCCGCACCCGGCGAAAGGAGACGTCCGGGCGCTCGCGATGGGTGCGGGTTCACCCAATCCCCTCGGCAACCAGCCATTCAATAAATCTCGTCAGAGACGATGTCTTATCCGCGTCGAATGGAACAAGGGCAACGTAGCTCTTCCTCGGCACGGTGATGGCGGGAAACGGTGCCAGGAGTCGTCCAGCCGCGACGTCGGCTCGGAGGACGGGCAATGGGCCTATGCCGAGCCCGAGACCATCCACGACGGCTTGGAGTGTGACGTGGAAATGATCGAACACCCGTCGCCGCTGTTCGGCCGCATGCAGCAGTCCGGCATGATCGAGCCAATCGGTCCAATCGCCTGGCCGGGTCTCGGTCGAGAGCAGGACATGGCTTGCGATATCGTCCAACCGGCGTAACGGCGCTCGCTCGAAGAGCGCCGGGCTCATGATCAAGGTGTCGGCCTCGTCGAGGAACGGAACGGCGCGGTGTTGCGGCCATGCATCCTGCTCCGCCGATCCGCGCCGAATGGCGACATCGAAGCCGCCACGTAGCTCGTCGCGCAGCGTCATCGTGGTGGTGACCGCCACCTCGACCTCGGCTCGCTCCGTGTGGAAGCGGTCCAGGCGCGGGATGAGCCAGCGCATCGCGAACGTCGTGGGTGCGCTGACCCGAAGTATCCGGCGAGCGTCGAGGCGGCCGCAGGCCTCGGCAGCGGTGATGACACGATCGAAGGAGAGGCTGACCTCCGCCGCGAAAGCACGCGCCGCGGGAGTGGCCGCCATGCGCCGCCCCGTCCGCACGAAGAGGCGTTGACCGAGCCAGCTCTCCAACGCGGCGATCTGGCGACTGACGGCGCCGTGGGTCAGGCCGAGTTCGGCCCCAGCCGCGGCATAGCTGCCGGTGCGGGCCGCGACCTCGAACACGCGCAGGGCATTGAGCGGAGGCAGGCGACGCATGGAACCCGTGAGAAAAACAGACAGATTGTGTGACAAATGTGAGTCTAGTCCCCAAAAACTCACGTGTATAGAGTCCAAAGCCGAGAAGGATGAAATATGCGAATGCAGAGCACGAGCGCGGCAGACTTATTGCCAATCCGGCGGGAAGCCTGGTCTTCACCGCAGCGGCGCAATCTCGCCGGAGCGTGCCTCGCCCATATGCTGCACGACGGCTACACGGATCAGCTATACGCGCTGCTGCCTGTCTGGCAGTCGGAGTTCGGCCTGTCTTATGCCGGTCTCGCGATGGTTCGGGCGCTCTACTATGCCACGATGGGCGGCTTGCAGGTCCCGGGCGACAGGCTGATCGCCAGGCTCGGCCCGCGCGCGGCGCTGGCGCTGGCGACCTTCGTCGCGGCCGCGGGATATCTGGTGATGGCCCTCCCGTGGGGATTTCCGGGCCTGTGCGCCGGCCTGATCCTCGCCGGGATCGGATCGAGTGTACAGCATCCGCGCGCCTCGCTTCTGGTGACGAACACCTACGGGAAAGCCTCACGCGGGCCACTCGGCATCTATAATTTCGCTGGCGATCTCGGGAAGGCTGCCTTTCCGGCCGTGGCCGCGCTGCTGTTGACAGTCGTCGCCTGGCGGCCGGTCGTCGGAATCATGGCCTTCGTCGGACTGGCGGCGGCTGTCGCGCTGTTGGCCCTGGTGCCCCGGCAACCCTTCATCGCTCCGGTCGAGGACAAATCCACGGCAAAGGGACGAGGCGGCAGCGGCTTCGGTCTGCTCCTCACCATCGGCGCGCTCGATACGGCGACACGGATGGGCTATCTCCTGTTCCTGCCGTTTCTGCTGCACACCCGCGGCGGAACCGAGGCGCTGGTCGGCCTCGGCCTGGCCCTGCTCTTCATCGGGGGAGCGCTCGGCAAGGCGGCATGCGGCTGGCTCGGCCAGCACCTGGGTGTCGTGTGGAGCGTGATCGTCACCGAAGCCGCGACCGCATTGCTGATGACGGCGACCCTGATGCTCCCACTGGCGCCGATGCTCGCGGTCCTTCCGCTGCTCGGCGTCGTCCTCAACGGCACCTCGTCGGTATTGTACGGCACTGTCCCGGATCTGGCGCCCAAAGGCGATATTGGCCGTGGATTCGCGCTGTTCTACACCGGCGTCATCGGCGCCGGCGGCCTTGCGCCGATCGCTTACGGCGCGATTGCCGATCATTCCAATCGGACCGTCGGCATCCTGGCCGCGGCTTTGACGGCCGCCGTCGTCATACCGCTGGTTCTCGCGCTGCGGCCCACGCTGGAACACGAGCGTGGTGCATCGCGGAGCAAGAACTATGAGCGGAAAGGGAACTGAGATGAAAAGAGCGATCGTGTTTTCTGCCTCCTGGCGGGATACGCAGGGACGATTCGCGCTCAGCCGGCCGCCGACTGAGGACAAAAGCGTCTCAACGGAAACTAATTGACCGAGCATGCATCCGAGCCTGCCCTACCATGCGCCCGAGCGCCGAGCGCAACGGGAGAACGAAAATGGATGAGCCGGTTTCGCCCCGACGACGGGCGCTGCTGCAGGCAGGCGCCCTGACAATGGCGACTCCCGTGATTGGAGTCGTCGCCCAAACCGCACCGTCCCATCAAGAGGCAGCGAGCTTCAATCTCTGGGTCATCGGCGACAGCCACGTCGGCACCGATAAAGCCGCGAGCGAAGGCATCCTGCACGGGTTGGTGGGATTCAAGCCGCCCCCGATCTATCTCGAATCGCTCGCCGAGGCGCTGCGCCAATCGGAGAATGGTGGGGCCTTCGGCGGGCCGCCTATCC
>Ga0302326_10005328_pt1 | contig 29380 bp, 24 predicted proteins | sample Palsa_T0_3_FD_202264 | JGI IMG/M metagenome (GOLD analysis project Ga0302326, IMG submission 202264) | Peat permafrost microbial communities from Stordalen Mire near Abisko, Sweden - Palsa_T0_3 | ecosystem: Environmental > Terrestrial > Soil > Palsa > Peat permafrost | place: Sweden: Abisko... | reverse complement strand
CCGACCCTCCCCCTTTCAGGGGGAGGGCGCCTGCCACCTCACAACCCCTCTTCGTCGCCGCGATAATCGGGATGGCCGCAACCTGAGGCCAGAGCACAATGTCCGTACCGGTGGGAGAACACGTCGCGCCCGGGGAACTGGCCAAGGCGGCTCCCATCGAACGCACTGCGCCCGCCGCCGCCGAGCCGCGCCGGTGGTCCGGCGCGATTCCGGCGTGGCTGCAGGTCACGCCGTTCGCCGCCGTCTTCATGGTGTTCTTCCTCATTCCGCTCGGCCTCACCGTGATGGTGAGCTTTTGGGACTACAACGAATACCAGATCCTGCCGGCGTTCACGGCGCGCAGCTATGTGGAAACCTTCGAGGGCTGCTACGACAAGCTTCCCGACCTCTGCGTCACCTTCAAGACCTATCTGTCGACGCTGAAGTTCTGCCTCGTGGTCTGGCTCGTCACCCTCGTCATCGGTTTCTTCGTCGCCTATTTCCTCGCCTTCCATGTCCGCTCCGCGACCATGCAGATCGCGCTGTTCCTGGTGTGCACGATCCCGTTCTGGACCTCGAACGTGATCCGGATGATTTCCTGGATACCGCTGCTCGGCCGCAACGGGCTCATCAACTCGACCCTGGTCCGGCTCGGCATCATCCGCGAGCCGATCGAGTGGCTGATCTATTCGGATTTTTCCGTGATCCTGTCGCTGGTCCACCTCTATGCCCTGTTCATGATCGTGCCGATCTTCAACTCGATGATGCGCATCGACCGCGCCCTGCTCGAGGCCTCCCGCGACGCCGGCGCGTCCGGCTGGCAGACCATGTGGAACGTCGTGATCCCGCTGTCGAAGCCGGGCATCGTCATCGGGTCGATCTTCGTCATCACCATCGTGATGGGTGATTTCGTCACCGTCGGCGTGATGGGCGGCCAGCAGATCGCCTCGATCGGCAAGATCATCAATACGCAAATGACGGCGCTGCAGTTTCCACCCGCGGCTGCCAATTCCGTGATCCTGCTGGTCGTGGTCCTGTTCGTGATCTGGGGGCTGAGCCGGCTGGTCGACATCCGCAAGGAGCTGTGAGCCGTGGAAAAGCGTCCGGCGTCGTTCTATTGGCTCGCGGCCCTGTTCACCCTTTTCGTGCTGTTCCTCTACGGGCCGATGATCACCATCCTGATCCTGTCCTTCCAGGGCCCCGAGGGCGGGCTGACATTTCCCATGAACGGGGTGTCGCTGCACTGGTTCGCCAAGTTGTGGGAAGGACTCGGCGTCGTCGACATCTGGGCGGCGTTCCGCCGCTCGTTCCGGCTCGGCGTCGTGGTGATGGTGCTGACGGTGGTGCTGTCGCTGCTGGCCGGGCTCGCCTACCGTAAGCGCTTCCGCGGGTCGAACGTCCTGTTCTACGTCGTGATCGCGAGCCTCATCGTGCCCTCGATCGTGGTCTCGCTCGGCATCGGGCTGGAATTCCGGCTGCTCGACGATGCCGTCAAGGCGGTGGCGGAGGCGTTCGGCTGGACCTGGGTCACCGAGAACTACACGACCGCGATGGATATCTACACCTCCGGCCTCGGCGCCCAGCTCACCTGGACGCTGCCGTTCGGGCTGCTGATCACCTTCGCCATCTTCAACCGGTTCGATCGCCGTTACGAGGAGGCGGCGCGCGACCTCGGAGCGACGCCATGGCAGAGCTTCGCCCATGTGGTGCTGCCAATCATCGCGCCGAGCGTGATCGGGATCGGGCTGTTCGGATTTACGCTGTCTTGGGACGAGGTCGCGCGCTCCAGCCAGGCGATGGGCGATCTCAACACGCTGCCGCTCGAGCTCGAGGGGCTGACGACCACCGTGACCAATCCGCAGATCTACGCGCTGGGCACGGTGACGACGGGGGTCTCGTTCGTCGTCATTTTCGCGGCCCTCGGGCTGATCCAGGCGCTGCGGCGCTGAGGGACAAGAGGTGTTTTTCATTTGAGTGGACACGTATTTTGCTGTCGTTGTCCGGCTTGACCGGGCAATGACATCCATAAATCCGGCGTATCGTCGTCCACCCCCGGCATTTCCTTGCCGCCATCACCGGTGTAGGGGAATGGCGCGTCGCCTAACGGCTTGGCGCAGGGACCCGAAGGCGAAGCCGCTTGCGCATCCTGGTGATCAATCCCAACACGTCGGCGGCAGTGACCGATCTGGTCGCGGCGCGGACCCGCGCCATAGCGGGAGAGCGCGCGGCCGTCGTCGCCGTCACCGGCGGTTTCGGAGCCCGCTACATCGCCAGCCGCGCCGCCGCCGCGATCGCCGGCCATGCCGCGCTTGAAGCGCTGGCGGAACATGTCGCGGGCTGCGATGCGGTCTACCTCGCCTGCTTCGGCGACCCCGGGCTCTCGGCGCTGAAAGAGATTTCCCCGGTGCCGGTGGTGGGCATGGCCGAAGCCTCGTGCCGGGCGGCGTGCAGCCGCGGCGGGCGCTTCGCCATCGTCACCGGCGGTGCGTCGTGGCAGCCGATGCTGCGCGAATTCGTGGCCGGGCTCGGCTTGTCGGAACGGCTCGCAGCCGTCCGCACCATCGCGCCGGCCGGCGACGAGATCGCGCGCGACCCCGAGGCGGCGCTCGCCCACCTCGCCGCGGCCTGCACCGCGTGCGCCACGCAGGATGGCGCCGATGTCGTGATCCTCGGCGGCGCGGCACTGGCCGGCCTCGCCGCTCGCATCCAGCCGGCGGTTCCGGTCCCGGTGCTCTGCTCCGTCGATGCCGGCGCCCGCGCCGCCGTAGCCGCGGCCAATGGCGGTCGATGCGCCACATCCGCCCCCGCCGCGGACAGCATCGGCCTCAGTCCGGCGCTTGCGAAGCTCATGGGATCGGCATGATGCTGCGCCCGCAAACCTTCGGGGCCGGCGCGCTTTGACATGAAACTGTCATGACGGCGTGATCGACCCAGCACCACGGCTGGGCTCGCGATGCCGAAGGGATGGATGTTTTGGATTCAGTGTCGACCGGCGCAACCACGCGCGACAAAACCGGCGAAATCATCGTGCGTCCCTCCACCGAGGACGATGTCGCCGCCATGCTCGCGATCTATGCCCACCACATCCGGCGCGGCCTCGGCGCATTCGACCTCGAGCCGCTGCATGTCGACGACATCAAGCGCCGGCGCAAGAACATGCTCAAGCGCCGGCTGCCGCACCTGGCTGCAGAGCAGGCCGGCCTGGTGGTCGGTTACGCCTACGCGGTGCCGTTCCGCAAGCGTCCGGCGTACCGTTACGCCGTAAAGCATTCGATCTACGTGCACCCCGACCACCTGCATTCCGGTATCGGCAGCCGTCTCATGCCGGCGCTCATCGACGCCTGCGCCGCTGCCGGCTATCGCCAGATGATCGCCTATATCGATGCCGCCAATGAGCCATCAACGCGCCTGCACGAGGCGTTCGGGTTCGAGCGCGCCGGCTTGCTCAAAGGCGTCGGCTTCAAATATGGCCGCTGGACCGACAGCATCCTGATGCAGCGCGCGCTGGGGCCGGGCGACACCGCCCCGCCCGGTGCCGGCGACGGCAAGCCGATCCCGCAGGATTAGGTCGGCGATTCATTTACCCGGTCATTCCAGGGCGCCGCGGATCGCGTCCCCTCTCCCGCTCGCGGGGGAGGGATAGGGAGGGGGCTTGGGCCGCAAGACGGCCGCGTCGCCGCGTTTTGTGTCCAAAGCGGCCACAACTCGCACCGGACGGCGCGCTCAGCATCGGTCATTTCGTCAACACCTCGACGCGATCGCACATCCTCCGCAGGCCCCCTCCCCGACCCTCCCCCGCAAGCGGGAGAGGGGGCGCAAGCGCCCCGCCAAAATGACAAATGCTCGGCCGCGTTCTGTGAATACGATTGGCGAGAAGCGTTATTCCCGCACCACGTAGGTATAGAACCGCACCGTGCCGTCCTTCTCGGTCTCCCGGTAGACCCCCTGGACCTCGGCTTCGAAGCCTGGGAACAGGTTGGCGCTGCGCTGGAACATCTCGAGATAGTCGAGCATCGGCCGCGCCCGCTCGTCGAGGCGCTCACCCGGCACGATGGTGGCGATGCCGGGTGGGTAGACCACGAACATCGTGGTGGCGATCCGGCCGAACGCCTGGTCGACCGGCACGTAGTCGACGTTGTTGCGCACCATCTGGCGCACCGCTTGGTTGGGCGGCATGACGAGGGTCGGCAGGTGTTGCGGCGCGAACTGGGCACGCTGCAAGGTGCTGGTCGCGCTGTCGCGGAAAAACCCGTGCATCTGCGCACAGAGGTCGCGCAGCCGCACGCCCGCATAGCGCGCCGGCCGCCGCCGCACGAATTCCCCGATGGCGTCGTCGAGACGGGCGTTGTCGTCGTGCAGCTTCTTGAAGGCCACGAGCGCGCTCAAAAGCGTGCCGGCCTTGCTCGATTCGACGCCCGGCGTGAGCAGGAACAGCAGCGAGTTGAGGTCGTTCTTCTCCGCCACCACGCGGTTCTCGCGCAGATATTGCGCGACCACCGGCGCCGGAATGCCGTAGTCCGCATAGGTGCCGGTGGCGCGGTCGAACCCCGGCGTCAACAAGGTGAGCTTGTTGGGGTCGGTGATGGCGTAGCCCGGCGCCACATGGGTGAAGCCGTGCCAGCTCGCGCCCGGCGCCAGCTCCCAGTAGCGGGCATTGGTGGCGAGATCGTCGGTCGACACGCTCTCCCAGGCGATTTCGCGCGAGGCGCCGTCGCCGTCGGTGACGGTGACGCGGTCGGGCACGAAGGCCTCGAAGAACCAGCGCCGCGCCGGGTCGTGTTCCTTGTCCTCGAACTCGCGCCGGATCGCGCGCACCTTCTTGCGCAGTTCGATGCCGAGCCGGATGGTGTCGTCCCACAGCACCTCGCCGGAGCGCCCTTTCATCATCTGCGCACCCACATCGAGGGAGGCGAACAGCGGATAGAACGGCGACGTCGAGGCGTGCAGCATGAAGAACTCGTTGAAGCGGCGATGCTCGATGCGCCGGCGCTGCCCTTTGATGTGGCGGTCCTTGACGTGGATCTGGGACGCCTGGGAGAAGCTCGCCAGCTGCTTGTGGGTCGATTGGGTGGCGATGATACCGGGTTGGTCGGCGCCGAGATGATCGAGCCCCATGGCGAACCGCCCGGCATAGAGCGGGTGGAATTTCATGAAGCCGGCCCAGGCCTCGTCGAACAGGATGTAGTCGCACAGATGTCCGATTTTGCTGACGATCGCATTGGCGTCGTAGATGGTGCCGTCATAGGTGCATTGCTCGATCACGGCGGCGCGGAACGGCCGTTCGCGCCGCCATGCCTCCTTGTCGGCGACCAGCGGATGATTGCGGATTTTTTCGCGGATGCGATCCTCGTCGAACGCCTCGCTGTAGATGGGCCCGATCAACCCATAGGCATTGCGGTCGGTCTCCAGAAAGATCGGGATGCCGCCGCCGATGAAGAGCGCGCCGTGATGCGCCGCCTTGTGGTTGTTGCGGTCGAACAATACGAGGTCGCCCTCGGTGACCAGCGCGGACAGCACGATCTTGTTCGATGACGAGGTGCCGTTGAGGACGAAATAGGTCTTCTCGGCGCCGAAGATCGCGGCGGCCTCCTGCTGCGCCTTGAGCGCCGGGCCTTCGTGGACGAGGAGGTCGCCCAGTTCCAGCACGGAATTGTCGAGGTCGTCGCGGAACACCGCCTGGCCGAGATGCTCCACGAAGATGCGGCCGATCGGGCTGCGGTTGTAGAAGACGCCGCCGTTATGGCCGGGGCAGGTCCACAGCTGGTTGCCGCGCTCGCCGTAGTCGACCAGGGCGCCGAAGAACGGCGTCTTCAAGTTCTCGGCATATTGCTTGAGCCGGCTCACCAGGTTGGTGGCGATGAATTCCGGCGTCTCCTCGGCGAGGAAGATGTAGCCGTCGATGTAGTCGAGCACCTCGACCGGGATGTCCTCGAACCGCTTGCGCCGCACCAGCATCACGATCGGCATTTCGAGCCCACGCCGGCGCATCAGGTTGATCAGCGCGGCGGTCTTGCCTTCGAGGCCCTTCTTGCCCCAGTCCACCACCATGCAGCCGATGGCGGCATCGGTCTGCACGGCGATCTCGGCATCCTCGATCCGCCGCGCGCGCACCACCTGGAAGCCGAGCTTCTCGATCGCGACCGTGATCTGGGCGAGCCGCAGCCCTTCGAGGTCCTCGGCGTCGAACGCCGGCGCGCAGACGAGAAACGTGAACCGCCTGAAGAAATCCATGCCCCTGCCTTTTCTCACGACGCGTGCGGCGACGCGTTACACAGGTGTGGAACAATATGAAGATCAGATGACGGCGCTCGACTCGGCAACGTCATTCCGGGGCACGCGCCTTCCACTACTGCGTCATAAGTGCGTTCCCCCTCTCCCGCTCGCGGGGGAGGGAAATACCGGGCCTCGCTACCTGACGATCCCTTTTTGACGCAGTAGTGCTTCGCGTGAACCCGGAATCCAGGCTGCGGCGCAGACCGCGATGCCGTCTGGATTTCGGGTTCGGTGCTTCGCACCGCCCCGGAATGATCGCGTGACGAACCGGACAGCGCCAGCCGCGGGGTAAGGATGATCTCGAAGCGCGAGATGTCGGTGGTCGCATCCACATTCCAAACAACAAGAGGCCGGCATTCACGCCGGCCTCCGCTCGGTTACGCGTTCGGTGGTGGCAGGGAGCTCAGTTGGTGCCCGACCGCGTCGCCGGCTTCGTGGAAACGACCTTGTTGGCGGTGCCGGCGACCTTGTGGCCCTTGCCGGCGTCGAGATGGCGCGCATGCTTCACGCCATTCATATGCTTGTGGCTGGCCATGCGGGTGCCGCGATGGACGCGCGCATGCTTGTGGTAATTCACCGTCTTGCTGGCCTTGACCGTCTTGACGGTGGTCGAAGACGCGGCGGCCGCGGGCTTGGCGGTGGGCGTGGGAGCCTTTGCCATCACCGGCGCCGTGAGCATGGAGGCCGCGATGAGCGCGATGGCGACTTTACGGAACATGGGAATTGCCTTTCGGGGGTTCGCCTGCGGCGAACCGGTTGACCTGTTCGACCGGCTCAAGACCGATCCTGACGCCACCATGCCGGTGCGGCGCTGAACCGGGTCTGAAGCGCGGCGGCGTACGCCGTTCATGTAGATGAAGCCGAGCGAACGGCGCCGTTGCCGGGCGTTCACATGCGCGGGGTCAAACCGCGTCGCAAGGCTGGGTGGAGGCCATGATCCAGGCGAAATAGGTTTCGTCCACGCTCTCGATCGGCAGCACGAGAATTGCCGGCGTGTCGTAGGGGTGCGACGCTTTGACCGCCGCCCGTACCGGCTCGGCGAGCGACGCCCGCGTCTTGACGATCATCACCGCTTCCTCGCTGCGCTCGACCGCACCCTGCCAGCGGTAATGGGAAATCATGCCGGGCAGGATGTTGACGCAGGCCGCGAGCCGGCCGTCCACCAGCGCCTTGCCGGCCTTCTCAGCCTCGACAACCGAAGGGAAGGTCGTATAGACGAACACCGCGCGGTCCATATCTGCCTCTGATCCTGCGGCCGCCGCGCAGCCGCCTTGACCGAGACGGCATCATGACCACCCGCGACCGCATCGCCTTCGTGACGGCCACGACGCCCGAGGCCGAAACGGCGCGCGACGCCCTCGTCCGCCGCTACGGCAATGCGACGCCGCAGGAGGCCGACGTCATCGTCGCGCTCGGCGGCGACGGCCTGATGCTGCAAACCCTGCACAACTTCATGGACACAGGCAAGCCGATCTACGGCATGCACCGCGGCACCGTCGGCTTCCTCATGAACGAATACCGCGAGGATCACCTCAAGGAGCGCCTCGCCGCGGCCACGGAGTCGGTGATCCATCCCCTGATGATGCGCGTGGTCGATGCCGAAGGCCAAGTGCACAAGGCGCGCGCCATCAACGAGGTGGCGCTGTTCCGCCAGACCTACCAGGCGGCGCGCCTGCGGGTGCTGGTCGACGGCAAGGAGCGGCTGTCGGAACTCGTGGCCGACGGCATCATGGTGGCGACGCCGGCCGGCTCGACCGCCTACAACCTCTCGGTCCAGGGACCGATCATCCCGATCGGAACGCCGCTGCTGGCGTTGACGCCGATCAGCCCGTTCCGGCCGCGCCGCTGGCACGGCGCGCTGCTGCCCGACCGCGCGGTCGTCACCATCGAGGTGCTCGAAGCCGACAAGCGCCCAGTCGCCGCCGTCGCCGACCACGCCGAGGTGCGTTTCGTGCACACCGTCGAGACGCGCCTGGAACGCAGCATCGCCATGCACATGCTGTTCGACCCCGGCCACGCGCTCGACGAACGCATCCTGCGCGAGCAGTTCGGGGTGTAGGCGGAAGACTCTTCTCCCTCTCCCGCACGCGGGGATAGGTGGCCTGCAACCAAGCCGGATCGCATTTGTTCACTTGTCACACCGGCTTCGCCAGCTCCACGGTGTGGAACGGCTCCAGCGTATCGATCGCATCGGGGCTTTGCGTCTTCACGTCCCATTTGAACATCCGCAGCACGATCTTGTCGGGCGAGAAATCGGCGATGGTGAAGCCGTGCTGCTCGATCGGCTTGACCTCTTCATCCATGTCGAGATGCGCCGGCGGCATTGCGCCGGTGCCGCGGCGCGCCGAGGGCCATTTGCTCGGGCCGGTGCTGATCGGTCCGGTCAGCACCGCGTTGATGGGATTGGCGTGCATGTCGAGCGTGCCGCTGCGCAGCATGCGGCCGATCGCAATGGCATGGAGGTCGCCGCTCATCACCAGCGGAATGCGGCCGGGCATGGCGTGGATCGCCTCCATCAGCCGGTCGTGCTGCTTGAGCCAGCCCGGCTGCCAGTAGGGCTTGCGCTTCGCCGTGGTCAGCTTGCCGTCCGCCGCGAGCACGTCCGGGTACCACTCGCCCCATTTGCCGGCGGTCCAGCCGGGCGGGTTCGAGGGCACATGCACGAGATGGGTCACGTCGCGCGCGGCGCTGCGCGCCTTGAGCCATTTCTCGGCTTCGAGGTCGACATAGACCGCGCTCTCTCCGGCCAGCGTCTGGGTGCGCCTGATGTCGTAGAGCAGGATTTCCGCGAGCCGGCCGTAGCGCACCGTGCCGAAGCACTCCGACAGTCCTGATCGGTCGTCGACCGAGGTCCAGGGCAGCCCGAGCGGCCGCGCCGGGTCGGGAAGGAACTCCGGATAGAACATGCTCCTCGTGGTGCGCGCGAGTTGAAGCGAGAAATACGGCGGCGGAAACGTCACGATCTCGTCGGTCGCCTCGTCATTGTCGAAATAGTCGTGATCGTCCTGGAGGAAAAAGGTCGGGATCGAGCGGAAGTCGGTCCCGTAGATCGGCAGAATCTGCGGACCGGCGGCGCGCTTGAGCACGGTCTCGTTGTCGCTGCCGAGCACCAGGGCGGAGCGGTCGAATTTCCCGGCAATGCGTTCGCCGAGCGGCGAGGCGCCGCCGGTGATCCGCGCGAACTGCGGCGCCAGCAGGTCCCAATAGACCTGGTCGCCATTGGCGACGAGGGCATCCGGTTCGAATGCGAGGCCGCGCAGCAGCAGCCGCTTGCGCACCGCGGTGGGCAGGAAGTCGAAGGCGTCATGGCCGCCGGCGCAGGTGTAGATCAGCACCCGGAACGATGCCGGCCGCGCGTCCGGCCCCGGAAATGTCGAGAGCGTCCACGGCTCGCACAGTGCCGCGCCGCGGCTGCCGGCAAGTGAGAGCGTATAGGGACGTCCCGGCGCGAGGTCGGTAACCTGGAACTGCCAGAATTCGCCGCGCGTATCGCTCATGCGTCCCTGCACCGACGTGCCGCCGACGCGCAACGTCGGGGCATCGAACAGCGGCTCGCGAAACGATGCCTTGATCAACACGCGGCTGTCGCTGACCGCCGGCAGCAAATGCTGCACCCGGCCGGCGTCCCAGGTCTGTCCCGCGGGATCCGGTTTGGCCGAAGCGGCAAAAAGATCGGGCGGCGCGGCAAGCCCGAGTGCCGCCGCGGTCGAGCCGCGCAGAAACTCGCGGCGGTCGAAGGGATTCATGCGCGCCTCACGCAATTCTTTGACATTGTTGGCCTCGCTGCGGCCAGCGATACGATCGACGCCGATCATACGCCCCCACAGAAGAAAACGGCACCCGGCTCGCGCCGGATGCCGCCATGCAGGACGCGCCGGCTTTACTTCTGCGCCATGATGGCTTCGAGGCCGGACTGCGGGCCGTTGCTGCCATGGCCGCCGGCGAAGGTCGCGCCGGAGATGCCGAGCTTCTTCACGGCCGCCTCGACCGATTCGGAACCGGCATTCTTGGTGGTGTCGCGGCCGGGCGAGTAGAGGTCGGTCACCCACACCACATTGTCCTTCACCACGTGGCCGAGCAGCATGCCGTCGACGTGAGGATTGTCGATGCGGGTCAGCTTGATCTCGTTGCCGTCGGCGTCCTTGAGGCTCATCTGGTCCTTGACCTCGACGACCTGGACCTTCTTCGGGCTCTTCTGATAGGCGTCCGGCACCACGGTATGGGTCGTCTTGAGATCCTTCTCGAAATAGGCCTTGTCGGGCGCCGGCACCACGATGGTCGCGCCTTCCGCCGCGTAAGTGCGCATGCCGCCGGTGTGGTCCATGTGATGATGGGTGAGGATCAGGTACTTGATCGGCTTGCCCGGGAACTTCTGCTTGGCCGCGTCGATCGTCCATTTCGACTGCACCTCGCCCATCGGCGCGTCGAACACCGCAAGACCGTCCTTCATGTTGACGATCAGGCTGTTGGCCGTGCCGGTCACGACCTGCGCCACGTTCGGCCCGAGATCGACCACCTTCGGCGGGGCGTTCGGCGGATAGAACAACGTATCGGCATCGAGATAGCGGCCGAGCGCAATGCGGCGAAGCACCCACTGGTACGGCACGTTGCCGGTGGCCGGCCCCTTGGCGGCCGACTTGACCGTGTCGGCCGGCGTGAAGGCGTCGGCGGGGATCGACGGGTTGGCGGAGACATCGGTGTAGTCGACCTTGCCCACCGCCACGTCGTTGAGATTGTAGGTCAGCTTATGCGCCATCTGCACGCCGCCGACCGCTTTCCAGTCGCTCAGCACGAGATCGTAATTGGAATCGCCCGAGATGTTGTCGTCGTCCCGGGTGCGGATCGCCGCCGGCAGATGCGTCTTGGGATCGAACAGGATGGTGAACCTGGTGGCGCCGTCGGTGTAATTGACGGCCGGCAGCGACGCCTTGCCGAGCTTCTGGTTGCCGGCGGCGGAGAGGTTCTTGGCATCGTCCATCGCCTTGAGCAGCAGTGTCGGCGACATCCGCTCCAACTCGCGCAATTGCGCCGCGAGCCGGACACCCGAGGCGGCCGTGCTGCCTTTGTCGTTGCTGACGAAGCCGAGCGTGGGCGTGATGACCTCGGTGTATTTGATCTGCTCCGTCGCCGGGTATTTCATCGCACGGTCGACGTTCAGGCGCGCCGCGCCGGAGGAAAGATCGACCGTCGCGGTGAAGGCGGTGTCGCCGAGGAAGCGGGGCTCGCCGCCAGCCTTGTAGGACTGGCCCGGCTCCCAGTGCTTTGCCTCGCCCTTGACGGTGAGGCCCTTCAGCGCCTTGAGCGCGTCGGCGCCGCCCTCGGCGGTGACGGCCGCTTTCACGAGATCGGCGGGGCTGTCCTTGGCCGCCGCGTATTGAATCGGCGCGGTGCCCACCAGCAACGCCGCCGATAGTCCGAACAGATATTTCATTGGTCTCCTCCCATTGGCTTTTATGGCGCGGACTCTAATGCGGGGCGCCCGCCCGGGGAAGTCGGACCGGAGCAATCTTTTTCGACCAGCCGCCGTTTGCCGCACCCAACCGGATGACACTCCCGGCGGAAGCGACGGTCGCCTGCGGCCCATCGTCCTGCGCCGGCGACAGGGCGACCCGTCGATCGACGCCATCACGAAAACGTGAATTCCGCGGGCGACGCCGTCTCTGCCGCCGCCAGTGATCGTTGAGGCCATTCCAGCACCCGCGCACCGCGTCAGCACGGTCCGCGCGGCGAACTAGGGTGCATGCAAATCGTGAAGGAATCCTCGATGAATCGGCATGAAATCCCCAAAGCCAGCGTAGAGCCGTTGTCGGCCGTTGCGGCGCTCCGCAAGGCTCCATAGTCGAAATTGGGCCTCGTGAATTGCAACAGGCCGCCGGCGCGACCAGAAGGAGGATCGACCCGTCCGATTCGGATCGTGACTGAAGCCCGGCTCATCTATACCTGTTGAATGAATAGCGGCGGACTACGCGGGCGAGCTTCAGATATTTTTCGACTGTTGCTCCTTCCGGCGGAGACAATCTGTCGATCGAACGAATTGCCAAACCAAGGCCCGGTGCATCATTCTTGACTCGCTTCAGCGCTTCCCAGTGTTTGTCCGGTCCCCCGTCAATCGGTCGTTCCAATTTTGTCCACGCGGACTCGAGGCGCTCCTGGGCATCCAGCGAATGCAGAGCGGCATAGAACGCATCGGCGACATCGACTGATTGTCCGGTCTCAACTGCGGCAAGCAAGGCCACGACAGGATAGAGAGGCTTTTTGCCGTCGCGACCGAGAAATTCATCCAATTGAGCGTCAGAAAGCCGGGCGCGGACAATGCGGTAGATATTGACCAAGCGCTTGACGGCGCGCGGGCTCTTGCTCGCAATTACTCCGATCTCAGGGCTGGCAAGAAAGTCAATCTCGACTTTTTCCAATCGCATGGAGGCAAGCGCCGCGTCGACGGCCTCAAATTCGTCTCGATCGGCGAATGCCTTGGTCTCGTTCGTGTCCGCTTCCGGCTCCGGTTCGCCGCGGACGAAGTCGGATTCGCGCGACCCGGCGGCCGGCGCCACTAATCCCTTGAAGATGTTTTCACCGCCTTCGCTCTTTTCGTTCTTTTTTAACAGCTCACGCACATATGCGGCGTAAGTGCCTCCCTTGCCGGTGGCGTCGTCTGTCCTCAAGCGGTCAAGCCAAAACGGGATCTGGAATATCTTTTCCAGATAGTCGATGGCTCGCTTGCGACGAGCCGCCTGCCCATCGTCCCTAACGACGTCGGCCTCAAAATGCTTGGCGACCGCGCCTTCGATCCATCGCACGTCGACGCCCACGACCACGACGAACAGTTCGAACGCGAGCAGCAGATGAATGGCCTGCAATACCGCATACACTTGATCGTGCGTGCAACGATCCAGATCGTCTATGTATAATGCAATGCGGTCTGGCACCTGCAGCGCGTTCTGGTCCGACGTATTGCGCCACTGCTTGAGAGCTTGGCGCTCCTCGGCGCTCAACGCCTCTCCCCGCTTCTCCTTCTCGTCCGCTCTGCGGCCTAAGCGTGTCGTGGTCACTATGGAGTTGAGCTGTTCGAAGGAGCGGCGGGCACGGCTGACGATCCCGACCTGCTTGTCGTATTCGCGGACGTCTCCGTCCTCGAACAGGAAGTAGCGGAGAATTGTCGCTGGCGCGTGAGTGTGAAAACCGGGCCCATAGTCAAGCAGAGGCTTACGCGCCTCAGCCAAATCCTTTTCAGCCTTCGCGAGCTTGTTCGCCGCGTCTTCGGCTTCCTGTCGTTTGGACTGAATTTCGGACGCCAATTTCTCGCGCGCTTCCTCGACCGCCCGGGCATATTTCCAGGCCCCGTCTAAAATCGGCTTGGCTGACCTAAACGCCTGCCACAGCGCCCCGAACGCGGCAAACGTGCCCACACCCCAGGCTGCCAACCTTTGAAACCATGTCGCAAGATCGGTAGGATCAGCCGCCTTCAGGCCCATACCCAGCCCGGCGAGGATCATGACCGCAGCGATACAAAGGCCGGTCGGCCACCCGCCACTAATCAGGATACGTGCAATTAACGCGAGCTTTCCGGGAACGGATGCGGCTTCGACGACCGCGGCGGTGAACCCCTTCACGTCCTCCGCAAGGTCGTCTCGGTATAGGCGGCGCCCGACCTCCTTCAGTTTATCGGCATTCTGACTGCGAATGGCCTCCAAATCTTGGTTCAACTGCTTTGACGCGAGCGCAAAGTCGCTGGCCGTGAGCCGCGTCTCTGCGGAATCGAGTGCTTTCTGCGCAGCATCCGACTTTCGTTTCGCATCTTCGACCTGTTTCTCGGCCTGTAGCGCTCCGGCTTCGAGGCTGCGCACCCGATCAGCGACCTTGCCGATCAAAGCTTTGTAATCGGCGGCCCGGCCGCCGTCATAGCCACCGCGCCTGAGTTGATCGAAAAAGACCGCGGTCAGACTTGCCCATAGATTCGCATCGGCGAAATGCCAAGCGTTAAAGCGAATTTGCACGATGTTCTCGACGAACTGAAGCGGCTTGGCACCTTCCGCCTTACCGCTGTCCGCCGTCCGATCCGGATCCGGCCGACATAGCCTCGTGACCTCATGCTGGAGCCTTTCCATAAACGTCGATTTGCCTGAACCCCATTCGCCGAACAGGCAAATTGAAAGCGGTGGCGTCGCCTCCTCGAGGCAAATCAAACGCGCGAACGCCCTGACATCGGCGTTGATACCGAGTGGATCGGTGTCGCCCGTCGCAAGATTGTCCGGCGTGAAGCCGGGCGAAGTGTTGCTTGGTTGATCGCCGGTACTGTCTCCCTCCGTAACGCTGGGAGAGGATGGCGGATTGGCGCTCATCCGCCTCCACGCTTCTACGAACTCGACAGGTTCCCCGCCAACCGCGACTCGCGAGAGGATCATCTCTTTCGCATCGATCAGATCGAGTTCGAAGCTTTCTCGAGCAACTGTGTGGATATTCACGTTGCACATGTGCGGGTCGGGCAGGATCATGGCCGCGAGGATGTGCCGGACACCATATCGATTCTCGCCGATCGTTATCTGCGCCATCGCGCGGGCGCGCCCGAGGAGGGCTCGCGCGTGAGACGTTAGACCCATACCCGGCGGCAAGCCGCGGAGCGCACTGGAACGCGGCCGTTGGATGTTGGGAGCTTGCTCCGTAATGAAATCGTCAACCTTGTTTCGACCGACCCGGCTCGTCAACCAGTCATAGAGCCAAGTGTCTGCTGTGTCATCGTCCTTCGGCGGTTGTTGACCGATGACCAGCGCGGCCACGAACAAATCGCGTGCGCGCATATTCCCCGCTTTTCGCATTCCCGCGATTTGCGCGCCTATAAAAATAATATTTCGGCCGCCATCCGAAATCGCAAAACCCAGTGCGTCCGCCAATGTCTCGGGAGGCCGGATATCGGGCGGCAATTCATCATCGTCATCATCATCATCATCCATAAATTCCGGCCTCTCGTTCGGGCACTGGATTGATGCCACAAGCACATGCAAAAACAAAAGCTGGAGCTCGTAGGGTGGCAAAGGCGCGTTCTTCGCGCCGTGCCCACGCTGTGAGACCGCACGTGGGCACGCTTCGCTTTGCCCACCCTACAGGCTGCATCTCCGAAGCAATTCAAATGACCACCGGCTTCTCCACCCGCCCTTCGCCGCCGAACACCCGCAGGTAGCGGGCGATCTCGGCCGGCGTCCCGGTCGCCTTGCGCGGATTGTCGGAGAGCTTCACCGCCGGCCGGCCGTTCGCCTCTGTCACCTTGCAGACCAGCGAGATGGCGGCGAGGCCGTCATTGGGCTCCGGGGCGCAGCCCTTGAAATCATTGGTGAGGTTGGTGCCCCAGCCGAAGCTCATGCGCACCCTGCCGGCGAAGTGCTTGTAGGTCGCCTCGATGGTGTCGATGTCGAGCGCGTCCGAGAATACGAGGAGCTTGTCGGCGGGGTCGCGTCGCTTCGATTTCCACCACGCCATGATCTGTTCGCCGCCGGGCACCGGCGGGGCGGAATCCGGCCGGAACCCGGTCCAATCGGCGACCCAGTCCGGCGCGTCGCGCAGGAACGCCGTGGTGCCGAACGAGTCCGGCAGCACGATCAGCAGGTTGCCGGCGTAATAGCGCTGCCAGTCGCACAGCACCTGATAGGGCGCGCGGCGCAACTCCTCGTCGTTTTCCGCCATGGCCGCCAGCACCATGGGCAGCTCGTGGGCATTGGTGCCGATCGCCTCGAGGTCGTTGTCCATCGCCATCAGCACGTTGCTGGTGCCGATCAGGGCGTCGCCCAATCCTTCCTTGAGCGCCTCGACGCACCAGCGCTGCCATAGGAAACCGTGGCGCCGCCTGGTCCCGAAATCGGAGATGCGCAGGTCCGGCAACAGGCGCAGCCGCTCGACCTTGGACCACAGCTTGGCCTTCGCCCGCGCATAGACGACGTCGAGGGTGAAGCGCCCGTAATGGCGCAGCGCGGCGCGCGAGCGCAGCTCGTTGATGATTGCGAGCGCGGGGATTTCCCACATGGTGGTGTGGGTCCACGGTCCCGCGAACTGGAGGACATACTGGCCGTCTTCCCGGCGCAGCTCGTATTCGGGCAGCGAGAAGTCGGCGAGCCAGGCGAGGAATTTCGGATCGAAAATATGGGCGCGGCCGTAGAAATTGTTGCCGCCTAGCCAGATCATCTCCTTCTTGGTGAAGCGCAGCGAGCGGGCGTGATCGAGCTGGGTGCGCAGCTCGCCTTCGTCGATGTCGTCGGCGACGCGCACCCGCGTGGTCCGGTTGAGCAGCGAAAACGTCACCTGCACGTCGCGATAGAGGCCCCAGATCATCTGGAGCATCATCAGCTTGTAGAAGTCGGTGTCGAGCAGGCTGCGCACGATCGGGTCGAGCTTGAAGGTGTGATCGTAGACGCGCTTTGCTATGTCGGTGCTGATGACCATCGCCATGTCCCGCGGGTGCTGCCGTTATCCCGGATCGGCCGGCTCGCGCTATTTAAGGGCCGCGATGCCGGCGCGCGCGATCTGCTCGTCCTCGAACGACTGCACGCCCGATACGCCGATGGCGCCGACGCATTCATTGTCGTGCATGATCGGGACCGCGCCCTGAATGAACAGCCCGGCCGGAAACGAAATGAAGGACGGGCGTTCCTTGACGCGCTCCTCGAAATCCTTGCTGGGCCGCCGCGTCAGTGCGGATGTGCGCGCCTTGCCGGTCGCGACCTCCGCGGTGGTCACCGCGGCCCCGTCCATGCGGTCGAGATGAAGCAGGAAGCCGCCGTCGTCGACGATGGCGATGGCGACCTTCCAGCTGTTCTTCTCGGCCTCGGCGGCACAGGCCGCCATCATCGTCTTCACGTCGGCCGAAGTCAGGCACGGTTTGGTACGCATGGGCACTCCGATTGTTCGGGCGATTTCCGGCATGGGATGCTATGGTAGTCGTCCGGCCGGGGGCCTGTCGACAAGCGGCGAACGCATGATTTGCGCAAAATTCCGAGCATACGTGTCGGCCCCGCTGCTGGCGGCGGCGCTGGCGTCGATGCTGGCGGCGGCAAGCGCGCGCGCCGAACCGCGCGACGATTTCCTCGCCGGCCGCACCAAGGCGTGTGCCGGCTGCGACCTGACCGGCGCCAATTTCAAGCGCCGCGACCTCACCGGCGCCGACCTGACCGGGGCCAAGCTCAAGGACGCCAACTTCCACGACGCCAAGCTCGCCGGCGCCCGGCTCGAGGGCGCCGACCTCTCCGGCGCGAACCTCAACAAGGCCAATCTGAGCCGCGCCCGGCTCACCGGCGCGGTGCTGCACGAGGCGATGCTGTACGGCGCCGTTCTCGACGGCGCGGCGCTCGACGGCGCCGATTTCACCGACGCGATGATGGGGACCGCGCGCCTGCTGCGCAGCAACCTCGCCAAGGCGATCCTGCGCAATGCCGACATGCGCAAGACCCGCCTCACCGATGCGGTGCTCACCGGCGCGGACCTCACCGACGCCGCGCTCGACGAGGCATTCGCCCGCGGTGCCCGGCTCGACGGCGCGACGCTGTCCGGCACCCGGTTGATGGGCGCCGAACTGGTCGAGGCGAGCCTCGTCGGTGCCGACCTGCACGAGGCCGATGCGCTGCATGCCAATCTGCGCGGCGCCGACCTCACCCGCGCAAATCTCACCGACGCCAATCTGCGGATGGCGGACCTCTACGAAGCCAAGCTCGACGACGCGATCCTGCGCGCGACGATCATGCCCGACGGTACCACCCAACCCTGATGTTCAGGACGTTCAACCTACGCTGTCATCGCCCGGCTCGACCGGGCGATCCAGTAGACACCGACCGGGAGTACTGGATTGCCCGGTCGAGCCGGGCAATGACAAAATCGAGAGCTCGACCAAATCGGAAATGCGTCAGCGCGCGCCGAGTGCGTAGATTTCGAGGCGGGCCGAGCTCTCGAACTGGCCTTGGGTCAGCTGTGTCGGCAATTGCGGATTGACGCCGCTCTGGCCGGGCTTGCGGAAGAGATTGGCACGGATGGCGATGCGACGCCCGGCGGCGGGGTCGTTGCGCTCGCAGACCTGCTTGATGAAGAGCGAGCCGACCGCGCTCTCGCCCTCCCCCGGCGGCACCGACTTGCAGTCGCGTTCCGCTTCGATCCCGAAACGGGACGCCATGACGCCGCCGAACAGGTAGGACTCCTCGCGCTTCTTGCGGTCGGCCTCGGTGATGTCGTTGCGGTGGTCGGGGCGCGGATCGGTGACGAGGCGGATGCCCTGGAGGATGCCGGCGTCGTCGAACAACGCGCTGGCGATCACCGGAAACGTCACCTCATGGGTGCCGGCCCAGCGCGAGATCTCGCGGTCATTGTCATGGGCACGGGCGATGTATTCGATTTCGTCATCGTACTCGAAATAGACCTCATGCAGGCCGTCGGCTTCGGCCGGACAGCGCTTGAAATCGGCCCAGCCGGTGAGCGGCGCGCGCGGCGAGCCGCCATTGGAGCCGCAGGCGAAGGCCTGGAATTCCTGCGGCGCGGGCTGCGCCGATACCGGCGCGCCGAGCACGAGGTCCCAGATGGTGGAACGATGCAGCTCCTCCTCCGCGGCGGCGGCCGCCGCGGTCGACCCCAACATCCCCAGCATCAGCACTGCCGCAAGGCGCATGGACTCATCCTTTTTGGCGCTCATCGTAGCGCGCATGGCTGCGTGCGCCAATCTTGCCGTTGATCACGTGACATCAAGACGCTAGTGCATGATCGGGAAGAAACGTCGGCAAGGAAACGGAGCGACACGTGCGTTACTCATGCAAATCGGCCGGCCTGCGCGCCTTGCGGAACGCGGCGGCAGTGGCCGCCGTCACGGCGGCGGTGCTGGTCTCGACCCTGCCCCTCGCCGCACAGACCCCCGATGCCAGCGATATCGCCGAAGGCGCGCGGCTGTTCCGGCAGAAGGGCAATTGCCAGTCCTGCCACGGCTGGGCCGGCGACGGCCGCAAGATGGACAGCCAGATGCCGGACGGCGCCAATTTGCGCGAAACCCGGCTCGACCGCGCCGCCCTGGTCATGACCATCAAATGCGGCCTGCCCGGCACGGGAATGCCGCCGTTCGACAAGTTCGCTTACAGCGACGGCCGTTGCTATGGCCTCAAGCAGGCCGACCTCGCCAAAGCCGGCCACCGCATGAGCGATCCGCCGGCGACGCTGCAGAACCGGGAAATCGAGTTCATCGCCGATTTCATGTTCGCCAAGGTCATCGGCAAGGGCCCGATGGACCACGCCAAGTGCGTCGAGTTCTGGGGCGAGGAGGCCGAGCCCTGCAGCGAGTTCCCGAAATAGGCCCCTCGAACATCTCGCAGGCTCGTCATTCCGGGGCACGCGTCCCATGCGCCGTGCGCTTGCCGGAGTTGGACGCCGCCCACCCGGCGGGGTGCGGCGGTCGTTCGCACAAGCCCCGAATCGTCCCAAGCGTTGCGGGCCTTGCGCCGATCACCGCATCAGAACAAGATCGCGGACTTGCGCCGTTCGGGAACCCCCCAACGGGGTAACGAGCAGGGAGCGCGCGATGGACGGGAGGACGGGCTTGATTGCCGCGGGGGTGGTCGCGTTCGCGACGCTCGCCGCCGCCGCGCCCGACGATGTCGCTGCGTTTCTTGCCGGTACCGCGAAATCCTGCATCGCATGCGATCTGTCCGGACGGAACTTCCAGGACCGCGATCTCAAGCGCTCCAAGCTCGATCGCGCCATTCTGAAGAATGCCGACCTCTCTGCGGCGTCCCTGTTTCGCAGCTCGCTGCAGCACGCCGATCTTTCCGGCGCCAAGCTGGTCGAGGCCGATCTCAACCGGATCGACGCCAAATGGGCGGATTTTCGCGGCGCCGACATGTCCAAGGCGCTGCTCTACGAAGCCGACCTGTCGAGCGCCAACCTCGCCGGCGCCAACCTCATCAACGCCCGTCTCGGCCAGGCGCGCCTCAACCAGGCCAATCTCGAAGGCGCGATCCTTGCCGGCACCGACCTGCGCGGGGCCCGGCTCGCGGGTGCCAAGCTCGCCGGGGCGAACCTGCGAAGCGCCCACCTCGACGGCCAGAAGATGCGCGAGATGGATCTCCGCGGCGTCGATTTCACCCTTTCCGACATGCCCGAAGCGGACTTCTACGGCGCCGACCTGCGCGGCTCGACCCTCGCCGGCGTCGATCTGTTCGGCGCCGATTTCCACGGTGCCGACCTGCGCGGCGTGAGCTTCGAGGGTGCCAACCTGAAGAACGCGATCATGACCGACGCACAGACCGAGGGCGCTAATTTCGACGCCGCCATCATGCCGGACGGAAAGCGCAACGAATGAGCCCGGGGCCGGTTTCCTTCCTGCGCGAAGCATTCTCGCTGGCGCTCGTCGCGCTCGCGGTGGCGACGCCGGCCGCCGCCGAAAAGGGCAAGCTGCGCGAGCGGTTGACGCCCGAGGTGATGGCGGTGGTGTTTCCCGGCGCCGAGCGGCTGGGGCCGGAAGAGGGTTCGCCGCCGGCGATCGCCGCCTACAAGGACGGCAAGGTCGCCGCCTACATTTTCTCGACCCTCGATATCGTCGCCACGCCCGGGTATTCGGTGGTCCCGTTCGACGTCATTGCCGGGGTCGATTTGAGCGGCCACATCACCGGCGCCAAGGTGGTCTTCCACGTCGAGCCCTACATTTATCACGACGCAGTGCGTCAGCCGCTGCTCGATACCTTCCTTGCCCGGCAGGCGGGAATGCCGCTGCAGGGCGGCTTTGCGGCGATGCTGCCGCCGGATTTCGTCAAGGGCGCCTCCATCAGCGCGCGGGCCATGCGCGGCGCAATCCTCGATTCGGCGCGGCTCATCGCACGGGCGCGGATTTCGCGCCCGGTGGTCACCGCGCCGACGCTCGATGTCGACGGCTTTCGTCTGATGTCGTGGCAGGAACTCGTCGCCGAGGGCGCGGTCGTGCGCCACCGCATCACTTCGGGAGAGGTGGCGGCGGCACTCAAGGCGGCCGGCGCCGCGGACGCCACCCTCGACGTGCCGCCCGGCAAGCCCGACGATCTCTACATCGAGGTGTTCACCGGCCTGCTGACGCCGGCCGCGGTCGGCGGCAACCTGCTCGGCCTGCGCAATTTCGACGACTACAGGGCCCGGCTGCCGCGCGGCGCCCCGGCGATCTTCGTTGCGTCCAACGGGCCCTATGATTTCCTCGGCACCAAGCATTATCGCCAGTCCGAAGGCTTCGAGTTCGACCGCATCCGCGTGGTGCAGGGCGGCGAGACGTTCTCCTTCGTCAACGACAACTATCAGCGGCTCGGCACCGGCGCTGCCGACGGCATCAGGGCGCAGCAGAACGCCGGGTTGTTCGCGCTGCCGGCCAACGCGAAATTCGATCCGCTCGCGCCGTGGCGGCTGGAACTCGTGGTGAACGGCGCCGGTGCGCAACCGGTGAGCATCGCGTTTCCGGTCGAATACCGGCTTCCGGGCGCGTTCGTCCTCATGCCGGACGAGCCGCCGGTCGCGGCCTGGGTCGAGGCGTGGCGCGACGCCCGGGGCAACATCGCGATCCTCGCGGCGCTGCTGACCGCGCTCACCCTGATCTTCGTGTTCCAGGCGCAGCTGTCGCGGTCGCGCCGCGCCCACCGTCTGGTGCGCAACGGGTTTCTGCTGATCGTGCTGGTCTGGCTCGGCTGGACCGCCGAAGTGCAGCTCTCCATCGTCAACGTCATCAACTACATCGAAGCCCCGTTCCGCGGCCTCGACATCGGCTTCTATCTCGCCGAGCCGCTGATGGCGATCATCGCCGCCTACACGCTGGTGTCGATGGTGCTGATCGGGCGCGGCGTGTTCTGCGGCTGGCTGTGCCCGTTCGGCGCGCTGCAGGAACTGCTGGCCCAGCTTTCGCGGGCGGCCGGGCTGCCGCAATGGAACCCGCCGGAGGCGCTGGAGAAGCGCCTGTGGCTGGGCAAGTATATCGCTGCGGCCGTCGTGCTGGTGCTGGTGTTGACCTCGATCGACGGGTCCGGCGCGACCACCGAGATCGAGCCCTTCAAGACCGCGATCACCTCCAAGTTCACCCGCGCCTGGCCCTACGTCTTCTATGCCGGGGCGCTGCTCGCCATCGGGCTGTTCTCCGAGCGGGCCTATTGCCGCTTCCTGTGTCCGCTCGGCGGCGTGCTCGCGGCGCTCGACCGGCTGCATCTGATCGACCTGCTCAAGCGCCGTCCCGAATGCGGAAGCCCGTGCCGGCTGTGCGAGCGTTCGTGCCCGGTGCGGGCGATCGAGAAGTCGGGTAAGATCATCACCGCGGAATGCTTCCAGTGCCTGGATTGCCAGGTCGAATATTATGACGACAAGCGCTGCCCGCCGCTGGTGCAGGCAGCCAAGCGCCGCGGCGGCGCGGATGCGGACACGACGGTTCCGGTGGCAGCAATGGCGAATCATGTCTGATACACAGCGAAATCCGACGGTGACCCCCGCTGTGCGCGGGATGACGCGCCGCCGCGCGGTGCGGATCGTCGCGGCCGCCGCCGGGCTGCCGCTGATGATCGCGGCCGTCCGCGCCACCGTCCCCGCGGGCCGGTTGTACGACTGGCAGGGCGAGGTGCTCGGCGCGCTGGCCGAACTCTCGCTCTGGCACACCGACGAAGCGGCCGCGCGACGCGCCATCCGCAAGGTCGAGGGCGAGATCGCACGCTATGAGCGCATTTTCAGTCTCGCCGTGGCGGACAGCGAGATTTCCAGGCTCAACGCCGCGGGCGCATTGACCAGGTCTTCGCCGGAGCTGCGCGGGTTGATGGAGGAGAGCCGGCGGTTCTCCGTCCTGAGCGCAGGCGCGTTCGATATCTCGGTGCAGCCGCTGTGGCGTCTCTACGAAGCGCATTTCTGGTCGCGCACCGCGGTCCAGGACGACGTTCTCGCCCGCGCCCGCGATGTCGCGCGCGACCTCGTCGATTTCCGCGCCATCGACATCGGCTCCGCCCGCATCGCCTTCGCGCGCGAAGGCATGGCGGTGACGCTGAACAGCCTGGCGCAGGGATTTGTCACCGACGCATGCGCCGACCTCCTGCGCAACGAGGGCTTTGCAACCGCCTTCGTCGATCTCGGCGAGGTCCGGGCGCTCGGCCGCCATCCCGACGGGCGGGCCTGGCGGGTCGGCATCCGCAATGCGCAGGCGGGTTTGGTGCAAGCGGGGGTGGCGCAATCAGCCTTGGCGGAAACCGTCGAGCTCGCGGACACCGCCATGGCGGTGTCCGGCGGTTACGGCACCACCTTCGAGCCGTCCGGCCGGTTCCATCACATCTTCGATCCGCATACCGGGGACAGCGCCCACGGGCTGCTCGATGCCGCCGTGATCGGCCCCCGGGCGACGGCCGCCAACGGGCTTTCCACCGCGCTCTGCGTCGCCGGCGAGGCGAGCGCCGCCGCGCTCATCGCGGCCTCGCCGGGCTACCGCGCGATCCTCACCCGGCCCGACGGGACGAAAGCGACCGTGGGTGCCGCCGCGGCGTAGAGATGTAGCCCGGATTGAGCGGCAGCGAAATCCGGGACGGCGTTCCAGTTGCAGCGATGCGGAGAGGCTGTCCCCGGATTACGCGACGGCGAAGATGCCGTCGCTCCATCCGGGCTACGTTGCTCAATTGACCATCTCGTCGGTCCAGACCTGAAAGCCGGTGAGCGTGTTGGGTCCGAACGTGGTGGCGATGGCGACGTCGATGGCGTCGCGGCCCCTTGCCATCAGCACCCGTCCGATCCGCGGTATGTTGTTGCGGGGATCGAAGGTGTACCAGCGGCCGCCGAGATAGGCTTCGAACCACGCGGCGAAGTCCATCGGACCGTAGGGCGGCAGCATCCCGATATCGCCGAGATAACCAGTGCAGTAGCGTGCCGGAATGTTCATGCACCGGCACAAGGAGACGGCGAGATGCGCGAAGTCGCGGCACACGCCTCTGCGCTCGTTGAACGCCTCCCAGGCCGTCCTGGTGGCGCGGGCATGCTCATAGCCGAACGAGATATGGTTGTGCACGAAATCGCAGATGGCCTGGACCCGGGCCCAGCCCATGGGAGTGTGACCGAACAGGCTCCAGGCCACTTCGGAGAATTTCTCGGTGTCGCAGTATCGGCTGCCCAGCAGAAAAACCAGCGCGTCTTCGGGCAGTTCCTGGATCGAATGTTGTTGCGCGTAAGGTGCGATGATATCGGGCTCGCCGGAATCCCTGACCAGGGCCGCACTGGCGATCCGCAACCGCCCGGCGGGTGCGACGAGGCGCGTGCACCAGTTGCCGAAGCCGTCGCGATAGGCCGACAGTGGAATCGACGGGGTGGTCGTCACATGATCCGGGACGATGACGTCGGATGCCCGCGAATAGTGGATGTGCAGCACCAGCATCATCGGTGTCGGCTGCGGACAATCGTAGATCAGCTCGTAGCCCACCCTGATTTCCAAGACATGTCTCCTCGGGACGTGAGTGACCCGTCCTCCATCGCCTCGAGCGCCGCCAGGACGAAGAATTCCTCCGGGACAGGGAATTCCGAGGTTTGTCTGAAGTGCAACGCCGAAATCACGCGCTTCGGCCGCGATCGCGGAAATCTCGTAACCCGTGCGAATATTCGCCGAGATACCCTCAAGGCCCGGGGAATAACCGCCGTGCCGGGCGCAAGTTCCTTTTTTTGTCGCCGGGACGACGACCGCGGCGATCAGCCGTGGTGTGCCAGCTTCACGCGTAGCGCTCCATCGGCGCTTGCTCATCCCATTTTGGCGGTGCCCGGCTGACGGCGACCGCGACGTTCATTCCGAGGTAGTCGGACGGACGGCCCATCCAGGTACCTTGGAGCGGTATGGCTTGGCGCGGATCGCGCACCACCGCGACGCGAACAAGGTCGCGGTTGCCGACCACGCCGCTGGACGGATCGAAATCGACCCAGCCGGCCCCGGGCAGATAGACTTGGGCCCAGGCATGCGTGTTGCCGCCTTGCATGTCGCCGCCATCGATATCGTCGTCATCGGGAACGTAGAGATATCCGGAAACGAAGCGTGCCGCCATTCCGAGCGAGCGGGCAGCATCGATCATCAGCATGGCAAGGTCACGACAGCTCCCGCTTCCGAGCGTGAGCGTCTCCATCGGAGCCTGAATGCCCTTTTCGAGCCTGCGGGTATACTTGAAGGTTTGGTTGATGCCGTGGGTGAGGTCGACCAGAAGCTCGCTGGTATCGATCGGCCGGTCGTTTCGCAGGAACGTTCGAGCCCACCGCTCGACCCGGCGTTCCGGGTCGACCGATCGTCGTTTGATCAGATGGGCCAGTTCCGGCAGCTCTTCCGCGCCATAGACGAACGGATAGGTGCGAGCGGACTCGGCGATATCGAGGTCGCGAAGGTCCCCATGAGAGTGGTCGAGACGAATGGTGCTCTCGAACCGAAGCTCCCTGGCCCGCCCGGCAAAGTGCGCGATGTCCACATGGTTGCCGAAAGCATCCTTGGTCCGGCGAATCCGAATCGGGGTCGGGGCGATCACGAGCTTTGCGTCGATCAGGCTTTGGTCATGGCCGTCGCGCGGACGCAGCATCATCCGGTGCTCGCCGAAGACGACCGGCTGCCTGTACTGGTAGGTCGTGATGTGCTTGATGGTCAGCGTGGGCATTCCAACCCCCGATCGAAGTCCGAAAATTTTATGCAACTTTTGCGCCAATGAACGTCCCCCAACCGCTGCCGACGGCTTCGGCGAACCAGCGAGCCCCCATGGATGACGTGCCGATGAGGCTTCTCGCCCCGGACGAACCGCAGCCCGTCACGGTGGCCAACGAGGGTGGCCGATCGCCGCTCGTCATCGTTGCCGATCACGCCGGCAATACTTTGCCTCGGCGCCTGCAGAAGCTCGGCCTCGGGCCGGCGGAACTCGAGCGCCACATTGCCTGGGATATCGGTATCGGCGCGGTCTGCCGCCTGATCGGGGACGTACTCGATGCGGTCGTCATCTCGCAGAACTATTCCCGCCTCGCCATCGACTGCAACCGGATGCCGGGCTCGGAGACCTCGATCGCCGCATTGAGCGAACGCACCACCGTTCCCGGAAACATCGGGCTGAGCAAAGCTCAAATGGAGGCCCGGATTCGCGAGATATTTCAGCCCTATCACGACGCGATCACGGGCGAACTGGACCGGCGGCGGCAGGCTGGCCGGCCGACGGCACTGATCGCCATGCACAGCTTCACCCCGTTGTTCATGGGCGTCGCGCGGCCGTGGCATGTCGGGCTGCTCTACAACCGTGATCCCCGTTTTGCTCATGCCCTGATGGATCTCCTGCGGGGCGAGCCAAAGGGCGAGCACGGCCTCACGGTCGGCGACAACGAACCCTACAGTGTGACCGACGCGACGGATTACACGATCCCCGTTCATGGCGAGCAGCGCCATCTGCATCATGTCGCCATCGAAATTCGCCAGGACCTCATTACGGACGAAGCAGGCCAGCGCCGGTGGGCGGACCTGTTCGCACGATTGCTGCCGCAAGCATATCAGCGAGTCGTCGCTGTCCCTCAAGCCGGAAATGAGCTTACCCCCACAAAAGAAATCCTGCGTTCCGCCGGGCCGTATTGAGCGGAGAACGATCGCACCACCCGCCGTCACGGCTTGCGGTAGTTCGGGTCCATGATCTCGAAACGGGTCCAGCTCTCGAATTGGCCCGACGTGGCTTCGCCCGTCGCGGGGTTGACTTCGCTCTGGCCGGGCTTGCGCAGGAAGTGGGTCTCGACCATGAGGTTCTTCCCGGGCAAGGCCTTCTCGCAGCGCTGCTTGATGAACACGCCGCCGCCGACCGGCGTTTCTCCCGGTGCCGGAGGCATGTCCGTGCAATTCCAGCCGTCGGGCTCGTAGCGGTTGATGATGGCGAGCCGCAGCATGTGGGCCATCCGCCGCTCCAGCGGCGAGGCGCGGGGGTCGCTGATCATGCGGATGCCGCGCAGCACGCCGTCCTTGTCGAACAGCACCGAGAGGATCACGGGATGCCCGGCCACCCGGGTGCCGACTTGGCCCTGGGCGTACAGCGGATCGTCGATGGCACGGCCGACATAGTCCTGCTCGTCGTCGAACGGGGCATAGATCTCGTAGAGACCGCTCGCCTCTGGCCGGCATTTGCCAAAGTCAGTCCACGCGTCGATCGTCTGCCGCGGCGGGCCGCCATTGCTGCCGCAGGCGAGGTCGCCGAAGGTGTCGGTGGACATCTCCGCCGCCTTCAGGCCGAGCTTGAGACCGTGGATCTCGCCGGGATCGGGCCGCTTCTGCTCCTGTGCCGCGGCGGCGCCGGACAGCAAGCAGAGCGCCGTCAATGCCGTCGCGGCGCAGTTTCGTGCGCGGGGGGCCGGGGTCATTTCTTCATCGGTTCGCATTGCTTGGTATCGACACCCCAGAAGTCGACGCAATCCTGATACGTTGCGGGCCCGCGCCCGACATCCTTCGCGAACAGATACTTCACCACCGCGTCGACCTCGCGATTTGCCAGGAAGTCGTTCCCGGCGGGCGGCATGTCGTTGCCCATCTGCTCACGGGTATAACCGTAGCACCGCTTGTCCGTATAGGCGAAGCGGTCGTGATAGGGCATGCCGGTGCCGGGCCGGCCGCATTTGACGACTTCCGTCATCTGTTCGGGCGTGAGCTGGGTGGCGCGCAGCGACAAGGCGTTGCCGCCATAGCCCTGGTCGCCCGAGGCGTCCCACTTATGGCAATACTGGCAGACGGCCTTGCTCTTGAAGATCTCCTTGCCGAATTCGATGAAGCGCGCCTCTTCGGCGCTGAGCGGGGCCTTCGCAGCGGGGGCCTGGGCACTGAGCGGGGCCGCGGTACTGGGAGCCTGGGCACTGGGCGGGGCCTGGGCACGGCCTGGAGTCGGCACCAGCGCCGCAACCGACAGCATGGCAAGAGCAAGAAACTTGAAGCGAAGGGCGTTGTCGCGAGCAGCTTTCATCTTCATTTCCACGGACCGGATGACGCGTGTTGAAAGGGGAACGCAACCGCCGCGACGGGCATGTCGCGCCCGGTCGGGTTCCGGTGGACGGGTTCTCCCTACAGCGTGAACACGAACAGCATCGACGCCGTTGCATTATTCCGCAACTCCGGCGCGGTGCCCAGCACCTGGTCGCGCATGGCAGACCCCGCGAGGACCGCGACGTACTGCTTGCCGTTGACCGCAAAGCTGACGGCCGGCGCGTTGATGCCGGTGCCGATATTGAAGCTCCACAGCTCCTGCAGCGTCTTGCCGTCATACGCCGAGAACGTGCCATCGTAGTGACCGAGGAAAACCAGGTCCCCGGCCGTGGCCAACGCGCCCGCATAGTTGGCGTAGGTGAGCCTCACATTGACCTTGGTCTCGCCGGTGATCGGATCGATGGCCTTGAGGCTGCCGTAGCGGCGCTCGGGACTCTTGGTGCTGCCACCGGTAAAGCGCTCGCGCGGCTTGATGGTGCCCCCCTGGTCGGCGAAGTCCTTCTGCTCGACCGTCTCGATGACGTTGCAGCCTTCGATGGTCGGGAGGTAGATCAGGTTGAGCTGGGGATTGTAGGCGGAAGGTTCCCAGTTCTTGCCGCCTTGGTTGGTCGGACAGGTGCGTCCCGGTCCCTGGCCGCGCATGCCGTGGCTGCCCGGGCTGTAGATCTGAATGTCCGAGTTCGGATCGTAATTGAGCGGCCGGCCGGTCTTGGGATCGAGGCCGGTCGTCCAGGTCAATTGGTCGACATACTGCTTGCCGGCGACGAACGAGCCGTTGGTGCGGTCGAGGGCATAGAAGAAGCCGTTGCGCGCGGCGTGCACCACGAGCTTGCGGTCCTCCCCGTTCACCTTGCCGTTTATGATGGGGTGTTCGGAAATCTCGTCGAAGTCATAGGGGTCCTGCGGGGTGTACTGGAAGCCCCACTTGATCTTGCCGTCGTTCGGGCTGATGGCCAGAACGCTCGCCGCCCACTTGTTGTCGCCCGGCCGGTACGCGATGTCGTAGTCCGGCCCGGCATTGCCGATGCCCTGGTAGAACGTATCGGTGTCGGGATCGTAGGTCGCGGTCTCCCACACCGAGCCGCCGCCATGCTTCCAGCGGTCCTTGCCGTCCTTCCAGCTCTCGTTGCCGGGCTCGCCGGTGCCGGGAATGGTGTAGGTGCGCCAGGCCGCCTTGCCGGTGTTGAGTTC
>Ga0302326_10005326_pt1 | contig 29383 bp, 27 predicted proteins | sample Palsa_T0_3_FD_202264 | JGI IMG/M metagenome (GOLD analysis project Ga0302326, IMG submission 202264) | Peat permafrost microbial communities from Stordalen Mire near Abisko, Sweden - Palsa_T0_3 | ecosystem: Environmental > Terrestrial > Soil > Palsa > Peat permafrost | place: Sweden: Abisko... | reverse complement strand
TGGTCGAAGACGAGACGGACATTCGCGAATTGCTGCGCTATAACCTGGCGCAGGAGGGCTTCACGGTTGAGGAGGCCGGCGACGGCGCGGAAGCGCTCGATCGCATCGGACGGCGGGCTCCCGATCTTCTGGTGCTCGATCTGATGCTTCCGCAGATGTCGGGGCTCGAATTGTGCCGGCGGATGCGATCGAATCCCGAGACCTCCAAGCTGCCGATCCTGGTGGTGACGGCTAAAGGCGCCGAGGTCGATCGGATACTGGGCCTTGAGATGGGCGCCGACGACTACGTGGTCAAGCCTTTCAGTCCGCGCGAAGTGGTCGCCCGGGTGAAGGCTTTGCTGCGTCGCGCGAATCCGGCGAGCGAACAGGCATCGCCCGGCGCGTATGAACGCGGACGGCTCAAGATCGATTTCAGCACCTACGAGGTCTTCGTTGACGGCAAGCGCAAGGAATTGGCGCTGCGCGAGTTCGAGTTGCTGCGCTTCTTCGTGCAGCATCCGATGCGCGTTTATAGCCGCGAGCAGTTGCTTGACCTGGTCTGGGGACGCGATACCTTCGTTGAGCCGCGCACGGTTGATGTTCATGTTCGCCGGCTGCGCCAGCAGGTGGAGCGAGACGACGCCAATCCGGAGCTCATTTTGACCGTACGCAGCGTCGGCTATCGCTTCAATCCAGAGGGCCTTGGGTAGGCCGCTCTTGCTGCGCCTCGCGACCGTCGTCGTGGCCAGCGAGGCCCCTGCGGCGGTTGGGCTGGTCGCGCTGTGCCTCAAGGGGAAAGTAGCGCCCGGATGGGCCGCTCTCGCGATCAGCGGCGGCCTGTTGGCCGGGATCGCGGCCGCGGCAGGCTTCAGCCGTATGCTGACCGGCCGCGCGGAACGCCTCGAAGCAGTGGCCGACGCGCTTGATCATCGGCAGCTGCCCTCCCATCTTTTGCCGGATGAAGGCGACGCGATGAGCCGTGCGGAACGCCGCATGCTTGACGCCGCCGACACCGTCGTAACGACCCTCAGATCGCTCGATCAGCAGCGCGAAGAATTCGAGGCGATTTTGCGCGGGATGATCGAAGCCGTGGTCGTTACCGGAGTCCGCGGCGAAGTGGTGATGATGAATGGAGCGGCGCGGAACGTGTTCGGGTTGCTGCCTGAAACCGACTACCGCAACCGCGACTTTATTGAGTTGTGCCGCGATCCGCGCCTGCAGGAATTTGTCGGGCGGGCGACCGCCTCGAAGAGCGGTGAGGTGCTGACGGCCGAATTTGCGCTGCAGCAGCCGCCCGCGCGTCATCTGCAAGTCAGCGCCGCGCCTGTGCGGCGTACGGACGGCGCCGCAGCCCGCGTGCTGGTCTTCCACGACGTCACGCGGCTGAAATCCTATGAGACGTCGCGCGCCGATTTCGTCGCCAATCTGACGCATGAGTTGCGCACACCGCTTGCCGCGATTTGCGGTTATGCCGAAACCCTCAGCCAGGGCGTAGATGATCGCGAAACTGAGCGCCGGTTCATCTCGATTATCGAACGCCAATCGCGGCGGCTCGCCCGCTTGATCGATGACTTGGTCTCATTGTCGGATCTCGAACGCGGACTGAGTCCGCTCAAGATCGGAGCGCTCGAGCCCAGCCAGGTCGCAGAGGAGGCTGCCGAGCTGATGCGCGAGACGGCGCGCCGCAATGGCGTCGAACTCGAAGTGCGCCGTATCGCGGATCTGCCGCTGGTCCTGGGCGATCACGATCGTATCACGCAAGTGATGGTCAACTTGCTCGATAACGCGCTCAAGTACACCCCGCGCGGCGGAACGGTGAAACTCGAGGCCCGCGCAGCCACAGCGCCGGCCGCAAATGGCGCCGCACCGATGGGCGCGGCGGGTCCGGGCGTTGAATTCATAGTGGCCGATACTGGCGAAGGAATTCCGGCCGCCGATGTCCCGCGCTTGACCGAAAGGTTCTATCGCGTTGACCGTGCGCGGTCTCGCGAACTGGGCGGCACCGGGTTGGGCCTGGCGATTGTCAAACACATCCTGCAGCTTCATCAGGGCAGCTTGAAAATCGAAAGCCGATTGCGCGAGGGCACCACGGTTACGGTATGGCTGCCCGCCCAGCCGAGTTCACAACCCTAAACCAGGATTGGATGGCGCGATGGCGCCCGGAATAGGCCGGAGGCTGCTTGCGGCGTCGCTCGCAATGTGGAGAATGGAAGGTTCCTCAGCGCGCCCTTAGCTCAGCGGATTAGAGCATCAGACTACGGATCTGAGGGTCGGGGGTTCAAATCCCTCAGGGCGCGCCAGTAAATCAAGGGTTTTTCCGTCTTAGCAGAATCTTTCATTTCTCTATGTAGACGCTATGTAGATGCCCCGTTTGTGAAAACTGGGTTTTGAGCTTCGATTAAGGGCGAATCCCCTCCTTCCACGCGATAAGGTCCCGGGGGTTCAAATATCCATCGCTCCGCCACCGAGTCCCTATCTCTGCCGATCATTCGCCCGAGTCACGGAATGGCGCGCTACAGCGTGATCATTTGCATAAACGTGGTCGCGGAGAAGATCACGTTCGGGCAGTTGATGCGCAATTCGCCGCGAAAATCTCTGTTGGCAAATTTGGCGCGACCGTTTGGGATTTAAGCAGTCGGAAGTATGAGGCGGGCACAAGCTAAATTATTCCGACCGCTTGTTCCTGTTCACTCCAAAGAAGCGGCAGTTCGACGCGTTCGGTCAGAGCCTTGGCGGTGAGCTCCGGAGGCTGGCGACCGGCGACAATGGCTTCCACGATCCTGGGAGAAAGGAAAGCCAGCCGGGCGAAGAAGGAAATCAACAGCGAGCCCGCTGACTGGCAAGCTCTTCGACGAAAGCGGCATAGTCTGACGCCGAGCCATGCAGTCAAGGGCGAGCGCCGATATCGCTGCAGGTTGAAGGCTTGCCCGCCGTAGGCCCGCTCCTGCAGGCGATAGAAGATCGCCCGAGTCAGGAAGGGACCCATCTATCTCTCGGGAGGGTGGTTTCCCGTAAATCGCTTCCAGCGCTCCCGGAGTTTGTCGATATCCAGCTCCGACAGCTTCAGGATTTCCTCAGCAAGCTCTTCGCCGCGCAATGCCGGTGTGCGTCGCTTCATCCGGCTTTCTCCTGATATCTACTGGTTGAGGAGATCAAGCGCGAATGCAAGACAAAATTAGAGAAGGGACCCGGACACAAACGCCCGATCAGACACTCCTTTCCAGTGGGTTCTCGGGATCAGCCGGGGACAACCCGGTCGACGGGTAAGAAACCAACGCGTAAGAGCGGTGCCCAAATGGAGGCCAAGTCTACGCGGCCGCTCGACAAGGAACCTGACAACAAGTCGAAATCAGATAAACTGGATTGCCGCTATTGCGGGAGCGATGACCTGGCTCCGAGTTTTATCAAGCGGCGCGATCGGCGATGCCGCAAGTGTTTCAGTAAACGCTACGGGTCGGCGCGGAAGGCGAAGGTCCAGGAATAGTTCGGCACGCGAGACGAGGGGCCGGGCTCGAAAGAGCGCGGCCCCTTTTATTGAGCTCCCTTGTAGCGCGCACCGAATGAAACCCGCCTCTCGAAAAAGCGAGTCCGAAGATCCTGATGCTCAAACGTCTTCCGCACTGAAGTGGATACCATCAGTGCCGTGCGCTTAGGCGTGGCCCGGAGTAGAAATCTCGGGGGATGGTTGCGCGGATTGCCTGGCCGGTAGACGGATCTCTAAGTCGCGTCAGCTGATACATCTGTTAACATTAATTGTATGGCCAAGAGCACCTAATCATAGTGACGTAAGTTGGCAGTTACAGATAAGGAAATAAGGCGCTATGTCCGCCGCGGATAGCCCACTTCGGGAAACAAGGTACGAACCCGTTGTCAAGCCGTAGCGAGCGCCGGAAAAACTAAGCGGTAACGGAGCAACCTTCGCCATGGATCTCGAATTGAGAGGAAAGAAAGCTATCGTGACAGGCGCCACGGCTGGCATCGGCTGGGAATAGCCCGCACGTTGGCCAGGAAGGGGCCGAAGTCTCTATCACAGGCCGTAACCGGGAAAACCTGGACCGGGCCATCGCATCCTCAGAAGGTGTCGTGCGTGTGCGAGCTTAACCAAGTTAAACATGTGGTTGAAGCTAGTGCTCATGAGACAGAGGCGGTCGCCAACGTATCAATACGTGCTGCCTGATCAGTGGGAAACAAGTTCCGTAAATATCGAAGTAAGCTTTTCGGGCTCGAGAATCATCGCGTCGTGACCAGTCTGAAGCTCGAAGAAGCGCCACGCCGGGTCGATGCGATACCTTGCGGCGAAGCCGTCAAAGCTGCCAGTCGCTGGTAACGAACAATAGATGAAGGCTTTGGGCAGTCGGTTAATGGCGTCCTGGTTCTGAAGCCGAATTGGCTGATTGAACGCCTCGAATGGCTGTCTGGCTTCGCGCGGCTTTTCGAAGTCGACGTGATCTGAACGTGTGATGCCCCACAGAGAGAGGGGCGGAGGAGCAATCGCCCCATTCTTTTCTCCGTCTGCGCGAAATGCCGCCGCGCGCTCCGGCAAGATATAGTCGAGAGTGCACCTTCCGTTTTCCGGAACGAACGCATCGAGATAAACCAACTGCCGAATGCGCTCCGAGCATTTGTCCGCGACCCCGGTGATGACCATGCCGCCATAGCTGTGGCCCACCAGTACGATTTGGTGAAGGTCCTCCATTTCCAGCAGCGCGACCACATCCTGAACATGAAGATCGAGATTTATTCCTGGACGAGCGAGATGCCTTCGATCACCTAGTCCCGTTAGCGAGAGGGTATAGACATCGTGCCCTCGCTTTCGTAAAGCCGGGGCAACGAACCGCCAGCACCATCCGCCATGCCACGCGCCATGAACGAGTACAAATGTGCTCATTCTCCCCTCCGGGCTTTCAGGTTAGCGGGACGAAGTCGTATTCGCCGATACCTTGCAAAATCACGAACGTGGTCAACGTCTCGCCGCCATTGGTGACAAAGTGAGGGCGCTTTGCACGGACGGCATAGGTTTGACCAGGCTCGAGGCTCACTTCCTCTTTAGGATCGCGCAAAAAGATTCTGAGGTGGCCTTCGACGACATAAAAAGTATCTTGAATGTTCGAGTGGCAGTGCCACGGTATGGTTTGCTTTGCGCTGATAGTGAATTCAGCTATTCGAAAGCCCGGCCGCGCCGCGTAATGCGTCCGCCTTTCGACTTCGAGCAGATGTCCCGGGTCCGTCAGAGCTTCCATTCGATCCTCCTAGCCTAAATTGGGCAATAATATAGTTGACAAATCGAACCGACAGGTACATAATTTGAAGCATGACGCCGGGCACACTCCAAGAAGCAATCCTGTTCTTTTCAAATCCTGTTAATTGCCGCGAATTTCTGGTGCAGCGACGCTGGCCGGACGGCGTGAGCTGTCCACGTTGTGGTGCCCGGAAGGTCGCGTTTCTGGAAAAATATAACCGTTGGCAGTGCAGCAATACACACGACAAGCGGCAGTTTACTCTCAAGACCGGAACCATCTTTGAAGATTCTCCGCTCGGATTGGACAAGTGGATGGTCGCGATGTGGCAGGTTGTCAATTGCAAAAATGGCGTGAGTTCATACGAGATTCATCGCGCCATCGGAGTCACTCAGAAGACAGCGTGGTTCATGGACCACCGCATCCGGCTGGCTCTGCAAATGGGTTCCTTCGAGAAGTTGGGCGGAAGCGGACCGGTTGAAGCCGACGAGACCATGATCGGCGGCCTCGCCCGTTTCATGCACAAGGATCGGAAAGCCGAAAAGATCACCGGCACTGGCGGCGCTGGCAAAGAACTGGTCATGGGCTTGTTGGATCGCGAGACCGGCAAGGTGCGCGTGAAGCATATCGCGAACCGCAAGCGCCACACCCTGCAAGCGGAAGTGCGCGCGAATGTCGCAGCGGGCGCGGAAGTGTTCACCGATGAGCTGACGTCTTATGCCGGCCTAGACGCGGATTGCGTCCACCAGTTCGTGAACCACGCGGAAGAGTACGTTTCCGGCAACGTCCACACTAACGGAATCGAAAACTTCTGGTCACTGTCGAAGCGCGGCCTGAAAGGGACTTATGTCAGCGTTGAACCGTTCCATCTGTTCCGCTATCTCGATGAGCAAGCGTTCAGATATAATAATCGTAAGACCGACGATGCTGGGAGATTCGATATGGCGGTATCCGGCGTATTGGATAAACGTCTAACGTTTGACGAACTGACTGGAAAAATCGCCACGACTATCTCGCCAGCACCACTTTGTTAAGAGACCACGGCGTGGCAGGAATAAGAAATGAAAAATACATCAACCCAAGTGAATAGTGTTGAGCGCTTCCTAGAAGCCGCAGCTATAACATTCGCAATTCCACGGGAAAGATTAGAAACTCTGTTGTTTCAAGGGCAACCTGCCGCACGGGAGAAATGGAAATTGCAACGAACTAAGGTACAAAGACCTATTCGTCGCCACAAACGACAGATGACGCAACTTACATCGCGATGAAATACTACCTGTTCATCGATAACTTCCGGGGATTTAAGGACACGTTCGTTCCCATAACCAACGTTAATTTCCTTGTCGGCGAAAATAGTACCGGGAAAACCTCAATACTGGGCCTGATAAAGCTTTTCAGTGGTCCTCAATTTCTGATGCGCCCAAGGCAAGCAGGATTTGGTGACGACCATGTCAAGTTCGGCAATTTCTCGGACATGGTCAGCCGACACTCGACTGATCATTCCTGTTTCCATATAGGGTCCATTCGACAAAAAGGCGCAGATAAACAACATGAGCAACAAACGATTGGTTCGCTTTACACCTTTGTAGAAGAGATGGGGCTACCATTCCTTTCGTGTTTTACATTCTGCCAAGGTTCGCAGAAACTTTCTCTTCGGTTTCGCGGCGACCGCATCCGGTTTAAATTGGAAACATATCCGACATCTCCGACTATCGAGAACCTAGTCGCAAAGCTGATGCCGGAATGGAAACAAGAACATTTAGATACGAGTAGTAATTCGTTCGACAAACTAGACATTGGCGGTTTGCCTAGCGGAATTCCTTTGCTGGTGATCTTAGGTCTCCTTGGTAGTATAAGCGACAGTGCTTCTTCGAGGAGTGATAAAGTAAAAAAAGCGGAACTTACGCTTCCCTCGCCTGATATATTTGGCGATCAAGTGGTATGGGTGGCTCCAATTCGCACTAAGCCACAGCGTATCTATGATGAGGTCACAGCGGAATTTTCGCCAGACGGTACTCACACTCCATTTTTGATACGCCGAACACTCAGGTCCAATAAGACGGCTGTTCGGTTCAGGAACTCCATTCGTAAGATTGGCAAATCAAGCGGACTTTTTGAGGATGTACTTATTAAGAATCATGGCCGGGAAACCGCAGCGCCCTTTGAAGTCGATATAGTACTCGATGATGAGCCGTTAAACCTCAGTACTGTCGGGTACGGTGTGTCGCAATCCCTTCCAGTTTTGGTAGAAGTTCTTCAAAGATCGCATGGTAGTTCGTTTGCTATTCAGCAACCAGAAGTCCATCTTCACCCGCGCGCGCAGGCTGCGCTTGGTGATATGTTTTTTGAGATGGCGGCGGTTGAACATAAGCGATTCTTGATCGAGACGCATAGCGATTTCACAATCGATCGTTTCCGGATGGGCTACAAGGCGGAGCGCCGCTATAAGCCAGAAAGTCAGATTCTATTTTTTGAGCGTCGAGATAAGCACAACGTGGTCACTCCTTTAAGCATTAGCGAATCAGGAGAATTGCCCGCTGATCAGCCAGAAAGCTATCGCGAGTTTTTCGTTCATGAAGGCATCCGACTGCTCAGCGTTGGATAAAAACCATCGTGTGCGTAGTAATCGACGCTTGTTGCCTGGTTAAGGTTTTCGACCCCCTGAACCGCGAGCATGAGGACTTTGTTCCAGTGTGGGAATGGATCAGCCAAGGCCGAGGCCGAATGATCTTTGGCGGCACGAAGTACCTGACCGAATTAAGCCGGGTAAAGAGAGTAGTGCCCCTTGTGAATGAACTTCAGAGGAAGGGGCGCGTAAGACTTGTGCCAATGGCAAACGTCGATGCACTCGCCGAACAACTAAAACAGAGAGTTAGTGATCGCGCCTTCAATGATGAGCATCTGATGGCCATTGTGATAGTTTCCGGATGCCGCGTTGTATGCACAGACGACGAAGTTGCAATGCCGTATCTTAAGCGCGCGGAATTGTTCGCGGACTATGACAGGAAACACCCGAAGATATACAACCGAGCCACCCACAACCATTTATGCTGCGATGAGAACATCATTTAAATCTAGGGAGTTCTAAGGGAATGGTGAGACAGAAGCCCTGTATCCCCGAACCGGAAGGCAGCACACCGTGGGACCGGTTTGACCATGCATTCAGAACGGTGCTGACAGTTCCAAAAGAAGCGCTTCTAAAAGAAGAGGCGAGACAAAAACGCCAGCGCGCGCGAAAGCGAACCAAGAAGGTAGATTGAAATTAAGAAGACCAGCGTCTCGTCTCACCTTCCGCTGCGTCGATTTGTCAACTATATTATTGCCCTAAATTGATTATCGAGCTAGAAAATGCCTCACGGGGGTTTTCGGCCGCTTCGTCTTTACCGCGAGAATTTTAGCATGGTAGAAAACGATGCTTCAAAATTTGCTAACAACCTGGAGTATTATTCACCCATCGAATGGTCTTGCGTTGGTTCGCAAGATCGACGAAACGCTTCCCTCCTTCGGCAATGCTTTGCTCGTAGCGTTTCAGCAGGGCCAGGGCCGGTGCTAGCGGTCAAAATTGGTAGAAACGGCTGCGCCTCATATCAACGAGCTGGCAGTAGTAGAAGTCCTTTAGTCAGACTTGCGATCGCATCCAGTCCGCGACCCGTTCAGCAAGCATGATGCAGGTCAAGTTGGTGTTCGCACGCACTATATTGGGCATTACCGAAGCGTCGACTACCCGAAGTCCATTGACTCCGCGCACGCGGCAGTACTGATCTACCACAGCCATCGAATCGTTAGGCGGCCCCATCTTCACCGTGCCCACCGGGTGAAACACGGTGCCGCAGTTGTTGCGAATGAAATCCGTGAGCGCCGAATCCGAGGCCACAGTATCTTGATCGAGGGACTGCCCCGTTGCGCTGACGATCGGCACCTGCCAGCCTGCCGCGACCGCCGGGTGATGCATGACCCGCCATGCCAATCTCACACCGTCTATCATGCGGCTCATGTCCTTGGGATCGGCGAGATAATTGAGTTCGATTTTCGGCAGGTCGTCGGGGCTGGCGCTGCGCAAGGTCAGCCTGCCGCGCGAGCGCGGGCGTTGGAGCGCAGGGAACACGAGTAACTTCGGGGGAGTGCGGGGATCGACCGGAAAACCGGATGTGGTCCAGTCGACCAGGGGTGTATGACACAGTTGCATGTCGTTGAATTCATTCGAGCCGCTCGCCGTGTAACGCAGCATTGCAGTCGGGCGGCTGTGAAACGTGCCCTCCGAAAGCCGAATAGCCTCGCTGCGCAGATCGGCCATCATCACAACCCTGGGGTGGTCGATTAAGTTGGTGCCTACGCCCGGTGCGTCCACCAGCGTGCGGATACCGTGACGCTCAAGCTCCACGCGCGGGCCAATGCCGGAACGCATCAGGATAGCTGGCGAAGCGACCGCACCAGCAGAGACCGTGATTCGTTTTCCGTGAACCACCTGGATCGTACCGTCCGTCTCGACCTCGACCCCAACGGCGCGACCGTTGTCAATTACAACACGCTTCACGAGGCATCCACCGCGAATAGTCAGGTTCAAGCGGTTGCGCGCCGGCGCCAGATAAGCGATTGCGGTCGAGACACGGATTCCGTCGCGTACATTGCGCGCACACGGGCCGACGCCGGTGGACTCGGGATCATTGAAATCTGGGGAATCGGCAAAACCCATTGCCCGGCATGAGGCATAGAAAGCGCTGACCGTCGGATGCCAATTCGAGCGCTTCGCCCGCTCGATCCAGATCGGACCACCTTTGCCATGGACGTCGCCACCGAAATCAGCGTCATGCTCGAGCTTGCGATAGAATGGCAATACCTTTGAAAAATTCCATTGGTCGTTCCCCAGGGCCGCCCATTCGTCGAAATCCGCGGGAGCCCCACGGATCGCGACAGATACGTTGACGGCTGAACAGCCGCCCGTTACCTTCCCTCGCGCGTAAGCAATTTCGCGCTGCGGTGTGGCCCATGCGGTCCAACCCCAGTCGTGGTTGGCGAGCGAAACCATGGTGTGCAGCAGATCGTGAGGGGTTTCTTCAATCGTGCGGTAGTCGGGTCCCGCTTCGAGCAGTAGGATGCTGCGGTTAGGGTCCTCGCTTAAGCGCGCCGCCACGACTGCGCCTGAGGAACCTGCACCTATGATGATGTCGTCATACTGCATATTGCCTTTTTACTGGCTGTCAGGCCGCTTTCGCTTGAGGGTTATGATTCGTCATATCATGCCGTCCATCAACGCGGCGCAGTACTATCTGGCCGCTGCGCAGAAGGCCATATAGCAACAACAGCACCGCATCCTCACCTAGCAACGAGCATGAGTTTTGGTCCGTCGGCGAAACTCGCCATTGATGCGCTCGAGCGCGTTGGTAGTGCGCAAGGCTTTCCACTGCGATCGGGGGAACTGCAAAAAGGTGAACCGCTCCTCACCGGCTCCTTCGAAGAGCTGATCACTGCCTTGCAGCGAAGCCGCCATTTGCGCACAAAGCTGCGCTCGCGCTTGTTCGACCCCTCGCGAGTTTCGGCATAGACCATGGGTCGGTAATCCTCGGCTAGTTCCTCACGCAAATGCGCCGAGGCCTTAGCGAGCAAGTTGCGCAGCTTGTGATTGGTGCAGCGCTGAATCGCGATCTGGGACCACTGCGCCAGCAGCGCCGCTTGCAATCCGGGATTACCGGCGATCACAGCCAATGCTGGGGTGCCCAGATGACGCGCCACGAGTGATTGGACCAGCTCGCGCCAGGCGGCCTCACTTTCCTGACCTGAGGCGTTGTACGACCCCGACGGCATCTCGATTGTACTCGTCCCCCGGGCGCGACGACGTGAACCAAGTCGAAGTGCGCTCGGCAACGGGTCTCTAGCCTCATTCAATTTGATAATAGAGCCATTCGCGATGTAGCGATGCTGCTTGAAACCGTCGCTAACCGACAATTCCGACTCGAATTCCAGCTTTAACGTCCCGGCATAGAACGCCTTCATGGCTTCGATTCGGTTGGTGAAGAGGCCGATATCGATTTGCGGTCGGTCGAGCTCCATGAGCGTGCCTTCCGATCTAACGACCCACCATCCTTGTAGTCGTCTGGTCACCACGCGTCAATCGCCGAGGCCAACCTATCTTGCTCCCCTTGGAAATCGAGCCACCAATAGTACAAGGGTCGAAGGGACCTGCGAGGTGGTAAATGGCAGACGAGCAAAGGGCAGAAGAGGTTCAACGCTGGACGGCCAAGCGTCGTGCGGCACTGGTACTGAGCCTGCTCAAAGGCGAGACCACGGCAGCCGAAGCGGCGCGGCGCCACCGGTTGAAAGTCGCCGAGGTCGAGGACTGGCGTGATCGTTTCCTGCTGGGGGCCGAGAACGCGCTGCGCGCGCGGCCGAAGGAGGACGAAGCGCTGCGCGAAGAGGAGCTCAACCGCTTTAAGCGCAAGGTCGGCGAACTGACCATCGATCTCGCCATTCTGCGGACGGCGGACAGGCTGCGCCCTATGACGCCGGGGACGTCAGACGAGTGATGGCGACGTGGCCCGGCGAATCGATACGCAGAGTGTGTAGGGTTCTGAAGTTTTCCCGTGCCCGGCTGCGGGCGCGCGCGGTAATCGCGAAGGTCGCGCCGCGGCTGGACGAAGTCCTGGCCGGGCGCCTTCAGCGTTTGATCGAATTGTATCCGACGTTTGGCTATCGGCGGCTGTGGGCGTTGCTGCGCTTTGGCGAAGGGCTCCGAGTAAATCGCAAGGCCGTATATCGCATACTAAAAATCAAAGGTTGGTTCGTACATCAACGTGTGGCGACGCCGCGGCCGCGCGTCCAGGGCCGTCGGAGCCGTGCGCAGCGGAGCGATGAACGCTGGGCCATGGACGTCACTCACGTGCCTTGCGGAGCTGATGGTTGGGGTCATCTGACCGCAGTGATTGATTGCCACGACCGCGAAGTAAATGGCTTTGAATTCGCCTTGCGTGGCCGCGCCAAGGAAGCCGAACGCGCGCTGGAGGAAGCCTGCCTGGCGCGCTTCGGGACGTTGCGCCCTCCCGGCCCAACGCCGGTGGTGCGCTCGGATAATGGACTGATTTTCAAAGCCGGCGTTTTCGTGCCGCCTGCCGCGATTATCGTCTGCGTCAGGAATTCATTACGCCTTATACACCCGAGCAGAACGGTCTCATCGAACGCTTTTTTCGCAGCCTCAAAGAAGATTGTGTATGGCAGCATAATTTCGCCAGCTTCGGCGAAGCCCGAACTGCCATTACTCGCTGGATCGAATGGTACAACGCCGAACGGCCACACCAGGCCCTCGGCTATCGCAGCCCGCGACAATTTCGCGCGCTACAACCCCAACTCGTGGCTTGATATCGGGGGTGCACTACAGAGTCCCGCTCCGCGATAGTCAGCCCGCACCTGTACGCGCACTTCGCCGACGAGCCGCGTCCATCGTGCGCCATCCGTGTGCAGACTCGCGTAACCAGCGACGTCGGTGCTCAGTTCAGCCAGCACGGTGATCGTTCTGCCCGCTTCAATGCCGCCGATCCACTCATCAATCGTCGCAGGATCGGTTATATCGGTGCGGAGAAACAGGAGGTCGTGAGGAGGCAGCGAGCTCGCAAATTTCAATATTCTTTGCTTGTCTGCCGCCTCCATGAGACGAAGCGAGACATTCCTCCCGTCCCTGAGCTTGACTTCCCTCGGATAGATCAGGCTGGCTCCGAGTCTGTCCATGTTCGCTATGGGCTTCCTCCTCCGACGGCAGGCCCAAACTGAATTATACGGTCCCTTTGTTTTCGATATACCGAATGTCTGGTTAAGCTTTGCCCATCTGCTTGGGACCCTTCATCTTGGCCTTTAGCTCGGCGACCGGAATCGCCGGCAGGGTCGTGATATTTACCGTCCCCCGCGAACCCAGGTCGACCGATAAATGAGCTACTGTCGCGTTGTCGGACGCCTCGACAATGGTGACGAAATCGCATTGTCCGAGGACCGCATATTGGGAAATCACCTTGCAGCCGAATTCCGCTATCTCCTTATTCACCCGATCCATGCGATCGGGATCTTTATGCAGGGTTTGTCGGCCTTCGGGGGTTAGAGTGCTCAAGAGTATGTAAGTTGGCATTGTGCTCTCCTCGCTTGGCTCGTCGGATCGTACTTCTAATATCTCGACTCGCGCACATGATGGCCGGTAATGCCCAAGGCGTACGCCATCAGGAGCAGACCTGGGCAATTACCGTTGCCACAGGACGACGATCTGCTGTTCTATAGGATCCAAAACTGAAGCAGCCGCTGCGCCATCAGCTCAAGCCGACCAAGAGATCGTGGATTGCTTAGCGGCCTGCTAGAACCCCCCTGACTACAATTGTCAAGAACAATCATCGCCTTAGTTCCGGTATAAATTCTCGGTCATACCCTCGTAACTTCACTGCGGCCCAGGGCCGCAGCGCCGAGGGACCTAGTTGTTCCCTCATATGTCCGTCCGCTGGTGCGGGGGGCACCCCGGCGGTCATGCGGTCTGCGGTCGCATGGCCTGTCGTAAGCCGCATGGGCACGGCGTACGAAGGTGCGGACTGGGCATCGGCTGTCCGCGGCCCCGAGCAACTTTGCCTCGATCGCCGACCGACTATCGCTTCCGCGTTTCCGTACATATCTGCGACCCCCACTCGATTGCGGGAACCGATTCAGGCGGCGAATCGCCGAATTGATGAGCAGCTAATAGCGGCTCGCCAATCCGGATTTTTATCGTTTCAAAGCAGATCAAAATTGTACTGGAACTGCGCAGTCAGCAAGCTTTGACCCTTAAGCAGGCCTCCTGCTTGTATCGAGCTGATGTCGCCGCTGAGAATCTCGATCGCCTGCAACTTCACGAAGTACTTCTTGGTCCACGGCGGATTAAGCACTACCGAGGGGAACAGCAGAAACGTTCTCCCTTTTGGGTTGAACACCATCGTCCAGGCAGGCTCGATGTCGTTCCACAGCCACGACGTGCCGATGTTAAGCAGCGCGCTGACGTTATTCTTCATGCTACCTTCCGGCTCTCCTCCACCGCCGGTCCACGGAGCGCCCTGCTCGGTCATCGATCCGTTACTGTCCATCGCAATATGATCCATCACTTCGACATTGGCGTTCAGGTTGCCTGTATCGGTTAGCCACGGTGCATAGGCCTGATCGATATCGGCTGCTAGCATCCAGTTGACCGAATCGTCGTAGCGGACGCCGTCGGGATTGCCAATCTGATCCCAACTATTAACCGATTGATGGTTGGTGTAGGTTCCCTCGGCTCGGCCTACCATCGGGAGGTATTCACCGACAACCGACGGAATTGGCAGCGGTGCGTCCCAGGTCACACCAACGATCTGGATCGGAGCGTACTTGGAGCGGAACTGGTTGGTCCATTGTTGCCAGTAGGTACTCGGGTAGAGATTGATTGTATAGTAGTAGAATGCGGTTAGCTCGGAGCCGCCGATAAGTGTGTGGAAGCGGATACCCTCTTCCCAATTTGATACGGTAGTGGCCGGAACTTTCCACTGCCCAACATCCACTGCCCCGCCGGGTAGGTAGCAGTTACGTTGCAATCTTTTGGGGATCACATTGAGCGGCTGGTTCGCCGAACCCAGATTCTTGCAATAGTCGAATTCGTTGGCAATCGGTGAAAAAATGTATTTGTCAAACTGCAACGGGTCGCCTTTCGGCCCCAGCAGCGGCGCGCCGGGTGTGAGGGCATTGTTGGCCGGATAAAAATGGTTGATGAAGTGCGCGCCGAAAAGGCCGGCGGGGTCGAAGCCAACGCCTGCGGGGAAGCCATTGTTCACACTGCCCGCATTGACGTTGCACTCGCCGTCATAGCGATGGTCGGCGTAGTCGCAACTGTTCCACATCGGCTGTAGGCGCGGCAGCAGGATGCCTTCGAGAAAGTTCGACTCGAACGGTCCGTACTCGGGCAGATTCCAGATCGGATGGATCATCCATTGCGGGATGCGCGACTGCTCGAGGTTGGCAAACCCGAACGCCCAGGTCGTGTCCTGCGGATTGACGACGTCACCGATGCGGAAAGCCAGTGACTGTCCCCACACCACGATCTGGTTGCCGACGTAGGTGGTCACCGGTCCGGTCTTGTTCTCCCACCAGGCGTCACGGACGGTGTATTGATTGTAGAAATAGTTCCCGTACTTGCCGAAGCCGCTGCCGGCCTGGCCGGCCGGGTTTGGGACGTGGCCATTGGCGCTGTTCCAGGCGTAAGGCGGCTCATAGACGAACCATTCACGCATGAAGAGGTTGTTGTTCTCGTTGATCCGGTAGTTCTCGTCAACCTGCAGCCAGGTGCGCGAGACTGCCAGGCTGTTGCGGCTCTTGGTGAAGCCAATCAGACCCTGCGAGTTCTGCCACATCCCGAAGGTTTGGCTGAGGAATCCTGAGATGTGAAGGCCGCTCAACCAGCCACTCTCAGCAGCGCCGCCCGACGAATCGTCATGCAGCACTGAGCTCGAAGGCGCGGTTGTTGGCATCACCGATGTGGCGGCTCCGGTTACGTTAAGGGTGTCGCCTGATGTTACGGTTAGATCCGCGGCGGTCGCACACGAACCAAGTGGATAGACCAAGGTCAAGATTAGGAGCCCGGAAATCGCCGCTGAGAATCTCACAATTCGCGCGACAACACGTGACAAGCAGATCAAGAATCCCATTTCTTTCCCCGTTGAGTGACAAGCGTTGGGCCAACCACCCCCTACGATTGGCGTATCTTGTACCCTCGGCCGGTCGCCAAAATGGAAACCGTCGAAGATGGTGTTTGTACTGCTATGTGCGGCTATCGGCTCGCACCCATCCCGGCGCCCCCGAAGTCAGCGACGCCGACCTGAGCCGAGCCGGTCATGCCGAGACTGTTCTTTGATTACTCAGACGGGTCCGCGAGCATAGAGATGTTACAGTCGTACGAGGCTTTCTCGTCAATGCGAGCGCGCCCCAGCCATGAAGGCAAGTATCTGGAAGATTAGTCCCCATGAGTTCCCTCCTAGGAGGCGTCGTTGATACCGTTTTCGACCGGCACGACTAAAAAACTCTTTGCGAATCGAGACTCGGCTTGGCGCCCATTCCCCATCGCCAACCGAACTACAACGCCGAACACACCGTTCAACGCCCGTCCCATCTCATGTTTCGAGTCTGGGCAGGTTTGCGCAAATACGGAAACTACGATTCCGGCAAGTATATGAATCGGTCGGAAATTGCAAGGGGCTTTTTCGAGTGCTCCGAGAACTCGCTCTTACCCCATTCGACTACGTGCAGTCGCTCCGAAAGTATCGACAATGCCCGCTGCCCATCACCTCGATTTGGAAGGCGGCACTTTTATATGTTGTTGAGCGACGGGCAACTGCTAATGGAATGGTTTGGAAGGAGTCGCAACATGAGCGATGTCATCTTCGAACAGCAAGCCACTCAAAGGAACACTGCGAAAGTTATTCCTCGCGGCATCATTTCAGCGGACGGCCACGTGTGTGAACCACCTAATTGTTATGTCGATTATATCGACCCGAAGTATCGTGACAGCGCACCGCGTATCGTTCCACAACCTGAGGGCACCGAGGCCTTCGTCGTACCAGGGATGAAGCGGCCCGTCGCGCTTGGCTTTATAGATGGCGCCTCGATGTTATCGAACTAGCGGAGTTCGGGAGAATCTATGGTAAACGCCTCGATTTCTTCTTGCCGCTTACTCGATAACGCAGCGGGTCTGGCGGGCCGCAGGAGACTCCCACTTAGAATTGTATAGTGTTTGATGCTCTAGACCTGCCTCTCTCATCTTCAGCTCTCACCCACACGCGGCAACTACCTTGACCGGCTGCCTCTGGGATTCGCGGGAAACACTGCTGTCACAGCTTTGCTGCTGCGTTCTACTAAAAACGGCTGACAGAACTATCTCATCACCAGTCCCTTTTCCCACGTTCTGCCCAGCGTTTCTTCATCGCCAAAGACAAACGCCTTCTACCTTCAGGAGTCATTCCGCCCCGTTTCGCTTCTTTCGCTGCTACCAGTTGTTGCCGGGCTACCGGCTGTTGAGCGAGGGCTCGCGGCTTCCGAGCAAGCTTCGTCGCCGAGGCCGATCCATCGAGAGCTGCGATAGCTCGGTCGAGCCGCAACTTTTCTTCTTTCAATTCTTCTACGATTCTCTTGGTATGCGCCCGAAGAATACATTCGCGAGACGGTCTGGGAATATAGTCAAGGAGCGCCGCCGGTCTTCAAAGGCGATCTGCATTACTACGCCTTCGAGCACGATTTGCGGCAGACTGCGAAGGATATTGATACTCGCAAATGCGCACTCTACGTGCTCAGCGGTGAGTACGATTGGTCGGCGTATCCGGCTGCGGCGAAGGCACTGGCCGATGCGGTACCGGGAGCAAGCTATACGTTGATGGAAGGGATGGGGCATTTTCCGATGGCGGAGGATCCGGTGCAATTCAAGAAGTACCTGATGCCGGTCCTCGCGGAGATTGAAGCTAAGTCCTAATTGTCGCGAGCGACCAGCTATTCGAAGATTCGACGGGTCACGACTGGCGTCCGTTCAAAATTCCGTGGGTTCCAAATCGCCGCTTGCGCTGAAGCGCAATACCAGTGCGCCGCCATTTTCATGAGGTAGGTGGTACGCGACCTAGGTTGAATATAACCGGCTTAAATCGCGGCTTATCACGTGCTTAAAGTGTTCCGTTTCCGAAGTTGAGGGTATGACAGGTTGATCTCTGGTTAGGTAAAGAAATGAATCTGAGAGTTCGAATCGACTGAGCTCCACCAACCAAGGTCTCGATTATCGGACATTTCAGAGAATTGAAGGAAATCCGCGCTTGAACGCGAGATTTTGCCTTTCGCAAGCGGACCCGGAGAGAGACGTCGTAGGCGCAAATCGCGCCAATTTCGGGAATCCTCTCTACTCGCGATTTCGCTATGTCCGACCCATACGATCGGAGGCTTTGCCGATGGACGGGTCGGAGCGTCCAGGCGCAGGACTTTCGCTCTTCTTTCGGTCACAGAATCCCGAATCCGCTTCCCATCCGGCAGCGTCAGAGCAATATGCTGAGGACGGACGGTACACTGAAGTCGCGGCCAGAGAAAGGAGAATCGAGATGAAGATCGAAACCAGACGGATTACGGCAGAATTGAGCGCCAATGAAGCGCCAGCTTCCGCCAGGAAAAAGACTATGGCAGCCAAGCCGAAGGGCGCATCTGTCTCGAAGACCAGGAAGGCCGCAGGTCGGCCACCGCGGCCATTGCGAGCGAAGCCGAATGGCGAGAAGTTAATCTGCCGGTATTGAGAGATGACGACCGTGGAAGGTCAAATCTGCCTAGTAGCGAAAGGCTTCCAGCTCCCCCGCGCATTCTACGACTGGACGATGAAAAAAGTCCTATCACTTCACGTTGGTGGCTGCAGCTGATCCGGTTGCGTACCCGTCGCCGTCATCATCCCGAGCAGTTCATTTTTGAGACGGTCGTGGATAGGGCACGCGCCCAGGTTGTTGGTGTTGTTGGTTGAGTTTCGCAATCGCGTCGAGGATCGCGAGTCCTGCGCGTGCGGCGCGCTCGGCGTCGTTGTCATGCGCCTCGGGCCAGCCGAAATACGCCATGACGCCGTCGCCGAGGTATTTGGCGACGTGCCCGCCGAATCGCGTGATCGCTTCTGCTGCCGTGCGATGGTATCCCGCGACTACCTCGCGCCATTCCTCGGGATCAAGTTGCGCTGACATCGCGGTCGAACCCACGAGGTCACAAAACAGCACCGTCAGATGGCGGCGCGCGCCAGTTATATCCCGCTTCGCGACAGAGGCTGACGAATGGATCGGAGCTGCATCAAGTGCCTCGGCTGAGGCAACAACAGACGCCCCCAAAGGAGTGCAACATTCACCGCAGAACTTGGCGGCGGGCGCATTGCCTGCACCACAATGTCGACAAGTTTTCTGAAGTCCCGCTCCGCATTCGGAGCAGAACCTCTTGCCCGCCGGAATTTTGAAATTGCAGCTCGGCCAGTGCATACACTTTCGCCTGGGCGCCGATGCTCGACTGCATTCCCATTTAGCATAGCTCGCGAACAGGAGAGTCCCTTTTGATTCAAATTTAGTGTTGTCGGAAACGAACTAACACCTAATGCTCGAGGGTACGTCCCAGACGAGTGCCTAGCCGGTACAATCCTCGCGGCGGCGAAAGACTTGGCCGAGCAGTGAACTGCGCGCGAAAGCGCATAGACACCCAGGCTCGTGCAGAGAAGAAGAAGGTTTGGGATTTTAAGCTATTTCCGAGTGCATGGAGATCGTGATAAACCCGGCGCGGAGGGAGATCGCGATGGCCAAAATATCAGAAACCGAAATTAACGGACTACTCGAAAAGTGCAGCAATTGGGGCCGCTGGGGGAAGGACGACGAGCGAGGCGCCCTTAACTACATTAACGATTCCAAACGCGCGGCATCAGCGAAGCTGGTTCAAAGCGGCGAAGCTGTTTCGCTGTCGTTGCCGCTGGCGACGCTCCCGGCGCCCGACAATCCGACGCCCGTGATGCATTTGGTGCAGCATTGCGGACATGACGCGATGGATCTGCTGCCGCTGCCCTATAGCTCAGACTATTTCGCGATAGCGCCGCACGGTCTCGCGAATACCCATCTCGACGCGTTATGTCACGTCTTTCACAACGGCAAGATGTATAACGGCTATTCGGCCACCGAGGTCGGATCGAGCGGCGCCAAGAAATGCGCAATCGACGTCGCGAGCCAGGGAGTGATCAGCCGCGGTATCCTGCTCGATATTCCGAAGATCAGGAAAGTCGATTGGCTGGAAAACGGTGCGCCGATTTCCCGCAACGATCTCGAAGCGGCGGAAAAGGACCATGGCGTGGCCGTCCAAGAAGGCGACGTGCTATTCGTGCGCACGGGCCGCGCGAAGATGCGCAAGAGGAAGGGCGGATGGGATGCGTTCAAAGAAGGGATGGCCGGGCTCGATGCTTCATGCCTGCCGTGGCTCCATGAACGCAAGGTCGCGGTGCTGGGTTCGGATGGTGTAAGTGATGTATTCCCGAGTGGCTACGATTCTCTGCCACTTCCAATTCACGTCTGCACGCTGGTGATGATGGGTCTGCATCTGATCGACAATGCCGATCTCGATGCAGTATCGGAGACTTGCCGCAAACACAATCGCTACGAGTTTCAGTTTGTGATGGCGCCGCTGGTGCTGAAGCAGGGAACGGCATCGCCCGTAAATCCGCTGGCCTTGTTCTAGGTCTCCTTTCACATTACGGGGTCAAATGGAGGTAGTCTTGCCTCAGGAGACACAACTTCGGCAGACGCGCTCAACGCTAGATGTCATGTGAGCCATGGTGCTCGGCAATGATTTCGGGCGCCCTCCAAAACTAAGGTTGAGATATATGGCTAAGAACCAACCTCGTCCTAATCCTGGGCGCTGCGTCCCCACCGGATAGCGTCCAACAGGCTGCGAAAAACGCCGCATAAATGGCCCGCGGACACCTAGGCCGCAACGCAAACGGAAAGGGCTTTTCAATGACCCAAAGTCGCAATACGAACTCCAAGGGCAAGCAAGTCGTCGTGGTGGTCGGCGCCACTTCAAAGTGGCAATCGAATGGTCGTAATACTTTGCTAGCGCACGGCAGAACGCTAGACGACAGCGGCCTCCCAGTAAGTGCACGCTGGGGCATCGGCGGCGCTATTGCGCAGAAGTTCGCGCAAGAGGGTTTTTTCGTTGTGCTGACAACCCGGAAGGAGGTTAACGCAGCCGCACTAGCGACAGCCATCGGAGAGCAGAATGGTGAATGTATGATCGTCGAACTAGATCTGGCCTCACAGGAGTCGATTTCTGCTGCGTTCGTCACCATCCGCCGCGAAGCTGGCGATCCGGATGTTCTAGTCTATAACGCGGGTTACCTCGAGGGTCGTGAGCTTCCTGCTGAGAAAGAATTGCTCGAATACATCCCGGTGGAGATGTTCGATACCGCGCAGCATATTTCGAGTCGTGGGCCTTTTCTCGTCGCCAAGGAAGTGTTGCCGTCAATGCGGAAGAAGGGTCAAGGGTCGTTTTTCTTCAGTAACAATTCCAGCTCGCTGCGCGGGCGCAAGCGAATGACCGGACAGTCGCTTTACTATCCGAGGGTCATGATGCGCACGCTGGCGCAGGTACTCACCGAGGAATACTCCGAGCACGGCATACACGTGGCCAACGTGGTAATCGACGGTTTGATCGACTCACCGGGAACTCGGGCGCTGCCTATTGCTCAGAAGCGACCTGCGAAGATCGCCGAAGCATTCTATTACCTGCATACCCAGGACAGGTCGTGTTGGACACACGAGCTTCAGCTCACACCGTTTCCGGCCAAACCGAGTTTCTGACAAAGCTGGCGACCGCCTCGATAGTGATGTCGTCAAAAGTCGGGCCGACGCCGCCCGAGGTCACAACGAAATCGAAGGTGCGGGCGCAGTAGGCCACTTCGTCGGCGATCAATTGAATCTCGTCAGGCACCACGGCGATGGCTGCTCTACCCGTCCAAACGCAGCATCCAGCTCTCTTCCGGTTACACCGCGGTGCGAGCGCGATGCCCGTTACGAGGATTCGTGTTGCGGTAGTGACCCGTGTATCCGAGCACGACTGCGGGCGGAATGCCGCTGGGGGCTACTCCCTCCTTCTTGGTCGGTTAGTTCGATGCTGTCGCCCAGTTTTGGCCATCTGCTCCTGGAGCGTAACCGATTATGCTCTGGGACGGATTACGATTGACCAGCGGACGCAAATAGAGCGGATGCTTCATGCTGCGAACTTCGTGTTCGATGGTATGCACCACTTGGCCGCTGTCAGGATCGACGATGTCCTGGAATCGATACTGATGCTGATCGCTCTCCTGGCTGATTAGGCCCTTGGCAACGAGCCGGCGATGAGGCCCTGAAAAATCGTTGATGTAGATCTGGATATGATGTTGATCGTAGGGCTGAACTGGCCGGTTGGTTTCCCGGAAGAACAAATTCTGGCCGGTCCCTGCAGTGATGCAAGCGAACCGCCCCTGCTCGTCCTCTAGCGCGGCTGCTTGCGCGCCCAAAATCTGCGAATAAAAGCGCGCGATTCCGTCTGCCGCTCCTGCGGGAACATCGAACTCCACGTACGGAATACCAACCGCCATTGGACCGAAGCGTTTGTTTGGTGCAAAGCAACGGATCCGGTTGCCCCACGGACAAAGCGCCTCAATGTGACCATCGCGCTCACGGAATTCGAACCGCGTACCAGAAAGAGCTTCGCGTATCCGGCCCATCCGCTGCGGCAGCGACGTGTAGTCCGAAACCACTACCCCCACATGGCCGCGCAACACTTGTGGCTTGCTGGTGGGGAGGTGGAATTGTTGACGGCCCGCATTGACCCACATGTTGGCCGGGCCCGTCATCATATACGGGTCGCGCGTCAGGCCCAGCCCGTTAATGTAAAACAAGGCGGCTTTCTCCTGGTCGGGAACCGTAACATTGACATGCTCAAGTGCGACAATATTGCCCAGATCCTCGGCGGCTCGATCGTAAGCTTTACCCTTCTGCATTAACTTGGCCATGCCCCCGGGCGCGTCGAGGCCAGCGTCCCCCGTCACGCCCCGAAGCCCCGCAGGCCGTGAGATTTTCGGTGCGTCACTCAGCCCATTCGGGGATGCGCACATCTCATCCATCTGTTGTGTAAAGAGCTCCTCCGAGACCAGACCTTTGCGATAGGCCTTCAGCAGCTGATGTACTTCGAAGTCTTTGCTTGCCATATCTCACGCTCCTCCAAAGCTGACGTTTTCTAAGGAATGACAGGAAACCTAAATCTCTAATGGAACGACTTCAGCCCACTCTTACGTTTCAGAGCCCACCCTTGTCCTTCTCTACTTCCCGAATATGCACCAGTCGAGATTCGGTAGCCAAACCGAAATGAATGACCGATCCGAAGTTTGTCCAGGTAGGCAGCAATGTTTGGCCTCCGCCGGCGGACAGGGAGCGTCGGTCCCGGATTCAATTCGCTCGCTCGGATGATCCCAGCAACAACTCAATTCCACCGTGGCAGTGGTTTCTTTGAAAGCGCCTGCGACGACAATTTTCGACGACCTGCCGAGTTGAGGATGACCCTATATCGGCAGCGGCGTCTCCCCGGGATGTTCGATAAATGTCGCTATGACAAGCGGCGTCATCGAGGCATGAGATCGTCAAACCCTTGCGCATCGAAATAAGCGGATTAAGGTAGGCACAGGACCGAGAGCGCAAGATTCGTAATCGTCAGGACGGAATAATCCTGCCAAACAATTGAGGGAACTCGGAATGGCTGACTTCGATATCCAAATCAAGGGCGGCACTATCGTCGATGGCACGCGGGTACCTCGCTATCGCGGTGATGTCTGGATTAAGGACGGTAAAATCGCGCAACTCGGGGGGCGCGCACCAGGCTTTGCCAAGAAGGCGATTAACGCGAGTGGGCTGATCGTCGCACCCGGCTTCGTTGATCTGCACACCCATTACGACGCTCAAATTCGATGGGATCCGTATTGCACCATCTCGGGATGGCATGGCGTCACGTCCCTGGTGCTCGGTAATTGCGGTTTCGGCTTTGCGCCCTGCAAACAGGATTTCCGCGACCGCTCGATGCTCACGATGACGCGCACGGAGGCGATCCCGTATGCTTCGATGAAGGCGGGCATGAACTGGGACTGGGAAACAGTCCCGCAGTATCTGGATTCGCTCGACCGCGCGCCCAAGGGTATCAATTGCATCCAGTACATGCCCACCGCATCGCTGATGACCTACGTGATGGGCCTCGAAGCGGCGAAGACCCGTCCGGCGACGGTGGCAGAACGAATCGAAATGGCGCGCCTGCTCGACGAAGGCATGGATGCCGGTCTTTGCGGGTTTTCGATTCAGCGGTTAGGACCGAACTCGGCGCAGGCCGACTTCGATGGTTCGCCGATGGTCACCGATACGATGTGCGACGAGGATATCTTCAACCTTGCACGCGTCCTGCGTAATCGGGACGAAGGTTTCATGGAGATCACCCAAGGCACCGGCGATGCGCGCCACGATCTGGATTTTGTCGAGCGGCTGGCCGATGAAGCGCGCCGCCCAATCCTCTTCCAGGCGGTGGCGCCGGCTCGCAATAATCCTGAGATCCATCGCCGAACGCTGCGCTGGATCGAGCGTAACCGCGCCAAGGGTCGTTCGATTTATGGTCAAGGCGCGACGCTTCGCAGCGGTTTCGCCTTCTCGCTCCTAGACTGGAATCTATACGACACATTACCTGAATGGCGCGTGCTCACCACCGGCACTAAAGAAGAAAAGCTCGCCAAGATGAAGGATCGCGAGCTGCGCGCGGCAGTCATCCATGCTAACGACAACGCCGACGCCAACTTCAAAGTCGTCCAGGGCGGAGTCGGTGGCCATCCCAAGCACTTGATCGTGCAATGGGTTGAGAACATCGAACCGCTGGAAAAATATGTGGGCAAATCGCTCGGCCAAATCGGACTGGAAGAGGGCAGGCACCCAATCACGATAATGCTTGACCTTGCGGTGGCAACAGATCTGAAGGCCGAGTTCCTTGGCCCCAACCGCGGCTTCAATCCCGAATTCATGGCTGAGATTATCAACAGATCGCAGTACACCTTTCCAGGTGTTTCCGACGGCGGCGCCCACACTAAATTTTTCACGGGCGGCGCCTTCACGACCGATTTCTTGCGTTGGATGGTACGCGACGAGCAGCGGATTACACTCGAAGAGGCGCACTATCGAATGTCTGCGCTGCCCGCCCATGCGGCCGGTTTTCGCGACCGCGGGATGCTGCGCGAAGGTTTGGCGGCCGATGTAGTGGTCTACGACCTCGACGGCCTCAATGTAGAACCCGACTGGGTGGGCGAGATCACCCATGACTTTCCCGGCAACGAATGGCGGCGCGTGCAACGCGCGAAGGGGTATCGTTCGATCATTGTCAACGGCGAGGAGACCTTCGCCGAAGGCAAATGCACAGGCGCTACCCCCGGCAAGCTGCTCCGCCACGGACATGCCTGAAGAAACATAGACCGGGTACCAACGTCGCACATCGTCGTTGTGCGGCCTTTTTCATCCGGTAATCGTGCGAATCGCGCCGGCAGCGTTTGTAGCGATGGCACGGCGTGCCGAGTTACGTCGGAAAATTGGAGATAATCTCATGACCGAGAGAAAGCAACGAGTACCCTTCCGCGATTTTTCAACGCTCAGCCCAAAAGACCGCGAGTTGGGCGAACAGGCCCAGGTCAACGGTAAGGTTGTCAATATTTTTAAAGTTTTGATGCAGCATCCCAAGCTCGTGCGAGCCTGGTCGAAGTTCGCCAATTACATCCTCTCAGACCAGCAGACTTTAGCGCCGCGCGAGCGCGAGATTCTAATTCTGCGGATCGGATGGCTTAACCAAGCACCATATGAATTCGAACAGCACGTTCGGATCGGGAAAACTGTCGGACTCACTGATGATGAAATCGACCGAATTGGCAAAGGGCCCGAGGCCGGGTGGAATAAACACGAAACCGCGTTAATCCAGGCCGCTGATGACTTATTCGAGAACTCCGTAGTCTCTGACGAATCCTGGAAAACGTTGTCCGAGCGTTACAATACCGAGCAGCTGATGGATGTGGTCTTTACCGTGGGACAGTACAATCTGGTCTCGTGGGCGCTGAACAGTTTGGGTGTCCCACTCGACGACTATTTGCCGGGCTCAAAGAAGGGCGAGCGCCAGGAGCGATGACCGCAGGCGCGACCGAATGCGTGGGTACGTAACCCGAGGAGCGGCTCAGTGTGGAGTTTTCGCGGTCCCGACTAATCGCTAAATGGCCCTTGAGCGAAGAGTCCAACTACGCAGGCGGCCAAACGAGCCGGCTTTTTAAGCGCTTCTTACCGTGGAGGTCGCCGTGTGTTGATTTAGACGATTGATCAGAAGTGACACCTGCACCGCGGTCATTTGTTTTGAAGACGGTGCTTCGTGCGGACATCCTCAAATCAGGAGAGGTGAAAAATGGGAGATTCAGTACAAGAGACTGCGACGGTGAAAGAGCATGGGACCGTCAAAGAGTATAACGCGATCGTCATCGGTGCCGGAGTAGCAGGACTTTACCAGCTCTACCGCCTGCGCCAGGCTGGCCTGTCCGTGCGACTTTATGAAGATGGCAGCGGGGTGGGAGGCACCTGGTATTGGAACCGTTACCCCGGGTGCCGCTTCGATTCCGAGAGCGAGTCCTACGGCTACTCGTGGTCGCCCGAGCTGCTACAGGAATGGGATTGGAAAGAGCATTATTCGGGACAGCCAGAGAACGAACGCTATCTCAATTTTGTCGCCGATAAATTCGACCTACGCCGTGACATCCAGTTCAACTCACGAGTAACCTCGGCGGTTTACGATGAGCGGGCGAATCGCTGGGATATCCAGTTGGAGCATGGCGAGCGGGCAAGGGCGCAGTTTCTGGTCACCGCCACCGGACTGCTATCGGCTCGCTACACGCCACCTTTTGAGGGGATAGACAGTTTCCAGGGTGAGTCCTTCCATACCTCGCGATGGCCGAAGGAACCGGTCAATTTCAAAGGCAAGCGTGTTGCCGTCATCGGAACCGGGGCAACCGGAGTGCAGCTAATTCCCGAAATTGCCAAGGAAGTCGGCCATCTCACGGTCTTCCAACGGACCCCGAACTACTGCGCGCCGTGCCGGAACTCGCTGGTAAGCCCTGAGACGCAGCAAGAATGGAAGGCCAATTACGAGCAGATTCATAAGCGGATTCGTGAAACGACGGCGGCTTTCATCCACGACTTCGACCGCCGCAAAACGCTCGAAGTTCCTAAAGAAGAGCGGTTGGCCTTCTACGAAGAGCTGTGGACGCAACCCGGGTTCAAGAAATGGCTGAGTAACTTCTACGACATCATGATCGACCCGGCGGCCAACGAAGACTTCGCCGAATTCGTGCGGAACAAGATCCGGCAGCGGGTCAAAGATCCGGTTGTGGCCGAAAAGCTAATTCCCCGAGATCACCCCTTCGGCTCCAAGCGCATACCCCTGGAGACTGGCTATTACGACGCGTACAACAGGGACAATGTGCTGCTGGTTGACGTGCGCGAGGCACCAATCGAGCGCATCACGCCCAGGGGCGTCAAGACTACGGAAAAAGAGTACGAATTCGATATGATAATCTACGCCACCGGCTTTGACGCGGTTACCGGATCGCTGACGCGGATGGATATTCGCGGCCTCGACGGCCAGACGCTCAAGGACAAGTGGGCGAACGGCCCGCGTACCTTGCTCGGAATCCAGACCGCGGGCTTCCCTAACCTGTTCATCGCGATCAACAACTCGTTCTGCAACTACACGGTTTGCGCCGAGTCGATGGTCGAGTGGATCACCAATTGCATCGGCTACATTCGCGAGAAAGGCTATAAGCGCATCGATGCGACGCCGCAAGCCGAAACGGCATGGGTGGAATATATCAACAAAGCCGGCGCGGGCTCAATTTTCACCAAGGCCAAGTCTGCATGGTTCATGGGCACGAACATTCCGGGTAAGACACGCGCCATACTGCTCAATCCGATTCCCGCGCCGGCTTACCGGGCCAAGTGCAATGAGGCGGCGGCGAACGGATACCGAGATTTCGTGATGGAGTAGGAGCTCAATATAGCGGCTATCCGATATAAGAGTCGGGCAGAGCTACGCCACGCGGTGCACGCTCTGCCCGACTATGATTCGAGTCATGGAAACGGTGTGATATCACTTGCCAGGGCCTTTCTTTTAAAGCTGGGCTCTTCATGGGTGGGCTCTCGAAAGGGGCGGCGTCAAGCAGCCAGCATAGCCGTTCGGACGGGTGAATATACGTGGAACGGTGATCAGGATTTGGATAGCGGTCGCCAGGTTTGGGCCTAACGATATAAGTACTAGAGGACACATCTGATCTTCGGACATCACACGATTTGCACGCAGGTCGTCGTGGCCTTCGATCCTGATAAGATTCTACGAAATGGGGTCTCAATAGATGCTCCGAGGAATCCGCGACCAGTTCCCCTCAAGGCCTGTTAAGTCTCACGATCGTCATCTTAGGGCTCTTTCTGCTCGGCTGCCCGTCGACTACTCAGACGCCCATCTCGAAGCCTACTCCAATCGTTGGCAGTGATTCCTGGTTCTTCCCTATGACAACGGAATCGACCCGTTTTTATGGTTTTCGAATCCTACTACTACCAAGACCTGCCATGCTTTGAGCGTCAGATCGTGCCGCGGCTGCACTACCTTGAAGCCATCGCTTGATCCTTCCGCGGAACTAAAGCGCAACATCGTCGGGAAGTACTGTGATCTCCTCAATTCGAAGGCGCGTGCCCTTGCTCGACTCGAACCGCCAAGTGATAGCATGGATGAAGCGTGTTAGATCGCCGGTTCAAATCGGCATTCGCTGACCGCGCCGTTGGGTGTCTAGACGAGACGATCGCCGGAAACGCAATGTGAACAATTCGAGTAAGACGTGAGCATCAACGAACCTGAACATCCCCCTTTTGCCGAAGCCTCAGCCGCTGACCTTCCGCCGCAGCCTTCCATGCCACCGACGCCGCAGGCGGGTTCAAGTCGGCCCCCGCTCAACGGAGCTTCGTCGTGGTGGCTATACTGGATGGGACTGGAGAGACCTGGGAAAAGCTTGGGCTCACTTTTTTCCTGACGTGTTATATAGCGCTGAACGCCCCGCATTCGGTGATGACTATTACTACCCTGTGCCGTTGACGAAAGATTTCTGGCGAGAGTAGGCCGAACCCATCTGGGAATTTGTGAGATGGGCAAACATACTGAGAGAGGCCCTGCTCGATAGCACTGCTAGGGTCGCAATTTCGCGATACTACTCGATTCTGTCGGTCCAGTGTTTGAGCCGAAGACGGTTCCCGATAAGGCGGCACAAGCATGGGCATCCCCTTCCTTGCTCGGTGCCTATGCGATGATAGCTTATTTAGACGTGACGTCAGGAGGGCGTCCAATAGTCTGCGAATGATGCTCCAAGTTGTTCTTTGTCCACGGTCCACAATCAGCGGTTTTGCGTTAACAGATGAACTTGCCCCGAGTTGGTGGACACCCGGGTTAAGCTGCCAGCCGCTGATAGTTACATCGTTCAAATTCTGCGGGACTGCGATAGCCGAGCGACGAATGGCGCCGCCGGCGGTTATAGAATAGTT